>Ga0070726_10000091_pt1 | contig 160862 bp, 161 predicted proteins | sample tdAd471_FD_67275 | JGI IMG/M metagenome (GOLD analysis project Ga0070726, IMG submission 67275) | Marine sediment microbial communities from the Atlantic coast under amendment with organic carbon and nitrate - tdAd47.1 | ecosystem: Environmental > Aquatic > Marine > Coastal > Sediment...
TCATAAACCCTAAACCCAAAACAAAGAACAGCGCTAAGAGCGCGACATACAGACGTCCGTTCGTCGAAACAAACCAAACCGCCCGCATATCTCTTCAGATATCAATCATGTCAAACAGCAACGCAGACCGTCAGAAGACAAAATCAAACCAGTGCGCCCTTGTCTTGTTCGGCGCGCCGCCTTGAACTTCTTAGTGTTTGCTACCGAGCGTAGCGTGTTTCGCTGTGCCGGTAGAGGGGTATCTAGAGTTACTGATTGCGAGTCGCAAGCGCTTTTTTCACGCTTGGATGCATTTTTTTGGTTTTTCTTATTTTGGGTGTGTTTTCATGGCTTTAGAACGGAATCTATTCAAATCACCGACAATTTGCGCAAGATTATTGCCGCGATGCGGCACGGCCAAATGGGTTGGCAGGACGCGGCGATAAATTGACCGCCATCCTGACCCAAGGGAACCCCTAGGCGGTCCGCAATCGCGGCAAGCGCCTGATCCGTAACATCAGCAGCCCCCCGATGACCCCAAGATAAACCAGCGGTTCGATCTGAAAGCCTTTGGCGACCATGACGTAGTGAATCGCCCCGAGAATGGCCACGCCGTAGGTCAGTTTATGGATCGTGCGCCATAGCCGCCCCAGTTTTCGCACCGACCAGTTGTTCGACGTCACTCCAAGCGGCAGCATCAAAACAAAAGCCAACATTCCGATGGTGATATAGGGACGCTTGAGAATATCCGCCCAGATCCGCTCAAGCGATTGAACGTCGAGCAGCAGCCAGACCAGCAAATGCACCAGAACAAGGAAGAACGCCGACACGCCAATTGCCCGCCGATGCTTCATCAGGTTGACGCCCAAATGCTTGCGCAGTGGCGTTACGGCCAGTCCCAGCGTAACCACTTGCAACGCTGTCAGGCCCAACTCACGCTCAATCGCGTTGATCGGTTCCGGCCCCAGCCCGCCGGTCATTCCGAGATAAAAACGCCAAACCACGTAGAGCGTGGCGGCAATGTAGATCGTCCATGACGGGATACGTCTCAGGGTGGCATTCAATTGGTCGCGCAAGGTGAACCTCATTCAATTTGTTTGACCTTATATAGAAACTCCGCGTTGAAATCTCAAAACACGTGCTTTCACGAGATTGCCGGAATTGTTTCAATCTGAATTGGCCCAACGCGGCAGATGAACCGCTGCAATCAGTCCCAATTCCACACCTGACAAAAAAAGCCGCGCAGATGACATCCTGCGCGACTTTCGTGCCTTGGGTCAAAGACCCTTTAAGACCGTGTTGTGAAATACCCTAGTAGAAGCGTTTCAAATCCATGCCTTGGTAAAGCGAGGCGACTTCGTCTTCGTATCCGTTGAACATCAAGGTAGGGATTTTCTTGGAGAAAAGGCCTCCGCCGATCCGTCGTTCGGCGGCTTGGGACCAACGCGGATGATCGACCTCGGGGTTCACGTTGCTATAGAACCCAAATTCGTTTGGCTGAGCCTTGTTCCAGCTTGTCGGCGGTTCTTTGTCGGTCAGTGTTATGCGCACAATGGATTTGATCGACTTAAAGCCATATTTCCACGGCACCACGAGGCGCATCGGAGCACCGTTCTGTTTGGGGATTTCGCGCCCGTATATTCCGGTTGCCATGATTGTCAGCGGATGCATCGCCTCATCAAGGCGCAGCCCCTCGACGTAAGGCCAATCCAAAACACGCGAACGAAGACCGGGCATTTCGGACGGGCGGTTCAATGTTTCAAAGGCCACATATTTGGCTTCGCTTTTAACGCCAACGAGGGACAGCAGATCTGCCAGTTCAAACCCATTCCAAGGCACAACCATCGACCACGCCTCAACACAACGGAGACGGTAAATCCGCTCTTCAATCGTCATTTGGCTTAGGATGTCGTTAAAATCATAGTCGCCGGGATTATCGACCATTCCGTCAATGCGCACACTCCACGGACTTGTGGTCAAACGATGGGCGTTGGCCGCCGGATCACCTTTACCGGTCCCGAATTCATAATAGTTGTTGTAGTTGGTGATATCTTCCCACGAATTCGGTGCGGGGGTTTCGACGGCGGCTGGTGCAATGGTGGGAATGACACTTGCGGCGGCCATTCCAGCCAACAATGCGCGACGGTTCAAAAACACTTTTTCCGGTGTAACTTCTGCGTCCGGCAGATTGTTGTTCCAGCGATAGGCCATGCGGCGCTCCTTTTTGTATCCTGCCAGAGATGTAGCCCTGAAGCGTCTCGCGATCAAACCAACGAACCTTCACGTTCACGTGGCAGATTTGAAATGTTTCACGGCGCTGCATCGCCAGTCGGCATCGACGGAAGATCGCCTGAACATGGGCTTTCGTCAGAATCCTATTTCCCTTGTTCAAAGATTGGCCTTTAGTATGCGAAACAATTTCGGAGCCGACATGCCCCATAACATCGCACTTGTAACCGGCGCAGCCCGTGGGATCGGGCTTGAAACCACCAAGCAGTTTCTGGCCGAGGGTCGACACGTGGTCATGGTGGACCGCGACCACGACGTATTGCAACGCGAAGCCGACGACTTGGACAACGTGACCGCCCTGGCTTGCGACGTGTCGCAAGAGGATCAGGTGACCAACCTTGCCGCAAAGGTCGCCCTGCTCGGTCCAATTTCCGCTCTTGTCAACAATGCCGGCGTCGCGGATTTCGGCGCGATCGAGCAAACAGATTTTCAGCGGTGGCGCAGGGTGATGGAAACCAACCTTGATGGGGTGTTCCTGATGTCACAGGCCTTTACGCCGATGCTAAAGGAAACCAAGGGCGCTATCGTCAACATCGCCTCGATCAGCGGCCTGCGCGCATCAACGTTGCGGGTCGCCTATGGCACCTCGAAGGCCGCCGTCATTCACCTGACGCTCCAACAAGCTGTCGAACTGGGCGAACATGGCATTCGCGCGAATTGCGTCGCCCCGGGGCCGGTGCGCACCAAGCTGGCGATGGCTGTTCACACGCAGGACATCATCGATGCCTACCACGACGCAATCCCATTGAACCGCTACGGGTCCGAGGCCGAAATTGCCAATGTCATCACCTTCCTATGCTCGGACAAAGCCAGCTACGTGACTGGACAGCTCATTGCCTCGGACGGCGGATTTGAGGCAACAGGCATTGGGCTGCCGTCGTTGAGGACCCAATCCCCATGATATCCGGCTGGGATGCGCGGTTTGAGCGCGAAGACTACTTGTTTGGAACATCACCCGCGGCGTTTTTGGCGACGAACAAGCGTCTCTTAAAGGCCAATGCTGGCAAGTCGGCGCTGGCGATTGCCGACGGCGAGGGGCGCAATTCGGTTTTCATGGCGCAATGTGGTCTCGACGTTACGTCGATGGACAGCAGCCGTGTTGGACTGGACAAAGCGCAGGCGCTGGCATCCAAGACAAAGGTGGATGTTTCATTTCAGCTCGCCGATCTAAAGACATGGGCGTGGGCGGAAAACTCCTACGATTTCGTTGTCGCGATTTTCATTCAGTTCGCAGACCCTGATTTTCGCGCCGAGATCTTTGAAGGCATGAAAAAGACCGTGAAACCGGGTGGCGTTATCCTGCTCCACGGCTACACGCCGAAGCAAATCGACTATGGCACCGGCGGACCCGGCGTGGCAGAGAACCTCTATACCGAGGCGATGTTGCAGGCTGCTTTTGCTGACTTTGAGATAGAGACCCTCTCGGCCTACGACCGTGTCATTCATGAGGGCGCTGGTCACGCAGGTAAATCGGCATTGATTGATCTAATCGCCCGCAAACCATTGGTGTGAGGTGCCCGGTCAATTCCTGCTTGGCCCGAGAGACCACCCTACAAATTGGCGTTCAAAGTTGGATTTCGACCCGCCCCTTAGCCGCCTGCGGTTCGGGGTCGAATGTCGCGGCGGATCTGTTCGCCGATGGCATGGCGTGCGCGCTCAAGGTCGTGCTCAAGCTGCAAATGAACCCAGAAATCCGCCGCTGTTGAAAAGAAGCGGGCCAGACGCAGGGACATCTCGACCTCAACTTTTGACTCGCCGGACATGACTCCATCCAACGTGCCCTCCATCACGCCGATACGCTGGGCGAGATCGCTCTTGGTTATCCCAAGCGGCCCCATATATTCGTCCTGCAACACTGCGCCCGGAGCAGGACAACTGAACACAGGTTCCTGCTGTTTCTCGGCATCCGGTGGCAGAATTTGCACCTCGGTCGCGTATCCGGCGGCTTTCCATTCGGCCAATCCGCCAACCATATGCGTGATCGTCGGGTAGCCTTCGTTCAACAACATCTTACCCGCGGCCTCGGACCTTTTGCCGACCGCGCAATGCAACACGACCTTTTTCCCGGGCAGAGACGGGAACATGTCCGGTTCAAAGCTCGACAACGGCAGCAGAACCGATCCGGCGATATGTTCTTTCTCGTATTCCGAGGTCTCGCGCACATCGACCAAAAGGATCTCATTGCGATCCAGCCAAGCCTTCACCTGCGCGACGTCAGCATTCAGAACTTCGGGTTTGGTCTCGGTCATGCTTGCCACCTTGCTTTTCAATTTGGGTTCGCCCTATAGGATGAGGGGATATTCAGCCATGCTCAAGCAGTCTTCCAAATTCATTTTGTTTGAGCACCCTTTTTATACTTAGGCGTCTCTTAAAGGGGCAATACGTGCTCACAAAACTATTGAAAGCAATTTCTCCGACCCGTTTTGCCGAAAAGCTAAACCCACAAACGGCGACCGCGGATGAAATCCAGACGTTTTTTGCCAAATACAATGACGCAAACCACGAAATGGTCCGCCAAATTGCCTTCGCGTTTGAAAACACCGACATGATTTTTGATGTTGGTGGCAACGCCGGATATTTCTCACGCGCTATTCTGGACACTGGGTATGCGGGCCGCATTATCCTGTTTGAACCGATCAAAAACCTGCACGAAGTTTCAAAATCGACGTTACGCGATGCTGCCGGCAACATCGAGTTTGTCAACGCTGCGCTCTCGGACGAAGACGGGGTTTTGGAAATGTTCATGCCACACGACGGCAACATTGGCTGGATCACAGCCGTGAAAAGCAAAGCAAAAACCAATCATGTGGTCACCGCACAAAAGCTAAACGCCCAACCACTGTTTGAAAAACATCGGCCTGGCTTCATAAAGATAGACGTTGAAGGCTTTGAGGCATTCATCCTTGAGCCGCTCTCCAAGGTCATCAACGAAACCTATAAACCGGCGGTGTTTGTTGAACTCGGCTGGGGAACGCACAATCCGAACTGGGCACGGACTGTTGCCTGCCTAAAGCATCTGGCTGATCTTGGGTATCGTGCAGCCGATCCGACGCAGGGTTTGAAAACAGTCAATTTTGAGGCCATTTACGCGGCCAGGAAAACCCAAGACATCCTGTTTTGGACACCTTAGCGGGCCAAGCGTTCGATGGGGTCGCAAATTGTTAGCGTTTTGCACGGCATCTTCCCTCTCGACGTCAAAACGGTTCGACAGGTTCTACGGCTAGCGAAAGCTAGGATGCTTAGGGAACCAGCCAGCCACCAATAGATCGATAGGTGCGAGGGGGTTTTCCCCTTGTTCGGCGAAGAACCGGTTTTCCGGTGGGCCCACCATTCCAAACCCGACAAACCCTGCGTATTTCCCCTGCCCCGTCACTTGATGGGCGGGGCAATTGTGCTTGACGTTCACCGTTTGGGATCAAGCGGCCTCGACGTCAAAGCCCGCGCTTTTCCAGGCGGCCAAGCCACCCGACATGTTAATCACATAACCGTGGCCGTGCTTTGCGAGCATTTTGCGGGCGGCCTCGGATCGTTTGCCGATACCACAATGCACCACGACCCGAACGCCGGGCAGTGACGGAAACGCCTCGGGTTCGAAATGGGACAGCGGCATCAGCATCGCACCCGAGATGTGCTCTTCCTCGAACTCATGAGTTTCGCGCACGTCGACAAGCAGAACGTCCCGACGATCAAGCCACTCTTTGACCTGAATAACGTCTGCTTCCTGAACGACGACGGCGGTTTCTGCAAAATCTCTCATGACGGTCTCAATTGCTGTTTCACCTGACATGCGCCCGCGAAACCGGCTGGGCAATGGGGTCGAAAGGACAAAAGGACGGGGTTCCAGACAATCTGCACTCGGTAGAAGAAAAGTTTCCGCCATAACCGCAGATCAGAGAAATATTCTCCGCCATTTCAGCGCGTTTTGCGCCCGACGAGCATCAATTTTCTGCAAAGGGATCGATTCCCGCCACATAAGCGTAAGCCTCCAACCCGAGGGGGCGAGGTTGGAGGCAAACCGGGCATCCGCCCGTAGGTAAGTCTGGGAGGGGGTTAGACTTACTGTTCAATGTGGTCGGGGCCGATCAAAGCCCCGACCAGATGCTTAGTGAACCACGGCATCATCCGGCTTGGGTCGGTTCGATGCGCCGAGTTTGTCACCGATCAACAGGCCTTCGTTTCCAGCCGAAACCGGAACCACTGCGCCATCCGAGATTTCACCACCAAGAATCATCTCGGCCAGCGGATCTTGCAACGCCCGTTGGATCACGCGCTTCAGCGGGCGTGCACCAAAGACGGGATCGTAGCCTTCTTCGGCCAACCACTCACGCGCGCCATCATCGATCTCGAGCGTGATTTTGCGATCCGCCAAGCGTTTTGCCAAAAGTCCCAACTGGATCTGGACGATGCCGGACATATCTTCTCGGGCAAGCCGGTCAAAGATGATGGTTTCGTCCAAACGGTTCAGGAACTCGGGCCGGAAATGTGCCCGCACTGCATCCATCACATCGCGCTTGGCATCCGCGCTGTCAGACCCGTCTGGCAGTTGGCTCAGCGCCTGCGCCCCGAGGTTCGAGGTCAGGATGATAAGCGTTTGCTTGAAATCCACGGTCCGGCCCTGACCATCGGTCAGCACACCGTCATCGAGAACCTGCAACAGCACGTTGAACACATCCGGATGCGCCTTTTCGACCTCGTCGAACAGCACCACCTGATAGGGGCGGCGGCGGACGGCTTCGGTCAGAACACCGCCTTCGTCATAGCCGACATAGCCCGGAGGCGCACCGATCAGGCGAGACACGGCGTGTTTCTCCATGAACTCGGACATGTCGATGCGCACCATCGCGTTGTCGTCATCAAACAGGAACTCGGCCACGGCCTTGGTCAGTTCGGTTTTACCGACACCCGTTGGCCCGAGGAACAGGAAACTGCCTAAGGGACGGTTCTCGTCATTCAGACCGGCCCGCGCGCGGCGCACCGAATTCGCGACAGCCTTGACGGCCGCGTTCTGCCCGATGACCCGCTTGTGCAGACCGTCTTCCATGCGCAGCAGTTTTTCACGCTCGCCTTCCAGCATCTTGCTGGTCGGGATACCTGTCCAGCGCTCAACCACTTGCGCGATTTGCTCGGGGCGCACGGCCTCTTCGACCATCGCGTCTTCACCTTCGCGCTGTTCAGCCTCGGCCAGTTGCTTTTCAAGCTGCGGGATCACGCCGTAGGACAACTCACCCGCTTTCCCGAGGTTGCCTTCGCGTTTGGCGATGTCCAACTCGGCCCGCGCTTTATCAAGCTGCTCTTTCAGATCGCGCGCACCGGCCAGCTTGTCGCGTTCGGCCTGCCATTGGGCGGTCATCTCGGACGAGCGGTCTTGCAGATTGGCCAAGTCACGCTCAAGGGTTTCAAGCCGGTCTTTCGACGCTTGATCGTCCTCAAGTTTCAGGGCCTCAACCTCAATCTGCATTTGCAGGATCTGACGGTCAAGCTGGTCAAGCTCCTCGGGCTTGCTGTCAACTTCCATCCGCAACCGGCTGGCGGCTTCGTCCATCAGGTCAATGGCTTTGTCAGGCAGGAAGCGGTCAGTAATATAGCGGTTGGACAAGGTCGCCGCTGTCACGAGGGCCGAGTCTGAAATCCGAACGCCGTGGTGAAGTTCGTACTTCTCTTTAATGCCCCGCAGGATCGAGATCGTGTCTTCGACCGTGGGTTCCTGGACCATAACCGGCTGGAAACGACGGGCCAAAGCGGCGTCTTTTTCAACATGCTTGCGGTATTCATCCAGCGTAGTCGCGCCAACGCAATGCAACTCGCCCCGCGCCAACGCAGGCTTTAGCAGGTTCGATGCATCCATCGCCCCGTCCGCCTTACCAGCGCCGACAAGCGTGTGCATTTCGTCAATGAACAAGATGATCTCACCCGCAGCAGAGGTGACCTCGGACAACACCGCTTTGAGACGTTCTTCAAACTCACCACGGTATTTCGCACCGGCAATGAGCGACCCCATGTCGAGCGACAGAAGTTTCTTGTTTCGCAAACTCTCGGGAACGTCGCCATTGACGATCCGCAGGGCCAAACCTTCGGCAATCGCGGTCTTGCCAACGCCCGGCTCACCTATCAGAACGGGATTGTTCTTGGTGCGGCGTGACAACACCTGCATGGCGCGACGGATTTCATCGTCACGACCAATAATAGGGTCAATTTTACCTTCTTCTGCCGCCTCGGTCAGGTCGCGCGCATATTTTTTCAGCGCGTCATAGCCATCCTCGGCCGATGCGGAATCCGCTGTGCGGCCTTTGCGAATGTCGTTGATCGCGGCGTTCAGGTTTTGCGCCGAAACGCCGCCTGCTGTCAGGGCGTCTTTTGCCTTGGATTTCACCAAAGCAAGGGCGGTCAAAATCCGCTCAACAGGGACGAAACTGTCACCCGCCTTCTTGGCGACTTTCTCGGCCTCGGCCAGGACTTTGGCGGTCTGACCATCCATATAGATCTGGCTTGCGTCCCCGGAAACCTTGGCGATTTTCGACAAGGCAAGTTCCGTATCCGCCGCAACTTTTTGCGCATTGCCACCGGCACGGTTAATCAGGTTTGCAGCCAAACCTTCTTCGTCGTCCAACAGGGCTTTGAGTATATGTTCGGGGACCAGTCGCTGGTGATTGTCCCGCATCGCGATGGTCTGGGCGGCTTGAATGAAACCGCGAGACCGCTCGGTGAACTTCTCTAAGTTCATCGTTTTTCTCCTTCTAAAAGCGCCCGATCTGATCGGCACCCGCTTGGCGGCGTACCTGTGTTTGGGCCTTGTCAAATATTTGGATATTTACCCCCCGCCGTTCAAGAGGGTGCGAACAATTTTAGGCTTCATCACTCGTTATTCTTTAGCGGCAAATGTGCCCCTGCAACCAAGATGGGGTATTCCAAATGCATGTGACACGTATCGAACTTTCTGACCGTTTTGTTGACCCGATCGAACGCGGGGACTGCGCGCGCGTTTGGTTTCACTCGAACAACACGGTCACGCAAATTGACGCCCATGCCCAGCGCGCGGCCCCAAGGCCCGAGCTTATTCGCGATGCGATCCGGCAGTTGAAACGCATGCCAGAAATCCGCTCGGGGGCTGAACAACTTAGCTTTTCGCCAACCTGCACGACGCATTGATTTCGCCGATGCCGTGATCGTGCTAAAGTGGGGCATGTCCCGTCTTACCGCTATCCGCGCCCGTTCCAAATGGTCCGACATTCTTGAGGGCCAGCCGCAGCATCTTGGCATCGCTTTACTGCTTGCGGTAGGTGCCTGCGCGATGCTGCGACAGCCTGACTGGACCGATGCTACTTTTTTGACGCTCACTGCATATTCCTGGGCGCAGTGGGGAATTTGGTTGGCCTTGGTCCACCAAATCCTTGTGGCGGTCGTTTTCCGGTTGCAACTGCATCGCAATCTCATGACGCGGATCTTTGGCGGCAAGGATATAAAGGTTTGGGCCGTGATGTTCCTACCGCTTTTGGCGGTGCGGCCCTTGATCGTGCTGACGGTTGGAATCACCGACGAAATCCCGATCCTGAACAACGGGATGCCGCTACAAATCCTCGGGTGGCTTTTGGTGATCCCCGCTCTTTGGGCGTTGTATTCCACCTTTGTCTATTTCACGATCCCTCGCGCGTTGGGGGGCGATCACTTCAGGGATGAAATCGCTGACCTGCCGCTGGTGAACAAGGGGGCGTTCAAATATACCTCAAACGCCATGTATGGCGTGGCATTTCTTGGGCTTTGGGCGATTGCGCTGATAACCAATTCTTGGAACGCAATGATCGTTGCGCTGTTCCAGCATGCCTACATCTGGGTGCATATGTATTGCACCGAGCAGCCGGACATGCGGTGGATTTATCAAAAGACCTGATCTTGTCGTCGCGCCACTTCCCGCGTAAAGACAGCCGACCCCAAACATTGCAGGAGCTGCCCCATGTCCGACGACCGCCTGATTGTCGCCCTTGATGTCCCGAACGCGCTAGAAGGAATGGCCCTTGCCGAAAAACTTGGGGATGCTGTCAGCTTTTACAAAATCGGGCTGGGCATGTTGACCACCGGCGGGCTGGCGCTGGCGAATGAGCTTAAGGATGTGCACGGCAAGAAAATCTTTATGGATTTGAAGCTGTTCGACATTGGCCAAACCGTTGAAAACGCGGTGCGCGGCCTTACGCAGTTTGATCTCGACTTTCTGACGGTGCACGGCGACCCGCATGTTGTACGTGCAGCCCAAGAGGGCAAAGGTGACAAAGATATGAAAATCCTCGCCGTCACGATCCTGACATCGCTGGATCGCGCTGACCTTGATGCAAGTTGCTATAAAGAGGGTGATGTTCAGGCACTGGTGCTTGAGCGGGCCGCCAAAGCAATGGATGCAGGGGCTGACGGCGTTATTGCCTCGCCGCAAGAGGCCGCATTGATCCGCGCCCTGACCGAAGCCGACGGCAAGTTGATCGTCACACCCGGCGTGCGTCCGGTTGGGGCAGCGCTTGGCGATCAAAAGCGGATCGCGACTCCGGCGCAGGCGATTGCCGATGGGGCCGATCATATCGTTGTCGGTCGCCCGGTTTGGACGGCCACCGACCCGCGCCAAGCAGTGGCCGGAATTTTGGCCGAGCTGGCATCGCCGCAGGCCACCACCCCAAACATGTAAACGCGCAACACCATTGCGGCAGCGGCCACTTTCGCCCTATGATTGTATCAATGAGGGACGAATAAATGGGCCAACGGCAACACAGTGAAGTATTTGACTATCGCACGATCCGCCGCCTGATCGGGTTGCTCGCGGTCTTATTGCCCTGCTCGCTGGTCGCCATCGCAATGCTGATGGGTTTTGCGATCATGCCGTCGATCTCGGAGTTTTTCTACACACCAGCCCGAGAGGTTCTGGTCGGCACCATTGGCGCGATCTCGATCTTCCTGTTCTGCTACAACGGCCATCCCCGCGATGAGCAGCGGGCGAAAACAAGTTGGCGCGAGCGGTGGGTCACAGATCGTCTGCTGTCGCTTGCCGCAGCCCTCGGTGCTTTGGGCGTGGCCTTCTTTCCTGTCAAAAGCCAATTCGCGACCGGCATGTCGCCTGACCCAATGTTTGTCCAGCTTCTCGGAGAATGGGGCGCAAGCACATTGCACAAAGCCTCGGCTCTGACGTTTTTTGCGGCACTCACATGGTTCTGCCTCGACAACTTTCGCCGCACGCCTAATGCAGCGATTTCGACCGCACGTATGCGGGCCAATCGCTTCTACAAGGCCTGTGGCTACATCATTTTGATCTGCACTTTGGGGTTGGTCGTTCTGGGCATCGCCGCGAGCCGTTTTGAAACCCTGGCAGATGCAGCGGATCGAAAATTTGTCATTCTGATCCTTGAAGCAGTGGCGCTGTTCGCCTTTTCCGCCGCCTGGATTGTCAAAGGAAAAACCAAGGCATGGTTTCGCGGAGAGTTGTAGAAAACACGCGATTCTCGACATGAGGCGCAACTTGTGGTAGCCTCAGGACAACGACGGGCTAAATGTTGCCCCTGTCCATGGGTGTTTTCTCCCGCATCCTTGGAACGCCCCTTCCCCGGCACCTGACTTCCGGGGAGAGGGGTGGTTGGGCAAGATTGATTTCCTCTTGTGTCGGTCTGGGCTAAGATCAGGCGTCATTATCAGGTCGACCGATGCCCGCCTTTTGCCGAAACTGCTTTCAGGAAACACATGCCGCCCGCCGCTGTCACGCGTGCGGATCGCCGCGCATTGCCAGCCACCCTGAATTGTTTGACCTGAGCATCGCGCATATGGATTGCGATGCATTTTACGCCAGTGTCGAAAAGCGTGAGAACCCAGAGTTGGCCAGCAAACCCGTCATCATCGGCGGCGGCAAACGCGGGGTCGTGTCGACCTGCTGCTACGTCGCCCGCATTCAGGGGGTGCGCTCGGCGATGCCGATGTTTCAGGCGCTGAAGCTCTGTCCGAATGCGGTGATTATCAAGCCCCGGATGGATGTCTATGTCGAAGTCTCGCGCGCAGTGCGCAAGATGATGGACGAGCTGACGCCCTCGATTGAGCCGCTGTCCTTGGACGAGGCGTTTCTTGATCTGAACGGCACTCGGAAACTGCATGGCGTGCCACCCGCAATCATGTTGGCGCGTTTGACCAAGCGGATGAAGGACGAACTGGGGATAACCGGATCGATCGGGCTGTCGCACAACAAGTTTCTCGCCAAGATCGCCTCGGATCAGGACAAGCCGCAGGGGTATTCCGTGATCGGCAAGGCCGAGACGCAAGACTTCCTTGCGGCGCAAAAAGTCGGCGTGATCTGGGGTGTTGGCGCTGTGGCGCAGGCCTCGTTGGACAAGGCCGGCATACGGATGATTTCGGACCTGCTGCGCTGGGAAAAGGACGATCTGATCGCGCGCTTCGGCAATATGGGCGAGCGGCTTTATCACTTGGCGCGTGGGCAAGATCGCCGACGGGTGTCGTCGAAAGCGCCGGTCAAGTCGATCTCCAACGAAACCACCTTTTTTGAGGATACCGGCGATCATCATCTGCTCGATGGTCATCTGTGGCGCATGTCTGAAAAGGTGGCGGATCGGGCGAAGGCCAAGGATCAGGCGGGGTGTGTCGTCACTTTGAAGCTGAAGAAATCGGACTTCAAATCATTGACCCGCCGGATCACCCTGCCCGATTCGACACAATCCGCCGATCGCATTTACCGCACCGCCCGTGCCTTGATGGACAACGCCGAGAAAGAAGGCCCGTTCCGATTGATCGGGGTCGGGATTTCGCAGATCGTCGATGCAGCTGAGGCTGACCGCGCTCCTGACCTGCTTGATCCGAACGCCGGAAAACGTGTTCAGGTCGAAAAAGCCACTGACGAAATCAGAAAACGGTTTGGGTCAAAGGCGATTCTCAAGGGACGCTCGTTGCGCTGATTATTCAGCCGCCAGCGCCTGCTGGGAACGTCCAAGATCGGCGATTTTGCGCGTGACCTCTTTCAAGATCGAGCGAATGGTTCCGAAGTTGCTGTTTGGCTCAACGGTTTTTTCGTCCATGTAAATCGACCGGTCGATCTCAATCTGGACGGCGTGTTGACCCTTTGACGGCCGCCCGTAGCGACGCACCATATAGGCCCCGGCGAAGGGCGCATTGCGCGACACGTTAAATCCGGCGTCGGCGAAGATTGATTCGACCTGATCGACGAGATCACCGCCCGCCGACGCGCCAAAACGGTCTCCGATCACGATGTCGGGCCTGCCAGAGGTTGTCTTGGACAACTGCGCGACGGCCTCGCGCGGCATCGAGTGACAGTCGATCAATATCGCCTGACCAAAACGGGCGTGATTCTCGGCCATCAATCGCTGAAGGGTCGCGTGGTAGGGGCGCCAATAGACGTCCAAACGACCGCGCACTTCGTCCATGCCGAGTTTTCCGTAATAGATCGCCCGCCCATTGGCGACGACTCGCGGGATCACACCCAATCCCGTCGCAACGCGTGGGTTCACCCCTTTATGCGGAACGCCTGCGATCAGGGCCGGATCAAGCTCGTCCTCGGCACGATTGAGATCGACAAAGGCCCGTGGCGCACCCGCCTTGAGAAAAACCGCTCCATGGTTGGGGGCCGAATCAAACAGGCGATCAACAAAGGCATCTTCCGAACTTCGGATGGTGTGGGCATCCAAAACCGTCTTGCGCAAAAAGTCCCACGAATAGTCGCGCCCGCTATGAGGCGAGGCAAAAATAACCGAGGTATTTCTGCTGGCAGGGTGGATCAGGTGATATGATGCCGTAGGCACGCTCGATTCCTCTGTTTCATCAGGATCATAGCGCAAAAAAATTGTTTACCAAAAGCCCCTTGATCCCCCTTGCGACTCCTTTTATAGACCAGCGGACCGACGCGGAGCTCCGCGTCCTATTTGTTTGGGACGCAGTTGCGAATAGGTTTCATGGGCGATTAGCTCAGCGGTAGAGCACTTCGTTGACATCGAAGGGGTCACAAGTTCGATCCTTGTATCGCCCACCATGAATTCACCGCCCCGTTCCGCAAGGAATGAAGGCACCCGCAAACACAGGCGCTGGTCCGCGCCGCGACAGATTGGAGAGTACGATGAAAGTCAAGAACTCACTTCGCTCGCTGAAGAACCGGCATCGTGATTGCCGCGTAGTCCGCCGTAAAGGCCGCGTCTACGTGATTAACAAGACACAGCCACGCTTCAAAGCCCGTCAGGGATAAGAAGCTGAGCAGCTTTTTGAAAGGCCGTCCTTCGGGGCGGCTTTTTGCTTTTGTAGATTGCGTCGCCTGCGCTAGGCTGCCCGCATGAAACGCCGCACTTTTATCGCAAGCAGTATCGCAGCCTCGGCCGCCGGGCTTCCAAGCGCCCGGGCGCAGCAATCGAGCTTGCATGTTCCACCCGAAGAATCCCCCCACCAAGCCACGTTCATGCAATGGCCGGTCAGTCGAAAGGTGTATCGAGACCGCTATTTCCTAAACATGGTGCAGCAAACGATTGCCGACGTCGCCAACGCGATCGCCGATTTTGAGCCGGTGATTATGCTGGCGGATGCAAGCGAACATAGCGCCATACGCCGAAAGGTGTCGGGCAATGTCACGCTTTGGGACATCCCGACAGAAGACCTCTGGTGCCGCGACTCTGGCCCGTTGTTTGCGCTCAGCGGCAACGAATTGGTCATCAGCCACCTGCAATTCAACGGCTGGGGCGCAAAGCAGGTTCACGCCAGTGACGGCAAAATCGCCGAACGCGTCGCTGAACGGCTGGGCCTGCGCGTCGTTCCGTCAGGCTTGATCGGCGAGGCAGGCGGCGTCGATCACGACGGTCATGGGCTGTTGATGGCTCATGCCAGCTCGTGGGAGATCGCCAATCGCAACCCCGGCCTGTCGCGCGACGACATCGGAGCGCTATTAATGCAGGCTTACGGGGCCACCGACATCGTTTGGGGCGAAGGCGTCTGGGATCAGGACATCACCGACTACCATATCGACAGTCTTGCGCGCTTCACGGGTCCGGGGCGGGTCTTGATGAATTTGCCTAAAACACCCGACCGCTACGACGATTTCCATCAAGCAGCACTGGAAACTTATGACCGGCTGGTTGCCTTTGGGCTTGACGTCGAAACCATCCCCGAGCCCGAGATACGCCGCGTGCAAGATCTGGAGTTCGTCGCCTCATACGCCAATTACTACGCCTGCAACGGCGCGATTATCGCGGCGCAATTTGGCGACGCGGAAACCGATGCGATCGCCAAGGCGGCCCTGAAACGGCACTACCCGGGACGCGAAATCGTCACGCTCAATGCGGATGCTTTGGGCGAGCTTGGCGGTGGCGTCCATTGCGCAACACAACAAATGCCCGCCGTTTAGCCCGCTATCGCTTCCAATCGACTCCGTCACGTTTTAGCTGGCGCAACATCGCGGCCCAATTCACATCGGTATAGCCATGTGGCCCGTTCGGATCGATCGCCGTGTGACGCGTCAACGAGGCCACGGCCTCGGGGTCCGGCAAAACGGGGTTGTTGGAGGCGCTTAGAACATCCACCTGGATTTTGCAGGCCGCGTCGAGGATGTAGAGGTAATAAAACGCCTCTGCCACGGTTCGCCCGGCGGCCAAAAGCCCGTGATTGTGCATAATCATCAACCACTTGTCGCCAATATCTGCGGCCAACCTTTCACACTCCAGATCGCTGTCAGGCGCGTAGGTATAGGGGTGATAACAAACCAGCTCGGATATTTCGATGGCGTGCTGAGACAGGTTCAACAGCCCCTCACCCATCGCCGACACCGCCGCCCCCGCCCGGGTATGGCTATGCAGCGCCACGTTGACATCTGGGCGCGCCTTCAAAATCGCTGTGTGAATCTCATGCCCTGCTTGATTGTAAGGGTAGTCTCCGGACACAACATTGCCGTCAAAATCGACCTTGAGAAGGTTCGAAGCGGTGATTTCGTTAAACAGCAACCCAAACGGGTTCATCAAATAGTGGTTCGGCTCGCCCGGAACCCGCGCGCTGAGATGCGTGAAGATCAGATCGGTCCAGCCAAACTTGACGAACAGGTGATAACACGCCGCGAGGTCGCAACGGACCTGCCATTCTTCGGCCGAGATTGTGTTGGTCATAGCGGGGCCTCCTAATTTCCATCAATGCTCCTCTGATAGAGACTTGCATTCTGCCAAACGGGCAAGTCAAATTTCACGTTCTGTCGCCAATCGCACTAACCGCGCGTCGATGGGTGGTAGTGCGTCGATGTTCTGTGGCCTTCGGCCTTGATTCCACACAAGCCACAGATTCCAGCGCCCTTCACCCCTAGACCCCCACGGCTTCCTCCCTTACTCTCACGCCGACCACTCTTTACGAACGGCCCCACATGACCGACGAAAAAGCCCCAAAGTATCAGGTTCTCGCTCGCAAATACCGGCCCGAGACCTTTGCCGATCTCGTTGGGCAAGAGGCGATGGTGCGCACGCTGAAGAATGCGTTTGCGGCGGATCGAATCGCGCAGGCCTTTGTGATGACCGGTATCAGGGGTGTCGGCAAAACCACCACCGCGCGGATCATTGCCAAGGGGATGAATTGCATCGGACCTGACGGCACCGGCGGCCCGACGACCGAGCCTTGCGGAGAATGCGAACACTGCGTCGCGATCATGGAGGGCCGCCATGTCGATGTGATGGAGATGGACGCCGCATCCCGCACAGGTGTTGGCGACATCCGCGAGATCATCGAAAGCGTCCACTACCGCGCGGCCTCGGCCCGCTACAAGATCTACATCATCGACGAAGTTCACATGCTGAGCACAAGCGCCTTCAACGCGCTTTTGAAGACGCTGGAAGAACCGCCCGCCCATGTGAAATTCATCTTCGCCACGACGGAAATCCGCAAGGTGCCGGTGACGGTTCTGTCACGCTGCCAACGCTTTGATCTGCGCCGGATCGAACCCGAGGACATGATCGCGATGCTCCGGCGTATCGCTGACAACGAGGGTGCGGCGATCACTGACGACGCCTTGGCGCTCATCACCCGCGCTGCCGAAGGCTCGGCCCGGGATGCGCAGTCGTTGCTGGATCAGGCCATCAGCCATGGTGCCGGGGAAACCACCGCCGATCAGGTCCGCGCCATGCTTGGGCTTGCGGATCGTGGACGGGTGCTTGATCTGTTCAACATGGTGATGAAGGGCGATGCAGCGGCGGCCCTGACGGAATTGTCATCGCAATACGCAGACGGCGCAGACCCATTGGCGGTCCTTCGTGATCTGGCCGAAGTCACCCATTGGATCAGCGTCGTCAAGATCACGCCCGAGGCCGCCGAAGACCCAACCGTCAACCCAGACGAACGCGCCCGCGGACAGGCCTTGGCCGAAACCCTGCCGATGCGCGTTTTGACCCGCATGTGGCAGATGTTGCTGAAAGCGCTGGACGAAGTCGCGAGCGCCCCCAACGCGATGATGGCCGCCGAGATGGCCGTGATCCGCCTGACCCATGTCGCCGATTTACCCACGCCCGAAGACCTTATCCGCAAGCTCCAGGCACAGCCCACGCCCCCCGGCCCGCCCCCCAGCGGTGGAGGCCACCTGACACCAGCACCTCAGGGCGGCGGCGCAGGGGCGATTGGCAGCGCAATGTCGCCCTCAGGCCCGACCCACGGCGCACCGACTGCGGCCCTTGCCCAGGAAACCGTCGCCGTTCTTTCGCAATACCCAACGTTTGACCACGTCGTTGACCTGATCCGCCACCACCGCGATGCCAAACTTCTAATCGACGTCGAAGGCGGCGTGCGCTTGGCCAATTACCAGCCCGGACGGATCGAGTTTGTGCCCTCTCACAACGCGCCCAATGATCTCGCACAGCGCCTTGGGGCCAAGCTGCAAGCCTGGACAGGTGCGCGCTGGGCCGTGACCCTTGTCAACGACGGTTGCGCAGAGACCATCGCCGAAAAACGCGACGCCGCCGACCTCGCCGTTGTCGCCGAGGCGCAAAAGCACCCTCTGGTGCAGGCCGTTCTATCGGCTTTTCCAAAGGCAAGGATCACGAAAATCAAAACGACCGCCGAACTTGAGGCCGAAGCCCAATCCGAAGCCCTGGCCGAGGTCGAAGACGAATGGGATCCGTTCGAGGAAGACAGCTAAGTCGCAAACAGACGCGATTCACAGGTTTGCGAAGATAGGCTGAGACGAAAGTTGCCGGAGGTCACCTATGCAAACATCCCCTCTCCACCCCGACTTCGGGTTGATCGTTCACGATGTTGATCTGCGCGACGTCACCGCAGATCACCTCTGGCCCGAGATTCGCCATGCGTTTGAAACCCATTCCGCATTGCTGTTTCCCCGTCAGAAGTTTGACGATGAGACCCACCTCAAAATCGCCACCCTGTTCGGCCCGCTGGAAAACCGCGAGGCGATGGCCAAGGGCAAGGACCTGCCTTTCGAAATCCCCTCCGTCTCGAACGAAACCAAGGACGGCGTCACCGATGCCGACGCGCTGCATACGCTCAACCTTCAGGCCAATATGCTCTGGCATACCGACAGTACCTTTCTGCCGATTCCAGCGCTTGTGAATATCCTGACGGCCAAAGTCGTGCCAGAAAGCGGCGGCCAGACCGAACTTGCCTCGACCCGCGCTGGCTGGGCCAGCATGCCCGCGCACCTGAAAGAGCAACTGCAAGACGCGATCATCTGGCACCGGCTGTCGCATTCGCGTGACCGGATTTCGCGCGATCTCGGGGCCCTGCCGGAAATGCGCCAATGGCCGGACCGCCCGTGGCGCGCGCTCTGGCGCAACCCCGTGACCGATCAGAACTCGCTCTACATCGCCTCGCACAGCTTCGCGATTGAGGGCATCGGCCTTGGCGACGGACAGGCTATCATCGATGCGGCCATCGCCCATTGCACCCAAAGCCCTAACGTATATTCGCACAACTGGCAGGTCGGAGATGTGCTGATCTGGGACGAACGTGCCGTGCTGCATCGTGGTCAGCCTTGGGATTACACGCAACCGCGCACGCTGAAATCCATCTGCTGCTCGGCCACCGAGTCCGACGGATTGCAATCGGTCCGTGTTGTCTGATCCCCTTGTAACAGCGCCCCCAGACTGCGATATGTCCTTCAACCGCGCGCAAGCGCCGCAGACAGTGCAGGAGACAACAATGCTCAAAGGATTAGGCCAACTCGGTGATATGGCTGGCATGATGAAAAAGGCTCAGGAAATGCAGACCAAGATGGTCGAAATGCAGGATGAGCTGAACGCGATCACGGTCACCGGCGAAAGCGGCGCGGGCCTTGTCACGGCAACGGCCACCGCCAAGGGTGAGTTGACCGCGCTCGACATCAATCCTTCGATCTTTCACCCCGACGAAAAAGAAGTCGTCGAAGACCTGATCCTCGCCGCCATCAAAGACGCCCAAGCCAAGGCCGCCGAACGCAGTCAGGCGGAAATGGCCAAGCTGACCGAAGGCATGAACCTGCCCGCCGGAATGAAATTACCGTTCTAACTTTATCTTGCCGAAAATACCTCGGGGAGCGCGAGGGGCTGGCCCCTCGCCACTTGGATCAAAATGAACTCAACGCGCGACATAGATCACCTGATTGAACTGATGGCCAAGCTGCCCGGGCTTGGACCACGGTCCGCCCGTCGCGCCGTGCTCCACTTGATCCGCAAGCGCGAATTGTTGCTCACCCCCTTGGCAGACATGATGCACACCGTCGCCGTAACAGCCCGCGAATGTCTGAACTGCGGGAACGTTGGCACCACGGACATTTGTGACATCTGCAATTCTGAAAAACGCGCCAACGGCGAACTCTGCGTCGTCGAAGACGTCGCCGACCTCTGGGCGATGGAGCGTTCGAATGTCTTCAAAGGGCGCTATCACGTTCTTGGCGGCACGCTGTCTGCCCTTGATGCCATCGGCCCCGAAGATCTGCGCATTCCCCAACTTGTGAACCGGATCGACGCTGAAAACATCACCGAGGTTATTTTAGCGCTCAACGCCACCATCGATGGACAGACCACCGCACACTACATTGCCGACCAGATCGAGGACCGCGTTGTTCTGACGTCCCTTGCGCAAGGCGTCCCGATTGGTGGCGAGCTGGATTATCTCGACGATGGCACGATCACGGCCGCGCTCAACGCGCGCAAGAGGCTTTGAAGCGTCCAAGCAACACCTCGGCCCCCAATCGGCCCAACTCGTCACTGTTTTTGGCAGCACGCCCGCATCCCCCAGCCGCTATCGCCACGCGCCCGGACAGGGCGCGTATGTCGGGATGATTGTCCGGCGTGTAGGTCGTCACACAGGGCTTGATGACTCGTTCCAAGATCTCGAGTCCCGGTATCTTCACGCGGATCTGCGCCTCGAGACTTTCGCCCACCGCTTCGGACCCGCCCGAGCGGAACCAATCACAAACATCACCCGTTGTTGGCAGCGCAATATCCTTGGGGTCTCCCCCGAGTTTCAGATAGAGATGCCCGTCGGGATAGCGAATGGGCGGCAAAAGGTAGGGATCTTCGCCCGTCGGCAGCAACGCGATATGCGACGGCATTCCGGCCAGACGATGCCCCTCAGCCTCGCTGATCCGAAACATCGCGACCGTGCGCGCATAGGGCGTCAGCGGCGATCTTTCACCCAACAAGGCCTCGCTAAATCCGCCCGTGGCCACGAGGACGCGATCAAACCGCATGTCTCCGCATGAGGTCAACAACGTGACGTGATCGGACCCCTCAGACAGGCCTTCAACAACCGCATCCACCACCACAGCACCATTTTGCCTCGCGCATGTTGTTTGCGCCTGCACCAAACGGCGGGGGCTGATGTGGCCTGCGTTCACTGCCTCAAACACACCCAAAACGTCATCGTCAAACGCAAAATAGGGGAACCGCAGTTTCAAGCCAGCTTGATCCAATTGCTCAAATGCGATGCCTGCCGTCTTTGCCACGTCAACGACGCTGGAGATCGGCGCCGACCCCTTTGGCCCCGCCATCAAAATCCCGACCTCGGAATAAAAACCAATGCCTGATTGCGCTTCGATCTCGCGATACCGCGCTATCGAGGCCCGACTGACCTTGTTCCAAAACGGATAGGGATCAAGACCGCGCGTGATGCGCCCCTCGTCATAGTGGCTGGCAAAAACGCCCGCATGGGTCAGGTAGTCCGAGGGTTCGCTTGGACCGACAAGGGTCACATCGTAACCGCTTCCCGACAGGTGCCGCGCGGCAGCCGAGCCGATCAATCCGCGTCCGATGACTGCAAGTTTCATGCCAACCCCTAAACCAAAAACGGCCCGAACAGTTTGTCCGGGCCGTTTGGAATGTCAAATAGTCTAAGACTTACTTTTCTTCGTCATCATCGCCATTGTCGTCCGGCAAGTTGAAGAAACTATCCGCGTCCGGCACAGCCTCTTCCTTTTCTTCGGGCAGGTCAGAAGAAAGGGTGAACCGCTCAAGACCCTCAATCGCGCTCGGGATTTTCGGCTCGGCGGCCATGTCGAGGCTTTGCTCGGTCGACACAAGTTTGCGGCGCTCGTCGTCGCTCATCACAGTGCCTTCTGCGGCTTTGCGGGCGTTGGCTTTTTGAACGGCTTCGTCGAGTTCCGACTGCTTACACAGGCCCAGCGCCACCGGATCAATCGGCTGGATGTTTGAGATGTTCCAATGGGTGCGCTCGCGGATCGCCTGGATCGTCGGTTTGGTCGTGCCAACAAGTTTCGAAATCTGGCCATCTTTCAGCTCTGGGTGGAACTTCACCAACCAGAGGATCGACGCCGGGCGATCCTGACGTTTTGACAAAGGCGTGTAGCGCGGGCCGCGTCGCTTTTCTTCGCCAGACGCAGCCGAGTTTGGCTTGATCTTCAACTTGTGCAGCGGGTTGTTTTCAGCGGCGGTGATTTCCGATTGCTCAAGCTGGTTGTTGGCGACAGGATCAAAGCCCTTCACACCAGCGGCAACGTCACCATCCGCAATGCCCTGAATCTCAAGCTCGTGCATACCAACGAGGTCAGCAATCTGCTTGAAGGTCATGGTCGTGTTGTCAACCAGCCAAACCGCGGTCGCTTTCGGGTGCAGAAGTTTTGCCATCTCAACGTCTCCTAAAACATATCTTCCCCGTTGCCCGGCTGGGGCTGACCTCATTCGGTCGGGTTCACATTGTCGGGGAACTTGAGGCGGCGTATACAAGAGCATGGCTAAAAGGGAAAGATGAAAATGCGTCGCTGGCTATTCGGGGTGGTTTTGTGTTTTCTGACCGGTCCCGCATTGGCTCAGGATCAGGATCAGCCCGGCACCTTTGATTACTACGTGCTGGCGATCAGTTGGTCGCCAAATTGGTGTGAGCGCACAGGAAACGCCCGCAACTCACCGCAATGCGCAAACGATCGTGATCTGGGCTGGAGCCTGCACGGGCTTTGGCCGCAATACGACCGCGGCTGGCCAAGCTATTGTTACACCGATGCCGCCGGACCGACGACGGCTGTGGCAAACCGCATGGCTGAAATCATGGGGACCGAGGGCCTCGTGCTCTATCAATGGGAAAAACATGGCACATGCAGCGGGCTTGAGGCGCCGGTTTTCTTTGACCGCGCACGGTCGGCCTATGAGGCCATCGCGCGACCCCAAGCCCACCGCAAGATAACGCAATTCCAGCGACTGGCCGCCGCTGAGATTGAGGAGGCGTTTCTCGCCGCCAACCCACAGTTGGACGCAGGTCAAATCACCGTGACCTGCAAAGAGCAACAAATTCAGGAGGTTCGCGTCTGCCTGTCCAAGGACCTGACGCCGCGCGCATGTGGGCGCGACGTCAGCCGAGAGTGCACGCTAGAGAACGCGGAGTTTCATCCGATCCCCTAGCCGTTCTAGCCAAGCTCTTCCTGACACGCGATCACGGCTTCCAACCCGACATAGCTGCCGTCCAGATCAATCGCCATCACTTCGCCTTCGGTGTTATAAAGCGTCATTGTGTATTTCTTGGCGATGTCAAACATGAAGTCAGGATTGTCAAAATAGATGTCTGCGCCTGGCACGTCGTTCAACCAAATTCCGGTGGCGTATCCTTCGTATAACTCACCGTCCAGCGCAAAGAGGATGTCGTATTCGGCCCCTTCTTCAATGTCGCCCCAGTTCATATTGAACGCCGTCACGTAGCCCATTCCGACATTTCGATCAAAACCGATTCTGACAACAGACCCATCCGTGTATTCGGCTTGAATAAGACAGCCATCGCCAAGCGAAGGGTCAATCATCACATCCCAGCCGCCGGCTGTTCCCCATTGTTCCAAAGATTGTGCCGTGGCACCCGTCACCGTCAATGCAATCGCCAACGCGGTTGCAGCCAATTTCTTAATCATACCAACGCTCCCTTTGTCCGGACGCCCGTTCTGCACAGGCACAACTTTAAAGGCGACCAGCTCGATCCGTTGAAGCTATCACGGAAATGTGAAATGGCCAAAATCCGGCTTTTTCTTTGTCAAAATACTCGAAAAAGGCCCGGGTTTTCCACACTCACGCGGCTTTGGCTAAGCCACGTTCAGAACAATTTTTCCGATATGCCCGCTGCCCTCGATACGCCTATGCGATGCCGCCGCGTCCTCGAGCGGAAATTCGGAATCCATCACCGGCCCGATCCGCCCTGCATCAAGCAATGGCCAGACGTGCTCGCGCAGTTGATCGGCGATGCGTGCTTTCGCAAGGTCGCTCTGCGGGCGCAGGGTTGAGCCTGTGATCGTCAAACGACGCGCCATGATCTGCGCGAAATTCACCTCGGATTTGGGGCCGGTCAAAAAGGCGATGTGCACCATTCGCGCTTCAAGGGCCATCGCGCGGATGTTGCGATTGATGTAGTCGCCGCCGACCATATCTAAAACCAGATCAGCGCCACCTTCGGCTTTCAGAACCTCAACAAAATCCTCATCCAGATAGTTTATCGCGACCTCCGCCCCGAGGTCTCTGCAAACCTGACACTTGTCCTCCGAACCTGCCGTCGTAAACACACGCGCGCCAAAATGATGCGCTAGTTGGATCGCCGTCGTGCCAATACCGCTTGATCCGCCGTGCACAAGGAACCTTTCACCCGCCTTAAGGCCTCCGCGCATGAAGACGTTGGACCAGACTGTAAAGTAGGTTTCGGGCAAGCAAGCGGCTTCTTTCAGGCCCATGCCCGTAGGGATCGGCAAACAATGTGCGGCTGGGGTGGTCACGAAGTCGGCGTAGCCACCGCCGGGCAGCAAGGCGCAGACGTTTTCACCCACTGTGGGCCAGCTAACGCCAGCACCGACCGCGACAACCTCACCGCTTGCCTCGAGACCGGGAAGATCGCTGGCCGTTGGGGGCGGCGCATAGGCCCCTGCGCGCTGCAACGCGTCAGGCCGGTTCACACCCGCGAAGGCCACTTTTAGCAACACCTCTCCGGGTCCAGCCACGGGGATCGGGCGCTCGCACAACGCCAAGACCTCGGGGCCACCCGGTTTGGTGATTTCGACTGCGCGCATCAATTCTGCCATTTTTTTGCCTCTAGTTTTTCGTGCCCGACCAATATCCGGGGAAATTTTCGTGCCCGCCGTCACTCGGGGCCGTGACCTTATCGAGGATCTTGCCCGGTCCGGCCATAAAGGATTTCACAAGCGGGTTTTTTCTAAGCTGGGCTTTGGTTTTCTCAAACTGCATCACATTGTCGATCCGCCGATCCAGAAACGCCCAGGTCGCTGCATTCTCGTCCGAGGTGTCGCCCAACCAATATAAAACGACCGAGCTGTAGACGGCTGAAAGCGTCATGCGTTTGGTGTACCAGTTCACATCGCGTGAGGTGTCGCCAAGGGCCTGCCAGATGCTGTCGGCTGTCTCCCAGATCGCCTTTGCACCGTCGCCGGCATTCGTCGGAAGCGAAAACAGCGTTGAGCCACGGCGCACGGCCTCTTTATCGGCAATCTCAAGACGGATGCGGATCGCAAGGGCAACCCTGTCGCGATAGCGCATTTCAGATTGGTCGGTGTCGGCCATCTGCGCAATCATCTGTTGATCGCCTGCGCGATGATACCCCAGCGCAAGGTCAACGGCCCCGCGAGGAAACAGCGCCGTCGCTTCGGACAGCGGGATGTCGCAATCTGCGGCGGCCTGTTTCAGGGTTTCGCCTGACCAGCCATCAAAGGCAACGTGATCGATCGCGGCATTCAAAAGCCGGGCGCGGGGATCGTCGTGGGATGTCATGGCGGGCTCCAATTCTGCTTGGGGCTACCCTAGACAAATTCACAGGCGGTTGCTATATGGCGGCTTCCTGCAAATCCTTGCAACTTCAAACTAGAAAGGTGGTGAAAACCACATGCAGGTTAGTGTTCGTGACAACAATGTCGATCAGGCGCTTCGTGCCCTGAAGAAAAAGCTCCAGCGTGAGGGCGTTTTTCGTGAAATGAAACTTAAGCAACATTTCGAAAAGCCGTCTGAGAAGAAAGCGCGCGAGAAGGCAGAAGCGATTCGTCGTGCCCGTAAGCTCGCTCGTAAGAAACTTCAGCGCGAAGGAATGCTCTAAGAGCAAACCGAGCTTGAATGCTTTTTAAAGTTTAGAACCCCCGATGGCTTGTCCCTCGGGGGTTTCTTTTTGGGTCGGTCACGCGGGATCAGTCATCACAATTCAGGCGAAATTGAAAACCAGACGTTCCACCCTTTCACTTTCTGAAAAGCTGCCTATTTTGGGAGCAGATAAACATAATAGGTTTTGAATATGACTGACGCATACACTCCGCCCAAAGTCTGGACTTGGGATAAGGAAAACGGTGGCGCTTGGGCGGGACAAAACCGTCCCACGGCAGGTGCTCAGTTCGAAGATGAGTTGGAGATCGGCGAGCATCCGTTTCAGCTTTACTCACAAGGCACTCCGAACGGCGTCAAGGTCGGCGTTATGTTCGAAGAGCTTCTGGCCGCTGGGTATGACGCGGAATATGATGCTTGGCCGATCCTGATCGGCGACGGCGATCAATTCGGGTCAGGGTTTGTCGAGATCAACCCAAACTCAAAAATTCCGGCATTGTTGGACCATTCGACCACGCCGCCGACCCGGGTTTTTGAAAGCGGGTCGATCCTGCTGTATCTGGCCGAGAAGTTTAACGCCTTTATTCCCTCGGACCCTGCAAAGCGGACCGAGATGATGAACTGGCTGTTCTGGCAGATGGGCAGCGCGCCTTATCTCGGCGGTGGCTTTGGTCATTTCTACGCCTACGCACCCGAGAAATGGGAGTATCCGATCAACCGGTTCACGATGGAAGTGAAGCGTCAGTTGGATGTTCTCGACAAACATCTTGCCAACAACCGGTTCATCGTTGGCGACGACTACACCATTGCCGATATCGTAATTTGGCCATGGTATGGCGGCACAGTTTTGGGCTGGCAGTATAAAGCTGGCACGTTTCTCGACGTGAAAAGCTACAAGAACGTCCTCCGCTGGGCCGAAGAAATCTGGGCGCGACCGGCGGTCAAGCGGGGGCGCATGGTGAACCGCACCTATGGAACCCCCAACGAACAAGTGATCGAGCGCCACTCGGCGGCGGATTTCGAAGGCAAATACTTCGACGATTAATCCACGGGCAGGGCTGTCGTTTTAAAGACGGTTCTGAGTGCAAAGCTGGACTGCATCTGCGCCACACCCGGCAATCGGGTGAGGTATTGGCGGTGAATGCGGGCGAAATCGTCGGTGTTCTCGGCCACCACTTTCAGGATGTAGTCTGCGTTTCCGGCCATAAGGTGACATTCCAAGACATTCGGGATGCGGGCAACCGCGGTCTCGAACGCCTCGAGCACTTCGTCCGCTTGCGCCTGCAAAGTGATCTCAACAAACACAGTAGTTGGCAGGTTCATCTTGCGCGCATCAAGAAGCGCAACATAGCCCTTTAGAAACTTGTCCGTTTCAAGGCGTTGAACCCTGCGATGACAGGCCGAGGCGGACAGGTTTACACGCTCGGACAGATCGGCATTTGACAGGCGGCCTTCCTTTTGCAGAACCCTGAGAATCTTTCGGTCTATTTCGTCCAATCCAATTTCACGCAATATTCTTCTACCTATTTGTCCTGAAGTCGTCATTTCTTGCAAAAATGTTACCACGCTCGGGCAAAGTTTCAAGGCAATTGCGTGCACAGGGTGACATCCTATCGTCAGTCAATAGGAGGATTTGACATGAAAATCGGATGCCCTACCGAAATCAAGCCCCAAGAATTCCGCGTTGGAATGACGCCAAACGCGGCCCATGAAGCCGTTCACAACGGCCACGACGTTCTTATTCAATCTGGTGCCGGTCTTGGCGCCGGATTTGCCGATGAAGACTATGTGTCCGCTGGTGCGACCATCATCGAAACCGCTGAAGAGATTTTCGCAACTGCGGATATGATCGTCAAAGTGAAAGAGCCTCAGGCGGTCGAGCGCAAAATGCTGCGCCCCGGTCAGTTGCTGTTCACCTACCTCCACCTCGCCCCCGATCCCGAGCAGACCAAAGACCTGCTGGACAGCGGTTGCACGGCGATTGCCTATGAAACCGTCACCGACCGCAGCGGCGGCCTGCCCCTATTGGCCCCGATGTCCGAGGTTGCTGGTAAATTGGCTCCTCAGGTCGGTTCTTGGACGCTCCAGAAGGCAAATGGCGGTCGCGGAGTCCTGATGGGCGGCGTGCCTGGAGTCGGGCCTGCCAAAGTTGTCGTCATCGGCGGAGGCGTCGTCGGCACACATTCAGCGCGCGTCGCTGCGGGCATGGGGGCGGATGTCACCGTTCTTGATATGTCGCTGCCGCGTCTGCGTTACCTTGATGACGCGTTTCGCGGCGAATTCAAAACCTCATACGCATCCAAGGCCAACACGATCGAGCTGGTCCGCGAGGCCGACATGGTGATCGGTGCCGTCCTGATCCCCGGGGCCGCAGCCCCCAAGCTGATTTCACGCGCGCAGCTTTCCGAGATGAAACCGGGTGCGGCGCTGGTTGACGTGGCAATCGATCAGGGTGGTTGCTTTGAGACCTCAAAGGCAACGACCCACGCAGACCCGATCTACGAAGTCGATGGCATCATGCACTACTGCGTCGCCAACATGCCTGGCGCGGTTGCCCGCACATCGACCATCGCTTTGGGCAATGCCACCATGCCGTTCATGCTGGCATTGGCCAACAAAGGCTGGGCAAAAGCCTGCGCTGACGATCACCACCTGATGAACGGTCTCAACGTGCACGCCGGTCAATTGACCTACGAAGCCGTCGGCAAAGCGCTCAACCTACCCAGCGTGGATGCCAGCGAAGTTGTCGAAGCCGCGTTGACGCCAAAAGCCGCGTAAATCTGACAATGCAGAAACCAAAAGGCCGGTCCATTGGGCCGGCCTTTTGTGGTTACTCTGAGCGTTGAACAAGAACCTGATGCGGATAGGGGATCGAGATTCCCTGTTTGTCGAACTCGGTCTTGGCAGTTTTCAGCAGGTGCCACTTTAGCTCCCAATAGTCGCTGGCAAGACACCAGAACCGACAGCCGATATCGACCGAACTGTCGCCCAGGTTCGTCACACGCACCCAAGGCTCGGGGTCTTGGTGGATCCGCTCGTCTGCATTGGCAAGATCCATCAGGATTGCAATCGCCTTGTCCGGATCATCTGCGTAATCGATTCCGAATGTCAGGTCCAAGCGACGGGTGTCATTGGCCGAATAGTTGGTGATAATTGCGCCCCAAGCCTGACCGTTTGGCAGCGTGATCTGCACATTGTCTGGCGTGACCAAGACGGTGAAGAACAGGTTAAGCTCTTTCACCGTGCCGGATGTGCCGCCAATCGTAACATATTGACCGAGACTGTAAGGCCGGAACAAGACCAGCATAAAACCAGCCGCCAGATCGCTGAGCGTTCCCTGCAAGGCAAGACCAATGGCCAAGGTCGCCGCGCCCATCACCGCAACAAGCGAGGTCGCTTCGATCCCGAACACGCCGAGGATCGCGACAAATACAGTGAGTAGAATTGCCCAGCGCACAATCGACGCAACAAACGTCCCAAGCGTGTTGTCCAACGCATCGTTGGACAGGACACGGCTCTTTATTTGTCGACTGATCCAGCCCGAAGCGATCCAGCCGATCACAATGATCGCAAGCGCCTTGGCGGCGTTGGCAACAATCGTGCCGTAGAAATCCAGCGGCCCTATTTGCTCAAGCAAACTTTCCAGCATGTCAAAAACTCTCTTATTCTCGCGTTGTCACCCTAAGGCGTCGCGGATTTTCGGCCAGAGGTCAAGGTTGACCCGAAAGGGCCTTTGCCTTCCACCTAAATATGGCCTGACAACGAGTTTAGCCGGAAAGACTACCCGTCAGCACATAGCGCAAAATCTCAACAACCTGCCCCGGCTCTCTCGCCATGGCCAGCGCGGCCGCGTCCACCTCTTTCAGCGCGTGGTCATGCTCGGGCATTTGCATCACGATCAGGGACTTGCCCAAAGCCGCCGCATAACCCGCATCAAATGCTGCGTTCCACTGGCGATACTTCTCGCCAAAACGCACCACAACGACATCCGCATCTGCGATCCCCTTGCGGGTGCGGATCGCATTCACCATCGCGCCCTTATGGTCGTGCCAATACTTGTCCCCTTCAGCCCCGAGGATATTGACACCGCAATCATCGCTCGCCGCGTGATCGGTCACGGGGCTGTTGAATGCAATGTCCAGACCTTGCGCGCCCGCGATGATCTGTTCGCGCCAATCGGTGTGGATTTCTCCGCTGAGGTAAACGTTCAATGTCATAGCGTGCCTTTCAGACTTTTGATGACCCGGACCATCTCGACTTTGTCGCCCTTGGTCTGGTCAATTGTCCAGCCCAGATGTTCATAAAGTCCGATGTTGTCTGCCAACGCCTTATGGGTTGCCAGTCTGACAGTGGCGACTCCCCGTGATCTTGCATGGTTGATTGCAGTTTCAATTAACGCTTTGCCAAGCCCAAGCCCCTTGGCCTCGGGCGACACCGCTACAAGAACAAGGTGGGCATCCCCACCATTGACCGAAAGGATCACGCCACCCAACAGGCCGTTTGCAGCCTCGGCAACCCAAACCTCGCGCGTCTCTATGTCCTGCTCCAGCCCTTCAGCGACTGGCGGTATCGCAAGCCCCGCCTCGCGATACCCTGCAAAGGCAGCTTCAAACACGCGCCCCAGGGCTTTCGCATCGTCCACGCGGGCCCGACGAATTGAGGACATCTAAACGCTCCCATCGAAAAAGGGGCGCGCACGCCCCTCATCTTTTGACTTAAAATATCCTCGCCGAAGGCGGCGCAGACATCAACCGCGCAGTGTTCCGCCGGTCGCTTTCGCCACTTTGGCCAGGATTTTCTCGGACACGGCCTCGATCTCTTTTTCGGTCAGCGTTTTGTCCGTCGGCTGCAACCGCACCGTCACCGCCAGAGATTTCTTGCCCTCGCCCAACGCGCCGCCAATAAACTCGTCGAACACACGCACATTGTCGATCAGCGTCTTGTCGGCCCCCGCGGCGGCGTTGACCAATGTCACCGCCTCGACATTCGCATCGACGACAAACGCAAAATCACGTTCAACCGCTTGCAAATCCCGCAATTCCAGTGCCGGACGGGTTGCGCCCGATTTACGAGGCAGCGGGATTTCGCCCGTGTGAATTGCAAAGGCCACAACGGGGCCCTTGACGTCCATCGCCTTCAACACTTTTGGATGCAACTCGCCAAACGCCCCGAGGATTTTCTTCGGCCCCAGCCCAACCTTCGATGACCGGCCGGGATGCCACCAAGGGTTCATTTCACGGTTAAATGTCAGCTTCGCAGGTGCGCCGAGCGCCGCCAGCACCGCCTCCATATCCGCCTTGGCGTCATAGACATCGACCGGACGGCTTTCGCCGTGGATGTCTTTGCCAATCGTTCGGCCAACAAGGATACCCGTGACCAGCGTTTCCTGCTCTTCCGGTTCCCCACCGTGGAAGGCCGCGCCGACTTCGAACAGGGCCATGTCGTTAAAACCCCGTGCCTGATTGCGGGCTGCGGCTTGTAACAGTCCCGGCAAAAGCGACGGGCGCATATGGCTCATCTCAGACGAGATCGGGTTTTCCAGCATCGTTGCATCCGCGCCTCCCCCGAACAACGCAGCCGAGGTTTGGTCGATGAAACTGTAGGTTACGCACTCATTGTACCCAAGCGCCGCTGTGGTCCGACGCGCAATCTGTTCGCGTTTTTGCAGCGGCGACAGGATCGGCTTTGGCACGCCCGACGTCACACGCGGCAGCGGCCTTCCGACCAGTTTGGTCAGAGACGCTACGCGGGCGACCTCTTCAACCAAATCGGCCTCGCCCTTCACGTCCACGCGCCATGACGGGACATGGGCCATGTCCCCTTCCAGACGGAAGCCGAGGCTTTCCAAAATGCGGCGTTGTTCATCGGCAGGTAATTCCATTCCCACGAGCGACTCGATCCGTGCAGGGTCGAATTTATAGGCGCGATCAATAGTTGGCACCTCGCCCGCAACAACAACGTCGGATGGTTCCCCCCCGCAAAGGTCGATAATCATCTGCGTTGCCAGCTCAATCGCTTCCATGTTGAACGCCGGATCGATGCCGCGTTCGTTGCGGTAGCGGGCGTCGGAATTGATCTTCAAAGCACGGCCGGTATAGGCGATCTGGATGGTGTCCCAGACAGCGGCTTCGAGGAAAACGTTGGTGGTTTCCTCGGTGCAACCGGTGGGCAGCCCCCCCATGATACCGGCGATGCTTTCAACGCCTTCGTCATCCGAGATCACAACCTGACCTTTCGAGAAGGTGTATTCCTTTTCGTCCAATCCGATCAGAGTCTCGCCCCCTTTGGCGCGATGAATGCGCAGGTTGCCCTTGACCTTATCCGCATCAAACACGTGCAAAGGGCGGTTGCGATCAAAGGTGAAGAAGTTGGTCACATCCACCAGCGCCGAAATCGGACGCAGGCCAATCGCCCGCAGACGGTCTTGCAGCCACTCGGGGCTTGGACCGTTTTTGACATTGCGGATCAGGCGCCCGGCGAAAACCTCACACCCATCGGTGCGGGTGTCTTCGTCAATGCTGACAGTGATCGGCGACGGGTAGGTGCCTTTTACATAGGCCGTCTTGGCGTGCTTCATCGTGCCAATGCCACGCGCCGCAAGGTCCAGCGCAATGCCACGCACGCCCAGCGCGTCCTGACGGTTCGGAGTAATCGCGATCTCGATCACCGGATCAACCTTGGAGGGGTCGTTTTCAGCCAGCCAGTCGATGAACTTGTCACCCACGTCGCCCGAGGGCAATTCGATGATGCCGTTGTGTTCGTCGCTAAGCTCAAGCTCGCGTTCCGAAGCCATCATGCCATGGCTTTCGACCCCACGGATTTTTCCGACCGAAAGCGTCACGTCGATGCCCGGCACATAGTCGCCGGGTTTGCACAGAACCACGGTGATGCCTTCGCGGGCGTTCGGGGCACCGCAGACGATTTGCTTGTCGCCCTCGTCGGTTTCCACCGTGCAAACCCGCAGACGGTCGGCGTCGGGGTGCTGCTCGGCGTGCTTTACCTTGGCCAACGTAAAACCAGCGAGGCTCTGAGCGGGGTTTTCGACCCCTTCAACCTCAAGCCCGAGGTCTGTCAGCGCGTCGCAAATCTCGTCCACTGACGCATCAGTTTCGAGGTGGTCTTTCAGCCAGGACAGGGTGAATTTCATAGCAGTGCCTCCGCCGGGATCAGTCCCCGGTTCATCGTCAAATTCATAGCATTGCGTCCGTCCCGAGGGTGGGCGCAATCGCGCCCGCCCATGGGGGCGGGTCGGACGCGATGCGAGGCTGCTGCCTCGCGGTGTTTCGTCTGAAAGGTCATTGGGCGGACCTTTCTTTTACATGATCCAGCCAGTTGCGCAGTTCCAGCGCATGGCTCGGATCGTTGGGCAGTTCATTCATTTCGGCAATGGTTTCGGCAAAACCGTCCGCATCTTTGCGGGTCAGAGCGCCTGTAATAAACGCCGGTTTCAGCTCGGGGTGGTACTGGGTCCCCCAATAGTCGATGCCGTCTTTTTCATAGACCGCTGCCTGAACCGGCGAGTGGGCGTTGCCCGCCAACAGCACCGCCCCTTCGGGCAGGGTCTGGATTTCGTCGCGGTGGATGCAGGGCACGCCGTCGCCATCCTTGCGACCCTTCATCATCGGGTGGACTTTGCCCGCTTCGGTCAGGGCCAAGTTTTTCGCCAGACCGCCCTCGAACCCGTGCGGAGATTCTCCGACCACGCCGCCCAGAACGGTGCCCATCAGTTGGAAGCCGTTGCACGACCCCCAGACCGGCCTGCCGGACTTGAAGGCTTCACGCATCGCGTCCACCTGCACCTGACCGCGCGGATCGCTGGTGTTCCAGTCAACCCCTGAACCGGCAAAGATGATGCCGTCCACGCCGTCAAAATCGGCTTGGGTGATCGTCTGCACATAGGGGTTCTTGGCCACCAAGGTCAGCCCCGGATCAATCGCCATTAGACATGTCACAAACTCGGCCGCATAAGAGCGGCCGCTTTGGACGATGTCAGGCGAATTGCCTTCGAGGATGAGGATGGTGGTCATATCGGAACCCTTCAGCCCTTAACCGGTGCGCGTAGCGAACCGGTTTGCCCCCGACCCGCCCCACAGGGCGGGGGCAACATGCCCCCACCCTCGGGCCGGAGGCAAACCTGTGTTTCGCTCGTCATCACCGCGACAACCCACCATGCAAGGTCGGCGTATCCAGCGCCGCGAATCCGTAATGGCGCAGCCAGCGTAGGTCGCTGTCAAAGAACGCCCGCAGATCGGGGATGCCGTATTTCAGCATGGCGATCCGGTCGATGCCGACGCCAAAGGCGAAGCCTTGGTAGACCGATGGGTCGATGTTGCCAGCCTCAAGCACCTTGGGATGGACCATGCCCGAGCCGAGGATTTCCAGCCAGTCGTCACCTTCGCCAACTTTCAGCGTGCCGCCTTCCCATGAGCAGCGGATGTCGACCTCGGCCGAGGGTTCCGTGAACGGGAAGTGCGAGGCGCGGAAGCGGAGTTCGACGTCGTCGACCTCAAAGAAGGATTTCACGAATTCTTCCAGCACCCATTTCAGGTTGGCCATGCTGATATCGGTATCAATTGCCAGCCCTTCGACCTGATGGAACATCGGCGTGTGGGTCTGGTCATAGTCGGCGCGGTACACGCGGCCCGGGGCGATGATGCGGATCGGCGCACCTTGGGCCTGCATCGAGCGGATTTGCACCGGCGATGTGTGGGTGCGCAGCACGTGCGGTGGGCGGTTATCGCCGTCTGCACGGTGGGTGTAGAACGTGTCCATTTCGGCCCGCGCGGGGTGGTGGCCGGGGATGTTCAGGGCGTCGAAATTGTACCAGTCGCTTTCGATCTGCGGGCCTTCGGCCACGGCAAAACCCATATCGGCGAAAATCGCGCTGACTTCTTCGGTCACTTGGCTGATCGGATGAATGCTGCCCTGGCGCAGATTGCGCGACGGAAGCGTCACATCGAGCCATTCGCTGCGCAGGCGTTCGTCGAGCGCCGCGTCGCCCAGCGCCTCTTTCTTGGCGGCCAAGGCGCTGTTGATCTCGTTCTTCAAAGCGTTCAGCGCAGGGCCGGCAATCTGACGTTCTTCGTTCGTCATTTTACCCAACTCACGCATTTTCAGGCTGACTTCGCCCTTTTTGCCAACCGCTTGAACCCGCAAGTCCTCGAGCGCGGCTTCGTCGCCAGCATTGGCAATTGCCTGTAGATATTTGTCGCGCAGATCGTCCATGGGTGCCTCCGAAATCGTCCACGACCTGCTATCACAAGGACGCCAAAGCGCAAGCCCCGCGCGGATCGCTGCGCCTTGGTTTGTTGCCGTTTAGTCGGCTTTTTGGATCATCCGACCAAGACCACGCCCGCCGATTATATGTAGATGGAAGTGCGGAACGTCCTGAACCCCATCGCGCCCCGTATTGGCGATGGCCCGAAAACCGTTGCCTGCATCCATCTTAACGCCCGTAATTTTGCACACTTCGTTGATAGCCCGCGTGAAATCGAGGATTTCGGCGTCCGTCGCTTTGGCAGAGAAATGATCGTAGCTGACGTATGGGCCTTTCGGGATAATCAGCACATGCACAGGGGCCGCTGGCGCGATGTCATTAAAGGCCAGAGTATGCTCGGTTTCCAAAACGGTACTGTTGGGGATTTCTCCGCGCAGGATTTTGGCAAAAATGTTTTCCGTGTCGTAGGCGTAGGTCATGGGTGTTTTCAATCCGCAAAGAGTTGGTGGATGGTTGCAATTTCCTTTGCCTTGTCGGCATCAATCGAAAGAAATTTCTGAAGCTGCTCGGTGTTGGCGTCAACCGTACCGGATTCGCGGAGTTGGTAGTAGGGCGAAAACCCCGAGTCGCGAATGCGGTCGATCTCAAAATACAGGTCCTGACGCATGGTTGGCAGCAAGCGGCGCAGCGTGTCCTCCGGCGTCATTTCCCCCGCGAGGCCAATCCGCAAAGCATGGCCAAGCAGGAAATCATCGTCAAATTCGCAATCAACCTCAAGCAACGCCGTCTTTGAGCGATCATCAAAGAAATCATGCAGCAGTTCGATATTGCCGGGATCAATGCAGACGATCATCCGGTTGGTTTCGAAATAATCAAACAGCAATCGCACAAGCGCACGTCGGTGGCGGGTGCGTTTGGACAAGGATGTCTGAATACCGCCCAGATCGGGCAGCGGCGTGCCCTCTTCGTTGAAGAGATATTCAACCGCCGGAATGCTCGTGGTTTTTCGGATTTTCTCGACCAAGCGCTTGGCGATGTGCCATTTCTTGCACAGAATGATAAGCAACTCGCGTTCGCGGCCCAGCGTGCTCTCAGCCTCCCAAAAGCGCATGGCATAACGGCGGCCAATCCGACCGCGCCCTGCGAGGAATTTGTAGAGGCTTCGCCCTTCCTCGGAGATGCGGAAATTCACGTTCTTTTCCGCATAAAGACGGCCAAGGCGATCCCGAAGTTCGACAGCCTCAGAGCTGATTTTGCGGGCGAACAAAAAGTCCTGACTGAGAAGCATATCGTAGTGATCGTTATAGAAATTGATCGGCATGCCGTAGTCCGAAAACATGAGAAATGTCAGGGTGCGCCCGTTAATCTCATGCTCGGGCACCAAATGGCGCACGAGGGTTTGAAAGTAGGTTTCATCCGGTATCCACGTCGAGGCAAAGAACCGCGTCACGTCGCGGCGTTTGTTTGAGAAATCCAGTATTTTCTCAATCGTACGGCGACGCAGGCACCACCATTGGCTGCCAATCATGATTTGAAGATCCTCGGGGATCTTGCGTTTCAGGCCGAGACGTTTTTGCCACTCATAGAGTGCGTAGAACCAAAACTTGTGATTTCGCTCATTGAGATAGTGCCGGTAAAACAACCGGTCGCCTTTCATGCCGGTCTTGATCCAATCGCTTTCGAAAAAATCGAAACTTTCGACATAATCCTTGTCGTTGGAATCCAGAAACTCATGCGCGTATTCAGCGGATTTGATCGACATACAGTCGCCCGACACCATGTAAAAATGCGTGGCCCTAGGGAAGGCTTCAACCGCCGCCTCGATTGCGATCAACGAGGCTTTCACCAAGCTCCACTCACCCCAACCGCATTTGATACGCTTGCGAGCAAAGGTGACGTTCGGATTGCCTTCGAGCGCAGTCTTGATCTGCTGATAATCTTCGGCACTGGAACGCGCATCGAAATGGATCGACATGTAATCGTCCACAGCCGTCAGTTGCCGAGCCTGCTGGATAATAGCCTCGGGGTTTTTGTGACAGAGCAAGATAAAGGCGATTTTTGCCATGCTTTGGTGCTGCTTTGGTTACGTGTTCTATAGTGATAGGTAGGAATGCGCGTTGAATAAACCTGCATTCTCTGGTTTTCTTGTTTTAAACAAATTTCCATTAAAATTCCCGATGTAACAGGGATCAAGAGCAGGAGATTACGAGTTATGGGTTTTCCCGGTACCTGGATGACGGAAAGCGGCAGTGTTATTTACCGCGTTGTCCCCAAATGCGCATGCTCCACGATCGGCCAGATCCTCTATTATTCTGACCATGGGGTCTTTTTTGACGGTGACATTCACGATTCAAAAGATGGGCTGCACAAATGGGGACAAGAGGAAAGCCGCGAGGCAATAACGCGTAGTGTCATCGGTCACGACACCTATACGTTCACCTGCGTGCGCAATCCCTACACCCGCGTCTTGTCTTCGTTCTTCGACAAAATTTGCGGTATCCAGCGGAATGGGCGTCGGTATCGCGGCAATCTCGTTCCGATGCTGATCCAGAAATACGGCGTCGATGTCGGCGGAGAGGACGGCAAACAAGAGTTTGACCAGATCAAGAGTTTTCGGCGGTTTCTGCTGTTTGCGCGTGACTCGATCCGCTGGCGACGCCCCATGGATCCCGACATTCACTGGTCGGCAACCTCAGGTCATGTTTCGACTTTGATTAACAACGGTGGACGGTACGACAACATTTTTTGGACGGAAAAGTTCAACGAAGGCATGAATAGCGTGCTGAAGAAAATCGAGACGCCGCATAAGGTGAACCTGAACAAGATTCCACGGTTCAACGAGTCCGAGGGGCATGGCCCCAAGCGGATGCATCCGGTGCAGGACTATTTTGACGATATGTCGATGCATCTGGTGTATGAAATCTACAAACGCGATTTCAAGCTGTTCAAATATGATTTCGAGAACCCAGGGAACAAGTTGCCTATCGGCAAGATTGATCTGGATGAGGTTCACGCGAAACTCGGTCCTAACGGATAAGGGGCGAGGGGCCAGCCCCTCGCGCTCCCCGAGGTATTTTCAGCAAGATAAAGATCAGGAAAGAAGGCCTGCCTGACGGAACAATGCAGTCACGTCGGCGTGCGGACGTGCGCCATAGTGGCTGATGACTTCAGTCGCGCAAATGCAGCCCATTTTGCCAGCGGTCTCAAGCGACGCGCCAGTAGCATAGCCATAGAGGAACCCGGCGGCAAACTGATCGCCGGCTCCGGTTGCATCAACCGGAGTCACGGGTGTGACGGGCACGATGACTTCTTCGTCTTTGGTGATGAGAACCACGGATTTGTCAGAGCGCGTGCAGACTGCAAGACCGCATTCGTTTGACGCAGTTTCAAGCGCTTTGGACAGGTCGGTTTCATAGAGCGATTCCCATTCGTGTTCGTTGCCGATCACATAGTCGAGGTCCTTCACCAAGCGGCGGAAGTCATCGCGGTGACGGTCGACGCAAAAGGGATCGGACAAGGCGATACCTGCTTTTCCGCCGTTTTCACGGCAGATACGCGCAGCGATTTCAAACGCCTGTTTGCCCTTGGGTTTGTCGTAGAGATAGCCTTCGAGGAACAGAAGTTCGGTCGATCCGGCCACCGAGGGCGACACGTCGTCTGGGCCGACCTCGGACGAAATGCCCAGATAAGTGTTCATTGAGCGTTCACCATCCGGTGAGACAAAGATCATTGAGCGTGAGGTTGGAAGCTCTCCGCCCGCGACGGGAGGATTGACGAAGGCCGTGCCCTCTTTTTCAGTCACTTCGGCAAAAAAACGACCCAAGGCGTCATCGTGAACGCGACCGATAAAGCCCGTTTTCAATCCCAGCGCACCAGCCCCGGCGATGGTGTTGGCCACCGAACCGCCCGCGGCTTGGGTTGACTGTTTCATTGCGCCGTAGAGCATTTCGCCCCGCTCGCGTTCGACAAGCTGCATAATGCCCTTCTCGATGCCCATAAGTTCGAGAAAGCTGTCATCGCTTTGCGTGATGACGTCGACAACGGCGTTGCCGATTCCGACGAGGTTATAGGTTTTCATTGGGTCTTGTCCTCATAAGCGCAGAAGTCTCGTACTAAACAGGTGCCGCATTGGGGTTTGCGGGCTTTGCAATGGTAGCGGCCATGCAGGATCAGCCAATGATGCGCATGGTGCTGAAAATCAACCGGAATGTTGTCTTCTATGGCTCGCTCGACGGCCACGACGTCCTTGCCGGGACATACGCCCGAGCGGTTGCCGACGCGGAAGATATGCGTGTCGACGGCCTGTGAGGGATAGCCCCACCACATGTTCAGCACGACATTGGCGGTTTTGCGGCCCACACCCGGTAGCGATTCAAGCGCGGCACGGGAATTTGGAACCTCGCCGTTGTAGTCATCGACCAAAATGCGGCTGAGCTTCATCACGTTCTTGGCCTTGTTGCGATAGAGGCCAATGGTCTTGATGTGCTCGATCAATTTTTCTTCGCCAAGATCCAGCATTTTTTGCGGGGTGTCGACGATCTGGAACAGATCTTTCGTCGCGCGATTGACGCCAACATCCGTTGATTGGGCCGACAAGGCGACGGCCACAACCAATGTGTAAGCGTTCGAGTGGTGAAGCTCGCCTTTCGGTTCGGGCTCTGCCTCTTGAAAGCGTTCGAAGATTTTGCGGATTGTGTGATAATCGAGTTGCTTGGCCATGGGTCTTCTATGCATGTTCGAATTTCAACCGGCAAGTCCGGTGACCAATTTGCGCAAGTATCGGGTCGATACATGCGCAAAAACTGCGATAGTCTTTGGGCAGACAGACAGGAACACCTCATGACAGACGAGACAGGCTATCACTACCACGTCATCCGCCGCGCCCTAGACGTGATCGACCGTGGTGGCCCGCATTTATCGCTGGAGCAGTTGGCCAGCGAAATGGGGATGAGTCCGGCGCATTTTCAACGCGTGTTTTCTTCGTGGGTCGGAGTATCGCCGAAGAAGTATCAGCAATATTTGACACTTGAGCACGCAAAGTCTCTGTTGGCGGATCGGTTCACGACTCTGGAAACCGCAAGCGCGGTTGGGATGTCTGGAAGCGGTCGCTTGCATGATCTTTTCATTGGATGGGAGGCGATGACCCCGGGCGAATTTTCAAACGGGGCAGCCGGAATGCGTATTGACTACGGGTGGTTCAAGTCGCCCTTTGGCGAGGCGTTGGTCATGGCGACGGCGCGCGGCATTTGTGGCATCGCTTTCGCAGAAGAATTTGGCCGCGACATAGTCTTTGCCGACATGGCTAAGCGCTGGCCAAACGCTGTTTTTACCGAAAACCCGACGTCATTAAAAACTTGGGTCGAAACGGCATTTCACGGGCAGGCCACCAAGCTGCACCTTATGGGGGCGCCGTTTCAGGTGAAGGTTTGGGAAGCATTAATCGGCATCCCTTCGGGCAAGGTCACAACCTATTCCGAACTGGCCGAGGCTGTGGGAAACCCCAAAGCGGTGCGTGCGGTCGGGACTGCGGTGGGCAAAAATCCAATCTCGTGGTTGATCCCCTGTCACCGTGCAATCCGCAAATCCGGCGGCCTTGGCGGGTATCACTGGGGGCTGCCGATCAAGCGTGCGATGTTGGCGCTTGAAGCCGCCCAAGCCGAAGCCTAAGGCAGAAAAGCGCCGAAAAATCGCGTTTGCTATTTGGTAGCGTCGCGCTGCGCCTTATAGTGCGCCCATCAATGACAGAATAATGAGGCAGGCAATGCAACTTCGGAGATATTCACTCGTGGCGATCCTCGCGACGACAACGGTGCTGGGGGCATGCACCAGCCCTGCGCGGTTTGAACCAGATAGCCAGACCACAAACGCAAATTCAGGCGCCTTGATGGGTGGCATCATGGGGGCCGTGATTGGCATCGCGGGCGGTGACAACGCCGATGAACGTCGCGCAGGCGCGATCAAGGGCGGCGTTCTCGGCGCAATTGCCGGAGGCGTGATTGGCACACAGCTGGATAAACAAGCCGCCGAGCTTGAAGCAAGCATGGGCAGCAATGCGGTCATGATCGAAAACACAGGTGAAAGCCTGATCGTCACTTTGCCGCAAGACATTTTGTTTGCCACCGACAGTGCAACTCTGAGTGCAGATTTGCAGGCGGATTTGATTGCACTGGCCAGAAACCTGAACACTTATCCTGAAAGTTCGGTCCAGATCATCGGGCACACGGATAATGTCGGCAGTGCAGCCTACAACGAAGACCTATCCCTGCGCCGCGCGAATGCCGTTTTGAACGTGCTTGCCGGCCAAGGCGTTTTGGTTTCGCGGATTACACCCATTGGAATGGGCGAGAACCGTCCGGTGAGCACCAATTTGACCGAGGAAGGACGCGCCCAGAACCGACGCGTCGAGATTGTTATTCTACCGTTTTAAGAGGCTGGGCCGCTCATTTGTTTGGGCGGCCCCATTGCCCTCAGGCGTCAGCGACGGCTTGGGCTATATCGTTGACGACGTTTTCAAGCAGCATGGCATCAACGCTTTCGCCCATGACACGGATCAACGGCTCGGTGCCGGATTTGCGGATCAACAGGCGGCCATCAGACCCGAGTTTCTCGGTGCCAAGGTCAATTGCCCGCTTCACCTCCGCGTTTTCCAGCGGTGTCGCGCCAAGATCAAAGCGCACGTTTTTCAGCATCTGCGGCACAGGTTCAAACCGACGGGCAAGTACGCTTGCGGGAACGCCCCGCTCTTTAAGCATGTGTAGAAACTGCAAACCCGCGACGAGACCATCGCCGGTGGTCGCGTAGTCAGTCATCACGATATGCCCGGATTGCTCGCCACCAAGGTTGAACCCTCCGGCGCGCATTTCCTCGACCACGTAGCGGTCGCCGACTGGTGTGCGCTTCAGGGTCAGGCCATGATCGGTCAGGTAACGCTCAAGCCCGAGGTTCGACATCACGGTCGAGACCAGCGTGTTGTTCTTCAATTTGCCCTGATCCGCCCACGAGGTTGCAATCAGCGCCATAAGCTGATCGCCATCTGCGACCTGACCGTTTTCATCCAAGATGATGATACGATCCGCATCGCCATCGAGGCAAATTCCCACATCCGCACCATGATCGCGCACCGCCTGACCCGCCATTTCCGGGCTGGTCGATCCACAGTTTTCGTTGATATTCTTGCCGTTTGGCGTGTTGCCAACGGTGATAACCTCGGCCCCCAATTCCCACAGAACCTCAGGGGCGACCTTATAGGCGGCCCCGTTTGCACAATCGAGAACGACCTTTAGACCCTCTAGACGGAACTGACTGGGCAAGGTGGTTTTGGCGAACTCAACGTAACGTGCCTGGGCGTCGTGGAGCGCCGTCACGCGACCAATCCGCTCTTGGTTCGGGCCAAAGGTATCGTTTTGGAGGAGCATCTCAATCTCCTCTTCAACGGTATCGGACAGCTTAAAACCGTCGGGGCCGAAGAATTTGATACCATTGTCGTGGAAGGGGTTATGGCTGGCTGAAATCATCACACCAAGGTCCGCGCGCATCGAATGCGTCATGCGCCCCACCGCAGGTGTCGGCATCGGTCCGAGAACAAAGACATCCATCCCGGCGGCCGTGAAACCAGCGGTCAGGGCGCTTTCAATCATATAGCTTGAGCGTCGCGTATCTTTGCCAATTACAACGCGGTGTTGTTTTGCATCACGCGCGAAATAAAAGCCGACCGCCGTCGCCAGCCGGACCGCGAAATCCGCTGTCATGGGATATATGTTTGCGCGTCCCCGAACACCGTCTGTGCCAAAATACTTCCGTGCCATACATCACCTATAAACTGGATTTAGAACTTTTATGATTATTCAACCGTAACCGATTTTGCCAAATTGCGCGGCTGATCGACGTCCGTGCCTTTTTCCACCGCCGTATGATAAGCCAACAATTGAACAGCGACCGCGTAGACCACCGGCGCAAAACACGGGTCCATTTTGGGCATTTGTATCGATTTCCAAATGCCGTCGCTTGCCTCGGCTATGCCATCAGCGTCGGAAATCAAAACAACCTGACCGCCTCGGGCCATGACCTCTTGCATGTTCGAAACCGTTTTGTCGAAAAGCTCGTCCTTGGGCGCAAGGACAATCACCGGCATGTCTTCGTCGATCAAAGCGATTGGGCCGTGCTTCAGCTCTCCGCTGGCGTAGCCTTCGGCGTGAATATAGCTGATCTCTTTGAGCTTCAGCGCCCCCTCGAGTGCCAGCGGGAACATTGCCCCTCGGCCCAAGAACAACGCGTCTGATTTCTTGGCCAATGCGCCCGCCAATGCCTGCACGTCGGCCTCACAAGCCATGGCTTCATCGACGAGACGCGGTAGGCTGGCCAACTGCTCGATTAACTCGACCCGACGCGCGTCCGAAATTGCCCCTCGTTGGACGGCCGCTTCAATGGCCAGCGTCGCAAGCGCGATCAATTGGCAGGTAAAGGCCTTGGTGGATGCCACGCCGATCTCGACCCCCGCGAGAATGGGCAACGCAAGATCGCTTTCCCGCGCGATCGTGCTTTCCGCGACATTGACAACCGAAACCACTTTTCCCGCCTTGCCGTGGCAATAGCGCATCGCCGCCAGGGTATCGGCGGTCTCGCCGGACTGGCTGACAAACAGCGTCATATCGCGCGTGCTTAGCGGCGGCTCGCGATAACGGAATTCAGAGGCAATATCGATTTCAACCGGCAAACGGGCGATTTTCTCGAACCAGTATTTCGACACATGGCAGGCAAGCGAAGCTGTTCCACAGGCCACCATTGTCAGGCGGTCAATCGTCGTGAAATCCAATTCGGCGTTGATCTGCGCGACGCCCGTGCCTTCAAAATGGTAATGGCGTAAAGCATCGCCCAAGACAGCAGGCTGTTCGGCGATCTCTTTCGACATGAAATGCTTGTGGCCCGCTTTGGTGGCCGTGGTGATATCGAGTGCGACAGTCTTGCGGGGTCGCTCAACAGGCTCACGGTTTTCGTTCAGGAACGTGGCACCAGACCGAGACACGATCGCGATGTCACCTTCATCAAGATAGGTGACTTCATTGGTCATACCAGACAGCGCCAACGCGTCCGATCCGACGAACATTTCATTGGTACCCCAGCCAATCGCCAAAGGAGACCCCTTGCGAGCGGCAACGATCAAGTCTTCTTCACCATCAAAAAGGAAGCACAGCGCATATGCGCCTTCAAGCGCATTTACAGTCTCTATCGCCGCTTCGGTGTGGGATTTGCCCTGATCCAAATGCCAATTGCACAGCATGGCGACGGTTTCCGTATCGGTATCCGTTTCAGGCTTAATCTGATGATCTGCAAGCTGTTCACGGATTTGGCGGAAGTTTTCGATGATCCCGTTGTGGACAATCGCGACTTTGCCGCGTTGGTGGGGATGCGCGTTGTTCGTGTTGGCCGCCCCATGCGTCGCCCAGCGTGTATGGCCGATGCCCGACGTGCCGGTCAGCGGCTTGTGCATCAACAAATCGTTGAGGTTGACAAGTTTGCCCATGGCGCGGCGGCGCTCAAGCTGACCCTCGCTGATCGTGGCAATTCCGGCGCTATCATAGCCACGGTATTCAAGTTTCTTCAGACCCTCCACAAGAATTGGTGCCGCCTGATGAGACCCTAGAACTCCAACAATTCCACACATACTCTAACCCTCTGTGCGCTTTTCAGCGTCACGTTTTGCCTTGGTGGCTTTTAGTTTCTGCACAAGACGGGGCACAAAGCCCTCGCGGTTTTTCTGAGGCGCGCGCGCCACGGCCAATGCGTCTGCGGGGACATCGACAGTTATCACGGACCCCGCCGCGGTCATTGCGCCTTCGCCGATGCTCACAGGTGCAACCAATGAGCTGTTTGTGCCGATAAAGGCACCGGCACCGATATTTGTTTGGTGTTTCAGCACGCCATCGTAATTGCACGTCACCGTGCCCGCACCGATATTCGCGGACTCGCCGACAAAGGCATCCCCGACATAGCTTAGGTGATTGACCTTGGCACCTTTTGAGATGAGCGCCTTTTTGGTTTCGACGAAATTTCCAATTCGTGCACCCTCGCCGACGTCCGAACCGGGGCGAATGCGTGCATAGGGCCCGACGGTCGCACCGGTGCGTATGATACAATCTTCAAAATGACTGAACGCGCGAATGTTGGCACCATCTTCGACAGTTACGCCAATGCCAAAAACAACGTTTGGCTCGACAATCACATCCTTGCCCAATTGCGTATCATGCGAAAAATACACGGTTTCGGGGGCTTGCAGCGTCGCGCCTTCGATCATCGCATTTTGGCGTGCCGCGTTTTGAAAAATCGCTTCTGCCTGCGCAAGTTCGGGGCGCGAATTGATGCCCAGCGTCTCGGCCTCATCGCAGGTGACAGCGACGCAAGTCTTGCCGCCGTTATTCGCGATCTCAACAATATCCGTCAGATAGTATTCACCCGATGCGTTCTGATTGCCGACCTGAGATATGAGATCAAACAAGGTTTTTGCATCCGCGCACACGACACCCGAGTTGCATAGGGTGACGGCCAGTTCGTCCTTGCTTGCGTCTTTCGCTTCTACGATGCGTTTGAGCCGATCATCCTCGACGATCAGACGCCCGTATTTCCCCGGAGTCTCTGCGTCAAACCCAAGGATGACAACATCCGCGCCGGTTTCTCGAGCCGCCAACATATTGTGAAGCGTGTCAGGCTTGATAAAGGGCGTATCACCGTAAAGAACAATGGCGTCCCCGTCAAAGCCTGCCAGGGCGGATTTCGCCTGATCGACCGCGTGGGCAGTCCCAAGACGTTCGGCTTGCAAGACGACTTGGGCGTCAGGAAAATCGCCAGCAAGCGCGGCCTCGACCTGTTCAGACCCATGCCCGACCACAACAATTCTTTTGGCCACGCCCAGCCCATCTGCCGAACGGATCGCATGCGAGACCAGCGGCGCGCCGGCAACTTGGTGCAGCACTTTTGGCAGGCCGGATTTCATGCGCGTGCCCTGCCCTGCGGCAAGAACGATCAATGCTAAATTCATGTCTAAATTTGATCTCAAAAATATATGAGCCCTACTTATCCGGAACGCGTAGGTTGACCAAGTCCGGAAATCATCCATCGGCAAAATAGCCGAGACGCCAAAAACCGCCACAAAAATTTGGTTTCAACCCTGAAATACAAGGCATTTGAGGCCGTGGATTGCCGCGTCGCGGGCTAGAGACTCGCGTCGGGTTGAAAACTCTTTGGGATCGCGTCGATTTGGCGCAAAACCAGATCGGCCATCACTTTTGAAACCAAGGGGGCCATCCCGAACCCGATTTTGAACCCGCCATTCGCGATAAATTCGCCTTCGCGGTAAGGGTGCACACCCAACATTGGTGCCCGGGATTTCGCGCGGGGGCGGACACCAGCCCAACGTGCTACCACCGGCGCGTTTTTCAAAACCGGGAACGCCTGATAAGCCGTGGCAAGCACATCGTCCAACTGGTTATCGGTCGAGGATGGGTCGGCAAATTCACGCTCGGTCGTTGAGCCAACTCCGACGGTTGCATTTTCGTGTGGGACGATGTGCACCGTGTCGGCAAATAACTGAGGCATATCGCGGGCGTCAAAAGACAGCAAAGCCGATTGGCCCTTGATACCGGCCCCGACAAGACGGCCTCGGGTCTCGGAAAGCGCCTCCAGGCCCTTGTAGCCTGTCGCCCAGATGACCGCGCCCTTGTTCTCTCCTGACGCCAAAAACGTGACACCGCAGTTTCGCAAAGCAGCTTCTAAGGAAGCACAGGCAAGTCGGGGATGCATACGCGCCGATAGGGTATCGTGGATCAACAGTCCGGTGGGTGTTTTCGGTGCCCATGCACCGTGGTCCGCGGCCTCAACAACCCGCCAGTCGGCTTGTCCTTGCCAGAGATCCCGAGCGGACGCCTCTCTAGATTTGGCCAAGGCGATGGCATCTTCGCGGACGATGGGTTGCAAGCGGCCTGTACGGGCATAGCCAGACGGCAGCCCTGAGGTGGCATCGACTTCGCGCCAGAATGTTTCGGCATAGATCAGACTTTTGAACTGGAACTCTTTCTTCTCGTTCCAGTTTTCGGGCGTATGAGGTGCCAAAGCCCCGACCAATCCGCCGCTTGACCCAGACCCGACGCCATTTGGATCAATCACCTGCACCCGAGCGCCTGCTTGCACGCAGGCCCAGGCGATCGAAAGTCCAAATATCCCCGCGCCGCGAACCGTCACATCCACCATTGCCAATCCTCGCGAAGCCTTTCATGGTCTCTTAATCTTTCGGATTCTTACGGGATCACGCAATGCAAGACCAGCAAGCAGATCTGGAATGGCACGAAACCGGCGTGCCTGTTTCAAAGCAATTCAACGACCCCTACTTTTCGCTGGAAAACGGGCTTGAGGAAACACGCCACGTGTTTTTGGACGGCAACGCAATACCGCGCCGCTTTTGCCCGGGCTTTCACATTGCGGAATTGGGGTTTGGCACCGGATTGAATTTGCTGGCAGCGTGGGAAAGCTGGGTGAACAGCGGACGAACGGGGCAACTGCACTTCACCAGTTTTGAAGCCTTCCCGATGTCTCCCGAGGAAATGGACCGAAGCCTCGCCTTGTTTCCGGTTGAGCGGACGTTGGCGGCCAAACTCTTAGAGGCGATGGATCGAAATCAAACCAAACTCGAGACCGAGTCGCTGTCGTTTCGCATGATCGTTGGCGACGCGCGTGAACAGGTGCCCAATTGGGATCTATGGGCAGATGCGTGGTTTTTGGACGGGTTTTCACCCGCCAAGAACCCCGAGCTATGGGAGCCTTCGCTGCTAGCGTCAGTTTATGCGCGCACAAAGGTCGGCGGCACTGTCGCGACCTATACCGCTGCGGGTGCCGTCAGACGTGGTTTAGGCGACGCCGGATTCACTGTTGAACGAATTCCCGGCTATGCACGCAAACGTCACATGACAATCGCACGCAAGGACAGTACATGAGCGCCGGAAACTTGCGGCTGGGCATCATCCTTATGGTGTTCACGACGCTGATATTTGCGCTTCAGGATGGTATTTCCCGCTATCTTGCAGGTGAATACAACGTCTTGATGGTGGTGATGATCCGCTATTGGTTTTTCGCGTCTTTCGTCTTGGTCGTGGCCTATCGCAAGGCAGGCGGCATTCGCAAGGCAGCGGCTACGTCTCAGCCATTTCTGCAAATCTTACGGGGACTCGTTTTAATCGTCGAAATCTGCGTCATGGTCGCGGCGTTTACGATTCTCGGCCTCGTGGAAAGCCACGCGGTCTTCACCAGCTTTCCGCTGCTTGTGGCCGCTCTGTCTGGCCCGCTACTCGGTGAAAAAGTCGGGTGGCGGCGCTGGGTTGCGATTGCGATCGGTTTTGTCGGGGTCTTGGTGATCCTGAAACCCGGGTTCGGCGTGTTTTCACCCGCCGCCATCATCCCGCTGATCTCGGCGCTACTGTTCGCAGTCTATGCCCTGCTCACGCGGTACGCCGCACGCAAAGACGACGCCAACACGTCGTTTTTTTGGACTGGCACCGTCGGAGCGGCTGCCATCACTCTGGTTGGCGTCTGGTTTTGGGAGCCGATGTCGTCGTCCGATTGGCTCTGGATGGGTGCGCTGTGCATCACTGGCGTTTTGGGCCACTTCACATTGATTAAGTGCTACGAAGTGGCCGAAGCCAGCGCCGTTCAGCCCTTTGCCTATCTGCAACTGGTGTTCGCGTCGTTTCTTGGAATATTCGTCTTCGGCGAGGTGCTAAAGTTGAATGTGTTGGTCGGCGCTATCATTGTCGTGTCCGCCGGTTTGTTCACGCTATTCCGGCAAAAACAACAGGCTTGAGCCTGACAACTCGGCGCTAAACGATTGGGGTGTCGGGTCTTTTCCAAGTCTGACACGATAAGCAGGCAGGGATTCAGTCACGCGCATCACATAATTTCGCGTTTCGCGGTAGGGGATGGATTCGATCCAGTCGACAATATCCACCGATCCATTTCGGGGGTCGCCCAAGGTCTCGAGCCACTGATCCACGCGATTGGGGCCAGCGTTATAAGCCGCCGCAACAAGCGTGACGTTGCCTTCGAATTTTGTCGACAGTTCGGCCAGATAAGCGCTGCCAAGTGCCGCGTTGAACCGCCAATCCGTCACCAGACGTTGTTGATCCTTTGGGACGTTCAGTTTGGTTGCCAAATCGCTGGCGGTGCCGGGCATGAGTTGAAGCATACCAGCGGCACCAGCCCTGCTGACGGCGGTTGGATCAAATTCGCTTTCTCGCCGCGCGATAGACAGAACAAGTTCGGGATCGATCGGCAGTCCATAGGTGCTCATCGGATGCAGTGGGAAGTAGGCCGAAAACGCCAAATCGCCCACAAGGATACCGTGTTTGGCGACGCGAAGCGCAACATACGGCTGGTTGAGTTGCTCGAGCATGCTGCCCAAAATGATAAGGTCTTCGTGGGACAATTCTTCGGACAATTGTACGAAAAAGCGCATCGCCAGATAGGACTCGCCCAGAGAAAGGCTTAAAAGACCGGCGTGAAAAACGCTGCTGCGGGTAAAGTCAGCATTTTTCCATGCATCTGCTGGAACATCGACAATGGGAAACTGGGGTTTCTGCCCAAGTTTTTCAGCCGCTAACAAACCATAGAAGGCTATTGAATAACGGGCGGCCTCTTCCCATGAAATCTGGGCGGCGCGGGCCTCGCCTTTCGCCTCATACGCGCGTCCAAGCCAATAGCCCGCGCGTGACAGCGAAATCGGGCTGTTGACCGCATCCAATAGGGCTTGGAAATGCGTGATCGCCACATCCGGTTGATTGTTGAACCTCAGCGCAATGTAGCCCGCCATCCATTCGAGGTCTGCAAAACGGGAATCCGCTGGTGGTAAGTGATGCTGTGCTGCCAACTTATAGGCCGTCTGAATGTCACCATCCGAGAACTTCTGACGCGCCAGATTTCGGCGCTGTGTTGCCCAATACGCGGGGCGTCCAAGCGCCGCCGCCGACGCGCTACGCTCGAGGATAATGTCAATCGCGTCGTCCTCGCGTCCTTTGCGAATACGCCAGGCAAATCTCTCATAAGCCAATCCCGGATTGTCCGCCATTGAGGTCGGAACGGCCGCGATGAGACCATCCACGCCATCCCGATCGTTTCGCAAACCGCTTCGCGCCGAGGCCAGCTTTTGCCAGTCGGTAGACACCATGGGCAACAGACGCGCGACCTCGACTGTTTCGCCCCGCCACAACATCAGATCAAGCCGATCGGCATTCAGTGAGGACACCGAGTCGCCGAATTGCTCGGTGAAGGCGGCGAATTCCTCGTTCGTCATGGTTTCTTCCAACCATGTGCGCCTTACGATTGCGGCCGAGGCCCCTGTTTCTCCGCTGCGCTGCAACGCCTGCGCATAAAGAATTGCGCCGGTCGCCGTTGCCGGATCACTGTCGCTGAAGAAACTGAGAACATTTCGCGCCGTTTCGCCGATCAACGCTTCTTCGCTATTTTTACGCAACAGAGCCAACCCTGGCCAATCGCCGTTTCTTTCAAGAAAATCAGCAACTTCCGCGTAGGTGCCGCGCCCTGCACGCAGCCTGTGCCATTCGATAATATCCGCCGATAGCTGACCATCCAGCGCCGCATAATCAGCCGCGCTTTCCCAACGAGAGGCCCGCATTTCCTTTAACGCCAACTCAAGCGAATGGGCTGGTTGCGCGGCATTCGCGGGAAGAACCGCTGACAAGACGCCACACACTACAATGATTGCACGCAGAACGACTTGCAATTCTCACCTCAAATACCGATAGACAGCGCCACAATACCGACACTTGCCAACGTAACAACTCACAAACTTGGTAGTTGGGAATTGAGCGGCTAGTGTCCGCGCATCGAATCTACGGCCACAGGGTCAAAACATCAAAGGAGTGTATCATGTTCAAAGGATCTTTTCCCGCATTGGTCACGCCGTTCAAAGACGGCGCGCTGGATTTGGATACGCTCAAAAAACTTGTCGACTGGCATGTCGATCAGGGCAGCCACGGTCTCGTTCCAGTTGGCACAACGGGCGAAAGCCCGACCCTGACCCACCGCGAACATGAGATCGTGATCGAAGAGGTTGTCAAAGCCGCCGCCGGTCGCATTCCGGTGATCGCAGGCGCCGGATCGAACAACACAGCCGAGGGCATTGGCCTGATCCAACACGCAGAACGTGTCGGCGCGGATGCGGCTTTGGTCGTGACCCCGTATTACAACAAGCCAACGGCAAGTGGTCTGATCGCGCATTTCAAGGCGCTGCACGACGCCAGCAATCTACCAATTATCATCTACAACATCCCCGGACGATCGGTCATCGACATGAAGCCCGACACGATGGGTGAATTGGCGAAGCTGCCTCGGATCATTGGTGTGAAGGACGCCACGGGCGACATCGCACGGGTGTCACAACAGCGCGCGGCCTGTGGAAACGACTTCATCCAGATGTCCGGCGAAGACGCGACGGCGCTTGGCTTTAACGCACACGGTGGTCAAGGCGCGATTTCTGTCACGGCAAACGTCGCCCCAAAACTTTGCGCTGAATTCCAAGAGGCCACGCTTGCAGGCGATTTCGCCAAGGCGCTTGAGTATCAAGACCGCCTGATGCCGCTTCACGAGGCGATCTTCATCGAGCCAGGTCTTGCAGGTGCGAAATACGGCATGTCTCAGCTTGGTCTGTGCAGTGACGAGGTGCGCCTGCCGCTTGTCGGGATTTCTGACGGCACGAAAGCCGCCATTGACGCGGCAATGCGCCATGCGGGCCTAATCAACTAAACTGATCCACTGGATCAAGGAAATCTCATGTCGGCCAACGTTTATATCATCTGTGGATTAACGGGGGCCGGCAAATCCACCTATTCCGAACAATTGCGCCAAGACGTAAACGGCGTGCGCATGTCCATCGACGATTGGATGGCGAACCTGTTTTTCAAGGATCGCGATCCAACGTCGGATTTCGAGTGGTTTCATACACGCGTACGCCGCTGCTGTGCGCAGATGCGTGACACCGCCGACCAGATCATTGCCACGGGCAAGCCCGTTGTTTTTGACTGCGGCTTCACCAATCTCGAAGAACGCCAGTTCTTTTACGACTGGGCCGACGCTATGGGCCATTCAACCGCCTTACATTTTCTTGATGTACCGGAATCCGTGCGCTGGGATCGCGTCCAAAATCGCAACGCGGAAAAGGGCGATACGTTCGCGCTTGAGGTCACGCGCGACATGTTCGACTTTATGAACCGTATCTGGCAAGCTCCGTCGGACGCGGAAATGCATGCGCATCGAGGCGTTTTGATCGAGAACTGAAATGGCCCAGACAAAATCAGACCCCAACTACAAGATCGCAGCGGAAAACCGGCGGGCACGCTATGATTACGCGATCGAAGATGACATCGAATGCGGGATCATCCTTGAAGGTTCCGAGGTCAAATCTCTGCGTCTGGGCGGCGCAAACATCGCCGAAAGCTATGCGGCGGTTGAAAACGGGGAGCTGTGGTTGGTCAACAGCTACATCGCGCCCTATGAACAGGCGAAAATGTTCAAACACGAAGAACGCCGTCGCCGCAAATTGCTCGTCAGCAGGAAAGAACTTGGCCGCCTGTGGTCCGACACCCAACGCAAGGGCATGACCCTCGTGCCTTTGGTGCTCTACTTCAACCACAAAGGCATTGCGAAGATCAAAATCGGTATCGCCAAGGGTAAAAAGAACGTCGACAAACGCGCGACGGAGGCTAAACGCGACTGGAACCGCCAGAAACAGCGCCTTCTAAGGCACGGGGACTAGCGCTGCGGGCCAAATCCTTCTGTTAAGGCGGATTTGGCGGTCAACGGGCTTGCTCTGGTCTCACCTCAGGCGTATGCAAATCGGGGATTAATCGACGGAGATGACCATGGCTGTGGACGATCCGAAAACACTCGTATCAACGGACTGGCTGGCGAAGCGCCTGAAGGATCCGGATGTGCGCATCCTTGATGCGTCCTGGTATCTACCGGCGATGAATCGCGACGCAAAGCAAGAGTATCTGGCCGCTCACATTCCTGGTGCGCGTTTCTTTGACATCGACGAAATCAGCGATCTCCGCTCGGATTTGCCGCATATGGCACCCCCGGTGGAAAAGTTCATGTCGCGCATGCGGGCGATTGGCATTGGCGACGGCCATCAGGTTGTTGTTTACGACGGCATGGGCCTGTTTTCCGCCGCCCGCGTTTGGTGGCTGTTTCGCCTGATGGGCAAAACCGACATCGCCGTTCTGGATGGCGGGTTAAAGAAGTGGCTGGCCGAGGGACGTCCTACCGATGCAATCGCCCCCGTCATCCGTGACCGCCACATGACCGTCCAACGCCAACCGCAAATGGTGAAAGACGTCACTGAGGTCTCCTTTGCTGCAAAGCTCAAAGATCACGAGATCATCGACGCCCGCGCCGCAACCCGCTTTCGAGGAGACGCCCCAGAGCCGCGCGAAGGCTTGCGCGCCGGGCATATTCCGGGCTCAAAGAACGTCCCTTTCAGCAATCTGCTGAATGAGGACGGAACTATGAAGGATGTTGGCGGGCTCAAGTCCGCCTTTGAAACCGCTGGGGTCGATTTGTCGAAACCGGCAATTACAACATGTGGATCCGGCGTCACCGCCGCGGTCCTGTGCCTTGGCCTCGAGCGCCTCGGTAAAACTGACCATTCGCTTTATGACGGGTCCTGGACTGAATGGGGTGCCTTCCCCACCCTGCCCGTCGCCACCGGAGAAACTTAAAGACATGCTGACCAATCTAAAAGCGCTTCCCGCCGACAAAATCCTGGCCCTGATGCAGGAATACGCCGCCGATGCTCGTGAAACCAAAATCGACCTTGGCGTCGGTGTTTACAAAGATGCCACCGGAAAAACGCCGATCATGCGCGCGATCAAAGCAGCGGAAATGAAAGTCTGGGAAGAGCAGACTTCAAAATCCTATGTTGGCCTTGCTGGTGACCCGGCGTTCTCGGACGCGATGATAAACCTGGTGCTTGGCATAACAATTGCCCGTGACCGGATCGCCGCTGTGGCAACACCCGGCGGCACCGGCGCTGTGCGTCAAGCCTTCGAGCTGCTGCAAATGGCCAACCCACAGGGTCGCGTCTTCGTGTCGAACCCGACATGGCCAAACCACATTACCATTCTCGCGCACCTCGGCATCGAGAAAGTCGCCTATCGCTACTTTGACGAAGACACATGTGCGGTTGATTTCGACGCGATGATCGAAGACCTCAAAACCGCAAGGAAAGGCGATCTGGTTCTGCTGCATGGGTGCTGCCACAACCCTACCGGCGCCAACCTGAACCTCACCCAGTGGCAAGAGGTCGTGAACGTCCTGCAAGCCACCGGCGCGACCCCAATGATCGACATCGCCTATCAGGGCTTCGGCGACGGTCTGGAAGAAGACGCCGCAGGCGTGCGCCTCGTCGCCACATCGGTCCCCGAAACCCTGATCGCGGCAAGCTGCTCGAAAAACTTCGGCATCTACCGCGAGCGTACGGGCCTTCTCATGGCGATCTCTGAACAAGCGCAGGGCACCAAGATCACCCAAGGGGCGCTGTCTCACCTGAACCGACAGAACTACTCGTTTCCACCCGACCACGGCGCGCGTCTGGTGACCACAATTCTGAACGACGATGCTTTGCGGGCCGATTGGCAAGCCGAACTGGAAGAGGTCCGCATTTCAATGCTCGGCCTGCGCGAGCAATTGGCCGGCGAACTCCAGCGCCTCAGCGGCTCGGATCGTTTCGGCTTTATCGCACAGCACCGCGGAATGTTCTCACGCCTCGGGATCGCCCCCGAGATCGTTCAGGACATGAAGAAAAGCCACGCCATCTACATGGTCGGCGACAGCCGCATCAACATCGCAGGTCTCAATCAAACGACCGTTCCGATTCTGGCACAAGCCATCATCGACTCCGGCGCATAACTTCATCTTTCTAAAAATACTCAAAGAAACATCGGGCGTCAGCCCGATCCCCAAACAAGCAAAGGCCCCGCAACTGCGGGGCCTTTTCCGTTTTCTTAGTGGTGTTCTATCTATTTGACGATGTCGTAGGCTTCCATCCCAAGCTCCGAGGTGTCGAGACCCTGGATTTCAGCTTCTTCGCTCACCCGAATGCCCATGACCGCTTTCAACACCGACCAGACAATGTACGAGACGACGAAGGTGAAAATGCCATACGCAAGGATACCAGTGATCTGAGCGCCGATTGTGGCAGAGCCCGAAAAAGCGACGGCCAATGTGCCCCAGATGCCTGCAACAAGGTGCACAGGGATCGCTCCGACAACGTCATCGATCTTCATCTTGTCCAGCATTGGAACCGCGAAGACAACGAGCAATCCACCGACGCCGCCAATCAGAAGCGAACCGAACAACGAAGGTGCCAAAGGCTCGGCAGTGATCGACACAAGCCCCGCCAATGCGCCGTTGAGAACCATGGTCAGATCGACCTTCTTGTACAGAAGCTGAGTCAGAACCAAAGCCACAAGCGCACCGGATGCAGCTGCCATGTTGGTGTTGGCGAAGATGCGGCCTACGTCGGTGATGTCTCCAACCGTACCGGCTGCAAGTTGCGAACCGCCGTTAAAGCCGAACCAACCGAGCCACAGGATGAATGTGCCCAAAGTCGCCAGCGCAAGGTTTGAGCCAGGCATCGGGTTCACACGACCGTCTTTGTATTTGCCAAGACGTGGTCCAAGCACGATGGCGCCAGCCAAAGCTGCCCAGCCACCGACCGAGTGCACAACAGTCGAACCTGCAAAGTCCGAGAAATCAAGCTCAGACAACCAGCCGCCGCCCCACTGCCAGGAACCAGTGATCGGGTACATGAAGCCAGTCAGGACGATAACAAAAACAAGGAACGGCCATAGTTTGATCCGCTCCGCCAGAGCGCCCGAAACGATCGACGCTGTCGCCGCGACAAACATCAACTGAAAGAAGAAGTCTGATGCGACCGACGCATAATCAAGCGCCGCGTCCGAGGCAGACAAGCCGACGGGTTCCAGAACTGTTGGGACAAAGTTAAACGCCAGGTAGCCGTTGAAGTCGCCGGGATACATCAAGTTGAAACCGACCAGCCAATACATAACGGCGGCAAGCGAAAACAGCGCGACGTTCTTGGTAAGCTGCATCGTCACGTTCTTTGAACGAACGAGACCGGCTTCGAGCATTGCAAAGCCAGCGGCCATCCAGAACACAAGGAACCCGCCCACAAGGAACAACAGGGTCGTCATGATATACGGGCCGATTTCATCGAACCCCGGTGCAGCTTCCTGCGCCAGCCCCATGCTTGGCAACGCTGTCAGCGCCACTGCTGGGAGAAGTGTTTTGAGATTTTTCATGTCTTCTTTCCTTTTCGCGCGATCAAAGAGCTTCGGTGTCCGTCTCACCCGTGCGAACACGAATGGCTGACGCGACATCAAGCACGAAGATTTTGCCGTCGCCGATTTTGCCGGTCTGGGCGGTTTTCACGATCGTTTCGACAACCGGATCGGCCATGTCTGCCGGAACAACGATTTCCAGTTTAATTTTCGGAACAAAGTTCACGGCGTATTCTGCGCCGCGATAAATTTCCGTGTGACCCGATTGAGAGCCAAAGCCCTTAATCTCGGTCACCATCATGCCGCGCACGCCAACTTCGGTCAGTGCCTCGCGGACCTCTTCAAGTTTGAAGGGTTTGATTGTTGCAATAATGAGCTTCACCGCTTTTCCCTTTCGGTTTGCAGCCGGGGCTGCGTGTTTGCATATGCAGAAAGTCGGCAAAATTAGGCTCATGACCACAGCTACGGGGGACAAAATTCGGCAAAATGCCAAATTGTTGCATATTTTTTGCGCTATTTTTGGTTTATGATTAAAAAATGGGCTGATTATTCACGTCATCATTTTGTGAGATGGCTCAACATCGACGTAGAATCGGACTATAAGGACGGCATAATAATAGCCCGAGCAGGCGATAATGACTTCGAAACCTCCCAAGCGGCCGCCGCTCGTGGCCGACAAGCGCTATGCGACGGGCAAAAAGCCCGCCGCCGCGAAACCGTCTGCAAAGAAGCCTGCACCGGCGAAGACACCCAAACCAAAACCCCAGCCAAGGGCAAAGGCAGCGAAGCGCAAGCCGGTTAAACGGCGGCCACTATTGGTGCGCTTGCTGCTTGCGACGCTTGGTTTTGTTTGGCGCGTCGCCTGGCGTCTCGGGTGGCGATTGACCATGGTTGTCGCACTGCTCATTGCGGGGGCCGTAGGCTACTACATGACCACACTGCCTCCGATCGAGGATCTGGTGGATGGCCGCGCCCGGGGGTCGGTGACCTTGCTCGACAGAAACGGCGAGGTCTTTGCGTGGCGGGGCGAGCAGTTCGGCGGGATGATTACCGCGGATGCTATATCTCCGCACCTCAAGAACGCTGTTGTCGCGACCGAAGACAAGCGCTTCTACTATCACCCCGGTGTCGACCCAATTGGTGTCTTCAGCGCGGTACGGATCAATCTAAGCGAGGGCCGTGGTCCGCTTGAGGGTCATGGAGGCTCGACCATCTCGCAGCAGGTCGCCAAACTGCTGTGTCTGGGCAATCCCTATGACCCGCTATCTGGCCAAAGCGAAGCCGACTATGAAGCCGAATGTCGCCAAAGCACCCTTTGGCGCAAGATCACCGAAGCCACCTATGCATTGGCGATGGAGATCAAATACTCAAAAGACGAGATTTTGACGATCTACCTCAACCGCGTTTTCCTCGGGGCCGGTTCGCGTGGGTTCGAAGCGGCAAGCCAGCGCTATTTCGGCAAATCCGCCGCCGAGGTATCGCCAGCCGAAGCCGCAATGCTGGCAGGCCTTCTTGTCGCCCCATCGCGCTACGCCCCAACGAACAACTTAACGCGCTCGCAAAATCGGGCCGGTGTGATTGTTGATCTGATGGAGGCGCAGGGCTACTTGTCCTCAACGGATGCCGCCATAGCCAAACAAATTCCCGCGCAATTGTCCGAGGCCGCCGAGGCAGAGGCAGGCGGTTACTTTGCCGATTGGGTCATGAGCTACGGACCAGACTTCCTGACCCGCCAAACGACCGAGGATGTAATCATCCACACCACCTTGGATCAGGACATTCAGCAAGCCGCCGAAGACGCGTTGAAAAGCGTGTTTGACGAACGCGTGGACGAAGGCTCCGATGCTCAGGCAGCGATCATCGTGATGTCCTCGGATGGCGCTGTGCGCGCAATGGTTGGCGGGCGACGCACCACGGTCGCAGGCGCGTTCAACCGCGTGACCCAAGCAAAACGGCAAACGGGTTCGGCCTTTAAGCCCTTTGTCTACGGCGCGGCCCTCGAGATGGGCTATCGATCCTACGATCAAATTCTGGACGAACCGATCACCATCGACATTCCTGGCTCGGGTCCATGGTCGCCGAAAAACTACACCCGCGAAAACTACGGCATGGTGACTTTGGCACAAGCCTTACAAAGCTCGTTGAATATCCCCGCCGTCAAGATTTCCGAGGGCATCGGGCGCGAGCTTGTCGCGCAGGTTGCTACCGATTTCGGACTGCGTGGCCCACTTGCCGAAGGTCCGGCCTTGGCGCTCGGGGCATCCGAAGCGACTTTGATCGAGATGACCAGTGCCTACGCGGGTATCTTGAACGGCGGCTCGTCCGTCCAGCCTTACGGCCTGTTGGAACTTCGTCTTGCGGGCGATGACGTACCGCTGATGGGCAAGGGCGGCGGCATCGGCGAAAGGGTGCTACGCCAGTCCGTTGCCGAAGAACTCGTCTACATGATGCGCAATGTCGTCACAGATGGCTCGGGACGTCGGGCAAGCCTGCCCGACCGCGAGGTCGCCGGCAAAACCGGAACGACGCAGGCGGCCCGTGACGCGTGGTTCATTGGTTTCACAGCAGATTATGTCGCCGGTGTCTGGATGGGCTATGACAACAATTCACCCCTTTCCGGCGTAACAGGCGGCGGATTGCCCGCCCAAATCTGGCGAGAAACCATGGCCGCCGTGCACGAAGGCACCCCCGTCACACCATTGCCGATGCAACGCCCGTTCGGCGACGAAATCCCACGCGTATTCGGCGGCGATGCCACGCCTCAGGAACCCGTCGAATCGCAGGATCCCATCCTCATTCAGATTTTGAGGGACATCCTCGGGAGGAACTGATTAAAGCGTCCTGCCACAAACCCGTGATTCAGTTTTTGGCAGGGCGCTTTAGTTAAGGTTCTGCAAATCCTGAATGGTCAGGTCCAGATCACCGCGCCGCTGATCGAGCATCGCCCCGATCTCGGTGCGCTCGCTGAGAAGCATATTCAAACCCTCAATGAACATGTTGAAGAATTTTTCTTCACCAGAGCGGTCAGACACAAGAAATGTCACCTCAAACGGTGCCATGCCCTGAAGATATGCCATCGCCGTGACCTCATAGAAATTCTTCACCGCGCGGGCTTCCTGAACCTCGACGCGACCGCCGATGAATTCACGGAACCGCTTGCCGTATTTGGTCGACATGTATTTGCGAAACGCCGCCGTAAAGGCCTTGAGTTGGGCATCCGAGGCCGACCGCGCCTCGACGCCCAGCGCATAACGCGCTATCGTCTCAACATCCGCATAATCCGCAAACACTTGCTCAAAGTCTTGCAGCATCGCGTCTTCGCTCAAACCTGAGTCAATTATGCGATTGATGTCAGCCACGACGCGCTCGACCAGTTTGGTTGCCGAGCGTTTTGTGATTGCAAGCGCCGGTAGGGGAAAGGCAGCGGAAGCGCCCGCCCCCATAGTCAGGGCAATCATCGCGCGGCGCGGCAGGGATATTGGCTTACTCATAAAGGTCCTCATAGGGATCGAAATAGTCTTCGTCTTCCAGCCTCATACCAAGCTCATGGCGGCGGCTTTGCAGATAAAACAGGCGCGACTGTGAATAGCTGTCTGCGCTTTCATATAGAACAGAATCCACCGTGGTCGCAAATCGAGCGCGGTCGCCGATCATCGCCGCGGTTTTCACGCCGGTTCCTGTGAATTTCCAACCGCCCGGCAATACAAAGGCCAGGGGGTTGAACAAGGCATCCACGCCGATACCGACCGTATCGCGTGTGGTCGAAGCCCCCATGACCGGTAGTTCCAAGTACGCACCCTCGCCGACGCCCCATTTGTGAAGCGTTTGCCCGAAGTCCGCATTGTCCGCGTAAACGCCAACCTCGGACGCCGCATCGTAAAGCCCGAAAAACCCGACCGTCCCGTTGATTGCAAATCTGACAGTGTTGGTCACCGCGCCTTCCAGATTTAGCTGAAGCACGTTGTTCACGACCTCGCCCGGCAGATCGAGAAATTTGCTAAAGTTGGAGACACCAATCGCAAGCGGGCTTGGGACAACCTCTGCGTAGACGCCCGATACAGGCCGCAAAAGCGCTTTATCCAGCCCTTTGTTAAACGCGTGCGTGCGGCGATTTACCGTTTCATAAGGATCGTTGATCGCCTCAAGACTGTCCGGCGAAGCGCACCCCGCGAGAAGCAAAGCACCAAAGGAAATGACGCCGAACCTTCTGGCCAATGCAACCGGATTTCGGGTAAGAAAAACAACCAATGGATTTTTTTGCCTGATTTTCATAACTTTATCTTTGAATCGCTGCGAATGGAGCACATCGTTATCCACCTAATGGCGCAATTAGATACAACGCACCACACTTTTGCCAACCATGCCACATAGTCGGCCGGTGACAACCCAAAATGAAGAAAGCCTCGAATGACTCCAAGCCAACTTGAACGCGGCCGCGAAGAGCTGATCGCAGCCCGAAAGGAAAGCCGCCCACTTTATTGGTTTGTTGGGGTGTTCAGTTTTTTCACCAACTTGCTGATGTTGACCGGGCCGATCTACATGCTTCAGGTCTATGACCGCGTCTTGGGCAGCCGCTCTGAAGCGACGTTGCTGGCGTTGACGATCCTGGTCGCGTTTCTTTACGGCACGATGGGCATTCTCGACTATACACGCGGGCGGGTGATGGCCCGCGTCGGCGCGCGTTTTCAGGACAGGCTGGACCGTCGTGTCTTTGAAGCGGCGCTCAAGAAGTCTTCGCCGCAGTCGCCACAGGACGTTGCAGCCACCGCACAACGAGACCTCGAGGGCGTGCAGCGCCTGATGATTTCACCCGCTTTGATGTCGATATTCGACATTCCATGGACTCCTGTTTTTCTGGCGGGCATCGCGATCTTCCACCCCTGGCTTGGGATCCTCGCGCTGTCCGGCGGGACGATCCTGATCCTTATCACCGTCCTCAACCAGATCCTGACCAAGCGCCCCATGATGCGCTCAAACATCGCCAATTTTCGTTCGGATTCGATCTCGGACCAGTTGCGGTCGGAATCCGAGATGGTTCAAAGCCTTGGCATGCGCGGGGCCGCGTTCCAACGTTGGCAAAAAGCCCGGGCAGAGGCGTTGCAGGAAACCATCAACTCAAGCGATCTGGCCGGAACTTTTTCGACCTCGACCAAAACGCTTCGCCTGTTCCTGCAATCTGCAATGCTGGGCCTTGGTGCTTATCTCGTTTTGCAGAACGAGCTGACACCGGGCGCCATGATCGCAGGGTCCATCCTGATGGGCCGCGCGCTCAGCCCGATTGAGCAAGCGATTGGCCAATGGGCCGTCGTCCAACGCGGCACCAAAGGCTGGTCCAATTTGGTCGAGCTTTTGTCGTCTGTCCCTGAACCCACGCCACGCACCCAACTTCCCATACCAAAAGCCAAATTAGACGTTCAGGCGTTGACTGTTGTCCCACCGGGCCAACAGCAAGCCACGCTAAAAAATGTGGCGTTTGGCGTGAAGCCGGGTCAGGCCGTCGGTGTGATCGGCCCCTCGGGGTCGGGCAAAACAACGCTGGCCCGCGCAATTACAGGCGTTTGGCGGCCAGCGGGCGGAAAGATCCGATTGGACGGGGCCGCGCTGGATCAATACGAACCGGATGTCTTGGGGATGCACATCGGCTATCTTCCGCAACGCGTGCAACTCTTTGACGGCACCATTGCCGAGAACATCGCCCGCCTCAGCCCCGAACCGGACTCGGAAAAAATCGTCGCCGCCGCGCAAAAAGCAGCCGCGCATGAGATGATCCTCAAGTTTCCTGATGGCTACGACACCCGCGTCAGCGCGACCGGTGGTCTTTTGTCTGGCGGACAATTGCAGCGCATCGGCTTGGCGCGGGCGCTTTACGGTGAGCCCGTTCTGCTGGTTCTGGACGAGCCGAATTCAAACCTCGACAACGAAGGTGGCGAGGCGCTGAACCAAGCGATCCGCGCCATGAAATCCGAGGGCAAATCCGTCATCATCATGGCCCACCGTCCGTCAGCGATCAAAGAATGCGACACGTTGCTTGTGCTGGAAAATGGCGCCGCCATGGCGTTTGGACCGAAAGACGACGTGCTGCGCGAAATGGTCAAAAACCATGAAGCGATCCAGAAAGCTGCCGTCGGGGGTGTATCATGAGCGAGGCAAAATGGTCCGCAAGTTGGGCCCTGACCATCGGCATACTAACCCTCTTTGTTCTGGTTGGCGGATTCGGTGCATGGGCCGTAAAGGCCCAAATCTCGGGCGCGATCATCTCGACCGGCAAAATCGAAGTCGATCAGAACCGAAAGATCGTCCAGCACCCAGACGGGGGTGTCGTTGAGGACATTCTGGTCGAAGAAGGCGACTCGGTCAGCGAAGGCGATATTCTGATACGGCTCGACGACAATATTCTGGCCTCGGAAATGACCATTGTCGAAGGTCAATTGTTCGAAATGATGGCCCGTCGCGCGCGGCTTGAAGCCGAGCGGGACGATGCAACCGGCATTGAGTTTGACGACGAGCTTATGGCCCTCGCCAAAGACAACGAAGACGTCCGCGATCAGATGGCCGGTCAGGTTCGCCTTTTCCTCGCCCGCGCTGAAAGCGTTCAAAAAGAGATCGAGCAGCTTGGCAAGCGGCGCAGTCAAATTACCGATCAGATCATCGGCATCGACGCACAGATGGACGCTATGTCTATTCAGGTCGACTTGGTCGAACAGGAGCTTTCAAACCAGCAAACCTTGCTGGACAAAGGGCTTGCACAAGTGACACGTGTTCTGACCCTCCAACGCGAGCAAGCACGCCTCAGCGGCACGGTCGGGGAATTGACGGCCCAGCGCGCACAGGCCGAGGGACGCAGAACCGAGCTTGAGATCGAAGCCCTGAAGCTGGAATCCCAACGTCGCGAAGAAGCGATCACGCGCCTGCGCGATCTGCAATTTCAAGAGCTTGAGTTGGCCGAACAGCGCAGAAGCCTGCGCGAACGACTGTCCCGCCTTGATATTCGCGCGCCGGTCTCGGGCATTGTTTATGGCATGCAGGTCTTTGCCAAACGTTCGGTCATTCGACCCGCGGATCCGGTTCTCTATCTTGTCCCACAAGACAAACCGCTTGTTATCATGGCACAGGTCGAACCGATCCACATCGATCAGTTGTTTGTAAACCAAGAGGTCTCGGTCAGGTTCTCAGCGCTCGATTCCCGCACCACGCCCGAGCTGTTTGGCAAGGTTACGCAAGTATCGGCGGATGCGTTCCAGGACGAAAACACCGCCTTCAGTTACTACAGAGCCGAGATCGAGTTAAACGAGGGCGAAACCGACCGCCTGCCTGAAGGCACGATCCTGATCCCCGGCATGCCGGTCGAGGCCTACATGCGCACCAACGACCGCTCGCCGCTCGAGTATCTGATAAAACCACTGGCCGACTATTTCGCGAAAGCCCTGCGCGAGAGCTGATTTTCCTTTTCCGTGGCGATGCGTTTGGGTAGCGTCGCCACGAAACGAGGAGATCACCCATGAGCACTTTCGAAACCCGCCTTGCCGCGCTGGGCGTTACGCTGCCCAACGCCCCAGCGCCTGCCGCCAATTACGTGCCCTTTGTGGTTCAGGGCAACACCGTCATTGTGTCGGGTCAAATCTCGAACGCGCCGGACGGGTTGATTAAAGGCAAACTCGGGTTGGACATGCAAACCGCCGAAGGTGCTGCGGCTGCACGCAGTTGTGCAATTAGCCTGCTGGCCCAGGTCAAAGCCGCCTGCGGGGGCGATCTGGATCGTCTTGTGCGCGTCTTGAAACTGACCGCTTTTGTGAATTCGACTGCCGATTTCACCGAACAGCCGCAAGTCGTGAACGGCGCGTCCGATTTTCTGGTCGAGGCTTTGGGCGACGCTGGTCGTCACGCGCGTTCGGCTGTCTCTGCGGCGTCGTTGCCTCTCGGGGTTGCCGTCGAAATCGAAGGCATGTTTGAGATCAATTAATGCCACCCAAAGCCTTCTTTGATCGCCCGTTCGCCCATCGCGGATTGCATGACGTCAATGACGGGCGACCTGAAAACTCGATGGCTGCATTTCGGGCGGCGATCAAGGGTGGCTTTGGGATTGAGCTTGATCTTCAAATCTCCAAAGACGGGCAGGCCATGGTGTTTCATGATTATGACCTGCAACGACTGGCTGGCGTCAACGGCGCGGTCTGTCAACGAACAGCAAATGAGCTTGGAAACCTGCCCTTGATCGGCGGGACCGAAGGCATTCCGACCCTGGCTGACGTGCTTGACTTGGTGGACGGGCAAGTGCCTCTGTTGATCGAGATTAAGGATCAGGATCTGCGTCTCGGCGACAATATCGGCGCGCTTGAGGCTGCGACATCAGGCGACGTGCAGCGCTACCGAGGCCCCTTGGGCCTGATGTCATTCAACCCGCATTCGGTGATGGCCATGGCCGACCTTTGTCCCGACATCCCGCGTGGGTTGACGACGTGCAATTTCGATAAACAAGACTGGCTGCTTATACCGGACGAACGCCGACGCGAATTGGCCACGATCCCCGATTATGGCCGAACCGGCTCTTGCTTTATCAGCCATCAACAGGATCAATTGGACAGCCCGCGCGTCCTTGAGCTCAAGGCCAATGGGGCGGCGGTTTTCTGTTGGACCATCCGCAGCGCAGCACAAGAAGCCACAGCCCGACAAATTGCCGACAATGTGACCTTTGAAGGCTACCTGCCGACTTGACCGCTTTACGCCTCTGCTAAAGTGTTGATGCAAAAGAAGGGTTTGGTTTTTGGCCGACAGCGTAGAAATTCAGGTTCACGACAGTTTCGCCACTATCGACCCGTCCGCTTGGGATTCTTGTGCCTGCCCCGAGGATGCCTCGGGCAGACCAGATGACCCGTTTACCACCTACAGGTTCCTCAAGGCCCTCGAAGACAGCGGCTCGGTCGGTGCTGGCACCGGCTGGCAGCCCAAATATCTGACGGCGCATCTCGACGACCAAATGATCGGCGCGGCACCGCTTTATGCGAAGGGCCACAGCCAGGGTGAATACATTTTTGACCACAGTTGGGCCCACGCCTATGAGCGTGCAGGCGGTAAATACTATCCGAAAATGCAAATGGCCGTGCCGTTCACACCGGCCACTGGTCGACGATTTTTGGTGAAACCCGAGTTTGCCGAAATCGCCCAGGCTGCCTTGGTTCAGGGGGCGGTTCAGTTCACGGAATCGCACAACCTGTCATCGCTGCACATCACCTTTTGCACAAAAGCCGAAAGCGCGGCCGGGGCGCAGATGGGCCTGCTGCCCCGCAAAAGCCAGCAATTTCATTGGGTGAACAACGGCTACGCGGATTTCGACGCATTCCTGTCCACACTGTCGTCGCGCAAACGCAAGAACATCCGCAAGGAACGTGCACAGGCGCAGGGCTTTGGTGGGCGTATCCTCGCCTTGACCGGCGACGCGATTCAGCCCGAACACTGGGATGCCTTTTGGGTATTTTACCAAGACACAGGCATGCGCAAATGGGGCGCGCCCTATCTCACCCGGGCCTTCTTTGACATCGTTCAAAGCACCATGCGCGACGACGTCTTACTTGTGCTTGCAGAGTTCGAGGGAAACATTGTCGCCGGTGCGCTGAATTTCATTGGCGCCGACACGGTCTATGGTCGCTATTGGGGGTGCACAATGCATGTCCCCTGCCTTCATTTCGAGCTGTGCTACTATCAGGCCATCGACTTTGCCATTTCAAACGGATTGCGCCTGGTCGAGGCCGGGGCGCAAGGCACCCACAAGCTGGCACGTGGCTACATGCCCGTTGAAACGCACTCATTGCACTGGTTCCCCGACGAGCGCTTTGGAAATGCCGTTGCCCATTATCTGACCGAAGAGGCCGAGGCGATTGACGAAGAGATCGGAGTGTTGACCAGCTATGGCCCCTTCCGCAAAGATCGTATCGAGGAACAGGAGTGACCCATGCGCAGCGATATTCTTACCGAAGAAGACAGGGCAGAGCGGCTTCAGCCCCTATTGGATAACGGTTGGGCCATGAGCGACGATCGTGACCAAATCGAGAAAAAGTTCACCTTTGCCAATTTTCGCATCGCTTTCGGCTGGATGACGGTCGCGGGAATGGAGGCGGAAAAGATGAACCATCACCCCGACTGGACCAATGTTTGGAACAGGGTCTCGGTCAAGCTGACCACCTATAACAAAGGCGGTCTGACCGATCTCGACGTGCGTCTGGCCAAGCGGATGGACAAACTCGCCGAACAGTTTTCAGACTAGCGCAGGCGATCCCGCACGGCCAAACCTTTGTAGATCGGCGGAAGGATCGCGCGGCGACGGTTGCCAAACGGCAGTCGCGACGGAACCCCCCGCAGGACCGACGGGATCGTACACTCCTGTCCAGATGCCAGCGCGGCCAGCAGTTTCCCCGCATAGGTGCCCATCGCAATTCCATTGCCGTGCCACCCAAACCCGGCGAAGGCATCGGGCATCTCGGGGATCGCTCCGATAAACGGCACGCGCTTGCGCGTCAAACACACCAGTCCGGTCCAGAACCAGGGTGTTTCAACGTGTTGCCATGCGGGGAACATCGCGTTGAAATCACGGCGGATCATGCGATGCATTTGCCGGTCCATCCTTGGTGTCGCCGACATGCCTCCGCGCATTCCGAACATCATGCGATTGTCGGGGAGCAGTCGAAAGTAGTGCAAAAGGTTGCGCGTATCATAGACCATTTGCGACGACGTCCAGCCTTGGGATTGTAGTTCAGCATCGGTCAATTCTCGCGTGACAATGATGTTTGACTGAACCGGAAGAAAGCGGCTTTTCAACCACTTTGGTATGTCGTCACGGCTGTAGCCATTGGTTGCAACAATCAGCTTTTTGGCGCGAACCTTTGCCGATTGCAGCGTCAATTCATAGTCGCCGGATGCGCGCTGAATGCCACGCACCGGCGCCTTTGAATAGATGCGTGCACCCTGCCCTGCGGCTGCCTCGGCCAACCCCAGGACGTATTTTCTGGGGTGCAGCGCAAAGCCAACAGGGTCGGTGCGCCCGCCCAGAAGCGAGGCATTGCGCATCCCATGCGCGGCCAAATCCTGCGTCTCGATGAATTCAACCGTCTTGCCGGTCTGGCGATCGTTTTCGGCCTGCCGCTGCATGCGCCGGTAGGCCTTGGCAGAATGCGCCAGTTGGGTTTCCCCGCGCGAATGGGTGTCCGCTGAAATCCCGTGTTTTGCGATCAACTCGGCGACAAACCCTACGGCAGCGATCTGCGCCTCATCCCACTCGTCGAGCGCCGACTGACCAAAACGCGACCGGATCGAGGCCTCTCCGGCCAACGCGCCGCCTTGGCAACAGAACCCTCCGCTGCGACCGGATGCGCCCCATCCTGGCTGGTGCATATCAAAAACCGAAACGTCGATGCCCTGCTCGGCCAAATGCAACGCCGCCGACAGACCGGTATATCCGGCCCCGATTATCGCCACATCGGTCGAAATATCCTGACGAGCCTGAGGCCACGCAAGGTCTCGGCGCGGATAATCCGCAGCCCAGAAACACCCCTCAAGACTGGACGCCTCATAGGCGCGATCCTCAAAAATCCGACTCATCTTGCCGCCCCTGTTGGCCCCATGCGCGTCCGCCAACCTAAGGATGGCGCGACAAATCGTGAAGTAAATGATTGACATATTTCGCCAAAAAGGCCCGCAAATGCCGGTCATTTGATCAAAATCCCCTAGCGACAAGGCGCAATCTGAGCCACGGAATAGTTGATCTAAACCAGGATCGGTTGCAGAGTAACTTTGAAATTGAACAGATGATCGACCATTGGGAACTGACCGTTTTGGACAATCTAGCGAAGACCTCGCCGCCAGCACATGAAGTGGCTTACCAAAAGTTGCGCGAACATATTCTGTTTGGCGACTTCCTTCCGGGGCAGGCGATTACCATTCAGGGGCTGACCGCAACGCTGGATGCAGGCATGACCCCCGTGCGCGAGGCATTGCGCAGGTTGATCTCGGAAGGGGCGCTCGTGTTTCAGGGCAACCGCCGCGTCTCGGTGCCGGTTTTGACGCCCGAAAACGTGAACGAATTGCTGTTTGGACGCCAAGCGATTGAACCGCAACTCATTATAATGGCAACACAAAATGCGACGCCCGATGACTTGGATCGTGCCGAGACGATAGACACATTGCTCGACCAGGCAATCGCACGGAACGACGTCAAAGGCTATTTGCAAAAGAATTACGAATTCCACAGCTTGCTCTATAACTTGGCAAATGCCCCGATTCTGGCATCGCTTGCCGACACGATGTACCTGCGCTTTGGCCCCTCGCTAAGGGTGATTTGCGGCCGGATGGGGACGCAAAGCCTGCCTGATCTGCACAAGGCTTGCTTGTCCGCCATGCGGGCCGGAGACGCCCACGCGGCGGCCAATGCGATCAAACAGGATGTTGTGACCGGCATGGAGCAGATGAAGCGCAATCTGGCGGATTAGCAGTCAGAGCGCTGATTTGATTGACACCGCATAATTTGATCATATTCTGAGGCAAGCCCTTCTCAGGATACAAAGGACTGTGTCATGACCCAGATCACCAACCATCTTCCGACCGCCGAATTGCAGGCGCTGGACGCTGCCCACCATATGCACCCCTTCACAAGCAACAGCGAGCTTGCGGAAAAAGGCGCGCGGGTCATCACACGCGCGGATGGCGTGACCTTGACCGACAGCGAAGGCAACAAGATTTTGGACGCTATGGCCGGCCTTTGGTGCGTGAACATTGGCTATGGCCGCGACGAATTGGCCGATGCAGCCGCCCGACAAATGCGAGAGCTTCCCTATTACAACACGTTCTTTCAAACGACCCACGTGCCCGGGATCGCGCTTGCCAACAAGCTGGCTGACCTTGCGCCCGATGATCTCAACCACGTGTTTTTCGCAGGCTCCGGATCCGAGGCGAACGACACGAACCTGCGCATGGTGCGCCAATATTGGGCCCTCAAGGGCAAGCCGGAAAAAAGCGTCATCATCAGCCGTTGGAACGCCTACCATGGATCGTCCGTCGGGTCGGGCAGCCTCGGCGGGATGAAGGGTATGCACGCCCAAGGCGGGATGCCGATCCCGGATATTCATCACATCGACCAACCCGATTGGTGGTCCGAGGGCGGAGACATGACGCCCCAAGACTTTGGTCTGGAACGGGCACAACAGCTTGAAAAGGCGATACTGGAACTTGGCGAAGATCGAGTCGCTGCCTTTATCGCCGAACCGGTGCAGGGTGCTGGCGGTGTTATCGTCGCCCCGGATACCTATTGGCCGGAGATTCAACGCATTTGCGACAAATACGAGATCCTTTTGATCGCCGACGAGGTGATTTGCGGGTTCGGTCGGACGGGCCATTGGTTCGGCTCGCAAGCCATGAACATTCGCCCAGATATCATGACCATCGCCAAGGGACTCAGCTCGGGCTACGCGCCGATTGGCGGATCAATCGTGAGTGACGAAATTGCCTCGGTGATCGGCTCGGACGAATTCAACCATGGCTACACCTATTCCGGTCATCCCGTGGCCTGTGCCGTCGCGCTAGAAAACCTGCGGATCATGGAGGAAGAAGGCATCATCGGTCACGTCCGCGACGTGGCGGCCCCCTATCTGAAGGAAAAGTGGGAATCGCTGATAGATCACCCGCTGGTCGGCGAGGCCAAGATCATCGGCATGATGGCCTCAATCGCGCTGACACCAAACAAAGAAACACGTGCCAAGTTCGCATCCGGCGCTGGCACCGTCGGCTACATTTGCCGAGAGTTTTGCTTTGGCAACAACCTCATCATGCGCCATGTGGGCGATCGGATGATAATCTCGCCGCCGCTGGTGCTGACCACGGATGAGATCGACACGCTGATTGCGCGCGCCAGAAAATCACTGGATGAATGCTACGCAAAGATCCAAAGCGACGGCCTGCTGGTCGCTGCGTCCTAGGCCGTGATCTGCGCCAGCATGGTCTGGCCACCGGAGATGTCACACACGCCGCGCAGTTCTTCGGGGTTATAAATCTTGACGATCCCGTCTTCCGCGTACAATGCGTAACGCTTTGATCTCGCGTGGAAACCTATGGCCGGTACGTCCATTGTCATGTCGATTCCAGCGGTAAATCTGCTTTCCGGATCGGCAAGAAATGTGATGCCTGCGGCCTCGCCGCCCGTCGATTTTGCCCAAGCATCCATCACCCAGGGGTCATTGGTGGCAAGGCAAATGATCTCGTCGACACCGTTCGCCTTCAGCGCTTCGGTGACAGCAATGAAGCTCGGGACATGGGCCGAGGTGCAAGTGCCGGTAAACGCGCCGGGCAGGCCGAAAATAACCACGTTGCGCCCCGAAATAACGTCTTCGCTGTTGATGAAGGTAACCTCGCCATCGGCAAGTTTTGCAAATTGAGCGGACGGAAGTTTATCGCCTATTGAAAGTGACATTTGTTGACCCTTTGGTGAATTGACTTCTAAAGCCCGAGTTATAGTGTCGGCGTAAATCTGGGCAATGGTTTTTAGGGAATACAGGCATGCACCACGTGGTTGTCATTGGCGGAGGTCAGGCTGGGTCTTCCCTTGTCGCCAAACTTCGCAACGCGGGGTTTGAGGGCGATATTACCTTGTTTGCCGAAGAATCCGTGCCCCCCTATCAGCGCCCGCCGCTGTCCAAGGCCTATCTTCTTGGGGATATGGAATTGGAACGCCTGTTCCTTCGGCCCGAGCGGTTTTATGCGGAAACCAACATCAATCTACGCCTGAACGAACGTGTGGATGCAATCGACCCCGCCGCAAAAACGGTCTCGGTAGGGGACGAAGTTGTCAGCTATGACGCGTTGATTTTGACGACCGGCTCAAAGCCTCGATATTTGCCCGCGTCCGTCGGCGGTGACCTAGAGGGCGTCTACGCCGTTCGCACATTGCAGGACGCCGACGCCATGGAGCCTGAGTTCAAAGACGGCGCACGGGTGTTGATAATCGGCGGAGGCTACATCGGGCTGGAAGCCGCGGCAGTGGCGGCGAAGAAGGGCCTAAAGGTCACCCTTGTCGAAATGGCCGACCGCATTTTGCAGCGCGTCGCTTCGCCAGAAACATCCCGCTATTTCAGAGAGTTACACAGATCGCATGGGGTCGATTTACGCGAAGGCGTTGGATTGGACACCCTTGTTGGCGACGGGCGGGTCACCTCGGCAAAGTTGACCGATGGAAGTGAAATCGACGTTGATTTTGTCATCGTCGGCGTCGGAATTACCCCCGGCTCAGACCTGGCCGAGGCCGCCGGGTTGGCCATCGAAAACGGCATCAAGACGGACAGCAAGGGGCGCACGTCAGACCCTCATATCTGGTCCGCTGGCGATTGCGCGTCTTTCCCTTATCAGGGCAATCAGATCCGTCTTGAGAGCGTCGGCAATGCCATCGATCAAGCCGAGTTGGTGGCGCAGAATATCATGGGGGCGGACCGGGATTACGTTGCCAAACCGTGGTTTTGGTCGGATCAGTATGATTGCAAACTCCAGATCGCGGGTCTCAGTGCTGGCTATGACGCAGTTGTCACGCGCCAAGGCGACGGGTCGGCGGTATCTTATTGGTATTACAAGGAAAACAGGCTGATCGCGCTGGACGCAATGAACGATCCGCGGGGCTATATGGTTGGAAAACGCCTGATCGAAGCGGGGAAATCCCCCGCGCCAGAGACCATTGCGGACCCGAATACCGACCTGAAAGCATTGTTGAAAACGTGAGAATCATCGCCGGAGATTTTCGCGGGCGGGCCTTGGCCTCGGTTGGAAAAGGCGACGCGGCTGCCCATCTGAGACCGACCTCGGATCGGGTAAGAGAGAGCCTTTTCAATGTGTTAGCCAGTGGCAGCTACGGTGACCCGATCCGTGGGGCACGGGTGTTGGACCTGTTTGCGGGCACGGGTGCCTTGGGTCTTGAGGCTTTGTCGCGTGGGGCTGAGCACGTGAGTTTTGTCGATGACGGAAACAAGTCGCTAGGCCTGTTGCGCCAGAACATTGATCTATGCCGTGCGCAAACCAAAACCAAGATTTTCCGCTGTGATACCAGACGGTTAGGGGCGAACAGGGACGCCCCCTATGACCTGATATTCCTCGATCCACCCTACGGCAAGTCGCTGGGAGAACAAGCAATTGCGGCGGCCTTCAAGAACGGTTGGATCGCGGACGATGCTTTGATCGTCTGGGAAGAAAGCGCCGAAATTGAGATGCCCGATCAGCTTGAGCTGTTCGATCAGCGGAAATATGGCGACACCCGAATTTCGATCCTTGGGGTGGTCTCGACCTAGGGCATTTGTACATGTTGGCCACTACAATTGTACAAATACCCCATGCGGTTTGAGCGCCATGTTTTCATGTGAATAGACCATGGCTTGATTCAAAAAGCGCCCGTTTCAATCGGCGATTTTTTCCGTCACAGTGGCGCTGATAAGTCTGAAATTTTTAGGAGACCTGACATGACCGCTGAGCAATCGAAACCCACTGTTGGATTTATTGGCGTTGGCTACATGGGACACGGGCTGGCGAAAAACATTCTGCTTGGAGGTTACGATCTTTGGATCAAGGGGAACCGCAATCGGGTTCCGGTTGAAAGCCTGATCGGGAAGGGTGCGAAAGAGACGTCGGATATAGCCGAGATGGTAGGGCACTGTGATGTCATCCACCTGTGCTTGCCGAACAGCAAGCTGGTGGAAAACGTAATCCGAGGGGCCGGTGGCATTCTTGAGAACGCGAAGTCGGGTTTGATCGTAGTCGACACATCAACAGCCTTGCCCGAGTCCACTGTCGCCTTGGCGGATGAACTTGCGGCGAAGGGTATGGCGATGGTCGACGCCCCGCTTGGACGTACCCCGAAAGAGGCCGAGGCCGGAACCGTGGATGCGATGCTGGGTGGCAGCGATGAGGACGTGGCGAAGGTGTTGCCGATCATTGATTGCTGGGCAGGTACGATCAAACACATCGGGCCGGTTGGCAGTGGGCATCGCATGAAACTGGTGATGAATTTCCTCGCCATGAGTTTTGGGGCGCTTTATTCCGAAGCGCTGTCGATGAGCGCCAAGTCAGGAATTGCCCCTCAGGTGTTTCAAGACGTGATCGGCACAAGCCGCATGGGAAGTGGGTTTTTTGAGACCTTCACGCAAGGGGCAATCGGTCGCGATCCCGATGCGCATAAATTTGCGCTGGTCAATGCGATGAAGGATATCAACTACGCCCATCAAATGGCGACCGAGTCCGGTGTCGTGGGACTGATGTCAGGCGCGGCAAAACAGTATTACACCTATGCACTGGCCCATGGCGGCGGCGACAAAAACATTCCCGATCTGGCGGATTTCGTCGCCGAGATGAATGGCTTTGACTTGGCCGAGGCGGTCGCAAAAGGGCAGAAGGGTTGATCGCATTAACGTGTGCTCGATAAGACCCTGCGATCGCAGACTGCCCCTGCCGGGCGCGGCCCCCGCTTGCGCGGGGGTGACAGTTCAGGCGCTCTTTGCGTTGGACCGGATCGATGTAACCGTTCCATTCGCACGGACCTTATTGGCAAGGCCTTGCAGGTTGCCATCGATCGTCTTGCCCATCATCCTTTTCAGCATCGTTTGGCCCATCAACCACCCGAGCGGGCCAAACTTCATGCTATAGTCCATTCCCCAAGTGACCCGCGTTTTGCTGCCGACGGGTTCAAGGGTGATGAAGGCTGATGCCTCTTTCGCCGGAAAACTGGTCATTTCGCTCATGCGAAGTTTGTAGCCTCGGTTGACGGTCCATTCTGTGACTTCCTCGACCATGGACCCGTTGCCGCCCGCAAAATGATTGCGCCGTTTCGAGCCGACACCGTTGTCACCGACGCTCAGGGCATCAACATGTGTTATTCCTTTGCAGATTTCGTCGATGTGCATGTAGCGGCTCAGCTCGGCCCAGATCGCTTCGGGGCTGGTGTCGATGACGTGGCTTCGTTGTGTGCGGATCATGGTGTGTCCCTTCCTAAATCCAGTTTCTGACACCTTGTTAGCATTGCCCTGCTGACACCGTTATGTCAGCAGTATGTCAGCAGGAGATAGAAATGCGTCGCACAGAACGGCTTTTCCAGATTATCCAGATATTGCGGTCGGCAAGATCGCCGATCACTGGAAGGCAATTGGCCGATGAGTTGAAGATTTCACTTCGAACGCTCTACCGCGATATGGCAGAGCTGTCCGCCCAAAGCGTCCCGATCACGGGTGAAGCTGGCATGGGGTATGTGCTGGACGAAGGATACGACATGCCGCCGCTGATGCTGACAGCGGATGAGCTTGAAGCCGCAGCGCTGGGGGCTGCGATGGTTGCGGCGCAGGCAGATCCGTCCTTGGCACGTGCAGCGCGTGATCTGGTTGGCAAGCTCTCAGAAGCCATCCCGTCCGAGCTTCGGCCGGTTGTGTTGGACGCAAGCACGCGGTCGTTCTCGACCCGACCCGAGGGGGATCAAAACTTTGACGGAACTCGGGTGCGGCAGGCGATTCGCAAGCGGTTCAAATTGCGGTTGGGGTATCGGGATAGTGCTGGCGTGGCGACAGATCGGGTCGTTTGGCCTTTGCTGATCGCATATCTCAACTCGGTTCGCTACATCGTCGCTTGGTGTGAGACACGCGACAACTACCGGCACTTCAAGATGGATCGGGTTCAGAGCGTTGATGTTCTTGAGGACAAATATCCCGGGCGCAGGGATGCCCTCATCAAAGGATGGGAGGCGACGGTTCGCTCAAGGGGCTGAGGTGTCATCCCGGACTTGATCCGGGATCTCATGCGGCCCGGCGCCTTGCCTGACGCAGCCCCCGCTTGTGCAGGGTGACGACGGCTATCTGTTCAGGGCGTGATATTCGCTGTTGGGTCTTTGATCGGTCGCTGACGCCACGCGGTTTGACATGTTGTAGAACCCTGCAACGCTTGCGATGTCCCATATGTCGCGGTCGGTGAAACCTACGTCGCGCAGGGCTTGGCGGTCGGGTTCTTCGATCTTGTGGCTGGCCTCGGTGACTTTCTCGGCGAAATCCAGCATCGCTTTTTGGCGCGGGTCCAGATCAGCGGCGCGGTAGTTCATCACCAGCATTTCGCCCAGCACCGGATCGCCCGAGAGCGCGCGGACGGCTTGCCCATGGGCGGTCAGGCAATAGAAACACTTGTTGATAGACGAAACCACGACGGCGATCATTTCGCGTTCGAGCTTTGACAGGCCGCTGTCGCCCAGCATCAGGTCGTTATACATCGCGGTAAAGGCGTTCAGCTTGTCGATGTCAAAGGCATAGGCTTGCAGCACATTGGGGATCATTCCCAGTTTGTCCTGACAAATGTCGAAATACTTTTGCGTCGCGTCTGGCAGCGGGTCGACCATGGGCAGGTCGAGGGCGGTCACGTTTTCGGTCATCGGGGCACCTCGTCATTTCTGACGATAGTGATACCCGCCGATGTGTTTCATGCCCAGTTTGAAATAGAGATTGTTCGCAGCGTCATTTGCGGCGGTGCAGATCACCGACATATGCGTCGCGCCGTTTTGCTGCGCCCAAATGCTGGCGGCTGCGATCACGCGTTCGGCGACTCCTTGGCGGCGCTGGTCAGGCACCACTTCAAGCGCATGGATCATTGCGATGCCATCATGGATGGCGACAAAGGCGATGCCCGCGGGGCTATCGTTCCATCGGCCAAGAATCGAGGTTTTCGGTCCCCTAACGCGGTCCATCACCGCCCAGCGCCCCGGGCCAATGCCTCCGGCGCGCCAGATGTCATAGCCAATCGCGAGCGGGGACCACACGGCGAAGGTGCTGACACGCGGGGGGATATTCTTGGCGAGGTCTCGCACGGGGATGCAGAACATATTGACCGGATCGACAAGGCTGTAGCCCCGGGTTGCCAACGCATCGTCGAGACGGCTTTCGCCGTCGCGCAGCATAAACAGACGGGATTGGTTCAGGGTCTCCATGCCCGTTTCTGCGTCGTCGATATCGTCAGTCGTCCAGTTGGGGTGCTGGATCGTTGCGGCGGACACGCGCTTGCCGCCACTGCGGCCGTCGCGCAGCAAAAACGGGCCGCAGGGGATTTCTCGGGCGGCGGGCCATGTATGCTCGATGACCTCATAAAGGGTTTCGGCATCGGGCATCATTGCGGAAACATCTTTCGAAGGGAGAGGATCGCCGCGTCAACCATTGCCCCGTCGGTGCCGCGTATCACGATGTTTGCGCCAAAAACACCGTCTTTTTGGAACGGATATGAGCCAATGGAGAGGTCTGCATTGGCCTTTGCCAGTTGCGCCAGCGGTGTGGCGATGTCGCCTTCGCCCTGCATCAGACAGAGGGACTGGCTCAGCAGAGGTTTTCCGCCCGTCAGTTGTGGAAGGACCGTCGCAACCATCGCTTGGAAAACCGCTGGCACGCCGGCCATGACGTGGACGTTATCAATTGTGAAACCGGGCGCGGTGCTGACCGGGTTGTCAATCAGAATGGCGCCGTCGGGTATTCGGGCCATCCGAAGGCGCGCCTCGTTTAGTTCGCGGCCGGTTTCGGCATACATGTCTGCCAGCAGCTTTCGCGCGTCCGCACGCACGTCAATCGGCCGGTCAAACGCCGCAGCGATACAGTCGGCGGTGATGTCGTCATGGGTGGGGCCGATGCCGCCGCTTGTGAAAACGTGATCAAAACCCTCGGACAATTGTTTGGTCGCGGCAATGATCGCGGGGGCGTCGTCGGACACCACGCGGACCTCTTTCAAGTCTATGCCCATTTTGGTCAACTCGCCCGCCAGATAATGCATATTGGCGTCGCGTGTGCGACCCGAAAGGATCTCGTCTCCGATCACCAGCATTGCGGCTGAGGGGTTGGGCATTTTGGGCGTCCTTGTCTGAGCGTTGTCAAAGGTATAGGCCCGTCACATGCGGTTTCAAACCCCTCTTGTCCCTGCGCGGCTGATACGTCGCTACAAACGTTTCCTCGCTGATATTCAGCTTGCGGACGGGCGCGAGGTGACGGCGCATTGTGCCAATCCGGGGTCGATGATGGGGCTGGCGGAACCAGGGATGAAGATCTGGGTCGAGCCAAATGATGATCCTAAGAAGAAGCTGAAATACGGCTGGCGGTTGGTGGATCATGAGAATGGCCACTACACGGGTGTTGATACGGCGGTGCCCAATCGGGCGTTGAAGGCTGCATTGATCGCGGGCGAAGTGCCAGAGTTCGTTGGATATTCGACCGTGCTGCCTGAGCAAAAATACGGTGAGAAAAGCCGGATCGATTTTCTGTTGCGGCAGGACGGTTTGCAGGATGCCTATGTTGAGGTGAAGTCGGTGACGCTGTCCCGTCAAGCGGGCTTGGCAGAGTTTCCTGATAGCGTGACAGCAAGGGGAACAAAGCACCTTGGCGAGTTGGCGGCTATGGTCGCTCAGGGGCATCGGGCGGTGATGTTTTACCTCGTCCAACGGACGGATTGTGAGCGCATGACTTTGGCCGGGGATATTGATCCGACCTATGCGGCGGCGTTTGAGGCGGCGCGCGCTGCTGGGGTTGAGGTTCTGTGCTATGGCACCAAGATTTCACCTGAGGGGGTTGAGTTGGGGCGCCCAGTGCCAATAACCCTAGCTTGAACGCGGCGTTTTGCGCCGGACCTCTGGTTCTTTAATTCAATAGGGTTTATGTGGTCGCCAAGATATTTTGACACGGAGAGATCTGTTGAACGATCACAAGGGCCGCGTGACGCGCGACGGGATCAGGATTTACGAGCAGGCGGATTTCGCAGGCATGCATGCAGCCGGTCAGGTTACAGCGCAAATTCTTGACGAAGTTGCCGCGCTTGTTTTTCCGGGTCAGACCACGGGTGCAATTGATGCGTTCATCGAAAAGCGCGTTATTGAAATGGGCACGACATCGGCCACCATAGGGTATCGGGGTTATAAGCACGCCAGTTGCATCAGCGTGAACCATGTGGTCTGCCACGGAATTCCTGGCGACAAGAAGCTGAAAGACGGCGATATTCTGAATATCGACGTCACCGTCATCAAAGACGGTTGGTTCGGTGATTCAAGCCGGATGTATGTCGCGGGCAAGATGAACCGCAAGGCCGAGCGGCTGGTTCAAGTCACCCATGACAGCCTGATGAAAGGCATTGAGGTTGTGAAACCCGGCAACACCGTTGGCGACATAGGCCACGCGATCCAATCTTACGCCGAGGCGCATCGCATGTCGGTTGTGCGCGATTTTTGCGGACACGGGCTTGGGCGGGTGTTTCATTCGCCGCCCAATGTGCTGCATTACGGACGCCCCGGCACGGGGGCGGTTCTGGAAGAAGGCATGTTCTTCACCATTGAGCCGATGGTTAATCTGGGTCGGCCCGAAACCAAGGTGCTGGCGGATGACTGGACGGCCGTGACGCGCGACAAATCGCTGTCGGCGCAGTTTGAGCACTCAATCGGCGTCACCAAGGACGGGTACGAGATTTTCACCCTGTCGCCTGCGGGCAAGTTTCATCCGACATTCGGCTAGGCGTCGGGCAGCCCGCTGTCCGGCCTTCCCCGTTCCCGATTGCCAGTGGTGACGCTTAGGGGGTGTCTTGCATGAAGGCCAAGGTCCGCTTGGCGAGGTCAGGACCGACATCCTCTTGCAAAAAATGTCCGGCATTGGGAAGGATCGCGTGTTTCTGCCCCGCGGCCCCCGGGATAAGTTTTTGAAACACTTTCTCGACCCCCGCCATGATTTTATCATCTTCACCGAACAGGGTCAGGAACGGTGTTTCCAGCGTCTTAAGTACCTCCCACGCGGCGCGATTGGCTTCGGATGACGGGTTGTCAGGGGCATCGGGCACCAGCATCGGGAACTGACGTGCGCCTGCCTGATAGCTTTCATCGGGATAAGGGGCGTTATAGGCGGCGACCGCATCGTCCGAGATTTTCTGGCTGGTGCCGCCATAGATGATCCGGCCTGCATTAAAATCCGGCGTGGTTTGCGAATAGTCGCGCCATTTCGCGAAAGCAGGTCCCATTGGCTGGTCCCCTGTCGGTAAAGCGGTGTTGGCGACAACGACATGGGCGAACCGGTCAGGCATCGCTGCGACAAGGCGCAGTCCGATCAGACCGCCCCAGTCCTGACAGACCAGCGTGATACCGGTCAGGTCCATTTGCCCAAGCCAACTGGTCATCCATGCAACATGGCGCTCATAGGTGTAATCTGTGCGCTCGGTCGGTTTGTCCGAGCGGCCAAAGCCAATCAGATCAGGGGCAATGGCGCGGTATCCGGCCTTGGCGAAGATCGGGATCATATGGCGGTAAAGATAGCTCCACGACGGTTCGCCATGCATCATCAGCACCGGGGCTGCATCCGAGGGGCCTTCGTCAACATAATGCAGCCGCAGCGATCCGCCGACCGTGTTGTCGACCCACAGATAGTGCGGCTCAAAGTCATAGTCTTTGAGGTTTTGAAATCGGGTTTCGGGTGTCCGCAGGTACTTCATCGGAGTTTCCTTTGGGTGGCTTATCAGCGTCAGTTTGCCTGTGGATTGCGGTTTTGTCTCTGATTTTCGTCGCTTTCGATATTTGCGCAGGATAGCGCGTGTGCGCAATGCGCCCTTTTTGAACCGAAAGTTCTTCACTTTAGCCAATTGAATTTTCTTCATGAAATCTTTTGGACTTGGCGCTGTTGCCTATCTTTCGTCGCCTTCCTATGAAGTTGACGCTGCGTCGCAGCAATGACTTTTGGATGACGAAAAGGATTTGTTCGTTGAACATTCTAAAGACGACTGCACTCGCCGCCGTACTTGGCATGACCGCAACCTCGGGACTGGCACAGGAAGTCACGCTGCGCTTTCAGCACTTCGTGTCGCCAAATTCGGCCAACCCAAAATACTTTATCGAGCCTTGGGCCAAAAAGGTCGAAGAAGACTCAAACGGCCGCATTAAGGTCGAAATCTACCCCTTCATGCAATTGGGCGGCGCTGCCCCCGAGCAATATGATCTCATCCGCGATGGTGTTGTCGATGGCGGCTGGGTGATCCCCGGCTACACGCCAGGTCGCTTCCCCGAGGTTGAGGCGCTGGAATTGCCGTTCACGACGACGAAATCGGCGGAAGAGGCCTCGATCGCCGCGTGGCGGTTTACCGAGAAGTACCTGATGGATGATTTCGCCGATGTGCAGGTCATCACGACCCACATGCATGGTCCCGGAATCGTGCACAAGATCGACGGTCCGATCGAAACGGTTGACGATTTTGCGGGCCTGAATCTGCGCGGACCCTCGCGCCCGGCGACGATGCTGCTGGACAGACTCGGGGCGAACCCCATTGGCATGCCCGTCCCAGCCTTCCCCGAGGCTTTGGCCAAAGGTGTCGTTGATGGCGGCGTCATCACATGGGAAATGGCCCCTTCGTTGAAACTCGACGAGTTGACCGACAGCCACACCGACGTTGCCGGTGACATGGCGCTTTATAACCTGTTCTTCATCTGGGCGATGAACAAGGACAGCTACAACGCCCTGCCCGACGACCTGAAGGCGGTCATTGACGCAAACTCGGGAGAGTTCGCAGCCGCTTGGGCCGGACGCGCGCATGATACGGGCGATCTCGATGGCCGTGCCCTGCTTGAGGAAGCTGGCAATGAGATTGCCGAGATTTCACAAGAGGTGACCGCCGAGATGCGCGTCCTGGGTGACGAAGTGACGGCCGAATGGATCGCCGAAATGACCGAAAAGGGCTTTGATGGCGCGCAATTGGTCGCAGACGCCAAAGCCATCGTCGCCGAGGTTGCAGCCGAAACCAAGTAGGGCTTTGACCGAAAAAATCACAGCGGTCCGCCCCCTTGTGGCGGGCCGTTTTTCGTTGGCGTCGCCGAGGCGCGGTCTTCGGATCAGGGGTTCTGACCTGCCAAAAAGAAAAGGCCGCCGCGATTTCTCGCATGCGACCTTTCCACGAGGAAAAAGCAATCAGAGGGTCGCGACTACCAGTTCGACGGGTTCTTGTCGGCAAAGCTGTGCACAAGAAAGTCGATAAACGCACGAACCTTCGGCTGGGTGAATTTGCCCGGTGGATAAACGGCGTAGATACCTTGGGTTTCCTGCGGCAGGTCCGGCATGGCATCGACAACAAGGCCTTTTTCCATTGCATCAGCGTAAAGGAAACTTGGCAGGTAAGCGATTCCAAGGCCCGAGACGCAGGCATTCAGCAGCGATTGGCCATCGTTTACTGATAGCCATCCGGCTGTGCGCACCTGACGGCGCTCACCCGAGGGGGCGGTCAGTTTCCAGACATTGCCCGCCGATTGGTTCGAGTAATGCAGCAATTTGTGCTCGTTCAGATCGTCGATTTTCTCGGGGCGGCCATATTCTTCGAAATAGGACGGGGCCGCGATCATACGCTTTGTGGTTTCGGTCAGTTTGCGTGCCCGAAGCGAGCTGTCTTCCAGCTCACCCATACGGATAGCCATGTCAAAGCCTTCGCTTATCAGCTCAACAAATCGGTTGTTCAGTACCATGTTGACCGTGATGTCAGGGAAGTCTCCGAGGAATTCACCCAAGATCGGGCTGAGGTGGTTCACGCCAAAATCCGTCGCCACGGAAATGCGCAACAGGCCAGAGGGCGCAGATTGCATCGAGGTCACAAGCGAATCCGCCTCGCCCGCGTCATTCAGAACGCGACGGGCGCGGTCGTAATAGGCCAGACCGATCTCGGTCGGGCTGACACGCCGTGTCGTGCGGTTCAAAAGCCTGGCCCCAAGCCTTGTTTCCAAGCTCGACACATGTTTGGACACCGCAGACTTTGAGATGCCCATGCGCTTGGCTGCATCCGTAAATCCACCTTGATCCACCACAGTGGCGAAGGCTTCCATTTCCGTTAAACGATCCATCCTAATACCTCGAATACCAATTCTTCAGTTATCGGGTATGGCGGCGAAATGGGGCATGATTGGGACAGGTCGCGGACAATATCAGGGTAATGCCTAGGCTTGTTCGTGCCGGGGAAACAACGAAACACTCGTGGATTTTGTTGCCGTACCGGCTACAAAAACACGGTGATGACCGTGATCCAGACCGGAAGGCTGACCGCTGACAACAGGGTCGATTGCGCAACCAAGGTGGCAGCAAGCTCGCGATCGGCTTTAAAACCTGCGGCCAGAACATGCGCCGCCGTGGCCGTGGGCAGTGAGGCAAAAAGCACAAGCGTGCTGGCCAGAGGCGTTTCGACCCTCAGCACCAAACAGGTCGCCATAGTCAATGCCGGTAGCATCACCAGCTTGGTGCCTACGATGATCGCGCTGAACCTGTTCAGCCGTGCAAGGGCCCCCCAATTCATCGTCGCCCCGACCGAGATCAAGGCAACCGGGATCGCCGCCCGCGAGAGCATCTCGAGCGGGGCCATGAGAACGGGATAAATCGTTTTCCCGCTCAAACCGACGGCGACCCCCGACAGGCTTGCAATCAAAAAAGGGTTGGTTGCGATCTTCAATAGCGTGGTCTTCCAGTTCCCCTCGCCGCGCGAAAGTGCCAGCACCGCAAACATATTCGCCACCGGAATGGCCATGCCGACCGCCACCGCCAGAATGCTTGCGGGTGCCCCGGCGATGGTTGCGATCGCGACAAACCCCATCGCGGTATTGAACCGCCACGCAGTCTGCCAGGCTCCCGCAAAATCGCGGAACCTCTCTGGGCCGAACGGGCGGGCAAGGTAACCGATTGCCAGGCCTGCCCCAAGGATCCCCCAAACGGCGGGGCCAATCCCCAGCAAATCCGACGGCGACAGCGGCCTTGATGAGGCCGCCACAAAGATCAACGCCGGAAAGAGGATCTCGAAATTGAGCCTATCAAGACCCTGCCACGCGTTCTCGGACAGCCTTGGTCGCAACAATCCGCCCAAGACGACCATCAAAAAGCTGGGCAGTAGCCCGAGAAGAATTGTGCCAAATATCATGAGGCCCTCACCACACTGGCTCCGGCCTATGCCCTAATCGATGACCAAAGCAAGCCTCTCACATCTTTTGGCAAAAAATATCCTGGGGGAGTCCCAAAGGGACGGGGGCAAAGCCCCCTACAACGCCGCCGCCAGGCGCGTGCCCTGATCGATTGCGCGCTTGGCGTCCAACTCGGACGCGACATCCGCCCCGCCGATCACATGACAGGCCACGCCTGCGGCCTCCAACGCATCCGCCAGCGACCGTTCCGGCAATTGGCCTGCGCAAAGGACAATGGTGTCGGCCTCGACAACTGTCGGGTTCTCGCGGGTCTCGCCGAAACTGATGTGCAATCCCTGCGCATCGATGCGTTCGTAATTTACGCCGCCAATCATCTCGACGTCCTTCATTTTCAAAACCGCGCGATGCACCCAGCCGGTGGTTTTACCCAAGCGGCGGCCAAGACGCTCGTTTTTGCGCTGTAGCAATGTCACCTGTCGGGCCGGCGCTTCGGGTTTTGCGCCACTGGGCACAAGCCCGCCGCGTTGCGTCTCGGGATCACCGATGCCCCATTCCTCTTGCCAGAGCGATTGGTTCAAAGTTGGGCTGTCGCCTTGGTGAACGAGGTATTCAGCCACGTCAAAACCGATGCCCCCCGCTCCGACGACGGCGACCCGATCCCCTGCCACGACCTTACCAGTCAGGATGTCGATATATGAGCAGACATTGGGGCCGTCTTGTCCCGGAATTTCAGGGTCTCGTGGAAGAACGCCCGTGGCGACAATGACCTCGTCAAAATCGGTCAAATCTTTCGCGGCCACCCGAACACCAAGTTTCAGCGTGACCGAGCTGTTGGCGAGCATGGTTTCATACCAGTCGATCAACGTGTGGAATTCTTCTTTGCCGGGCACTTGTTTGGCATAGTTGAGTTGGCCGCCGATCTGATCGGCACTGTCGAACAAAGTGACGGTGTGGCCACGGTCCGCTGCCGTCAGCGCCGTCGAAAGGCCCGCTGGCCCTGCCCCAACAATTGCGACCGTCTTGGGTGTTTCGGTCGGTGCGAAATTCAGTTCGGTTTCCGAACAGGCCCGCGGGTTCACAAGGCACGAGGTCAGTTTGCCCGAGAACGTGTGATCCAGGCAGGCTTGGTTGCAGGCAATACAAGGCGCGATCTCGGCTCCGCGACCGCTGGCGGCCTTGGAAACAAATTGGCTGTCGGCAAGAAAAGGGCGCGCCATGCTGACCATGTCAGCGCAGCCATCCGTAAGAACCTGCTCTGCAACGTCCGGTGTGTTGATGCGGTTTGAGGTGATGACGGGAATGCCCACCTTGCCCATCAGCTTTTTGGTCACCCAGGCAAAGCCCGCGCGCGGAACGCTGGTGGCAATTGTCGGGATGCGCGCTTCGTGCCAGCCGATGCCGGTGTTCAGGATCGTCGCACCTGCGGCCTCGACCGCTTGGGCCAATTGCACGACTTCTTCATGCGTTGATCCGTCTGGAACCAGATCGATCATTGACAGGCGGAAAATGATGATAAAATCCGCGCCCACAGCTTCGCGGCAACGTCGCACCACTTCGACCGGCAGGCGCATGCGGTTTTCATATGACCCGCCCCATCTATCGGTCCGCTTGTTCACATGGGTCACCAAAAACTGGTTCAGGAAGTAGCCTTCCGAGCCCATAATCTCGACGCCATCATACCCCGCTGCACGGGCACGGGTGGCGGCTGTGACCATATCGCTGATCTGCTTTTCAATTCCGTCTTCGTCCAACTCGATTGGCGCAAACGGGCTGATCGGCGATTTGATGGGCGAGGCGCTGACGCAGCCTTTGCCGTAGGCGTAGCGGCCTGCGTGCAGGATCTGCATGGCGATCTTGCCGCCTGCCGCGTGAACGCTGTCGGTGACGATCCTGTGGTTTGAGATATCCTCGTCCGTGAACAGGCCAGCAGCACCGGGGAATACGCCGCCCTCGCGGTTGGGGGCCATGCCACCCGTCACAATCAATGCCACGCCGCCCTCGGCGCGCTCGGTGTAAAAGCGTGCGACCCGTTGCCAGTCTTTGGTTTCCTCAAGCCCGGTGTGCATCGACCCCATGAGAACGCGGTTCTTGAGTGTCGTGAAGCCGAGATCGAGCGGGGCCAACAGGCGAGCGTATTCAGACATTGAGGTCTCCTTTGGGCGCAGGATTCAATTGTGCGACCCGCAAGTCACGCGAAACCTAGCGTCACCAGGTCCGAAATTTGACGTAAACGTAAAGTCGGGCGGCGTCCGCTACAGAGTTTCCAGACAATGCCGGCGGAACGCGCGTTTCAGCATATCAAGCTCGGCCCGCAAAAGATCCATCTCGGCGCGAATATCATCCCCCAAGGCCTCGCCCGAGATCAGGGTGAAACTCCCGACTTCCTCGTTGGTCGCCGCATCCGTCACCAGGAACGTCTGAACGCCGTCGCAGATCGCTTCGACCGGAACCGGAACCTGCAACTCCCACTGATTGCTGTCTTCGATCTGGGTCAACGACACACCAAGCAAAGGCTTTTCCAAATGGGTGACGATGAGATCCGGCGCGTCTTTGGCTGTGGTTTGAATAATGGCGGTCCAGACACCCTCAAACAGGCGCTTCGGAGTCAGGGTCACGGCGGATGTGCTCATATCAATCTCCTAGAATTCAGCGCGGGGACGGCGGGACAGGGTGAGGTCACGCAAAATGACCTGATTCATTTCGGGGCCTTCAAAAATCAGGTCGATCCATGCGTTTTCAACGCGTTTTTCATTCAATCGCGTGTAGCCAAGGTCAAATTCGACCATGACGTTTTGTTCGTTCAATGGCAGTTCGCGCACCATTTGTTCGGAATTCGGACCGTGGCGCACATTCAGACGGGCAAAAATCTCAAGCGGTTTTTCCATCTCGACGATGGTTTCCAAGCGAATCAAATGGCGGCGCCCAAGCCCGTTCACGCCCTCGTCCGGCAAATCGATAGCCAGCGAAAGGAACGAGCCGTCAAAGCGGAAAACATCCATCCTGAGGCCATAGGGTGCCAGATCCTCTTCCCGCGTATTGCGCAATTGGCGCAAAGTCAGTTCGGATTCCACGCAATCGTGAAACAGGGTGACCTGTTCGCCCATTTTGGTTTTGCTTTCGACCGAGGACATGCCCGGCACCGGAAGCGAGCCGCGAAAAATCTCGGGCCGCCATGCCCAATCGGCGTCATAGGGTTTCTGGATCGCGGTCGACCCGATCAACGGCAGCGCCAGCCGATTGTCCGCAACATGGATCAGACGGTTCAGATGATAGCGAAGGATGCGCGCGCGCGTCCGCTGATTGCGCAATTTGCTGATGTCGGCGGTGTTCGCCCGCGTCGCCGCGCGATTCCAGAGACGCAATAAGCCCGAGTAGAACCAATCTGCGATAATTGTTTTTCTGGATTCTGCCATTTGGACCCGATTTAGACCTAAAACTTAAATGTAATCTTTACTGATACGCGGTTGTCTTACAAAGCAGCAATTCGCCGGTGCGACTTTACGTTGGTCGCAACTTAGCCGGTTTGGGCATCATCCGGTAGGGACTGTTGAGTTGGATCAACTGCGCAAGGGTCACGATAAGATCACCACCCGAGGCTTTGGATGCGGTGCCACCTTCCTCGGAATAGACGCTCATCAGCACAAGATAGCCGTTTACAGTGGCGACGCCCTGCCAGTTTTTAGGATCGCCGCCCGGGATGTAGGTATCCCCGCCCGACGCAAGTTGAACAAGGCTGACGCTTTCAACAGATTTGGTCGCAAGAACGCCTTTGTCGCCAACCATATCGACCAGACGATCGGCGCTCGCCACGCCATCAGCGCGGTCTTGCGAAACTGACACAACAATGATCGCGTTGTTGACCGGCCCATAGGCCTTGCCACGGGTGATGACATCGCATCCGCCCATCACGACAAAGCCCTCTTGTGGCTCGCTCAGACCCGTCTCGACGCAGAACCCCGAGGGCGCGGCAACGGTGACGTCGCCGTTGCGCAGATCGACCGAGCGAACCGTGTCAGTGGCTGGGCCAAGTTGCCCAAAGCCTACCAAGTCCGCACCAGAACAAGCCGTCAGCGTCAAAAGAGACGCAAGGACCAAAAACCGTTTCAAGTTCTTCTCATCATATTTTTGCGAGCGCGCTTTTTGTTGCTTATAGCTGCTGCGGCGCCGCTTCTCCCCATGTATCGACAACGGGGATAATTGAGTGTTCGCATTCAGACAAGCCTGATACCGCGCTTTGGATTGCAACTGCTCGAAAGGCCGCTTATTTAGAAAGCTGTTAACGCTCTCAGGGAAGTCCGATGAACTGGATCTCAAACTACGTCCGCCCCCGGATCAATTCCATTTTTTCGCGGCGCGAAGTGCCGGAAAACCTTTGGAAGAAATGTGATGAATGCGGCACGATGCTATTCCACCGCGAGTTGGCCGACAATCTGAACGTCTGTACCAACTGCGATCATCACATGGCGATCACGCCGCGCCAGCGGTTCGAGGCCCTGTTTGACGGCGGAATTTTCATTGAGGTCGATGTTCCTGAACCAGTGACGGACCCGCTCCATTTCAAAGATCAGAAAAAATATCCCGAGCGGATGAAGGCGGCCCAAAAGAAAACCAGCGAGAAAGAAGCGATGTTGGTGGCTGAAGGCGAGATTGGCCGGACACCGATTGTGGCGGCTGGGCAGGACTTTACCTTTATGGGTGGGTCCATGGGGATGTATGTCGGAAATGCGATCATTGCCGCTGCGGAACGAGCTGTTGCGCTGAAACGCCCTCTGGTTCTGTTCTCAGCCGCCGGCGGTGCGCGCATGCAAGAAGGGATCCTATCCCTCATGCAAATGCCGCGCACGACGGTCGCAGTGCAAATGCTGAAAGAGGCGGGCCTGCCCTACATCGTCGTCCTGACGCACCCGACGACAGGCGGGGTGACTGCATCCTACGCCATGCTGGGCGATGTGCAGATTGCCGAACCGAATGCCTTGATCTGTTTCGCAGGCCCGCGGGTGATCGAACAAACCATCCGCGAGAAGCTGCCCGAAGGCTTTCAGCGCGCCGAATATCTTCTCGATCACGGGATGTTGGACCGTGTGACCAAGCGCACGGAGATGCGCGAAGAGCTAATCACGATTGTGCGGATGCTGATGGGCGAAGGCCCCGCGATCAAAGGCGATTTGCCTGCGCCAGAGCCTGAAACCGCCGACGCCGCGGAATGAGCACGGTCTCATCGGACGTCATCCTTGAAAGGATGATGGCGCTGCATCCAAAAATCATCGACCTCACTCTGGATCGGGTTTGGCGTTTGCTCGACGCATTGGGCAATCCCCAAAACGATTTGCCACCCGTGATCCATATCGCCGGGACCAACGGTAAAGGCTCGACTCAGGCGATGATCCGCGCCGGGCTTGAGGCCGCGGGCAAACGTGTGCACGCCTATACCTCTCCGCATTTGGCACGGTTTCATGAGCGTATCCGCCTGGCAGGAGAACTGATCTCGGAAGACGCCCTGACCGAGGTGCTTGACGAATGCTATGCCGCCAATGGCGGCGAAAGCATCACCTATTTTGAAATCACCACGGTTGCGGCCCTTCTCGCTTTCGCGCGGACGCCTGCTGACTACGTGCTGCTTGAGGTCGGGCTTGGCGGACGTTTGGACGCTACAAATGTCGTCGAGAAACCTGCGCTGACGATCATCACACCCGTATCCTATGACCACCCGCAGTTCCTTGGGGAAACGGTTGCCCAAATCGCCTTTGAGAAGGCAGGAATTGTCAAACGCGGTGTCCCTTGTGTTGTCGCCCGTCAGACCGAAGACGCAATGGATGTGATCGATGCCCGTATCGAAAAACTGGGGGCGCCCCTGATCGCCGAAGGCCAGCACTGGCACGTCGCCGAGGAACGCGCCCGTCTCGTTTATCAGGACGAAACCGGCTTGCTCGACCTGCCGCCGCCGTCTTTGATGGGCGCACATCAGTTTCAAAACGCGGGCGTTGCAATCGCCGCGCTGCGCCACCTCGGATTCAACGAAGCGGCCTGTGAAACGGCGGTCACCCAAGCGGTCTGGCCCGCCCGCATGCAAAAACTGCAATCCGGTCCGCTGCTGGATATGGTCCCAAGCGCGGAATTCTGGCTCGATGGCGGGCATAACGCGGCGTGCGGGCTAACGCTGGCCGAAACGCTGTCACGCCTTCCGAAACGCGAAACGCACCTGATTTGCGGCATGATGAACACCAAGGATGTCTCGGGCTATCTCGCGCCCATCGTCCCTCATGCTGCCAGCCTGACAGGTGTTTCGATTCCCGGCGAGTCCAATACCCTTGCGGCCGATGACACCGCAAAACACGCATCCGACGCCGGCATTCCGTCAAAGGTCGCCGCAAGTGTCGAAGCGGCGGTAAAGATGATCTCAAACAAGTCACCTGACGCGCGCATTCTGATCTGCGGGTCACTTTATCTCGCCGGCAGCATCCTAAAGACCCACGCATGAACTTTATCTTGCCCTAAATACCTCGGGGGTGAGTCCGCAGGCCGAGGGGGCAGCGCCCCCATTCCGCCTTGCAACCCTTCGAACGCATTGCGCGCAAACGCCGCCTGACATTGTATTCAATTCACGTTATGAGTGGTTCAACGATGTTTCTAATTTACGGTGACACTTATGCGGGTCGTGGTTTTACTCGGTACCACCGATGTCGGGCAGGCAATCATCTCACGGCTCAAGCTCGAAGGGTATGAGGTCACGGCCCTAAGCCCTGAAAAGCCTGACGGGGTGGATCAGTGGCATTCGGTTGAACTGGCCGATCCAACGTCAATTGAGCGTGCTTTGGCCCAGGTCGACGGCCCGTTTGATGCGGTGGTCAACGCCACCGACTGGCCGCCTCGGCAGGATGAGGCGCTGAACATCCTTCGCTCGCGCTTCTTCACCGCACGGGCGTTTCTGGATCACATGTCTGACAAGCTGGCACCAAATGCGTCGATTGTGAATATGTCGACACGCTCGGGTTGGAAATGGCGCGAGAATATCGCGCAGGTCAACGCATTGATGCGGCTTGGTTCAATCGATGATCTTCCACAGTTCATCGAGTCGGAATCCTTTGACGGTTTTCGCGCCTATACGCTGGCGAATGAGGCGATTATCGCCATGACGACGGCCAAGGCAGAAGAAATGATTGCAAAGGGCGCGCGGATCAACGCGGTCAGCCCTGCCGCAATCAAGGACAAGTATTTCGCCGATTTTCTAAAGCAGCTTGGCAAGCAGGCGCAGCGCAACGTCGAACGGGTTGGCCGCATGGGACGTCCGGAAGAAGTTGCCGAGACCGTGTTGTGGCTGCTGTCAGCCAAAAGCAGTTGGATCAATGGACAAAACATCACGGTCGACGGTGGGATCGGCGCGATGATTTCGAGCACGCAGTTGCGCATCGGCGAGGCGCCAGAAGAACCGGCAAGTTTTATGAGCATCGCAACCAGCCCGAGCGTGGTGAAACGGTCGCTGAGCATCGCGGCAATCGTCGGGCTGATTCTGGCGACGCTGAACCATGGCGACCGCATCCTCGCCGGAAACGTCGATACGACACTGCTTATCAGGATCGGGTTGACGTTCTTCGTGCCCTTCTGTGTGTCGACCTACTCGTCATTTCTGGCGGTTCGCGGGAATTTGCAGCGCATCGCGCCGCCGCTGTAGTCGCCGCGCCGATTTCACGCGCCCCAGTTTTCGGATTGCATTTCGCGCAGGCGGCTGGCCGTGCGTTCAAACTCGAACACGCCTTCGCCTTCGATATAGAGCGTTTCGGGCTTTGAGGCCGCGGAACAGATTAACCTGACTTTGGCCTCGTAGAGCGCGTCGATCAGTGTGACAAACCGCTTGGCTTCGTTGAAGTTGTTACGCGACAGGTTCGGGATTTCTTCGAGAACCAACACATTCACCGCATCCGCAAGGGCCAGATAGTCCGCGGCCCCCAGCATTTTGCCGCACAGATCGAAAAAACTTGCCCGCGCGACGCCGTTCCTGAAACGTGGCACCAAAACCTCGCGGCCTTTGACCTTTAGGATCAAGGGCGCAGAGTCGCCGCCCGTGAAATCCTTCCAAACCGCGTCGATGGCCGCGCGTGACGCGGCGTTGATCGGCGTGAAATACGTCGGGCTGCCGGACAGACGATCCTGTCGATAGTCCTTGGGGCTAGCCAGTTCCCAGACGACCATGCGTTCCTTCAACAGGTCAATGAAGGGCAAAAACAATTGTCGGTTCAGTCCATTCTTATAGAGATCGTCCGGCACGCGGTTTGAGGTCGTGACGACGACCACGCCCGCCTCGAACAACAGGTCAAACAGACGGCCCACGATCATCGCGTCGGTGATGTCGGTGATCTGCATTTCGTCAAATGCCAGCAATTTGATCTCGCGCGCGACCGACGCGGCAACCGGACGCAAGGTATCTTCGATCCCGTCGGCGCGGGCTTGGTGCATCGCTTCGTGCACCTCCTGCATGAAGGCGTGAAAGTGGACCCGCCGGACTGGCACCGGACACACTTCGACAAACAGGTCCATGAGCATCGACTTGCCGCGACCGACGCCTCCCCAAAGATACAGGCCCTTTGGAGGCGCTGGTGCTTTTTTGAACCAGCCCTTTTTGGCTGGCTCGGCAAGGGCTAGACGTATGGCTTCGAGATGAGGCAAGGCCGCTTCCTGCGCCGGATCGCGCGTCAATGCACCTGAGGCGCAGCGGGTTTCATAGATTTCGGGCAGGCTTTGCATGCCTCGGCTTACCGCGCGATTGTCCGACCATCAACCATGGATCGAAACCGCAACACCAAATCGCGCTGGGATTTTTTAGTCGACGTGCAGATTGACTGCGGACGCAAAAAGCGTACCGATTGTTCGCACAGAGGATCAGTCCATGCAAAAAAACACTCCGCTCGTCACGCCGGTATTGGTCGTCGGGTGCATTATCATTCTGGTTAGTTTCGCCGTGCGTGCCAGCTTCGGTGTCTTCCAGATCCCTATCGCCGAAGATTTCGGCTGGCTGCGGGTGGAATTCTCGCTCGCTATCGCGATCCAGAACCTTGCCTGGGGCATCGGCCAACCGATATTCGGAGCGATTGCCGAGAAACTCGGTGACCGCAAGGCCATTGTTCTCGGTGTTATTGCCTATGTGTTCGGGCTGCTTATGTCGGCCAATTCCGTCACGCCGCTGGCGCATCAGCTTTATAATATTGCCATCGGTTTTGGTGTTGCAGGCATGGGGTTTGGTGTCATTTTGGCAATCGTCGGACGCGCGTCATCGGATGAAAACCGGTCCATGTCGCTGGCGATTGCCACGGCCGCAGGCAGCGCAGGTCAGGTTTTTGGCGCCCCCGTCGCCGAAGCGCTTCTTGGCGTCATGACCTGGCAATCTGTTTTCGTGATTTTTTCTATCGCGATTGCGCTCACGCTTTTGTCGCTGCCGATGATGAAGGCCCCTATTGCGTCGCGCACCGAGCTTGACGAAAGCATGGGAAGTGTCCTCAAAAAGGCGTTTCGCGATCCGTCATTTTCACTGATCTTCATCGGATTTTTCAGTTGCGGCTACCAGCTCGCCTTTGTCACTGCACATTTTCCGGCACTCGTTACCGAGATGAGCAGTCCGATCTTGTCCACAAGTCCGCTCACTTGGATCGGCATAACAAGCACCTCGTCCCTCGGGGCAGGCGCGATTTCGCTGATTGGGTTGGCCAATATTGCCGGAACGCTTGCCGCGGGCTGGGCAGGCAAAAGGTGGTCAAAAAAGTATCTACTGGCAGGAATTTATACAGGAAGGGCTGTGTTTGCGGCGCTGTTTATTCTGATCCCAATGACGCCGACGACCGTTATTCTGTTCTCGATCGGCATGGGGTCGCTTTGGCTGGCGACAGTGCCTTTGACCAGCGGTCTGGTCGCCCATATCTACGGGTTGCGCTACATGGGGACGCTGTACGGTATCGTGTTTTTCAGCCACCAACTCGGCAGTTTTCTTGGTGTTTGGCTGGGCGGGCGGATGTATGACCTGACGGGCGATTATACCGCCGTTTGGTGGATCGGTGTCGCCGCAGGCGCGTTTTCGGCCATTGTGCACCTGCCGATTAGGGAACGACGCCACGAAGCGATTGCTTAGATATTCCTGAGGAAGAATTCAGCAATTTCTTTTGGATGGGAATAGGTCAACCCGTGTTGCGCATCCTCAAGGATTTCTTGTCTCGCGGCGCGATTCCACTGGGCCAAATGCCCGAGAGCTTCTATCGGAATGACTTGATCGTTGCGCGCCCAAATCGCGAGGACAGGAACTTCAAGCTCGGCGATTTTTCGGTGCTTTTGCTCAAAATCCATAGTTAGCGCATGTTGTTGGCTGGACATCAGTGCCGGCCAGTATCCGCGCCGATGGGTTTGTTCGATTTGCCGCTGGCGCACAGGGTCGGCGCCGATTTCATCGTTGATATATTTGCGCAGCGCACGGCCGCCAAAGACGATTCCCAACCATCGGTTCAAAAACGGGATGGATCGAACTTTCGCCAATCCTGCCGTGGCTTTGAGCAAAGGGGCAACACCGGCAGAGGCGATAAGCATCATTTGATTAATACGCCGAGGCGACCGTTCGGTATAGGCCGTCGCGATCAGCCCGCCCATCGAGTATCCAAAGATCGTAAATCGGCCGGTGACGTCCTGATGTTCAAGCAATTCGTCAAGCTGGGTCAGGAAAAAATCAATGTCCTGAGGCCCGGGCACGTTGTCCGAATAACCACGCCCATAGAGATCATAGGTCAACACCCGCCACCCCTTCATCGACAAGGCGGTCGCCAGCCCGACGTATCCGAAACTCGGTGTGCTCAATCCGTGAACACAGACGATAACCGGTCCGTTTTCAGGTCCGAACCAGCGATAGTGCGTGACGCCCGAGGGCAGCGTCGCGAATTCGCCCGGTGCTTTAACGCGGGCTTCTTCGACGTCCATTGGTGTGCGGAAACGCTCGACCAGCCATGGGGTTAGCAAGAAGACCGCGATACTTAGCGCGACAACAGCCATCACCCAGTCCAGCAGACTCATGCTGCTTGCCATCGTTGAAGAATGTAGTGACTTGTCATCAAATCAAGATGCGCGCCACCTCCGTTTTTGAACAAGGTAATTTCGTCGTCACTGGTTCGCCGCATGTCCGGGATGCTGTAGTAGTCGGCCTTTATGTCTTTGGGCGACAAGGCTCCGCTTTCCATGGGCAAGATCAATTCGCCGATGTGGCCCACCGTCGTGGACAAACTATCGACGAAGACCGAGGCGCGCGACATCGCGGTATCGTCAACCTCGCGCATGTCGGGGCGATAGGCTCCGATAAGATCAACGTGCTGACCCGCGCGCAACCAGTCGCCCTTGATGACCGGCTGTGAAACCATAGTGGCCGAGGTGATTATGTCGGCCTCAGACACCGCTTGGGCCAGATCAGGCGCAACCCGCGTGTTGGGGAACTGTTTCGCGAGGTCTTCTGCCTTTGACTGTGTGCGGTTCCAAATGCTGAATTCAGCCTCTGGGAAACCTGCGCCATAGGCTTGGCGCAAATTGCTAGCCACTTCACCCGCGCCGACGATCAGGATTTTGCGGCTGTCTGGTCGCGCCAGTTTGAGCGCCCCGAGCAGGCTGTCGCCCGCTGTCTTCCACTTAGTCACCAACCTGAAATCCAGATAAGCCGACAACGCGCCATCCTTGTCGTCCAGCAAGCTGACGCTGCCGTGGATCATCGGTTTTCCAAGGTCATGGTTGCCCGGAAATACGGTCGCCGATTTGACCAGAATACCCATCCCGTCAATCCACGCCGCCCGAGACAACAACGTATCCTTGCCGCGATAAAGCAGGCTGTCGTTGATCTCGGCCTTTGGCAATGCGTGGGCGGCTTCAAGTGCCTTGGTCAGACCAATCCAGTCCAAGATGCAGTCGCCTTGTTCGAACGAGATGAAATCCGGCTGGCTCATACGGCCTCCGCAGTTGTTAAAAGATTTTTGGCGACAAGCTCATCCGCCCAACTTTGCGGCGTTTCGAACAAATGTGCCTGCCATCCGCGGGCCCGCGCCATGGCGATATTGTCATCACGATCATCGGCGAAAAGCAGGGCCTCGGGCGCGATACCACAGTCCTGTTCAAGCATTTCATAGATTTTGGGGTCGGGCTTTATGACACCCATGTGGCCGGATATGTAGCGCCTGTCGAATTCTCCCAGGAAGGGATATTGTGTCTCGGCGTAGTCGAAACTCTGAATGCCGAAATTGCTGAGGGCGAACACCGGCACGCCCTTGGTGCGCAACGCGCGCAGAAGACGGACGGAATGGTCAATCGCGGGCGATGCCAGATGTATCCATTTGTCATGCCACATGCGGATTTCGTCGCGAAAATCGGGATATTCCTCGGCGGTTTCGTAAATTACATCGGTGAAGTTTTCACCCAGATCGACGCGGTCGTTCATTCCGTGAAGGTCGACCGTTGCGAACATTTCCTTGCGCCGGGCTTTGCCGATGACGCTGTCGTAATATCGTTCAGGCTGCCATTCGATCAGCACATTGCCGATGTCAAATATCACCGCTTCAGGGGTCATTGGGGTATCCATCTTTGGCGGCTATCTGCGCAACCGCGGTGATCTTTTGCCAAGCATGCCTTTGCCAAGCGCCTCGCGCCACAAAAGAACAAGACCCGAGCCAATTATCAAGGCGATACCGCTCCAGGCGTTTAGATCGGGCCACTCGCCAAACACGAGCACGCCCCAAAGAATGGCCAGCGGCATCGCGAGGTATTCAAACGGTGCGGCAAAAGCGGCTTCGGACAGGCGATAGGCCTGCGAGATGAGGTAACCACCGGCTGAACTGCCAATGCCAATCGCGACAAATATCCACCAGTCGGTGATTTCTGGCATCGTCCAACTGCGTGTCAAAAACTCGAGCGACAAATCAGCGTTACCGGAAAAGCGGCCACTACCCAAAGCCAGACCGATTGCGCCGCTTGTCAGAATGAAGGTCAACTGGATGTAGAACAGCATCGTCGCCGCGCTTTCGGTTTTACCGATTTTTCGGGTCAGGATGTGAAGAACCGCATAGCTGGTTGCCGCCAGCAACGGCAGGACAGACGCGATCTGAAAGGTGGCCCCTCGTGGGTCAACGATCACCAGCACGCCGACAAACCCGATGGCGATCGCCCCCCAACGCCAGGGGCCGACCTTTTCGCCAAGAAAAGCCACCGAGAAAACCGTTATGATAAGCGGGCTGACAAAAAAGATGGCGACGGCCTCGGCCAGAGGAAGGGCCGCCAGTCCCAGGAAGAAACTCATATTGGCGAACACAACGCAGAAGCCGCGAATGAAATGCATCACCGGACGCTTGGTTTTGACGACGCGCCAGCCGCCGCTGAAAGGCATGATGAGCACCATCCACAGCGTCATTCCGATGAGCGAGCGGATCAGGACAACTTGGTGCAGCGCGTATCCGTCGGACAGAAATTTGATTGCCATGTCATTGATCGAAAAGAACACCGCCGCCGCAAGCGCACAGAGTGCACCGGTAAGGTTCAGCGACATGGATTTTATTGGCATTTGGGTTCTCCTCGCTGTGCCCAAACTGCCGTTCTCAAAGACGCTGGTCGGCCTCAATTGCGACACTGGGCCGGTCGTTTGTGGAATTGCCGCTATAGGGCTTGCAAAGATGGACAGTCATGAAGTGTCGCAATAGGTTTTGCCAGTGACTCATCCGAAAGGCCAAGGAATGACAAAGAAAACTGTGATGCGACCGACCGGTTTGCCGCTGTCGGCGTCAAAGCCGGTTGTGACGCCGATTATGCCCTCTGTCGTTTATGCTTCGAGCACGCCGGATGCCTTGGACGACCAGTACGAAGGCCGCGTGCAAGGCTACACATACGCCCGCGAAGGTCACCCGAACGCGGACGTCTTGGCCCAACGCATTGATGCGCTTGAGGGGGCCGAAGGGGGAATCGTCGTCGGCTCGGGCATGGCGGCGGTTACCGCCGTTGTTATGGGTCTGCTGCGCAGCGGGGACCATGTCATCGGCGGAGATCAGCTTTACGGGCGTTCGCTTCGTCTGATGAAGGAAGATCTGCCGCGGTTGGGGATCGAAACCTCACTGGCAGATCCGACGTCTGTGGACGCAATGGCAGCCGCGATCCGGCCAAACACCAAACTTGTGTTGATCGAATTGGTTTCGAACCCGACCATCCGCATTGCGGACCTTGACGGCATCGCAGCGCTTTGCAACGAGCGCGGTATTTTGCTGGCCGTGGACAATACATTCACCACCCCGCTTGCAGTGCGCTCGCTTGAGCGGGGCGCAGACATTGTTATCCACTCTGTGACCAAACTGATGGCTGGCCATTCAGATGTGACCTTGGGATATGTGGTCGCCAAAAGCACTGAGTTGAACGATCGTCTCAACACGTTTGCCGTCACGACGGGGCTAACCGCGAGCCCGTTTGATTGCTGGCTGGCCGAACGGGGGCTTTTGTCGTTTGAACTACGGTTTGAACGCGCACAAGAGAATGCCACAAAACTGGCGGCCTATCTGGCGGCGCACCCAAAGGTGCGAAAAGTTCTCTATCCGACGCGCGCCGATCACCCCGACGCAAGTCGCGCGCAGGCCGTGCTGCAAGGCATAGGTTGCAATATGGTCAGCTTTGAATTGAACGGAGGCCGCGCGGCCGCGAACGCCTTCACGCTGGGGGCAGACAACCTCGCCTTTGCGCCAACGCTCGGGGACGTCGGGACAACGCTATCGCATCCACCGTCAAGCTCTCATCGTGCATTGAGTGAAGATGAACGCGCCGCCATCGGCATCACCGAAGGGTTTTTCCGCGTCTCGGTTGGATTGGAAAAGATCGACGCCTTGATCGAAGAATTCGAGCGCGGATTGGAAGCGGTTTAGGGTAGGCTTTGCTAAAAGCCGCACAGATGCAATCACGACAAGGAATGAATATGACAAAGATCGTCGGATTCATCGGTTTAGGGGACATGGGCATGCCCATGGCGCTGCGATTGGTCGAGACCGGATCAAAGCTGGTCGTTTGGACGCGCAACGCGGCAAGGCTGGATCGGTTTCAAGCAACAAGTGCGACGGTTGCGGCTTCGCCCAGAGATGTGTTCGCGAAATGCGATGTCATTGTCACTATGCTGGCGACCTCGGATGTGTTGGACCAAGTGCTTGAACGTAGTTCCGCGGATTTCGCTACAATGTGCGGCGGTAAAACGATTGTTCAAATGGGAACTACTTTGCCCGCCTATTCAAAGGGACTGGAAACCGACATCTTGAAGGCCGGTGGGCGCTACGCTGAAGTGCCCGTCTCTGGATCAAGCGTTCCCGCGGCCGCTGGCCAATTGGTTGCCATGCTAGCTGGTGATCCCGAAACGCTCAGTGCTATTGAGGGCCTAATCGCCCCACTGATGGCCACCAAGGTGAATTGCGGTGCCGTTCCAGCAGCGCTTCAGATGAAACTGGCCGTCAACACCTGCTTGGCCGGCATCATGTTTGGATTGGTTGAAGGCACAAATCTTGCGCGCCAATGTGGTCTGGATATGCAGGTGTTTCGTCAAGTGATGGAGGCCGGACAAATGGCCAGTCCAGTCGTGAAAATGAAACTGCCAAAATTGGTCGCCGAAGATTTCGCGCCGCAAGCATCCGTCTATCAGACCGTGTCAAACCTAAAGATGATGCAGGGTGCCGCCGCCGAAGTCGGTGCGGTAACGCCGATTGTTGACACCGCGCTTGGCTTGCAGGAACAAACTTTGGATATGGGGTTTGCGGACAAGGATATGATTGCCGCCATTCGCACTTATCAGCAGCTTAATTCCCGCTAGCAGACTTCGCCGCGCGCAATGCCCGCTCAAGCGCGTCAAGAAAGCGCGAGCGGTCGGTCTTGGAGAACGCCTTGCCGCCACCCTGACGGAATGGATCGGCGGCACGAAGGTCGGTCATAAGATCACGCATTGCCAGTTGCTGACCAATATTGGCCTCGGTGAAGCGGTCTCCGTTGTGACGCAGAACCTCGGCACCTGAGGCGACACATTTCGCCGCCAGAGGAATATCGCCAGTAACAACCACATCGCCCTTGGTGGCCCGATCGGCGATCCACATATCGGCAATGTCCGGTCCATCCGGAACAATGACGACCTCAACCAATGGATTCTGCGACATGCGCAGACCACCATTGCTGACAAGTTTCATGTTGACTTTGTGACGCGTCGCGACCCGCTCGGCCTCGGGTTTTACCGGACAGGCGTCGGCATCGATGAACAGAATTGTCATGCGTAAAGAGCGTCCGCGTGAAAGGCGATATGGTCTTCGATGAAGGTGGAGACGAAGAAGTAGCTGTGGTCATAACCTTTCTGCATTCGAAACTGACCCTCTTGGCGTTTGCTTGCCATGGCATGGGAAAGGGTCTCGGGTTTTAGCAGGTCCATGAATTGATCGTCCGTGCCGGTGTCGATAAGAACCGAACCGTCAAAGCCGCGCTCTACCATCAACAGGCTGGCATCATGCGCCGCCCAAGTGCTTTCGTCGGTGCCAAGATAGGCAGTCAGCTGCTTCTTGCCCCAATCTGAATCGGTTGGGTTGCAGATGGGTGAGAACGCAGAAACGCTGCGAAACCGGTCCTTCAAGGTCAACCCGAGTGTCAACGCCCCGTGACCGCCCATCGAATGCCCTGTGATTGACTGGCGCTCTAGATCAACCGCAAAGTTGTCGCCAAGAAGCGCGGGCAACTCTTCGGCAACATAGTCCCACATTTGGAAGTGCTCGGACCAAGGTGCCTGCGTTGCGTTCACATAGAATCCGGCGCCCTGGCCAAGATCGTAGGCGTCATCATTCGGCACACCTTCGCCGCGAGGTGATGTATCGGGAAATACCAGCGCGATGCCTTGCTCGGCTGCCCAAGCCTGTGCGCCCGCCTTGACCATCGCGTTTTCATGCGTGCAGGTCAGGCCGGAAAGATACCAGAGGACCGGGACTGGGCCGTCTTTTGCCTCATGCGGCAGAAACAGCCCAAAGGTCATGTCTGTTTTTGTCGCAGTTGAGCGATGGGTGTATACGCCCTGCACTCCGTCAAAGCACTTGTTCTCTGAAACTGTTTGCATGAAAGGCCCCTCAATCTTTGCTGAACAATCGCTAGGCGATGTTCATTCCCAGAGCAAGGGTCGTCAGGTCGAAACCCAAGCGATGACAACAGACACCGTCACGATGCTGAGGGCTGTTGAGATCAGGATTGATCCCGACGCCCGCTGCGGCGCGACGCCGTAATGTTGCGCCAGCATGTAGACGTTGCCAGCCACGGGAAGGGCTGATGCGGCAATGATGACGCCCGCGTTGTATGGACTTAGGTCAAAGATCCAAAACGCGGCAACAGCGACGGCCACCGGATGAAGGAACAGCTTTGCAAAGGAGAGCCATCCAGCGATGGCCAGGCGCTCTGACGACTTTGGCGCAAGGGAAGCGCCGATTGCAAAGAGGGCGCCAGGGGTGGCGGCACCGCCCAGAAGATCAAGGAAGGATTGGAACGGGGTGGGAATGGGCAAAGACAGGCCCGACCAAATGAAGCCCAGCGCAATGGCGACGATCATCGGGTTGCGGATCAGACCCTTTAGGATTGTTGAGAATATCCCGAGGCTTACCCGCCCTTGCTGCGATCCTGTGATGAGAATGACAATCAGACTGCTAAAGACAAGCAAGTCCACAGAGAGAACCAATAGGACCGGGCCTAGCGCCTCGGGACCGAGCAACAACGCGAGCAATGGAATGCCGAGGAAACCGACATTGCCGATGATCGAACACTGCGCTTCAATCGCGCCTTCCGCGACGCCGACGCGACGGACCATCGCCACCACGGTTGCCAATACATATACCACAACCGAACCGCTGAGGTATGCCAGCACGATGTCCCAATTCAGGATCGTTGACAGCTTTTGCCCTGCTGAAAAGCTGAACAGCATCGAGGACAAGGCGAAATAAAACACGAATTTCGTAAGATAGGCCGTGGCCTCGGGGGGGAACATTCCGATTTTGGCTGCGGCAAACCCGACGCCAATGATCGCGAAGAAAGGCAGCGTTTGCAGGAAGATGTCTACCACGCCATACCCCTAAACCCTGTGATACGGCGAACCGGCAAGAATGGTCGAGGCTCGGTAAAGTTGTTCGCACAGCATGACCCGCGCAAGCATATGCGGCCAAACCATCGCCCCGAAGGAAAGACTAAAGTCAGCCTCGGCACGCAGCGACGGATCAATTCCGTCCGCTCCGCCGATAATAAAGGCGATATTGCTACGTCCCTCGTCCCGCCAATTGGCCAATTTGCGGGCGAACTCGGGGGATTTCAGCAGTTTGCCGCGCTCGTCCAGCGTCACCATCACCGATCCGTTTGGAAAGGCGCCACGCAACAACACGGCCTCGGTGGCCATGCCACCGTTCTTTTTGTCTTCGATTTCGGCGATGCTAAGAGGACCAAGCCCCAGCGTGCGACCGGTGCGGTCAAACCGCTGGGCATAGTCATCGATAAGGTCTTTTTCGGGGCCGGCACGCAACCGGCCCACGGCGCTGATGGTGCAGCGGGTCACGACGAGCCTAAATCAGGCAGCCGGGCCGCCAGCAGGCAGCCACATTTTTTCAAGCTGATAAAATTCGCGCACTTCTGGGCGGAAGATATGGATGATGACATCGCCTGCATCGATCAGAACCCAGTCACCAGTTTCCTTGCCTTCTGTCTTTGAAAAAACGTCAAGCTCGTGCTTGATGTCTTCGGCCAGCCGATCGGCGAGCGCTGATACCTGACGCGATGATCGGCCAGAACAAACCACCATGTGATCGGCAATGCTCGATTTGCCGCGCAGATCAATCTGCACGATATCCTCGGCCTTGTTTTCATCCAGTGTGTCTAAAACGAGAGCCAGCATTTTTGCGCTGGGGGTTTCAAGGGTCGCACCCATTAGCGGGTTCCCCTTGAGTGCGGCTGGTGCCGCATCAACGTGCAATGACAGGACATTGTCCTCCTAGTCGATCGCGCCGTCCGGGCCCCGGCGCTGGGCTTGCTTCAAAATAGCATTGGCGATTTGAAAGCTCAATGCACCTATGAGCCCTTGGGGGGCGAGTCAACCACCGGACTGTCACCCAAAAGGCGCACTTCGCGTTGCGGAAAGGGAATAGATATGCCGTTTGCGTGAAATTGATCCCAAAGCGCAAGGTAAACGTTGCCACGGATGTTGGTCAGACCCCCTGTCGGGTCTTCAATCCAGAACCTGAGGATGTAATCGACCGAGCTGTCGCCGAATCCAACGATGTGGCAAACGGGTGCCTTATCGCTTAATACGCGGTCGACGGATTTGGCTGCTTCAATGGCCAGGGCGCGCACCCTGTGGGGATCGTCGCCATAGGCCGTTCCAAAGAAAATATCGAGTCGCACAAAATCGTCCGAGTGCGACCAGTTCACCACCTGACCCGTGATAAGGTCCTCGTTGGGGATCAGATACTCTTTGCCATCCCGTGTAACGACGCTGACGTACCGCGCCCCAAGACTTTTGATCCAGCCAAAGGTCTCGCCCAAGCTGATGACGTCGCCGGGTTTGATCGATTTGTCCAACAGGATGATGACACCGGAAACCAGATTGGACACAACCTTTTGCAAGCCAAAACCGAGGCCGACACCTATCGCACCGGACAAAAACGCAAGGCCGGTCAGATCAACGCCGACGGCCCGCAGGCCAATAAAAAACGCTGCGCCGTAAAGGGTGATTTGAAGCACCTTTATCGTCAGCACCTGCATAGACGGGCTAAGGTCAGCGTTCGAATGAATCCGGTCGCTGGCGCTACGCGACAAGAAGCGCGCCGCGATGAACATCAGTCCAAGGATAAATACGGCCTGCAAAATGATCCAAACCGAAATCCGCAGATCGCCCAGATCGACAGCAAGGCTATCCGTCAGACGGACAAAAACCTCGGTCAGGTTCAGAATGCTGAGCGAGATCCAGACCCATGCGCCGCCCCTTACGACTTGCCGCAGGAACTTATTGGCAATGAGCCGCGACGCCACTGCGACCACCAGCCAAGCAAAGGCCAGATTGCCAATTATGCCTAGCAAATAGCTCCGCGAGGGCCATGTCAGCTCTCGCATCAGGGGGATCACCAGCCAAATCAGCACAACGAAGATAATGAGCAGCAACCGTTTGTGGATCACCACGGCCCAGCGCATCCGCGCCATGGTCCAGCCTTCGCGCGTGCGCAGCCAATCGTGGTACCTTGGGGCCAACCACCGTTTCAAGATAAGCGCTACGGCGATCAAACCGATGACGATCAGGATCTGATAGGCATTCCACGGGCGCAGCAAACTAACAAGAAAATCGGACAGATCCTCAATCAGGCCCTGACTGATTTCAACAGTGTCAACACTCAGGGGTGGGGCTGCTTCTTCGTCCATTCGTCCTCATATCCGTTAAACCAGAGTCTGCCCGTTGATCGCGATCTTTGGCAAGGTTTAATCCGGTACAGGGTCACCGTTTTGTTTAGCATGGCCAATTATCAGCAAATTGTGGTCAAAATCCCAGTGGTCTTTGGTCAAAACTTCAACGCCTGCACGCACTTGCGAGACTCAAGCCAGACGTGTATCTGCTGTGAATGACCAGAGTTTTCGATATGGACGACCGTGCCCGCCTGCCTTGGCGCTTCTTCGGTGCCGCGCGCTCGATTTTAGCGCGCCTTTAAGGCGCAGATCATTCTGTTCGACCATTTACCAAACCGAAAATACGGGAGAGGACGATGTCCCCCAAAACACTCTATGACAAAATCTGGGATGCGCATGTAGCCCATGAAGCCGAAGACGGCACCTGCCTGCTTTATATCGACCGCCATCTGGTTCACGAAGTGACCAGCCCGCAAGCGTTCGAAGGCCTGCGCATGGCGGGCCGCGGTGTTCGCGCGCCTGAGAAAACGATTGCCGTGCCGGACCACAATGTGCCGACCACGCTGGAACGTCTCGACGGCATTATCGAAAACGAAGAAGGCCGTATTCAGGTTGAAGCGCTCGACAAGAACGCCAAGGAATTTGGGCTGCATTATTACGCGATGAATGACGTCCGTCAGGGCATCGTTCACATCGTCGGACCCGAGCAAGGCTGGACCCTGCCTGGCATGACCGTTGTGTGCGGTGACAGCCACACGGCAACCCACGGCGCATTTGGCGCTTTGGCTCACGGTATCGGCACTTCTGAGGTCGAGCACGTTCTGGCGACGCAAACGCTGATCCAGAAGAAGTCCAAGAACATGAAGGTCGAGATCACCGGCAAACTGAACCCGGGTGTGACCGCAAAAGACATCACCCTGGCCGTCATCGGTGAAACCGGAACCGCTGGCGGGACTGGATACGTCATCGAGTATTGCGGCGAAGCAATCCGTGATCTGTCGATGGAAGGCCGCATGACCGTTTGCAACATGGCCATCGAAGGCGGCGCGCGCGCCGGATTGATTGCACCGGACGAAAAGACATTCACCTATGTCAAAGGCCGCCCGCATGCACCCAAGGGCGCGGAATGGGAAGCCGCCGAGGCATGGTGGAAAACGCTTTATTCTGATGACGACGCCCATTGGGACAAAGTCGTGACTCTGAAAGCGGAAGACATTGAACCTGTCGTCACTTGGGGCACCTCGCCCGAAGACGTTCTGCCGATCAGCGCAAAAGTTCCTGCACCTTCGGATTTCGAAGGCGGCAAGGTTGATGCCGCGGCCCGCGCATTGGACTACATGGGTCTTGAGCCGGGCACGCCGCTGTCGGAAATCAAGATTGATGCTGTCTTTGTCGGATCCTGCACAAACGGTCGCATCGAGGATTTTCGCGAAGTTGCGAAAATACTTGAAGGCAAGAAAGTCGCCGAGGGTGTGCGCATGATGATCGTCCCGGGATCGGGACTTGTCCGCGCACAGGCCGAAGAAGAAGGTCTTGCCGACATCTTCACGGCAGCTGGTGCTGAGTGGCGTTTGCCCGGGTGCTCGATGTGTCTTGCGATGAACCCCGATCAACTGGCCGAGCATGAACGCTGCGCATCCACTTCGAACCGGAACTTTGAGGGACGTCAGGGCTATAAAGGCCGCACCCACCTTGTAAGCCCCGGAATGGCAGCCGCCGCCGCGATCACCGGTCACCTGACCGACGTTCGCGAGTTGATGTAAACCGACGGATGACGGGCGCTGTTGCCCATTCGCGGGAAGGCCAACGACTCAGGATCCTTGTGATTGCTGAGGCGGCCAATCCCGAATGGGTAAGCGTTCCGCTTGTTGGTTGGTCCCTTGCAACGGCTTTGAGAGAGGTTTGTGACGTCCATATCGTGACACAGGTCCGCAATCGCGAAGCGTTTCTTCGCGCGGGACTGGTCGAAGGGCAGGATTTCACAGCCATCGATTCAGAGGCCATCGCAAAACCGATCTACAAGCTCGCAGAAGTCTTACGAATGGGAGAAGGCAAAGGGTGGACTATGGTGACGGCGTTGTCGTCAAAACTGTCCTATCCTTACTTTGAGCGCATGATCTGGCAACGGTTTGGCAAAGACATAAAGGCGGGCGCGTATGACATCGTTCATCGCGTGACCCCGTTGACGCCGACCGCCAACAGCAGCGTCGCACCGAAATGCGCTGCGGCTGGCGTGCCGTTTGTTCTGGGACCGTTGAATGGAGGCGTGCCATGGCCCGCTGGCTTTGATGGGGAGCGTCGTCGCGAAAAAGAGTGGCTGTCTTATGTCCGCTCTGCTTACAAGCTGTCCGGTGCTCGTCGGCGCATGATGCAAGCGGCCTCTGCCATCATTTCGGGATCGCGTCACACTGCCAGTGAAGTGCCCGCGGCGCATCGCAGCAAAGTTGCCCTTATCCCGGAAAACGCGATCGATCCGTCGCGCTTTGATCTTGAATCAAAGATGAAGGCGCGTGGTGGCGCGTTGCCGTTGCGCGGTTGCTTTCTTGGCCGTCTGGTTCCCTACAAAGGGCCGGACATGCTGATCGAAGCTGCCGAACCGTTCCTGAAAGACGGTTCGCTTGTTCTCGATATCGTCGGCAACGGACCGATGGAGCAAAGCCTGATCGCCCACGCCAAAGAGCGTGGCTTGGAAAATGCTGTGACATTCCACGGGTGGGTTGCGCACGAAAAGGTCCAAGGCATTCTGGCGCAAGCCGACATGCTGACCTTTCCGTCGGTACGCGAATTTGGCGGCGGTGTGGTGCTTGAGGCTATGGCCTTGGGTGTTGTGCCTGTCATCTGCGATTATGCCGGACCCTCCGAGCTTGTTGATGCGAGCACCGGCTACAAGGTGGCGATGGGCAACCGGAATACCGTTATCGCGAACTTCCGAGAGACTCTGGGCGCAATCATCAGCGCTCCAACAATCCTGCAAGAAAAATCAGACGCCGCACGATCCAAGGTGGCGTCCACTTACACGTGGGCCAAGAAAGCGGAGCAGATAAAGGAAATTTACGACTGGGCACTTGAGGCCGACGGCCCCATCCCAGCGCCAATTTCTTTTGAAACACCGCTCTGGTCCAATTAGAAACAACCAAACGAATCTGGGAAACCAAGACGATGGAAAAATTTGAAAAAGTATCGGGCATCGCTGCCCCAATGCCTCTGGTAAATATCGACACCGATATGATTATCCCGAAGGTCTTTCTGAAGACGATTAAACGCTCAGGCTTGGGTGTGAACTTGTTCGATGAAATGCGGTTTGAGCGTGACGGCTCCGAGAAAGCGGATTTTGTGCTGAACAAGCCTCAGTATCGCGACGCGTCGATCATCGTCGCGGGTGACAACTTCGGCTGCGGTTCATCGCGTGAACACGCGCCTTGGGCTTTGGCTGATTTTGGGATCAAAGTGATCGTCTCGACGTCATTTGCCGACATCTTCTTTAACAACTGCTTCAAGAACGGCATCTTGCCGATCGTCTTGCCGCAAGATCAGGTTGACGTGATTATGAAGGACGCCGAAAAAGGCTCAAACGCGCGGATCGAAGTTGATCTTGATGCGCAAACTCTGACGACGTCCGACGGCGAAAGTTTCGCGTTTGAAGTGGATGAGTTCAAAAAGCACTGCCTTATGAACGGTCTTGATGACATCGGATTGACCATGGAAAAAGCCGCGTCAATCGACACTTTCGAGGCAAAGGCGTCCGCTGTCCGCCCCTGGGTCTAAGCCGAAATCGATGAAATTTGGAATATGGCCGGATGCTTTCAGGGCGTCCGGCCAATTCTATTTATAGAATGAATGATGCAAAAATGCCCTAATATCTGGGGGTTCGCGGTCGAAATTAATCAATTTCAAATTCTGGCAATTGCTTTTTGGACCAAACATGGGCAGAAATTGGGCAGAAATGAGGCAGTCCGTCCAAATCGGGTGGATGACAAGTGGAAAAGAAACGCAAAAACGCGTTCGGCCATTTGAAAGGGAAAGCGAGCAGTGCTTTCAAGAATTCCAGGTGCGCTCTTACGGGCGGCGTTAGTCGGTATGCTGTTTGCTGTGCCGATGTTCCTTGTGCCGGGCATCGCGGCCAAGAATAGTGTTGTTGTGTTTGTTCTGATGTTCAGTGGGTTCCTCTGGACGTTTCTCGAATACTCGTCCACCTACCCCAGCCTGATCGAATTCCGAGACGCTCCGCCGTTCAACCGTGTCCGCTTTCTGTCTTTGCTGGCTACAACCTATTGTCTTTCGCTTGTGCAAGCCTATGCGATGAACCCTCTGACCGGTTCCGAGTTGGTGCATAATGTCGGGGTCATCATTGGATATTCGCTCGATATTCCCGGATCGCCTGTCAATTTGATGGTCAACCAATTCTCGATCGTCGGAGACGGATTGCCCTATCAAACCTTCCTTGCGTCAGTGGGCATCGCGTATTTCGCGTCGCTCATTTCCATCGTGATCTTTGTGGCACTGTTTTATGTGCGCAAATGGCCGGGAAACAGCGGACCGTTTAACGTTTGGACCAATATGCCGACGTTTGACCCGACCACCACAAGCGACGTGGTCGCGCGGTTGAATCGTGACGCCAGAATTAACATTGTCTTAGGGTTTGCCCTGCCATTCTTGATCCCGGCGGGTGTCGGGCTTTCGTTTGGCTTCGTGGGATCGGCGCCGTTTGACGATTCATATATGATGATCTGGGTGATCTCGGGATGGGCCTTTTTGCCGTCTGGCATGATTATGCGCGGCGTCGCACTAAGCCGCGTGGCGCAGATGATTGCGACCAAGCGCGATGCTATGACCGTCGACGACGAACGCGCCTCGGTCTCGGTGCCTACCTAGGCATTCTCCTAACCGCGACACCGCTGTTGGCTGAGCCTTTTCGCCTCTGCCTGTTTCATTCTGAACTCAGCCGCAAGGCCCCGGGACTGCTTTACCGTGACATCACATCCAACGCGCCTTCGGTTGTTGAGGCCGCGGACCGCATTGCGCGTGGCCGATGCGATGTCCTGGGATTGTTGGGCTTTGATTACGACTACAATGGCGTTGCCTTGTCGGCCTTCATCGACACGATCATCGCGCAAGGGGGGCCATCCTACCCCTATCGCTTCGCACTTCGGCCAAATGTTGGCTGGCCGAGTTTTATTGATCTCGACATGGACGGACGCTTAGGAACCCCGAGCGACGCCCAAAGTTATGGTCGCTTTTCTGGCGAGGGCGGAATGGCGATCCTATCGCAAGTTCCGATCATTGAATCCGACGCCAAAGATTTTTCGCAAGTGTTGTGGCGCGATCTTCCATGGGCCACGCTGCCGAAAACTGCCGAGGGTCCGTTTTTCTCGGAGGCTGCGTTGGCTAAGCAACGCTTGTCCACGACGGGTCACTGGGTTGTACCGATACGCATCGACGGTGCAGAGTTGAAGTTGCTTCTCTATCACGCGTCTCCGCCAGTTTTTGACGGACCCGAAGATCGCAATGGTTTGCGCAATGCCGATGAAACGCTGTTTTGGCTCAACTATATCGAACAACAAGACCTGACTGACTTTGCAATCCTCGGGGCGGCAAATCTTGACCCTGTTACGGGTGACGGCAGGAATCAGGCCATGCGCGATCTCTTGGACTCGCCGCGGATTTCAGACCCGTTCCAAAACATGACCCGTCCGGACAGGCTGACCGTGGATTGGAGCGATATTGACCTTGGCCGGATGCGGACGGACTATATCATGCCGTTCGCGGAATATCGTGTCACGTCCGCCGGTACGATTTGGCCAAGACCCGAGGCGCAAGAGCCCAGTCGCCACGCCTTGGTCTGGGTCGAACTGTCCCAAGCCCATAATGAAACCTCAGTGAACCTTGAAACTTCTGCCGCTTCCAAGTAGGCGGATGTCGATCTAATTCACACAGGACGTCTGACATGAGCAACCACTCGCTTCTTATCCTTCCCGGTGACGGCATCGGCCCCGAGGTCATGGCCCAGGTTCGCCGCATCATCGACTGGTTCGGTGCAAACCGAGGTCTTTCGTTTGATGTCAGCGAAGATTTGGTCGGCGGTGCGGCCTATGATGCTCATGGTGCTCCGTTGCACGACGACACAATGGCAAAGGCGCAGGAAGTCGACGCGGTTTTGCTCGGGGCTGTTGGGGGACCAAAGTACGACGATCTGGACTTCTCGGTAAAGCCCGAGCGTGGCCTGCTTCGTTTGCGCAAGGAAATGGACCTGTTCTCAAACCTGCGCCCGGCCCAGTGTTTTGACGCGTTGTCCGACTTTTCATCGCTCAAGCAGGAACTCGTGGCCGGTTTGGACATCATGATTGTCCGCGAATTGACGTCAGGCGTTTACTTTGGCGAGCCGCGCGGCATCTTTGAAGAAGGCAATGAGCGTGTTGGCATCAACACCCAGCGCTACACCGAAAGCGAAATTGCGCGGGTCGCGCGGTCAGCCTTTGAGCTTGCGCGCAAGCGTGGCAATAAAGTTTGCTCGATGGAGAAGGCCAACGTGATGGAAAGCGGCATACTTTGGCGCGATGTTGTGATCGAAATCCATCAGGCGGAATACCCTGATGTTGAACTGAGCCATATGTACGCCGACAACGGTGCGATGCAGCTGGTGCGTGCCCCCAAGCAGTTCGACGTGATCCTGACCGACAACCTCTTTGGCGACATCCTTTCGGATTGCGCGGCGATGTTGACAGGCTCGTTGGGTATGCTGCCATCTGCGTCGCTGGGCGCACCGATGGCAAACGGCTTGCCAAAGGCACTCTATGAGCCGGTTCACGGATCAGCCCCTGACATCACCGGTCAAGGCAAAGCAAACCCAATCGCATGTACGTTGTCGTTTGCCATGGCGCTACGCTATTCCTTCGATCAAGGTGCCGAGGCAGATCGACTTGAGGCCGCTGTCGAAAAGGTTTTGGCCGATGGCGTGCGCACCGCTGATCTTCTGGGTGAGGCCGGTGTTGATCCGGTATCCACCAGCGGAATGGGCGACGCAATTCTGGCGGCACTCGACGCCAGCCTGTAAACGCCCCAGAATTGACGTTCAAAAGGCAGCCCCCCGCGGGCTGCCTTTTTTATGGATTTGCCCCTTTTCATTGACACGCTATGTTTGCGCCAAATCGCTGCTGAGCATCACGAAAGGGTTGGACCATGCCGACTGGCTTTAGGGGACCGGGGTTCGCCCTGCTTGGGTTTTTCCTGTTCTCGACCCATGACGTGATTATCAAATCTCTGGGCGCGTCTTATTCACCCATCCAGATCGTCTTTTTCAGCACTATTCTTGGGTTTCCGCTTGCGACATTTCTACTGATGCGTGACGCGACCAAAAGCAATCTGATCCCTCGCTATCCGGGTTGGGTTGCAGCCCGAACGATCCTTGCCGTGATCGGGGCCTCAAGCGTGTTTTACGCGTTTTCCGCTCTGCCGCTGTCGCAGGTTTACGCGATCATTTTTGCCTCACCCTTGGTGATTACCGTTTTGGCAATTCCAATATTGGGCGAGAAAGTCGGCATTCACCGCTGGGTGGCCGTGGTGGTCGGGTTGATCGGTGTTCTGATCGTCGTTCGACCGGGGTCGGCCGAAATTCAACTGGGGCATATAGCGGCAATGATCGCCGCGGTCGCCTCGGCTGCGGCCTCGGTTATCATCCGTCGCATTGGGCGCGAGGAACGCTCGGTCGTCATCATGCTTTATCCGATGATGGCAAACTTCGTTGTGATGGGGGCGCTTCTGCCGCTGGTCTACAAGCCGGTTCCGATTGAGCATCTTGGCGGTCTGACTGCGATTGCTGTTCTGGGGTTTCTGGGCGGGCTTTGCATTATCTCGGCTTATCGCAACGCCGAAGCTGCGATTATCGCGCCGAACCAGTATTCGCAAATCGTGTGGTCGGTCATCTTCGGGGCTTTGATTTTCAACGAATGGCCCGATGCCAATACGGCCTTGGGGGCGGCAATCATCATCCTCAGCGGGCTTTACATTTTGCTTCGGGAAACCAGATCGCAGTCGTCGCAGAACACACCTGTCTTGCGCACACGCACGCGTTTTGAGACCAGCACAACGCCGCGCCTCAGCCCGATCATCCGGGCAAACCGCAAGAAAGATGGCAAGCCCGAACAATAAAAAGGGGCAGCCCCTTTCGGAACCACCCCACACTCGCCTGTTGAACGAACTCGTTAAACGATTTGGATCACCGACTTGTCGATGGCCAACACATAACCTTTACGGGCGATATTCTTGACCAAAAGCTCGGTCATCAATTGGTTGCCGAGTGCATCACGAAGACGTTTGATACGGGTCGCACCCGAGGCCTCGTCGCAATCGGCGGCATTGCGGCCCGAGATCATGCCTTCGATCTCGGCTCCGTTGAGCATTTCGTCATCCATACGAGCCTCGGCCAGAACGCTGAGCGTTTCTATGGCCGCTTCCGTCAGCTTGAACGCCATGTTGTTCAGGTAAACGGTTTTCTCTTCACGGCTCAGGATGAGGGAATTCACCTGAATTCCCGAATGCTCGATCTGCGCCATGCGTCGGTTCAAAAGAACCAACATCACCAGCGATGCAACGGCGGCCACCAACATAGCCGTGGCAAACACCAGCAGCACGGTGATAACCATACGATACCCCGCCAAAGTATCGGCAAAGGCGGTTCCAGATTGCGCCAGTATTTCCAATAGTCGCAATTCGGCCTGACCGGTCAGGTCAGAATTTTCAACAAACACCTGCTCGACGCGTGCGTTGAACGCATTTGCATCCGGCAAGGTGAAAAGCAGAAAAGCAGTGGCAATTAATAGGATGGCGATAATCGCGCCAATACATAACAAAACAAACCTAGTGCCCGTGCGGCGTGCCTCAATAGCGGAGATAGTATTCGCCGGCATTGCCTCTCCTTTCTTCAAGACCGTCTTCGTCAAAAACTGACAGAACGGCCAACAGCTCCCATCCATCGGAAGCGATTCGATCGGCTAATTCCGATTTTGCGTTTGCGACCGTGCAGTCGCCATTTATTTCCGAAACCCCGTAATGCAGTCGCAACGGGGCGTCGCGTTTTGCTTTATAATCTGCGTAACAGGCTGCGTTTGCGGTGCCTGCCATGAAGACTAGAAGTGTGAGTGGTGCGATGACGTGTTTCATGCTTTCACCATGCTGATTGTTCCCGAGCCATTCAATAACAACGCATGTTTTTGGCGCTGCTATCGAATAGCTCCCCCGTGATATTGCCCGATTTCCCTGGCGCGGACGAGTGTTGATTCAGGTCTTCAATCTTTACCCGCCGAAAGGACATCTCATGGCACGCAACTTTATCAAGACACTTGTGATCGCGACGGTTTTCGTATCCGGGGTTTCAGTTTCCTCGGCCCGAGCAGGTCAGAACGAGTTGGGGGAATTCCTCGCTGCGACAATCTTCATGTTCGCGATCGCCAATGCATTGGGGGGAGATGACGTCGTCGTCGAGACGCAGCGCCCGAATCCCCCTGCCCAGCGCCCGTCACCCAACAGACGGGTTTTGCCCAAGTCCTGCATCAAGACGTTCGTCACGCAGCAGGGATCGGTGCGCACGTTTGAGAAATCCTGCCTACAAAGGCAATACCGCTACTATCGCCGATTGCCAGAAAGCTGCGAGCAGACCTTGTGGACCTCAAAAGGCATCCGCAATGGGTATGAACCATCGTGCCTGCGTCGCATGGGCTATCGCGCCCGCAAATGATCCGGGCTTGCAGGATTGCGTGGACTATCGCATGACACCTGCATGACAAAACCCAATTACGAATTCGAGAAAGCGGCACTCAAGGGTGGCGCTTTTTTCGTGGCTGGCGTGGATGAAGTCGGACGGGGGCCGCTTTGTGGGCCGGTCACGGCTGCGGCCGTGATCCTTGATCCTGATCGCATCCCCGAGGGTTTGGACGATTCCAAGAAGATAACTGCCAAAAAGCGGGATCGGCTTTTTGATGCCATCCTGTCGTCTGCAACCTGTAGTATCGCACATGCATCGGTCGCGGAAATTGATGCGCTGAACATCCTACGCGCGTCGCATCTGGCAATGGAGCGGGCGATTGCGGAGTTATCGCTGGGAGCCGATTTTGCTTTGATCGATGGCAATATGATTCCAAAGGGCCTGACGATCCCTGCGCAGGCCATCGTTAAGGGCGATGGCAGATGCCTATCTATTGCCGCCGCATCAATCATCGCCAAGGTCGAGCGCGACCGGCTCATGCAGGCGCTGTCGCAGGAATTTCCCGGATATGGCTGGGAAAAGAACGCCGGATACGGGACGAAACAGCATTTAGAAGCATTAAGCGTTCTTGGTGTTACCCCACACCATAGACGTTCGTTCAAACCTATCCACAATATCTTGTATCAAGAAAAATAGTTAAGTTACTGATTCAAAAAAGAAATTGACGGCGAATCACCTTTGAATCATTTTAGGCCCAATCAAAGAGCGCAAAAAGCGCCGTGATAAGAGGCAGTAATGATGGAAAAGACCAAAAACCGGGGCGCGGCAAAAGCGCTTCCGTTGAACACAATTTTGGACGGCGATTGCATTGAGGCGATGAACAGCTTGCCAGCTGAATCAATCGATCTGATTTTCGCCGACCCGCCCTATAATCTCCAACTGCGTGGCGATCTCAATCGCCCCGACAACAGCAAAGTTGATGCTGTTGACGACCACTGGGACCAGTTCTCGTCCTTTGCAGCGTATGACAAGTTCACCAGTGAATGGCTAAAGGCCGCGCGTCGGCTTCTAAAACCCAACGGCGCGATCTGGGTGATCGGGTCATACCACAATATCTTCCGCGTCGGCGCGACCCTGCAAAACCAGGGCTTTTGGATTTTGAATGACGTCGTTTGGCGCAAATCCAACCCAATGCCAAATTTTCGTGGAAAACGCCTGACAAATGCGCATGAGACGATGATCTGGGCCTCAAAGACCGAGGGCGGCAAATACACGTTCAACTACGAGGCGCTGAAAGCCCTGAACGAGGGTGTGCAAATGCGCTCGGATTGGGTCTTGCCAATTTGTACGGGTCACGAGCGCCTGAAAGACGAAAACGGCGACAAGGCGCATCCGACGCAGAAACCTGAATCGCTTTTGCATCGGGTGCTGGTTGGCGCGACGAACCCGGGTGATGTGGTTCTCGACCCATTCTTTGGCACTGGCACGACCGGTGCCGTCGCCAAAATGCTTGGCCGCGACTTTATTGGCATCGAGCGCGAAGCGAAGTACCGCAAAGTCGCCGAGAAGCGTCTTAGAAACATTCGCAAGTTTGACCGTGAAGCCCTTCAGGTCTCGGCCAGCAAACGCGCAGAACCCCGCGTGCCGTTCGGCCAGTTGGTTGAGCGCGGTATGTTGCGCCCCGGCGAAGAGCTTTTCAGCATCAACGGTCGTCACAAGGCGAAGGTGCGCGCGGATGGCACACTGATCGGCGATGACGTCAAAGGTTCCATTCACCAAGTCGGCGCTGCGCTGGAAGGCGCGCCAAGCTGCAATGGCTGGACCTATTGGTCGTTCAAGCGCGAAGGCAAAGTTGTCCCCATTGACGTGTTGCGCCAACAGATACGCGCCGAGATGGCAAACTAGAATTTCCCAAATTACCGCCGATGCCTGTGGCCTGACTTTCCTAGGCATCAACTTTTACCCCGCCTTAACAGGCGGGGCTTTTTACGTTGGGATCGGATTTGTGGCCTTATTGTAGGGCGTCCAATCCTCAATCTCGGGGTAGTGCCATTGTCGCCATTCGCGCACTTTGGGGTTCATATATTTGCGCCACCCTCGCGGATAAAGCGCCAGCAAAGTCATTACCGGATACCCATAGGGCAACAAAGGCGCTTCTTCATTGCTGTATGTTTGCAATAGCGGGAACCTTCGGTTGGGCTTGTAGTGGTGGTTCGAATGCCGCTGTAAATTCAACAACAACCAGTTTGAGGCCCGATGATCGGCGTTCCAACTATGGCAGGGTTTAACGTGCTCATATTTGCCGTCCCCAAGATGCTTTCGCGTCAGCCCGTAATGTTCGACGTAGTTGACCAGTTCTAACTGCCAGATCGCGACGCTTGCTTGGACGACAAACCATAACAGCCCAACCCATCCCGATAGGGCGAACGCGAGCGCGAGCATCGCCGCTTGTGCAATTGCGTAGCGCCAGAACGGGTTGCTTCGATGCCGCGCAGGCAAGTCTTTGCGGGCCAATAGTGCGGCCTCGGCCTTCCAGGCCGAGGTCAGGCCTTCGACGACCACCCGCCTGAAGAACCTGTGGAAGTTTTCATTATACCTGGCCGTCACGGTATCGCGCGGTGTTCCGACGTGGATGTGATGCACGAACAAATGCTCGGTTCGGAAATGCGAATAGAGCACCATCGCAAGCAACCATTCACTAAGACGCCGTTCGAGTTTGCTTTTCTGGTGCATCAATTCGTGACTGTAGTTGATGCCAACCGTGCCCGTGATGATGCCAACGCTTACAAAAAGGAACCAAGATTCCAACACCCCGAGGTGCTCGGCACGCGGCACATACCAGATCGCCCAGAACAACAGGACAAACTGAATGAAGGGCCAGACCAAGGTGACCAAGCGATACCAAAACAGGTCTTCGTCCGGTGTGTCGGGGTCAGCGCCGCCTTTGAACTGACCAATGAGGAAATCAAGAAGGTTGAACAGATACCACGTGGACAGCATTGGCAGCAGCACCGCCCAGGATCCCGTCACAGCGGAATAGACAAACAATGGCGCGATAAGGATCGACACCCAAAAGGCAAGCGCGGGTTCAATCTTGAAGGTCTTTGTGTCTGCCACGGCATGATCCACTCGGCTTGGTATTGGCGAAACTCTAAGGGAAGTATCAGGTATTTCCTTGCGCGAGGTCAAAGGCCTTTCGCATGACCGTCGGAAGTGACCCACGCTCAAAGTTTTCCGCCAGCACGAAGTGGCCGCGCGTTGGATTGACGCCTAGCGGAACGGTCACAGTCTTGACGGTCAATTTCAAATGAAAGTGCGTGAATGTGTGTTTGGCAACGCTGGGCGAGGTCTTCCATTCGGCCTCGACCGGAGGCGTATGGTCAGGCATCTCCTCAGCCCAGTCAGACCCCGGCCACCCGAGCATGCCTCCCAACAACCCTTTGTCGGGGCGTTGTTCCAAAAGAAATGCCCCGTCCGTTCGCGTGACGATATAGGCAACGCCAACGCGCGTGGGCCTGGCCTTTTTCGGCAGTTTCTTGGGCAGATCGGCCTGCGTCCCCGCCGCATAGGCCCGGCAGGCCCCAACAATTGGACAGACGTCACATTTTGGGTTTTTCGGCGTGCAGACAGTCGCCCCCAGGTCCATAACGGCTTGGGCGTAATCTCCTGCACGCTCGATTGGCGTCAGCGAAGCGGCGAGGTGGGTCAGTTTCGGTTTGGATGTCGGAAGCGGTTCGTGCACGTCAAACAACCGGCTGACGACGCGCTCGACATTGCCATCCACAACCGTTTCGGGGTGTGCAAAGGCAATCGATGAAATCGCCGCAGCCGTATAGGGACCGATCCCCGGCAGCTTGACCAAATCGTCTCGACGCGATGGAAATTCGCCGTCGTATTGATCCACAATTGTGCGGGCGCATTTCAGCAGATTGCGGGCGCGGGCATAGTATCCCAATCCCGCCCATTCGGCCAACACGTCTTCGTCACGTGCCATGGCGAGGTCGTTGACGGTTGGCCATCGAGAGGTGAACGTCTCGAAATAGGATTTCACCGCGGCGACGGTCGTTTGCTGCAACATGATCTCGGATAGCCAAACGCGATAGGGATCGGCGCGCAAGCCCTGCTTTGACTCTGTCGGAGGAACCCGCCACGGTAGCTTGCGGGCATTGGCGTCATACCAAATCAATAAAGACTCGGTTGGATTGCGGTCACACAAACTTTATTACTCCGCGTCGTTATTGGATGGCACCCCGCAGATGTGCCATTAGAATGATCCAAAGTGAAAGGAAATCCGCACGTGGCCCAAAACCGCAAACGCTCTAAAGGGTTCGCGCAAGCCGGCAGTCTGGTCAAATCAGACATTCGCCGCGCGGGCGAAAGCCGCGGGTTTTCGGTTGCCAAGCTGTTGACGCATTGGCCCGAAATTATGGGCGAAGACATCGCGGCGATTTCTGTTCCTGTGAATGTTCGCTACGGCCGCCAAGGTCTTGGGGCGACGTTGACCCTTTTGACGACGGGCGCAAACGCGCCGCTTTTGGAAATGCAAAAGGGCAAAATTCGCGAAAAGGCCAATGCTTGCTACGGCTATAACGCCATATCAAAGATCGCGATCACACAAACCTCTACAACTGGATTTTCCGAGGGTCAGGTCGCCTTTGGGCATCAAGCACCAAAAACAGCAACCGCCGTTAACCCGAAAATCACCGCCGCCGCAAAGCAGATGGCTGACACGGTTGAAGACGAAAGCCTGAAACAAGCCCTTGAGAGATTAGGGCAAAACATCCTATCCAATTCGAAACGTTAAATGAAAGGTTTCAAGATGATCCGCGACTATGCCCATTGGGCTGTGAAAATCCTTAGCGCGATTGCTGTGACAGCACTTGCATCAATCGCGACCGCTCAAGAAACCGAAATTCCGGAAATGCAAATGGGCAATCCCGACGCCAAGGTCACAATGATCGAGTATGCTTCGTTTACCTGCCCGCATTGCGCAAATTTCCACAAAAACCAGTTCCCTGAGCTGAAAGCCAATTACATCGACACCGGGAAAATCAACTTCATCAATCGTGATGTATATTTTGACCGCTACGGTCTTTGGGCGTCGATGGTTGCACGCTGTGATACCAGCAAATACTTCGGCATCTCCGACCTTCTCTATACCGGTCAAAGCGAATGGGCCAAAGGCGCGCCGGCTGAAATCGCGGATAGCATTCGCAAGATCGGACTTGTCGCGGGCTTGGCCAACGAACAGCTTGACGCGTGCATGACCGACGCCGATCAAGCACAGGCATTATTTTCGTGGTACCAGCAGAACGCCGAGGCCGACGATATTACATCGACGCCGACGTTCGTCGTCAACGGCGAGAAGTTTGGAAATCTCAGCTACGAAGAGTTTGCAGCAATAATTGACGAAAAGCTCGCCGAGTGATGACCGCGCCGCTTGAAGGTCTGAAGGTCGTCGAGTTGGCCCGCATTCTGGCGGGTCCATGGACAGGACAAACGCTTTCGGATCTGGGGGCTGAGGTCATCAAGGTTGAGGCCCCGGAAGGTGACGACACACGTCGCTGGGGCCCGCCCTTTATTGAGCGCGAGGGTGAAACCACGGCTGCCTATTTCCACGCCTGCAATCGCGGGAAAAAATCCATTACGGTCGATTTCAGAACTACGGGCGGACAACGACAGGTCAGTGATTTGGTTGCTGACGCCGACGTATTGATCGAAAACTTCAAACTTGGCGGCTTGAAGAAATACGGGTTGGATTATGATAGCCTAAAGGCGCTGAACCCTGGCCTGATCTATTGCTCGATCACAGGTTTTGGTCAGGACGGCCCCTACGCGCATCGCGCGGGGTACGACTATATCATTCAGGGCATGTCGGGGCTTATGTCCATTACAGGCACACCCGACGGTCAACCGCTGCGGGCCGGTGTCGCCATAACGGATGTGTTTACCGGGATTTACGCCTCAACAGCGATTTTGGCCGCTCTGCATCTGCGACGGTCAACCGGCACTGGCCAGCACATCGACATGGCGCTTTTGGACGTTGCGGTTTCTGTGACCGCCAACCAAGCGATGAACTATTTGTCGACCGGCAATCCGCCCGGTCGAACAGGCAATATTCATCCGAATTTGGCACCCTATCAGGTCTTTGAATGCAGCGACGGGCACATCATCATCGCGACGGGGAACGACGGCCAGTATCAACGCTTGTGCCATATTCTCGGGCTTGAAGGGCTTGCCAATGCACCTGAATTTGCGGCCAACGCGGACCGCGTTCAGAACCGCGAAAAGTTGGAAGTGCATTTGACGATCGCGACGAAGCAATGGACCAAAATAGATCTTCTCGATGCCTGCGAGGCCAAAGGCGTGCCGGCCGGTCCAATCAACAATATGCAGGAAGTGTTTGACGATCCGCAGGTCATTCACAGGGGAATGCAGGTCGAACTGGAGGGCGTACCATCGGTGCGCAGCCCGTTCAAATTCTCGGACGCTGATTTGGTGCTAAAGCGGCCCTCGCCGATGCTGGGGCAGGACAACTAGGCGTTCAGGCCAATGCCTTTAAGCGCATTTCGTAGATCGCGGTCGTCGTGAAACTCTAACCGAACCGGCAGCGCCAACACCTTGCTTCTAAAGCTCGCAGGCAAGCGAACCGCATCTTTTTCCGTGGTGACAAGCTGTGCATGTCGTAGCGAGGCTTCCGTTTCGAGACGTTTCATCAAGGCTTTGGTCAATGGTTGGTGGTCGCTCAATGCCTCGGACCGAACAACGTTCGCGCCAAGTTTGCGCAGGGTTGCAAAGAATTTCTCGGGGTGGCCAATACCGGCAAAGGCTAGCAGTTTGGTGTCCTTCCACTCCATACCGGTTTCTAACGGCTCTAAGTGGCCCGTCACATGGGGAATGCCGACCATTGGCCCCCACGCCTGCGAAAACCCGCGTTGTGCGTCGGGGCTTCCGATCGACAGAACCAAGTCCGCGCGCTTCAGACCGGTTTGCACCGGTTCGCGCAAAGGCCCAGCGGGAATGCAGCGCCCGTTGCCAAAACCGATCTTGGCATCCACGACGACAATCGAAAGGTCTTTGTGCAGCGAAGGGTTTTGGAAACCATCGTCCAGCAAAACAACGTCCGCACCTTCGGCGACCGCGAGTTGTGCGCCTTTTAGCCGGTCTTTGGCAACGATAACCTTGGCAAAAGCCGCCATCAGTAAGGGTTCATCGCCCATTTGATCGGCTGTGTGGCGGACCGGGTCAACGGCCTCTGGCCCTTCGACCGAGCCACCGAACCCCCGCGAGACGACAACAGGCGTGTGATTGCTGGCTTGCAGAAGCTGAACGAGTGCGATGACGCTCGGGGTTTTGCCCGTCCCACCTGCATTGATGTTGCCAACACAAATGACTGGGACAGAAACCGCCGTCCCGCTTTTTCGTACCCTAAGCGCAGTCGCCATTGCATAGAGCCTGCCAAGCGGCGCGAGCAACCGCGCTTGCCATCCCGGAGAGCGCGGCGGGCGTTTCCAAAATCTAGGTTCGCGCATTGTCGCCCTCGGCCAGTTCCGTCGCCTCGAGTATCAACTCGATCAGTTGGTCGGTCAATTCAGCGCCACGCGAAACAAATTCCCAGGCAGAGTTTGCCTGCGCGGCGGCAACATCCGGTGACAACAGCTCAGCTACCGTCCGGGCAAGGTTTACTGGGCTGACAACCTGAGTGGCCGCCGGCGGCACAAGCGCGTGCATTCGATCATAGCTGTCGCGATGCGGTGCAGTCCGAGGGCCATGGATCACCGCTGACCCAAGCGCAGCAGGTTGACGAGGATCGCCACCGGTATTCTCAATCGAAAAGGTGCCGCCGAGGTAGGCGATCGGGGCCAAACGGAACCAAAGCCCAAGTTCAAACGGCTTGTCTGCAAGGTAAATCTGCGTCTGATCCCGAATTTCGTCGCCCTTTGAACGGATCGCAACCCGCCAGCCTTTTGCGGAAAGGGCAATTGCCAGGGTCTCGGAGTTTCCGGTTTCGTCCGGGTGCAAGATCAACAAAAGCCGCCGGTTTGTTCCGCGTAGGGTCTCATGCGCTGCCAGGACCAAGTCCAGTTCGTCCTCGGGCACCTTTGAGGCAAACCAAACTTCGCGGGTCGAGATCACGCTGGAAAGAGCATCGAGTTCATCATAGTCCACCGGCAACGCAACCGAGCCTTCGGCCAAGTCACCGGTGACATGCACTGTCGATTCAGGAATACCCAAGCGAACGCAGATTCCACCGCTGACATAGTTCGTCGCAAACGCCATACGAAAAGAGCCGATGGCATTGGCAACCGATCGTCGTGCGAAATAACCTTTTGCGCTATCGGCGATAGATTCGTCTGCATTCAACAATACCATCGGAACGTTTTGACGTGTCGCGGCGTGTAACAGGCCAGGCATCAAGGGGCCCCCGACCCAAAACCCCATTATCGGTTTCCAGAGTTTCAGGAACGCTGTTGCGTCCTTGGTCTTTTCACGTGGAAACACCGAAAAAGTGACCCGATCTTGCGGCTGAAACTGGGTCAGCAGGTCATTGGGGAGGGTCATCAGAAAATGCACAATGATTCCGGCTTGTTCCAGCTTGGCAGCCAGATTGAGGAACGCCCGAACGGAACCGGCATCACTCGCCGCAATCCAAACGACCGGATCAACCTCAGCCTGTGGGGCCGCCAGTTCTTTGACAGGTCCACCGCGTTTGAAAAGGAGATAGAAAAACAGGCTCAGCGACATCTTCATTCAGCGATCCTGATCCGCACCTAGTCGCAGCATGAAATCGGAATGAAGCGCCTGCCCCGACGCAACGACACCGTTTGATTGGGGATGGGGGTTGTTAAACTTAAGGTCTCCACCACGCTGATCCGTCACGACGGCCCCGGCTTCCGACAGGATCAGCGCCCCTGCTGCAATGTCCCACTCCCAGCTTTTGCGAAGCGTCAGCATCGCGTTAAAACGGCCCTCGGCGACCAAACACAAGCGATAGGCAAGCGACGGGCGGTGCTGGCGGTCAATATCGGGCACACCGCCGGGCCAGTTTCTTTTATCCATCGTTGGACGTGTCGCCAAAACTGAGGCCCCGGATGAAGGGGCGTGCCAATCGGGCTGCACTGCGGACCCGTTCAACGTCGCCCCCTCGCCGCTTGCTGCGGCGTAGAGTTTGCCCCGAACCGGCAGAAACACGACCGCAGCCGTAATCACGCCACGCTCGGCGACAGCAAGAGAATGCGCCCAGGTAGAGGATCCGTCCACAAAGCTGCGTGTTCCATCGATCGGATCGACAATAAAGACCTTGTCTCGGTCCAACCGGTCTGAGGTGTCCTCGGTTTCTTCGGACAACCAACCGTAGTCGGGTCGCGCCTTTAGCAATGTGTCGCGCAACATCCCATCAACGGCCAGGTCAGCCTCGGTGACAGGGCCTGCGCCGTCTGGTTTGTGCCAGACGTCGTTCTGGCCACGAAAAAACCCCGTTGCGATGTCCCCTGCGGCTTCAGCGGCTTGGATCAGAAGATCGAGATCACGCATCCCCTGCAATGGTCAGCCCTTCTACCAATAGCGAGGGTACAACCCGCGACATCCATCCGCGCGCATCGTTGGCCGCCTGCAAGGTCATCAGCATATCGCGCAGGTTTCCGGCAATGGTGCATTCGTTTACCGGATAGGCAATCTCGCCGTTTTCGACCCAAAAACCCGCCGCCCCGCGCGAATAATCGCCGGTGTTTGAATTGATCGTCGAGCCGATCAGCGAGGTGACCAAAAGGCCAGTGCCCATGTCGCGAACAAGGTCGGCTTTGCTTTGTGTGCCCTGCGTCAGCGACACGTTCCAGTTCGACGGCGACGGTCCGGACGATGTACCTCTTGCTGCATTCGCGGTTGAGTTCATCCCAAGTTTCCGCGCGTTGGCCAGATCCAACGTCCAGCCAGTCAAGACGCCATTTTCAACGATCATGCGCTTCTGCGTTGGCAAACCTTCGGCGTCAAAAGGGCGAGAACCTGACACACGGGGTCGAAACGGGTCTTCAATCACCGAAAAACCGATCGGCAAAACTTGCTGCCCAATGGCGTCCTTCAACCAACTTGATCCGCGCGCGATGGCACTTCCGTTTATTGCCCCCAATAGATGCCCAATCAGGCTACCCGAAATGCGTTCGTCAAATAGGACCGGATATTGCCCTGTTGACGGCTTGCGGGCGTTCAGGCGCTCGACCGCGCGCTTGGCGGCGCGGACGCCGATTTGCGATGGTGCGCGCAGGTCGCTTTGGAAAATTCTGACGTCGCTGTCATAGTCCCGCTCCATCCCGAGGCCTTCGCCCGCAATCGCTACACAGGACGTTCCGCGATCCGTGCGTCGATACCCACCTGCAAAACCGTTGGTCGCAGCCAGAAAGACCTCGCGTTCACCGTAGCTTGCACTGCTTGCGCTGACCTGTGTTATGCCGGCCACGTCAAGCGCAGCTGCTTCGGCCTCAATCGCGTCTTGCTGTAGCTGATCTGGCGAAGGTTCTGGCGTTGCGTCCGCCAGTTCCAAGGCCGCGATGTCCCATGACTTTATCAACTGGTCTGGGTCGGCCAACCCGATGTATGGATCTTCGGGGGCTTCCTGCGCCATGGCAACGGCGCGTTCGGCCAGAGTTTGAATCGTCGAGGCGCTGGTGTCGGACGCCGAAACAGTCGCTTGTCGCTGTCCGACCATCACACGCAGACCAATATCCGTTCCCTCAGATCGTTCTGCCTGTTCGAGCGCACCATTGCGCACATCGATGGACACCGACGTGCCTTTCAGACAAATCGCGTCTGCACTATCCGCGCCCGCGGATTTAGCCGCGTCAAGCAGGGCATGGGACAGGTCTTCCAGGTTCAAGGTCATTCGCGCATCCTTCGTCCCCGTCGAAGTAAACGCTTGGAATGAATGTCGCAAGCGCAGGCGGCACAAAGGCGCAGTTTGTTGGATAAGCCGCCGATAGGATTGTGAATTTCTGCGGGCTTAAGATAGGCTTGTCAGGACAATCGTAGGAGTTTTTCGAATGGATCATCTCGCAGGGAAAACCATGCTCGTGACCGGAGCCAGCCGAGGTATCGGCGAAGCCGCCGCCCGCTTGTTCGTCAAAGCAGGCGCAAACGTGGCGCTTGTGGCACGAAGCGAGGACGCGATTGCGGATTTGGCCGGAGAACTCGGCCCGCAATCCATTGCGATCCCTTGCGATGTCTCGCGCTATTGGGAGGTTTCGAAGGCGATTGGTGCAACCGTCGAGACCTTCGGTCGTCTTGATATTCTGATAAACAACGCAGGTGTGATTGAGCCGATTAGTCATCTGTTAACCAGCGATCCCGAAAGCTGGTCCCACGCAATCGATATTAATCTTAAGGGGGTCTACAATGGCATGAGAGCCGCCCTGCCAATCATGGCCAACCAAGGCCACGGTACCATTTTGACCATCAGCACGGGCGCCGCCCATTCCCCGATCGAGGCTTGGAGCCATTATTGTGCCTCGAAAGCCGGGGCCGCAATGCTTACGTCGTCGGCTGATCTCGAGGCCCGCGCCTTGGGTATTCGGTGCATGGGTCTGTCGCCGGGCACGGTCGCAACCCAGATGCAGCGCGACATTAAATCCAGCGGCGTGAACCCTGTCAGCAAATTGGATTGGTCCGACCACATCCCGCCGGAATGGCCCGCCAAAACACTCGCATGGATGTGCTCGGACGCCGCGAACGACTGGGTTGGAAAAGAAATCTCGTTGCGTGACGAAAGCATCCGGCGGCAGGTGGGCCTGATTTGATCCTGCTCGATAAATCTGAGACGGGCCTATGGACGATCACAATTGATCGCTCCGCAAAAGCAAACTCACTGACGCGCGACATGCTTGTCCGTCTCGCCGGGATTGCCGAGGCTGCGCAGGACGCAAAGGCGCTGATAATCACAGGCACCGGCAAAGTCTTTTCGGCGGGCGCTGATCTAGACGAAGCCAAAGCGGGCCTCGCGAAGGACCCCGTCTGGGAACGATTGTCCTCGGCGATCGCGGGTCTTCCCTGTCTCAGCATTGCTGCATTAAACGGCACCCTTGCGGGCGGCGCATTTGGCATGGCACTTGCCTGTGATTTGCGTATTTCAGTGCCCAATTCCAAGTTCTTCTATCCGGTGATGAAGCTCGGATTTTTGCCGCAACCGTCCGACCCTAAGCGCATGGCGGCATTGATCGGCCCCGCGCGTGCCAAGTTGATTTTGATGTCAGGCCAAAAAATTCTGGCCGAGGATGCGCTGTCGATGGGGTTGATTGATAGGATCGTCGACCCAAAAGAATTGATCCCCACGGCGCATGATCTTTGCGCAGATGTTCTGGCCGCCAGACCCGAAATTGCGTCTGGTATCAAGAGCATGTGCCGCTAGATGCCTGTTTGGAGCGATCTTGGATGATTGACGCACTGGTGATCGGCGCAGGCCCCGCAGGATTGATGGCGGCGGATGAACTTGCGGCCAAGGGCCATAAAGTCGTCGTCGCCGAGGCGAAGCCAACGGTGGGTCGCAAGCTGTTGATGGCCGGAAAATCTGGTCTGAACCTGACCAAGGATGAACCCTTGGATACCTTTCTGGCCGCTTATCCAGACCTTCCTGAAGCGCTTGGACAAGCCCTCAAATCCTTTGGCCCAGGCGACGTCGTCGCATGGGCGAACGCTTTGGGCCAGTCCACGTTCACGGGCTCAAGCGGGCGCGTATTTCCAAACGTCATGAAGGCCTCGCCGTTGCTGCGCGCGTGGCTCAACAAGTTGACCGAAACCGGTGTCGAGTTTCGAACGAATTGGCGGTGGAGTGGCGCCAGTGAGTTTGAGACGCCACTTGGCCCTCAAACCCTGCCAGCAAGAACGACAATTTTGGCCATGGGCGGTGCGAGCTGGGCGCGGCTTGGGTCGGATGGCAACTGGACGCGGTATCTTGCGGATATTGACCTCGCGCCGTTTAAGCCCGCGAATATGGGTTTCGTCGTGAAGTGGTCTGACCATATGGCCAAGCACTTTGGTGCGCCGGTAAAACCCGTGGTTCTAAAAGCCGGTCGCAAATCCGTTTACGCGGAGTTCACCATCTCCAGTCGCGGCATCGAAGGTGGCGGCGTCTATGCGATCTCTCGCGATCTGAGACTTGGGGCCCAGCTACACCTCGACTTGCTGCCAAACCTAAGTGCTGACGACATACGCGCCCGACTGGCAAAAGGGGGCACGAAACAGTCTTTGGCGAACAGGTTGCGCAAATCGCTGAAACTCGATCCTGTGAAGATCAGTCTTCTCAACGAGTTCGCACGGCCCCTACCCTCGGATCTTGCTCCGATCCTCAAGCACTTACCGGTTTCGCTCAATGGTCCAAGACCGTTGGACGAGGCCATCTCGACCGCCGGAGGCATCAAGTTCGATCAACTTGATAACCACCTCATGCTGACCCGTCGCCCGGGTTGGTTCGCGGCCGGAGAAATGCTGGATTGGGAGGCCCCAACCGGCGGGTATCTGCTAACTGCGTGCCTTGCCAGCGGGAAACGCGCCGGACAAGGCGCGGCGGCTTGGCTTAAAGTTCAGGAAGCCAACGCATCTGTGCGTTGATACGCGGGGCGGGCACGCATGCGATCTGCAAGATCAAGCAATTCTTTGTTTTCACAGGTAAACTTCGCCGATCTAGCCCAGTTTAGGCAGTGCGTTGCAAGGATGTCGACGACCGTAACTTGGTCGCCCATGAAAAACTCGCCCTGAATTCTGGACCCGATCCTCTCGCAATTGCGGGTAAATTCCCATTTCAGGCTGTCCTTGACCTCGGGCACGCGTTTTTCCTCGGGAAGGACAAAGGTATGTCGCGCTGCGGCCCACAATAGCGCGTCCATTTCATCGTTGATCTGATGGACCAACGATTCTTGTTGCGCGCGTTCGATCGTGCCGCATGGGAACGTGAGCTGTCCGTGGCGATCAGCCAGAAAGCTCATAATCGCTACGCTATCGGTAAGGATCGTCCCGTCAACCTCAAGCGCTGGTGCCTTGCCGGACGGGTTCACGTTCTTCATATCCGCCGACCCTGCGCGGAAGGGGATGTATTCATAGTCTTGCCCGAGTTCTTCGAGCATCCAAAGAACGCGAAATGCCCGACTGCGGACGTGTCCAAATGCCTTGTACATTAACGTCTCCCTAGCATGGCCAGTTTGATTAACACCCGTTCGACCAGAGCCATAGACGGGGCCGTCTGGCCGGCGGATCGCAATTGCAGGTCAGTGTCAGTCAACGCTGTCAGCGCCTGTTCTAGCCGCACGACGCCCCATTGCTGGGCTTGGCGCTGCATCCGGTCCCGTCTGGGGCCAAACACAGGCGGACGCATTGCGGCGATCCCTGCCGACGCGCCGTTTGGATGCGAGGCCGCCGCGTGGAGCACCCTGAAGTGTCGCATCGCGCCGATGCACAAGCCAACAGCCTGCGTGCCTTGGGCAGTCAGCTTGTTCATGATGGGGCCAATCTCACTGCTGCGTCCTTCGGCCACGATATTCAAAATATCATCCAGATCAGCCTCGGACGACGTTGGCGCGCAGGCCAAAACGTCGTCGGACGAGACTGGGGTTGCGTCGCCCAACTTATAAAGTCCGAGTTTTTCAACGGTTTGGCGAAAATCCCCCGGGTCAAGTTCGCGTGCGAGGGCATTGAGATCCGTGTTTGCATCGTTTGAAATATTGGTCAGACCCGCGCTGGTCAAAATCGTTTCAATCTCGGCACGTGACGGCGGATCGTCATATATCCCCACGGCGAATGCGTTTTTGTGGCCCTCAAACAGCTTGCGCAGTTTTGAACTGGCCTTGAGTTGACCCGCGGTGATGACAACCTGAGCGTCACCGCTCTGCCAATCGCTGAGGGCTGCGGTGACAGTCGCTGCAATGACGTCCGTCGCGTCTTCCACGAAAGCAACGCGGGGACCGGGGAAAAAGCCTTGGGCTTTGATCGCGTCCAAAAGCATAGCCGGATCTTTGCGTAGCTCAGACGCCGGAATTCGCGAAAGGCGCATTTCTTCTTCGCCATCCGGTCCGATCAGCGCCTTTATCACCTCTTGCCGCCGCAGCGCCACCCGCATTGCGTCGCCGCCGTAGATCAGCATTCCCGTTTTATTTGGGTCCGGCTTGGCAAAATAGCCGGGCGCTTCACGCGGCGAAAGTTTCATCCCTGTGTCCCGGGCACCGTGAGGTAGAGCCGTTCGATCATCCGATCGGCAAGGGCGATCATCAGCCTTTCAAACGCGTCCTTGCGTGCGGCTTGCGTTGCAATCGTTGTGCCCGAGGCAGAATAGGCCGTCGACGCAGTCACCTTGCCCGAGACCACGACGCTGTTGCTGTCGAGATCACGCAGCGCATAGGACAATTCACCCAATACGTTGTAGCGCACGATGGTTTGCGAGGCGGTGACGGCCAGCCCCTCTTGTCGCGCGTCAAGCGCGTAGGTCAGGCCAAACTTCGCCACCGTAGGGCGACCAAGCCGATCCTCCAGATAGCTGACGAGGTTATAAGTGTTGGTGTCGTCAGGGGTCTCAATTTCGATCTGCCCTTGCAGCGAATTTCCTACACCATTCGGCCCGTAGACAGGCGTAAATCCGCAACCCGCAAGGGCCGCAGAGGCTAGCAAAAAATAGCGTCGGTTATACGACCACATTCACAATCCGTCCGGGAACGACGATGATTTTCTTGGGCTGGGCCCCGTCCAGCGCTCGTTGAACAGCATCCTCGGCCAAGGCAAGTTTTTCAACCTCTTCCTTTGGCATGTCCTTGGGAACGCTGATTTCCGCGCGACGTTTGCCGTTGATTTGAATCGGCAGGGTCACGTTGTCGTCTACCAACATTGCTTCATCGGCAATTGGCCATGGGGCGTTTACAAGCAGGCCTTCGCCTCCGAGCAATTCCCACAATTCTTCGGACAGATGCGGCGTCATGGGCGACATCAGTTGCGCAAGGGTCCGTGCGGCCTGTTTCTTGACAGCCGAACCGGCTTTGGATTTGGCCAGAGAATTTGTGTACGCGTAGAGCTTTGCGATCGAAGCGTTAAAGCCAAAGCTCTCAACCCCGTTTGTGACGTCTTTGATTGCTTTATGCATTTCGCGCAGCAAATCATTGTCGCTCGCTTGTGGGGCCACATCCAGTTCTGCGATTTCGGCGCAAATCCGGTACACACGGGCCAGGTGCTTGGCCGCAGCCTCGGCACCGCTGGCGGTCCATTCCACGTCACGCTCGGGAGGGGAATCTGACAAGACAAACCAACGTGCCGTGTCGGCGCCGTAGCTGGATATGATTGCCAAAGGGTCCACTACGTTGTTCTTGGATTTCGACATTTTGGCCGAGGGAACCACGTCAACTATCTCGCCGGTCTCTATGACGAATGTGCCGCCATCGCGTTCTTCAACCTCAGCAGGGTAGTGATAGATCGTGCGGCCGTTTTCATCAGTTCGCTCGGCGTTTTTGTAAATCGCGTGCGTCACCATGCCTTGGGTGAACAATGCGTCAAACGGCTCTTCGCACCCTTGAGGAAGATGGCCGGTGATCCGCATCGCGCGGGCGAAGAAGCGCGAATAAAGCAAGTGCAGGATCGCGTGCTCGATACCACCGATATACTGGTCGACATTCATCCAATAGGCGGCGTCGTCAAGGTCAGTCGGAGTGGCAGCGCGCGGCGCGGTGAAGCGTGCGAAATACCACGACGAATCCACAAACGTATCCATCGTATCGGTCTCGCGCTGCGCAGGCTTGCCGCAAGAGGGGCAAGAGCAGTCTCTCCATGATGGGTGGCGATCCAGTGGGTTGCCGGGCACCGAAAAGTCAATCGCCTTGCCGTCCTCATCATAAGGCAGCTCAATCGGCAGATTTTCTTTCTTTTCGGGCACAACGCCGCAAGTGTCGCAATGCACGACAGGAATCGGGCAACCCCAATAGCGCTGGCGGCTCAGGCCCCAGTCGCGGAGGCGATACTTGGTGACGCCTTCGCCCCAGCCTTGCTGTTCTGCAAAGTCCACGGTGGCGTTGATCGCGTCTTCGCCTGTCGCCTCGTCCAGACCGGCGAAGTGGTTGATCCATTTCACCTTTTCTGACTTCGGCGGCACGAAGGCTTCGTTTTCCACCGGCGTTGGATTGTCGAGCGCGAGGAACGTATCAATCACCGGCAGGTCATATTTGCGGCAGAAATCAAGGTCGCGCTGGTCGTGTGCCGGACAAGCGAAAATCGCTCCGGTGCCATAGTCCATTAGGATGAAGTTGGCGATCCAAACGGGCAGTTCCCATTCAGGGTTCAGCGGGTGTTTGACACGAATACCAGTGTCATAGCCCAGCTTTTCGCCGGTCTCGATGGCTTCCTCGGTCGTGCCGCCTTTGCGGCATTCGGCAACGAAGTCCGCGACGTCGGCGTTTTCCGCCTCAAGCGCCTTGGCAATCGGGTGGTCCGGCGAAATGCCGACAAAGCTCGCGCCCATCAACGTATCGGGGCGGGTGGTGTAAACGGTGATCGGCTCTTCGCCGTCTGTGCGTTCGAACCCGAATTGCAAACCGCGAGATTTGCCGATCCAGTTTTCCTGCATCAGACGCACTTTGGCGGGCCAGTTTTCCAGCGTGTCGAGAGCGCTTAGCAATTCCTCGGAATAGTCCGATATCTTGAAGAACCACTGCGTCAGTTCCTTGCGTTCGACCAAAGCGCCCGAGCGCCAGCCGCGGCCGCCTTCGACCTGTTCATTGGCCAGAACCGTCATGTCGACCGGATCCCAGTTCACCACGGCGTTTTTGCGGTAAACGAGTCCCTTCTCAAGGAAATCAAGAAACAGCGCCTGTTGCTGGCCGTAATACTCGACGTCACAGGTTGCGAACATGCGCGACCAGTCCAGAGACAGGCCAAGCGGTTTCATCTGCTCAACCATTGTGTCGATGTTGGAATAGGTCCAGTCCTTGGGGTGGCCGCCAATGGCCATTGCCGCGTTTTCGGCAGGCATTCCAAACGCGTCAAAGCCCATCGGGTGCAGCACGTTGTGGCCGGTCGAGATTTTATACCGCGCGATCACGTCGCCCATGGTATAGTTGCGCACATGGCCCATATGCAGCTTGCCCGACGGATAGGGGAACATCTCGAGCACGTAATACTTTGGCTTGTCATCGGAGCGAACGGCCTTGAACGCTTCGGCCTTGTCCCAGGCTTTCTGCCACTTGGCTTCGATTTCATTTGCTAAATAGCGCAACATGGGCGGTCTCTGTCTATGAGGTGTAATCTATGCTTCGCGAAATCTGATAAGGGCTGTCGCGGCTATGGTCCAGTGCTGTTGGCTTGTTTCACGACCGACGTGTTGGCTATGCCGCGCTTTCCGCGCTAAACTTGCCGAAACACAACAGGCATTCCGAATGAACTTCCTTTTTATCCACCAGAATTTTCCTGGCCAGTTTAAGCATTTGGCGCGCGCATTGGCCGCGCAAAAGCATCGCGTCGTCGCGCTGACTCCGCGTGTAAAAGAGCGCACCGAGTGGGGTGGCGTGACGATTTTGCCGTATAAAATCCAAGCCTCGACCGGCAAGGACACGCATCGGTGGCTGACGGATCTGGACACCAAGATCAAACGGGCCGACTTTTGCTGGCGCGCGGCGCGCAAGCTAAAGGACGCGGGCTTCATGCCAGATGTCATTATCGCCCACCCCGGTTGGGGCGAAAGCCTGTTTCTAAAGGATGTGTGGCCGAATGCGAAACTCGGCCTTTATTGCGAGCTTTACCACCACGCCGAGTACCCGCATCTTGGCTTTGACCCCGAATTTCCGCTGAAAGACCCAGACTCTGACGTCCTGAGAATTCGCATGAAGAACCAGAACATGCAGATGCATCTTCCCCTTTGCGACGCGGCGATTTCCCCTACCGCTTATCAAGCTGGCACCTTCCCCGAGGAATGGCAAAAGCTGATTACCGTGACGCATGACGGCGTCGATACAAACGCCTTGCGCCCAAACGAGAACGCCGCGTTCAAACTGGACGACGGCCGTGTATTGACACGTGAGAGCGAAGTGGTCACCTTTGTGAACCGCAATCTTGAACCCTACCGCGGATATCACGTCTTTATGCGCGCCCTACCTGACATCCTGCGCACCCGACCGAACGCCGAAATCCTTGTGGTTGGCGGAGACGGGGTAAGTTATGGGGCCAAGCCAGCAGGCGACAAGACGTGGAAGCAGATATTCCACGACGAGGTGAAGGGCCAAATTTCCGAGAGCGATTGGAAACGGGTGCATTTCCTCGGGCGGATTCCCTACGACCGTTTCGTGGCGATGCTGCAAATCAGCCGCGCGCATATCTACCTCACCTATCCATTTGTCTTAAGCTGGAGTGTTATTGAAACGATGTCGGTTCAAGGGGCACTGATCGCCAGCGCGACGGCTCCGGTGCAAGAGGTGCTGACACACAACGAGACCGCGCGGCTGTTTGATTTCTTTGATGGCGACGCATTGGTTGAGGAGTTGAACATCGTTCTCAATGACAAAGCGCTGCAAGATCGTCTGGGCGAGGCTGCACGTGCGAAAGCCGTTCGCGAATATGATTTGCGCAGTGTTTGTATGCCCAATCAAATGCAATGGGTAACGGCGCTGGCAGAGGGTTAACCTAGGGCCATGCGGATCTCAGCAACTCAAGCGTACTAATCTGGCGACCCGTGCCATCGCGCGCCGCAGCTTTGACACATTATCAAATTCAAACCGGTCAAAAAGAAAGAGCGGCCCAAAGGACCGCTCTCGCTTATTCGTAATGTAGTCGTTCGGCTTAGAACGAGAACGATACCGATACAGTTGTACCTTCAATGTACTCTTGACCGATTTCGTCGACGTCTGCATCTGCAGAAGAAGCGTTCGACACAACAACCGATGCGCCGTTGCCAAGGTCGTACTCTGCACCAACGTAAGTTACGTCAGATGTACCCGAAGCGTAACCAACATAGGCTGTCAGACCGTTGCCCATAGCGTAAGACGCCAGAAGCTCAACATCGTCTGCGCTGTCGAATGTGACGCTTGCAGTCAGGTCGCCCTGTGAAACAGCCGCAGCGATTTCCCATGCGTTTGCGCTGTCAAATGTAAGGTCCAGATCGACGCCTTCCATCGAAGTGCCCAAGGAAACTTCCCATGCGCTTGCTTCGTCGAACGTTACGCCAACAGTTGCGTCACCGAGAGGCATCGAAGCGCCGATTTCCCAAGTTGCATCTGCACCAGCTACGCTACCGAAGTTCAGTGTAAGGTCAGCACCGCCAGCAGAAGTTGCAGCGTTGATTGCGTATGAGTCATCCGAAGCGAACGCGATGTCATAGTCTACTGAAGAAGCGCCACCGCTCAACAATACACCGAACTCACCGCCTGTTTGACCGTCGAAACCAACCGCGATGGAAGTGCCGCCGAGATCAGCGTCGATACCCAACTGATAGTCGTCAGCTGTATCAACCGAAGCGCTTACGGTTGTGCCGCCGAATGTGAACGACGCCATGATCGCTGTATCTTCGTCGATTGGGTCATCATCAACGTTACCGAAAATGTTGGCTACGCCACCCATTTCGTCAAGGTGCTCACCGATAAGTGCGGCACCAGTTGCGTCTTGGTCGATGTAGTAAGTGATCGACGAAGAATCAGAAGAAACCGATACATTGCCACCAGTTACCGCAGCTACACCTGAGTCATAGTCAAGGCTAAGCGATGCAGAAGCAGTGAAACCGTTGTCGAGCGCCTGTGAACCAGAAGCTGTGATTGTGATATCCTCATCAAATGCGGTTGCGCGCACATCGTTGTATGAGAAAGTTGCCGAACCGGACAAAGATACGTCTGCAGCGGCTGCGCCGGCAAACGCGACCAATGCGGTCGAAGTAAGAAGGATGCGTTTCATGGATATTCCCTCGTGTTTAGCATTCCAAGAAATGCCAGTTAAACTAGCATTGACGGTGTGTTTGCTCCGTTACGGGCTTTGGGTCAATGCGGATGCGGGTGGCCAAACCCTTCTGTGGCGAAAATGATGCAGATACGACACACAGGTTCGGGCTGACATCGGCAAATTGCTGCCGTAAACACCAAGTGAAGCAAAATACACAACAAAATTGGGGGCGTTATGGCGTTGCAGGATATTCAGGAACGAATCCAAAAAGCCGAATCCTTGGCGGATCGGCCAGTCGGGTCCGTGTCTTTGGTGGCCGTTTCGAAAATGCAGCCCAACGAACGGGTCGAATCCGTTCTGAACGACGGCTGGCGGGTCTTTGGTGAGAATCGTGTTCAGGAAGCCGCGGAGAAATGGCCGGACTTTAAAGAGCGCTATAAGAACATCGAACTGCATCTACTCGGCCCCTTGCAAACCAACAAAGCCCGCCAAGCGATCACGCTGTTTGACGTCATTCACAGCGTTGATCGTCCAAAGATCGCGAAAGCCATTGCGCGGCTGTCCGACGAGATCGGCAAATGCCCAGACCTTTTCTTGCAGGTGAACACAGGGGAAGAGCCGCAAAAGGCAGGTGTTCTGCCATCGGAAATCGACAGCTTTGTCCAAGAATGCCGAGATTTGGGTCTGCCGGTCATCGGTTTGATGTGCATCCCGCCCGTGGATGAGGAAGCCTCGTTGCACTTTGCTTTGCTGGCCAAACTCGCCAAACGCAATGGGTTGGCAGGGCTTTCAATGGGAATGTCGGGGGATTTTGAAAAAGCCGTTGCGCAAGGGGCAACGCATGTCCGCGTTGGCAGCGCAATCTTTGGCGATCGCAATTATCCGGCAAAAGCCTAGCGCAAATGGCCCGACTTTGCGGCCTTAGTCGCGAGGTAGCCCTGGTTAAACCGGTTTTCTCCGACGTGGAGCGGCACGCGCTCGGTCACGGTTATTCCGTTTTGCTCCATCATCGCGATCTTCTTCGGGTTGTTGGTCAGCAACCGAACGCTGGTGATTCCCATCGACATCAGAATTTCGCTGCCAATCCTGAAATCCCGCTCATCGTCTTCAAACCCCAAGCGGTGATTTGCCTCGACGGTATCGAACCCTTGATCCTGTAGGGAATAGGCGCGCATTTTGTTTGCAAGACCAATCCCGCGCCCCTCTTGGTTCAAATAGAGCAGGACACCCGCGCCTTGCTGGCCCATTTGATCCAAAGCGCCGCGCAACTGTGGGCCGCAATCACATTTCAGACTGCCAAGCACATCGCCGGTGAAGCAGGCGGAATGCAGTCGAACAAGGACCGGCGCGTCTCGATCAGGGCGCCCGACCTCAATCGCGTAATGCTCTTCGCCGCCATCTTCGGGGCGAAATACGTTCAACCGACCGGCCTCGGATGCGATCATCGGCAAGCGGGCAGCGACGACCGACGCCAAGGGCGAGGTCTCGGTCATCAGCGATCCGGCAAGCGCTGCTGGAACAAGGGTCAGGTCATTTGCCTGCGCGAATGCCAGCGGGCTGTCCAAGCCTACTGTTATCACGCTGGGAAGCAGCCGCGCAGATTTTGCGAGCAGAATACCGAGACGCGCGAAAGACGGGTCCCCGTCGCGCACCGCAGCCAACGGTCCCTTCATCGGAGCATTCAGATCATTGGACGGGTCGGCGACGTCGCGAATCCACGAAAGCCCAACGTCCTCAGGAAGGGTGACCCGCGCAATATCGCCGTCATAGGCGCGCGCTTTCAGGGTCTCGGCCCGGCGACCCGTGATCGCCAGCAAAACCGGTTGCCCCAATTCACGCGCGTCCGTCAAACGGTCTTGCTGAAGCGTTTCTGCCGCAAGCACCATTGCCCCCTCGCCCTGATCTGTAATCATGACAGGCACACCCATGCGCAAATCCGCCCGCGCACGGGCCAGACGTTCTGTTATGTCAGGGGCAAATGCCATTCATTTTCCTTCAGGATTGCAGCCTCATCTAGCCAATCATGACATAAATTGAAACAATTGCCTCGCACTTCACACGTCCGCGTGAACCAATTGCAGCAAATCTTGTTTATCCATCTAAACGCAATCATCTGCCGTATTAACAAGCAGGAGGTCCAGATCATGGCTCAAATAAAGAAAATACTCTTGGTCGACGACGATGACGACCTGCGCGAGGCGCTGAGCGAGCAATTGCTGATGTCTCAGGAATTCGATGTGTTTGAGGCCGGAAATGGCGTGGATGCGGTCGTGAAGTCCAAGGAAAGCATTTTTGATCTCGTCATTTTGGACGTGGGCCTACCCGATACTGACGGTCGAGAGCTTTGCGCTCTGCTTCGAAAACAAGGCGTCAAGTCGCCGATTTTGATGCTGACTGGCCATGATACCGACGCCGACACAATTCTGGGCCTGAATTCTGGCGCGAATGACTATGTCACCAAGCCTTTTAAGTTCCCCGTCCTTTTGGCCCGTATTCGCGCCCAGCTTCGCCAGCACGAACAATCCGAGGATGCGATCTTTCAACTTGGCCCCTATTCTTTCAAGCCAGCAACGAAAATGCTGGTCACTGAAGAGGACAAAAAAATCCGCCTCACCGAAAAAGAGGCTAACATTCTTAAGTTTCTCTACCGTTCGAACGAAGCTGTGGTCGCCCGTGACGTCCTGTTGCACGAGGTTTGGGGGTATAACGCAGGGGTTACGACCCACACGCTTGAGACACATATTTATCGCCTTCGACAAAAAATAGAACCAGATCCGTCAAATGCGCGCCTTCTTGTGACCGAATCGGGCGGATATCGTCTTAATGCGTAATGAATTGGTAAGTTTGATGTGCATCAATTAAAGATGTGAGTTAGGCTGCTAAGAAAAGACGAAGAAATTCAGTACCCGCGCATATCCGGGTTATGATATGCACCTCCCTGTTGGACTGACCCGGGCAATGCCCGGGTCTTTTTTTTGGCGATTCCCAGACGTCGATGCACGATCCGTTTCTTCTTTTCAGGAAAAGGAGTCCGCTTTGCGAATCGGACGTTGAATGAAGCGCGCTTCCAATTGGCTGACTGATCCTATTTGGTCTTTCGGATGATCCGTGCCCACAATCGAAACGGCTTTTTGCGCGAGTTCGTCTACAGGTAGGCCAACGGTGGAAATGCCACCGCCAAGCCAAGAATAGTATGACGGATCGCCGTAGCCGACGAAACCAACCTCAGAGCTCGGTATAACGCCTCGGTCCATTAAGACGCTGAGCGCTCCGTTTGAAATCTCCACCCCGCCGCAAACGATCCCTGTTGCGGTCTCACTTGCGATAATCTTTTCGGCATTGCGACGTCCCATCTCAAAACTGGGAGTTTCTGTGAAAACGAGTTCAGGACGCTCGGACAATCCAGCCTGCGATAAACCATGCCGGAAAGCGTTGAGTCTGGATCGACCGGTCGACAGTTCGACACCGCCACCAATATAGCCAATCGCGCTATGACCCGATTTCGCCAAATGCTGAACGCCTGCGCTGATTGCCATATGGTCATCCACCAAAACGGATGTCGCATTTTCAAAATCATGCTGTTGCCGGATAAGTTGCACGGCCTTCATATCAGAGGGCAAAGCGGCCCTTTGACCCGAAACTCTTGGTGTGGGAACCAATATGACGGCCATCGCCTGCACCTCGCGGAGGCGATCCAATGCCCGACATTCTTGGACAAAATCGTCATTGGTCAAATGAATTATTAAATGCAATGACTGATCTTCGCATGCATCGGCCATCGCGTTCGCGAATCTGGCATAAAACTCGTTCACGATATTTGGCAGCAACAGGCCGACAATCTTGGTTGCGTCTCCTCGCATTGCGGTCGCCGCCGCGTTTTTTACATAACCCAGTTCTTGCGCCCGTCTGACGATCTTGTCGCGTGTTTCTTTATGAACGCTCGGATTCCCCGACAATGCCCGAGACACTGTCATGTGCGAGATTCCCAAATCCTTGGCGATAGACTTTAGCGTGGCTCTACTAGGCATCCAAATTCCTTTTGCTTTGCCTTTCTTAGCAGCGCATTTCTCCGGTGTCTTGACAAGTTCACCTTAACAATTCATATGTTCACGTGAACATTAGTGGATTTCGAAGATGACCGGCAAGTTTACGCAAAGATGCAAGGCTCTCATTGTTGAATTGGGGCTGGGACAAGCTGACGATGTGATTGGAGTCACCCCGTTGACCGGTGGCGTCGCCTCTGACATCGCGATGGTGGAGCTTCCGAACCGGAAAATTTGTGTGAAATTTGCGCTTGCAAAGCTCAAGGTCGCAGCAGATTGGCACGCGCCAGTGCATCGGAATGCGACGGAATACGCATGGCTAAAGGTGGCGGCCGAATTGCGACCCAAAAGTGCTGTTCGCCTGTTCGGCCGATCACAAGCCCAGCACGGCTTCGCTATGGAGTTCCTGAACGGCGAAGACGTTTATCTGTGGAAAACCGCCCTTCTTGAAGAAGCTGACGACCGCGGAGAAGCTGCCGAAGTGGCCGACATGATTGGGCGAATTCATGCAGCGTCCGCTCAGGCCGCTTTCGACACCAGTCAGTTTCAAAATCGCGACGATTTCTATGCACTGCGTATCGAACCCTATTTGACCTACACAGCAAGTATCCACCCTGATCTGGGACCACAATTGAACGAACTTGCAACGACTCTCTATGAAAGCCAGCAAGTTTTGGTCCACGGCGACGTCAGCCCCAAGAACATTTTGTTCCGCGACAATGGCCCTATTGTTCTCGACGCAGAATGCGCAACGATGGGTGATGCAAGTTTTGATCCTTCATTTTGCCTGAACCATCTCGTCCTCAAAGCTGCCCATTTGCACAGGTCACGAGGTCGCCTTTTGGACGGCGTGGGCCATTTCTGGCGGGCCTATGCACCCCACGTGCACTGGGAACCTGCCAGCGAGTCGGAATCTCGGATTTGCCGTTTGCTGCCGATGCTGATGCTGGCACGGATCGATGGGAAATCGCCCGTTGAATATCTCGACGAACACACCCGCGCAAATGTGCGCAAAACAGCTATCGGCTTGATCCGCGATCCGTCTCAGAACCTTGACGACTTTGTTGCGCGACTGGCCAAAGATTTAGAGGATCGCAATGACTGCAATTAAATCGCTAAAAGGACGCCGCGTTTGGGACAGTCGGGGCAACCCAACCGTTGAAGTCGACGTGATTCTTGAAAACGGACATTTGGGCCGGGCCATTGCCCCTGCTGGTGCTTCGCGCGGCAAACGTGAAGCGATTGACCTTCGCGACGGTGGAATCGCCCTGCGTGGCATGGGAGTTGGCCAAGCGCTGAAAAGTGTAAACGGCATCATCGCCGACACATTGGTCGGCATGGATGCGACCGATCAAAGGGCCATCGATCAAGCCATTCTAAACCTTGATCCTTCGCCTCTTAAAGACGCGCTTGGCGGCAACGCAACAGTCGCGACGTCACTGGCTGTCCTTCACGCGGCCGCGGCAGATGCGCAAAAGCCGCTGTGGCGGCACGTTGCGGATCGCTATGGCTGCACGCCTTCACTACCCCTTCCTGAAATCCAAATCTTTGGCGGCGGCGCTCATGCAGGTCGCCGAGTCGACATTCAGGATTTCATGATTATGGTTCCCGGAGCAAACACCTTTGACGAGGTGATGGAAGTTACCAACGAAATCTATTTTGCCGCCGGTGACATAATGGCGGTACGCGGAAAACTTGCCGGTGTCGCCGACGAAGGCGGCTGGTGGCCCATGTTTGATAGCAATGAAGAGGCGCTGGAAACGCTCGTATCAGCCATTGAGAAAGCAGGTGAAAAACCCGGTGATCGGGTCGTTATTTCGCTTGATGTGGCGGCCTCGGAATTCGGCAGTCAAGGTAAGTATCGCCTGGCCTTGGAAGATCGCGAAATGGACAGCGACGCCCTGATCGACATGCTAGGAGGGTGGCTGGACGCATATCCCATCGCATCGATTGAAGATCCTGTGGGCGAAGACGACAAGGCAGGAATGATCGAGTTCACGCGCCGATTTGGACAGCGTGTTCAAATTATCGGCGATGACTATTTGGTGACAAATGCTGAATTGGTGAAGCAAGGCATCGGCGACGAGGCGTGCAACGCGGTTCTGGTGAAAGTTAATCAGGCCGGGACAGTATCGGAGTCGGTTGATACATTTTTCGCCGCGCGCGAAGCAGGCTGGGGCGCGGTCGTGTCAGCCCGTTCTGGCGAGACCGAGGACACGTCAATCAGCCATCTTTCAACGGGTCTCGGGGGCGGGCAACTCAAAGTTGGCTCGTTCCAGCGGTCTGAACGCATGGTCAAATGGAATGAGTGTCTTCGCATTCAGGATACCCTCGGAGCGGATGCGTTTGTCGGTGGAAAACCGATGAAATCCACCTGGTGGGGAAAAAACTGATACCTAGGCGACGAATTGGCAAAACTCACGAGACTTGGGGTCTGACTAAGTCAGGCGGCCTGTGGAAGTTATATTTCTTGGCCCAATTCATTTAACAGGATCGTTTCGCCGCTTGACGAGGCTCGGGCAACGGCCTCAACCACCTGTAGCGAGCGCAGACCCTCTAGCCCGCTCACCAAAGGAGGCTCGCTTCGCTGGATCACTCGGGCAAAATGTTCAGCCTGGGCGACCAGCGGTTCATGGCTCTCACACAGTAAATTGCGGGCACCAATTGGCGTCCACCAATCGGGATTTCCTGCATGTTCCCATATGCGCAGATCGGGAAGGGACAAGCTGCCTTTGGTTCCGCCAATCAAGTAACAGCTTTGGTTCGTCGCAGGATAAGCAGGGTTTTCCCGCGCGGTTAGCTCCCAACTCCATGGTGCGGCGATGCTGTCCGATACGCTGATCGTCGCGATAGTTCCGCTCTTGAATGTCAAAACAGCGGTCGCGAGGTCTTCGTTCTCAAACCCTCGGGCCGAAGCGACTGAAACTGCGGTGACGGAATTCACTTCGCCGCAGAGATGTCGAAGTAGGTCGACATCATGAACAAGATTGACCGAAATCGGCCCCGCGCCTTTTTGGGTACGCCAAGGCGCTTCTGCGAAGTAATGGTCAGGTTTATAAAACCAACATGTCGCTTGAACGGCGCGAACCTTTCCGATTGCTCCGGCCTCAAGCGCCGCTTTCGCTGCCTTGACCATCCCATTGTGGCGTCGGTGATGGCCAACCAGGATTGGAACGTCGGCGCCTTGGGCCGTCTGCACCAGTGTTTGCGCGTCCAGTGTCGAGACAGTTATGGGCTTCTCAATCAAAATGGGGATGCCTGCTTCAATGCAGATCAACGCGTGTTCCAAATGCATGGGCGTTGGCGTGGCCAAAATAATCCCGTCTGGCCTGTCGTGGCCGATCATTGAGCGAATGTCATCGAAAACGGGCGCGCCAGACGTGGCCGCATCATGCAGGTTGTTGTCGTCGGGATCGATTACCCCTGCCAACTCAAGAGCAGGCGATCGGCGAATTGCATCGGCATGGCGGCGTCCGACCAATCCATATCCGGCGACCGCAATTCTAACCTTGTTCACCATATCCATCTGCCCCAAGAGTTTCTTCATGTATCTCCATCGTCGCCCAAAATCACGATCTTTCCCAGAGCCTTGCCCGAAGCCATGTATTCAAGCGCCGGGCCAACGTCGCTTAGCGGAAAAATCCGAGACGTGAGAACGTCAAAGTCGATTGCACCGCTTTCGATCAACTGCACTGCGTCTTCGAACTCGGAATTGAACTGAAACGACCCGACGATCTCAATTTCCTTGAGCATGACATGATGCAGAAGTATCTCAGCCTTTTGCAATTGGATGTTGGAAAGGATTGCGATCCGCCCTTTTCGACGCACCGCCTGAAGCGCAGTGTTGAAAGCGGGAATTGCTCCGGATGCCTCGATCACAACGTCGAACTGTTTTTCCAGAATTGCAGGATTAAAACCGCCAGTGACCAAACCGGTTTTCGCACCCGCCTTTATGGCCACGTCAACCGCGCCGGCGCGCAAGTCAAGCGCCGTGACGTCAGACCCTCTTGCAGCCGCCCCGGCAATGGCCAGCAATCCCATGGGACCACACCCCATCACCAAGACTTTTTGCCCGGCCCGAACTCCGCCCTTGTTCAAAGAGTGCAACGCGCAAGCCAAGGGTTCGGCAAAAGTCAGATGTCGCGGATCGATAGTATCCGCAACAGGGCGACAGCATCGCGCGGGGTGGTCAATCACACCGCGGAAAAACCCATCAAGATGCGGAACCGTTGTCGCGGAACCCGGAAACTTCTTTGCGATACAGAGATTTTCCTCGCCACGCTCGCATGCTGCACATGCCTGACAATTCATGATCGGATTGAGCGCGACCAACTGCCCCTTTTTCAAGGATGACCCATTCGGATCATCCACCCAGGCACAGGCCTCATGACCAAGCGACACGGCGTTTTGCAGGACAAACCCCGCGTTGGCAAAATGGCGGAAGTAGTGCAGATCCGTACCGCAAAGGCTTGCCGCGGCCAGGCGAAGGCGTACATGGCCCTCGGGAATGGTGCCGGGCATTGCTTGCGGTCCGCTGGTCACAGTTTTGGCGGCGGTGAGTTTTGTTTCGATCATGTCTTAAAATCCAATCGCGTAGCCGCCGTCGACCGGCAGATTGACGCCATTCACATAGGCTGCTTGGTCTGAGGCTAGGTAAAATACGGAATTGGCGACATCTTCGGGTGCGCCAAATTTGTGTGTGGGAATGCGCCCCTCGATCTTGTCACGGCGTGCCGGGTCTTTTGCCAAAACGGCACGTGTCATATCCGTATCGATAAAGCCGGGTGAAACTGCGTTGCATCGAATGCCAAATTGCGCCGCGTCAACGGCAACCGAGCGTGTCAGCCCTACGACGGCCGTCTTTGCCGTGATATATGCAGCGGCAGAAGGAAGGGCCATGATCCCGCCCATGGACGCGATGTTCACGATGGCTCCACCAGTGTCGCGATGCAGAGAAACATAGCGACCGCAGGCCATAAACATGGCTTGAACATTGATATCGAGTACCTTTTGCAGTTCTTGTGGTTCGACATCCCAGACCGGCTTTTTGAGATGTACACCCGCATTGTTAATCAGCGCCGAAATGGGGCCAGACTTCGCATGAATATCTGCCAACCAATCTGCCTTTTCGTCCGCGGCAATATCGGTCTCGACAAAGTTGGCATTTCCATTGAGTGAATCGAATTCTGATCGCGTTCGAGCGACAACAAAAAGATCGTAGCCTGCGTCCAAAAATCGCTTGGATTGGGCAAGCCCCAATCCCTTATTTCCACCGGTTATCACGGCAACAGGCATTACAAAGCCCCTTTCGAATGATGTTGATAAAGCGCATTAATCTGCGCAAGGAACGCGTCGGTCGCGATGTTTTTGCGGAAAAAATCCGGCATGATTTCGCAAACGTCGTCGACAAACCCCAGGAACCAGACGTCCCGCGGTCGGGTCCAGGCGTTGTCAATCGTGTGAAGCCCGCCCTTGAAGAAACCGGCAACGTCAGGGTTTTCGCCTTGCTCTAGCCACGTGTGGCGATTGGCAGGCTGGCCATTGTTTTCTAGATACACACCAGATTGAACCGATGGCGAGGTGATCCATCGGGCAAAGGCAATCGCGGTTTCCGGGCTCTCAGTCTTGGCCGAGACGCCAATCCCCGCGCCGCCAAGAATTCCCCGAGGCCTTGTATACCCTTCGCAAAGCGGCAGGTCGAAATAGGCCACCTGATGCTCTCGAAACCCGGGGCGGGTATAGTTGACGTAGCCAAACAAACAGGGCGAACACGCGAACTCATTTGTTGTGCTCAAAATCTCAAGCGCACCAATTGGGTTCATCTCAACCTGCGCGTCAGGACCGAGTTTATAGAGCGCGCGCAACACGTCGAGCGCGTAGAGACCGTTCGCATCCGAGACAAATTGTCGGGGACCGTGCGGCAAGTCCGCTTCCCCTCGACCAGCGACGAGCGTCATCATCATGTCGAACGCATCAACTGGCAGCAAAGGCGTCAGGGGTTTAAATTGGTCACCGCTTTGAACGATTTGCTCCCATGTTGCTGGCACAGCTGTGCCCAGATCCGGTCGAAAGGCGGCCATTTGACATGCAGCATCCAGCGCATACGCCCAGTATTGGTCATTCCAGACGTAGCTTTCGGCTGATCCACCCAGCGAGGCTGTTGGGTCTTTCGGGGCTGGCAAAGGAAGCAAAGCCCCGGTGTCCGCGATCTGCCCGACATGCGGGTGGTCCAGAACAATGAAGTCGTAGTTTTCTGCCAGCTCAAGAATCGGCGCATCAGCAAATGCCTGAAGCGAACGCTTGTCCCACTGAATGTTGACTCCGGTCTTGACCGCATAGGCCTTGGAAGCGGCCGCTACGGGGTCAAAACCGCGCGGGTGATCCCAAGTCATGCCTTTTAACTGCATGGTTTTCCTTTCGATTGAGTGCAGTTGTCTCGAAACGCCGATCATTTGCAAGTATAAAAATTATTTTTACATATGGAAATAGATTGCTATAGATGGGAAATCAAGGAGATCACTGATGACCCAACTGCAAGACGGTGCCGTGCGTTATGAGCAAAACGGGAATATTGCGGAAATCGTTCTGGATCGTCCGTCAAAACACAATGCGTTGACACCAAACATGTATCGGCAAATTGCGACGTGCTGCGCTGAGGCGAACGAAACAGCCTCGGCGCATGTTGTCATATTCCGCGGCGCTGGAGAGCGGGCATTTTGCGCTGGCTCAGACATCAAGGCGCTGGACGGATACGAAGATTTCTGGGCTTGGCGGAACCGCTTTGACTATACCCCTCCGATTCTGGACCTTCGCAAACCGACGATTGCCGCCATCAAAGGATGGGCACTTGGCGGTGGTCTTGAAATCGCATTGGCCTGCGATCTTCGAGTTGTCGCGCAATCAACCGTGTTCGCGGCGCCGGAAGTCCAACTGGGTTGGAACGGCGCTGGCGGCGCCGCGCAGCATCTGACGCGAATGTGCGGATATGGCCAAGCGATGAAAATTCTGCTGACCGGCGATCGTTTCAGCGCAACCGAAGCGGATCGGATTGGTATGATCGAGTATCTTGTTGAGGACGGTCAGGAACTTCATCGCGCACGCGAAATTGCCCAGACTATTGCGTCGCATTCCTCCATGGCCACACAGACTGTCAAAGCAACAATACGCGGCGCAATGGATGGGATGTCCATCACACAGGGCCTAGCGCAGGAAAACGAGCTTATGTCGTTGTGCTTCGCGAAAGCAGAATTGGCCAAGCAAAAAGGTTCCGCATGACAACGCAGGTAAAATCAGTCGCCCCGGCGGTGGAAAAGGCACTCGATATTCTCGAGTTGTTGGCCGAGGTTCCAAACGGTCTGACGATGAACGAAATGACCGATGCGCTTGGGCGCACAATGGGTGAAATTTATCGCATTGTCTTGTACCTCACCGAGCGCAATTACGTGGTGCAAAACCCAGAAACGAGCCGCTATGCGCTAACGCTCAGGCTATTTGAGCTGTCGCACCGGCATGATCCGACCGAACGATTGATCCAGGCTGCTTTGCCAGGTCTTGAACGGTATGCCGAAGCATCCAAACAATCCTGCCACCTCGGCGTCTTAAACCGTGCGCACGTGCTCGTGTTGGCGTCGGTCCAAAGCCCTCTTCCGGCAGGATATGCGGTGCGGACGGGCGCGATGTTCCCAGCTGAGCAGACCAGCTCGGGACATGTGATCCTTGCGTTCTCAAATGCTGATACGCAACTGCAATATATCGAGGGACGACCTGACGAAGACGCCCTGCGCGAGCGGTTGGCCGTCATCCGCCGCAATGCGTTCGAGGACACGGAGAGCACTATGTTTCACGGTGTTCGCAATCTTTGCGTGCCTGTGTTTGACAGCCGTGGAATTGTTGGCGCGCTGACGTCCGGCTTTATGCGGCAATCTGGACAACCCGATGCAAGGAGCGAGGCATTGTTGCTTTTGCGACAGACGGCGGCGTCGCTCTCGATTTCGCTTGGATTTGACCTTGACCGCAGCCCTTACAAATCCGCTTTAACCACCTGAAAGGTAAATGCAAATGCCCCAAGAACTGCCCCTTTCCGGTGTTCGGGTGTTGGATTTCGCCCAGTTTCTCGCGGGTCCTGTCGCGGCGCTTAGGCTTTGTGATTTGGGTGCCGAGGTCATAAAAATCGAACGCCCGGACGGCGGCGACCTTTGTCGTGGGATGATCGTAAATGACCAACGTCTGGACGGCGACAGCCTAGTATTTCACACATTCAACCGCGGCAAGAAAAGTGTCGCCGCCGACCTGAAAAAACCCTCAGAACTCGAGGCTATAAAGCGGCTAATTGAGACCGCTGACGTCATGATCCACAATTTTCGCCCAGGTGTGATGGAGCGCATAGGACTAGGGTATGACACGGTTAGAGGGTTAAATCCGCGCATCGTTTATGGTGCCGTTTCCGGCTATGGGACCAAAGGGCCTTGGGTCAAAAAACCGGGACAGGATTTGCTTGCACAATCGCTCTCGGGCATTGCCTGGCTAAGCGGAAACGAGGACGACGGTCCTGTCCCGACGGGCTATGCGATGCTTGATGTGGCGACCGCTGGCAACCTCGTTCAGGGCATTTTGGCGTGTTTGGTGCGACGCGGCACAACGGGGATGGGTGGTCTGGTTGAGGTCGATTTGATGTCGACTGCGGTCGATATGACTTTTGAACAGTTAACCTGCTTTCTCAATGACGAGAATCGGCAGCCACGGCGTCATAGCATCGGCAATGCCAATCCCTATCAACCAGCCCCCTACGGGGTCTATAAAACCGCTGACGGCTACATCGCATTTGCCATGACCCCGCTATCAAAAACGGCAGAATTGCTAAATGCACCTGAAATTGCCGACTTCTCGCAAGATCAGGCATTCGAGAAACTCGATGACATCAAAGCGATCGTGGCACGAATCTTTGAAACGAAGCCAACCCAAGTCTGGTTGGATAAACTCGAGCCTGCTGGGGTCTGGTGTGCACCGGTGCTCGATTGGCCACAGTTTGTAGACACGGACGGGTTTGCGGCTTTGGATGCGCTTCAAACGATCACTGGGTCATCAGGCGCGACGGCTGTAACAACCAGTTGCCCAATCCGCATCGACGGCGCGAAAACGCAGGCATCAAAGGCCGGTCCCGCGTTGGGGGCGGACACCGCTGAACTACTCTCATGACGCTACCCTTGGAAGGTCTTTTGATCGTTGATTTCAGCCAGTTTGTAGCTGGCCCATACGCATCGCTAAAACTTGGTGATATGGGTGCGAGGGTGATTAAGGTTGAGAACCCAGACGGTGGAGATCTATCCCGTCGCCACTATTTGTCTGGAACAGAGCTTGAAGGGACGTCAACGCTTTTTCACGCGGTGAACAGTGGCAAGGAAAGTGTCTCACTTGATCTGAAGACGCATGCCGGTCGCGACGCTGCTCTCAAACTTGCAGAATCAGCGGATGTTGTAATCCAGAACTTTCGACCCGGTGTCATCGAGCGTCTGGGACTGGGCTACGCTGAGCTTTGCAAATCGCGCCCAGGTATCATTTTTGGCTCAATTTCTGGCTACGGAAACGTCGGAGAGTGGGCGAAGCTGCCCGGTCAGGATCTTCTTGCGCAGGCCCGATCAGGCATTATGTGGCTGAGCGGAAACGCCGGGGATGGCCCCGTGCCCGTTGGACTGCCAATTGCTGACTTAACCGCAGGATCGAACCTAGCCCAAGGCATCCTCGGCGCGCTGTATCGCCAAGCGCGAACCGGCGAGGGGGCGTTGGTAGAGACGAGTCTGCTCGAGGCTTTGGTAGATCTACAATTCGAGTTTCTGACGACCTACATGAACAACGGCGAGGTCGACCCGCGCCGTGCGGCGCATGGCTCGGCTCACGGGTATTTGCCAGCCCCTTACGGTGTATTTGAAACCGCAAACGGGCATATCGCACTTGCGATGAGCGCCTTGGAAAAACTGTCACAAGTTGAAGGTCTGGAAGCGCTTCAGCGATTTGCCGATCCCGACGACCCCTTTTCCCGTCGTGATGACATCAACATAGTTTTGCGAGGCGCATTCGCGGCCAAACCTGCGACTGAGTGGGAAACGCAATTGTCTGACGCAGGTCATTGGTGTGCCCAGATATTGAACTGGCGGGACATGCTGCAAAGCAAGCACTTCAAAACGCTCGAGATGCTCAATCAAACATCCCCAAGGCTTGTGAATTCGCCGCTTAGGTTAGACGGTTTTCGTGCCCAAAGGGACAAACTTGGACCCAAACTCGATGCAAATGGAAGCGAAATTATGCGCGAATTTGATCTCTAAATCTGGATGGAGTCATATTTCTCCAAAAGTCGCGCGAACCTGATCCCAGGCATCCCTAAGGTGCGCCCGCAACGCGGCCTCGGCCAAGTCAGGATCCCGAATTAGAATTGCCTCGTAGATGGCGCGGTGATGCTCGTAGTTCTTACGATTCCGTTCCGGCAGACGCGGCATCGCCGACCAATGCGGTCCCAGCCAGTCGGTGTAGGCTTTTTGAACCGCATTCAGAACGGGGTTCTTTGGCACCTGATAAAGCACCTTGTGAAACGCAACATCTGTCTCATAAAACTTTTCGCTATCTTCGATCGCGTCTTTATTGGCCGAAAGCGCTTTTGAAAAAGCTGAAATATCCTCTTTCGTGGCCCGAAGCGCGGCCTCGCGCACCAGATAAACTTCGATCATTACACGCGTGTCAAACAGGCTACGCACGCCGCCAGTTTGATTTAGCAGAAGTCGAACCACACCGCCCACAGCATCGATCGCAGAATCAAAGCCGGGTGATCGCACAACAGGTCGATAGCGTGGCCGTGCCTCGACCAATCCGAGATTCGACAATTGACGAATGGCCTCGCGCACAACAGTTCGCGACGTCGAAAACTCTTCCATCAAATCACGCTCGGCCGGCAGTGTGCTTCCCGGGGCCAGTTGCCCGGTCTCGATCCTTGATTCTATGGCGCGTGCGACCTGATCTGCTGCACGCCCCGAGCGTTCGTTACCCAAGACAATTGGCCTTTCACTTCAAGTAAACAGGGCCACTTTGCACCGCAAAGTAGCCCCGTTTCTCATCAATTTTTGTGCCGCTCGCTAGAGGATGAGCGTCACAATACTTGGCCATATAAGCAATACGCTTACTCCAAGCAACTGCACACCGATAAATGGCAGGAAACCTCTGAAGATATCGGTCAACGAGATGTGGGGCGGGGCCACGGAATTTAGATAGAAGGCAGCAGGTCCAAACGGCGGACTGAGAAAGCTGACTTGCATGTTCATGGCGAACAATACCCCGAACCAAATCGATACCTGATGAGGTTCCAACTGTCCGAAGAAACCAATTTCTTCGATTGGCAGGCGCTGCACGATGGGCAGAAAGACCGGAATAATCAAAAGCACAATTCCGACCCAGTCCATGAAGGCCCCCATAAAGAGCAGGATGACCATCATGGTTAGAATGACGACCATCGTCGACATTTCAGAACCAACGATCAAATCGGCAATGTATTTTGGACCACCTGCAAGGGTATATGCGCCAGCAAGTGCCGCAGCCCCGATTGTGACCCATATGATTGTGCCCGTCGAACGCAGTGTCCGCATGACAGCATCCCAGATAAGTTCCCAAGATGCCTCGCCACGAAGTGCAGCGATAACAAACACCGCCAACGCACCCATGCCTGCGGCCTCGGTAATTCCGGTAATGCCGCCATAAATCGAGCCCATCACGACGAAAATCACCACAAATGGGGCGACCAGACCTTTACCGTGCGTCCATCCAGTGACGACGCGTTCACGGCCGAAACCGAAATAGCCAATACCGGCAAAAATCAGCACCGCGCCCACGAGCATCGGCAAGTCAGACGCCATTCCCAGACCAATCGGATCTTCGCCTTCATCCAGTACGTTCTGACCGGTAACGGTAAAGAACAGAGCGCGAAGAAGAAGAACGATAGACATGCCGGTAAACAGCGTTGAAAGGAACGCCAAGAACAGTGCCCCCTTCGCCAAACCTGTCGGTCTTGAATGGATGTCGTCAAGTTCAGCCTCAAGACTTGCGCGCTTCTTGCTACCCTCGGGTGCGGCCTCAATGTCATCGGCGAGTTTCTCGGATGCAAGCGGCGCATCAGAAGGAGAAATCTGCGTGCGCACGATAATGTAAATTATGATGAAACTGGCAAGCATAAAGCCTGGAAGGAATGCGCCCGTAAACAGTGCCTTGATCGACGTCTCAGTTATCAAACCATAAATAATCAATACCACCGACGGCGGGATCATGGTCCCAAGCGAGCCAGATGCACAAATGGTACCGATCGCCAAGTTTTGATTGTAACCAAGTCGTAGCATTTGGGGCAGCGCAATCAGTCCAAGCAAAACGACCTCGCCACCGATAATACCCGACATTGCGGCCATGATAACGGCCATGATTGACGTTACGATCGCGATACCGCCACGAACACCGGACAGCCAGAAATTCAGCGAGTCATACATAACCTTCGCGACACCTGACCGTTCAAGAAGCGCGGCCATGAAGATGAACAATGGCACCGAGATCAGAACATATTCGGTCATCAGATCGAATATTTTTTGGGTTAATAGATATAGCGCCCCGGTTCCCGGTCGCCCGGTTAGCATTCCCGGTATTCGCAACCCCTCTTCACAGGCACTGCCTAGGTAACAGGCCGTATGCGTGAAGATAGTTGGCTCAAACTTTAAGATCAGCACAACAAGCGCCAGTGAAGCCGAAGCAAGACCAAGCGGCATGCCAATCGACAATAGAAGGATCAGACCCAAAACGAGTATGATCGAAATAGTACCTACATCCATTACTCGGCTCCCAATGAACGTTTAATTGCTTCGAGCTCTTCTTCGTCGATTTCGTCCGGCGAATGAATTTCGGGCTCAAGGTTCCAATCTGCAATGACATTGACAACCGCCTGAATTGCGACGAGCGCTATAACGATCAAGATCGTTGGCTGAATGGTCGCAGGAATCGGGGGATCAAATGCCGTTCCGAACATTTCCCACTTTTGGAACTTGATAATGAAGACTTGCTTATAGCTGCCAAATATGAGCCCAATCGCAAAAATCACCACCATGGCCGCGCTTAGAATGTCAAAAAGACGCTGCACGTTTCGTGGGACAACATCGTAGAGCATCGTGATACGAATGTGGCTTCTCTGTTGCATCGCATAAAAGCCTGAAATCAGGAATACGAACCCAGCAATCCACAATGTCAATTCGTTGGCCCAAAGAGTCGGAGCTTCAATGACATAACGAAGGAACACTTCGTAAAGCATCACGCCAGTCATCACGAGGATCATCATCATGGTCACGCGACCGATGAAGATTCCAACACGGTCAATGGCCCGCCAATGTTGAAACTCCATATGCGCGACTTGCTGCGTTCGAAGGCCCAAAACAAAGGTAATCGGAACAAGGATCAGCGCGACCCAATCGACAATTGTCGGCGTTCCGCCAAAGAGGCCAGGCAAGCCGGGCAAGACTTCCTTGCTGTCGTTCAACGCTTGAATTTGCGCGACGTTACTTGCATTCGCCGGTGGAAAAAAATCCAAAATGAATGCTGGCATATGCCAGACGACCCAGCCCGCACAGACTAAGAATGCAGACGGGACAACCCATTCCATTAGGCTCCCAGTTTTTGTGGACATATCCCACCCCCTTTGGTTTCTATGCGATTGTGAACCGCGCTAAAAAGTCTCGATCTGGCGCTACACCTAGCCCAGGTTTTGTTGGCACTTTGACACGTCCGCCGTTTGCGACCTGCGACTGGATATTCATCGGTTCGGTCAACAATTCATCACGGAATGAATTATGGGTCGTGTCGAACTCAAGCATTGGCTCCCACGGAAACAGACCTCCGGGCAATGGCGGCATGGCCGCAAGCAAATGCAAATTTGTAGTTACTGCGATCGCAGATCCCCAAACGTGATTGACGACGGGGGTATGATGCGCGTGGCAAAGCGCCAAAACGCGGAGATACTCGGTTATTCCGCCCAGCGCACACACTTCGGGTTGGGCAATATCAAGTCCTCGGTTTTCGAGAATCTGACGCCAGCCCCAACGGCCGAATTCTGCCTCGCCACCGGAAATATTGACTTTTAGACCAGCGCGGAGTTCGCGGTAGCCATCATGGTCTTCCGGCGCGACAGGTTCTTCAAACCAATATGCGCGGGTTTCCTCAAGAACCCGCCCAACGTAAAACGCGTCCGCCGTTGTGTATGCGTGGTTCGCGTCAGCCATGAAATCGAAATCCTCGCCGATCCCACGGCGAACGGCTTCGATAATCTTGGCGTCGTCTCTCGGACCCAAGCCAATCTTCATCTTGGTCGCGGCGAACCCCATGTCTCGGATCGCGGCGGCCTCATCTTCAAATCGAGCGACCAACTCGGTCACCGGCTCCGGCCGCAACATCATACCGTAGCCATAGGCCTTAACGCTATCGCGATGGGTGCCACCAATCATTTTGTGCAAAGGTAGCCCGGCAATTTGACCTGCAATATCCCAAAGCGCGATGTCTACGCCTGACAAGGATTGCATCGGCATTCCCTTTTGTCCGTGGTCGCGCATCAAATTGTAAACTTTGTGCCAGATCACATCCCGATCCAGCGGGTCCATGCCCAAGATCATAGGCTGGATCACACCTTCGACGATCCCTTTGTTGGCAATTGCAATTGGGCCCGGCCCAAAGCATTCGCCCCACCCTGTAACACCCTCGTCGGTTTCAACTTCAACAAGGTGCGCCGTGCGCTTCGCGTAATATTGCTGGGAATACCCGAGCAGTTCAGGCAGGTCATATCCCAATACATGACTTGTTACGCGGGTGATTTTCATCGGATCCTCTAAATCGTCAGCTTTGTTAAGTCAGGCAGCTACATTCACAAAACAAGAGTAGTCTTTCCAATCCCAATCTCAAAACAGCCTGAGCTTGGTAAAGAAAGGGCGGCAGAACCCTGTGTTTTCTGCCGCCCTCGTTTACATGCCCTTTCGGCCTATTCCATCGCACCTATCGAGCGCAGGAAATCGAGGTGGCTATTAAGCAGAGCTTTGGATTCTGGCGTTGTCGCAAACTCTTCCCAAGCCGCTTGCACCGCTACACGGTAAGCCGCCATGTCCTCTTCGGACCAGTCGTACAACGTGACACCTTTTTCTTGGACAACCGCAACGTTCTGGTTGTTCTTGATCTCGTTGATCGAGGTGTTGCGTAGACCAAGAGCCTGCATCGCGACTTTCAGGATACGCTGATGCGCTTCTGGCATTGCGTCCCAAACGTCTTTGTTACACGCAAGGTGGTCAGCGGGCATCGAGTGGAAACCAGGATAGTTTGTGTGCTTCGCGATGTCGTAGAGACCCAGACCAATGTTGTTGGTCAGGTTCGCAGCGTCTGCGCCGTCAATGATGCCGGTTTCAAGCGCGGTGAAAATCTCGTTGAAGTCCATCACGATTGGCGATGCGCCAAGGTTTTTGAAGATCAGTGAGATAACACCAGGAGGCGAACGGAACTTCCAGTCCTTCAGGTCTTCAACGCCAGCGATTGGGCTGGTCGATGACAGTGATTCAGGGCCTGGGATCCACCAGCCGACGAATTCCATGCCATATGCATTATACAGCTCGTTCAATGCTTCATAGCCATTGCCGTGCAGAAGCCAGCCATACTGTTGCCAAGGATTTGCATAACCACCGTTCAGATCGCCAGCAAACTGGAACGCAGGGTTTTTACCGGTCTGGTAAGAGCCGCCTGTCATGTCACAATCCAAGATACCGGTTGCCGCGGCGTCAAATGTTTCCGCCGATTTAACAACGGACGAGGAATAGAACATCTCGATCTGGATTTCACCATTCGACATCGCAGTTACGTCGTCGATGAAGGTTTCGACCATCTGACCCGAAAGCGTTTCCGGCGAGAAGTGTGTCTGGATACGGAGATTTGTCGTCTGTGCGGTTGCAACACCGGCCACAGAAACTGCAAGCGCCGCAGCCGCAGTTGAGAGTTTGGTTCTGAGCTTCATTTGGTCCTCCCTGGATAACTTGCTGACAGGTTCTGCCAGCTTGCTCAATTTTGGTATAACCAAACTAGCAAGCAATTTCCGATCCGGCAACAAAAAATTCCCTTTCGTCAACCTGACGGTCACGCATGAGATGTGGGAGGTAAAACAAGGTCAAAGACGGGGGGCGACAGGAGCCAGTTGTCATAGCCACAAGTCGGGATTTTATTTTTATTTTATAATTACTTACAGGCTTTTGCGGGCGATGGATATGACCGGCAATCGCCATGCTCGCGCTCCGCAACGAAAGCGGCAAGGCAATTGCCAAAGACCTCGCCGTCAAAATCATTCGCTACTTTATTTTGGTAATACCAAATGACCAACCAGTCGTCAGCTCACCCCGTCGGCGATGCGCGAAAGTGATTCTCTCACTGGTTCGACCAAAAAACAGCGTGGCTTATCAGTCCGCCCCTGTCACCACCTAAGAGTGCATTTCTGCGTGGGCAGCTTCCAATTTCTTCCAATCAAACTCAACACCTATTCCTGGCGTATTTGGCGCGAGGGCCAAACTGTTCTCCACGACAAGCGGTCTTGTTGTGTACTCGTCAATCGGAAAGGAATGCACCTCGATCCACCCGGCATTTGACTGACCCGAAACCAGGCTAACGTGCAGCTCTTGCATCCCATGACTGCAAACTTCGATACCTGCACCCCGAGACAGCTCGGCTGCCTGAATCCATCCGGTGATGCCGCCACAGTTTGAGGCGTCCGGCTGAACAAAGCTGAGGTTTGCATCCGCGAATGCATATTCGAATTCATGAATCGTATGCAGATTTTCCCCCATCGCCAATGGAATTCCAGTTTCCCGCGCGATCCGCCCGAATCCCTTATAGTCATCCGGAATTGTCGGCTCTTCGAACCACAGCAAATCGAATTCCTTAAATGCGTTTGCGGCTTCAATCGCCTGGTCAACTGTCATCGAGTAGTTTGCGTCAACCATAAAGGTCACGTCCGAACCGATCAGATCCCGCACAGCGCGGATGCGCTCAATGTCTTCGTTTAGGGTCGGTTGGCCGATCTTGATCTTCACTGCATTAAAGCCGCGATCCAAATACCCCTGCACCGAGTCCAACAACTTGGGCAGAGGGAAATTCAGGTCAATACCGCCGCAATATGCCCGGCATTTATCATTCGCGCCTCCAGCCATTTGCCAAAGAGGTTCGCCGCGTGATTTACCTCGGATGTCCCAGAGGGCAATATCGACCGCCGAAATCGCGAAAGAGGCAATACCGCCACGAGCAACGTAATGGACGTGCCATTGCATCGCTTCGTAGAGGTCCTCGACGGCGCTCGCGTCCTTGCCAATCAAAAACGGTTTCAAGTCGTGCTCGATCATTGCGACGATCGCCCGCCCCCCTTTTCCGCCAGTATAGGTGTACCCCGTGCCTTCGGCACCATTGTCCAGAATGACGGTCGCCGTAATCAATTCGAAATGGGTGTGATCTCCGTGCTTTGCATCACTCAGAACTTCGTCAAGCGGCACATCGAAAATTCTAACCCGGACATCCTGAATAGCAGTCATCTACCTCTCCCATTATTTTTGGTCGGACCAAACTTGACCAAGAATTGAGCATTTGAGAGGAACGTGTCAAGCGCAATATAACCCGACATTGCTCTAAAAGATCATTGATTTACTGAAATAAATCGTCGTTCGGTGGTGAAAATCACCATTTGCCCCAAATTCATCTACGACCCAGGCCAGCGAAACGCGAATAGGTGAGACCATTCACCCCAATTTACACTTGGTCTGACCGAACTGAGAGCGCAATAAGTCGAGAACCTCGCTATGCAAGACTTGCCGCCGCCGTTGCCAGCGCCTGAATTTCCGACCATCTGGCGTTCTGAACCAGGTCCGTTGGCGTAATCCAACTTCCTCCAACGCATTTGACGTTTGGCAGCGCAAGATAGTTTTTCGCCGTCTCTGCGAGAATGCCGCCCGTCGGGCAGAACGAAATCTGCGGCATCGGGCCTGCGACGCTTTTAAGCATGGGAATCCCGCCTGCGGCCTCGGCGGGAAAGAACTTCAACATGTTGTAGCCGCGGCTTCTTAAGCGCATGATTTCTGAAACCGAAGAAACGCCGGGCAGCATTGGCAAACTCTGACCCTCGCAAGCATCAAGCAGCTCATCCGTAGAACCAGGCGACACTCCGAATTGCGCGCCCGCTTGAATTACGGGTGCCACATCCTCTGGATCGAGAAGTGTGCCAGCGCCTACGACGGCACCGGCAACTTGGGACATTTCGTGAATTGCATCCAACGCCGCATCCGAGCGCAGCGTCACTTCCAGAACGGAAAGCCCGCCCGAAACAAGTGCCTCTGCCAGGGGTTTTGCCCGGCTTACATCCTCGACCACCAAAACAGGGATAACGGGAGCGATCGCGCAAATCCGTCTGGCATCCACGGATCTATCCTTAACGGTATCGACCATTGCGATTACCGCCCCATCCATCCGCCATCGACGACAAGGATTTCGCCGTTCACGTAGTCAGATGCCGAAGACGCCAAGAACACTGCCGGACCAGCAAAATCTGACGGCTTACCCCAGCGACCTGCTGGAATACGCTCAAGAATTGACTTTGACCGATCCGGATCATCTTGCAGCGCTTGCGTGTTGTCGGTCGCGATATAACCCGGAGCGATCGCGTTAACATTAACTCCTTTTCCAGCCCACTCGTTTGCCAAGGCCTTGGTGAGTTGCCCAACACCCCCTTTTGAGGCGGCATATCCCGGAACGGTAATACCGCCCTGGAAGGTCAGAAGCGACGCCGTAAAAATGATCTTACCACTGCCGCGCTCAACCATGCCCCGGCCAACTTCGCGGCTCAGCACAAATTGCGACGAAAGATTAACCTCGATCACCTGATCCCACCACTCGTCCGGATGTTCGGCTGCCGGCTTTCGCTTGATGGTGCCGGCGTTGTTAATCAGAATGTCGGGCTTAACCCCGTCCACCTCTAATTGGGCTGCAAAATCCGTAAGGGCTTTCCGGTCACCGAAATCGCACTGATACGCGCGAAAGTCGCGACCCAACGCCTTGACGGCATTTTCCACATCACTACCCGACAACTCAAGCGAGGCACTGACTCCGACTATATCCGCACCAGCTTGCGCCAGTGCTTCTGCCATGCCGCGACCGATCCCGCGCTTACATCCAGTGACCAGCGCAGTTTTGCCCGAAAGATCGAATGAATTAATAACTGACACTTGTTATGCTCCTACTTGGATTAGGCTTTTCAATGCGGTTGGCGAAGAATCCAGCGCTTCAAAGGCTTGCTGAATGTCTGAAAGCGGGCTGATGTCGGTGATAACAGTCTCGGAATCGATCGCGCCAGAGGCAACCAATTGAATTGCTTTTTCATAGTCAGCGGCTTCATAGACGCGCGCGCCAAGCAGCTTCAATTCGCGCCAGAAGAACCGGAACATATCCACCTCGGGCTTTTTGGCATGGATCGCCACCATCACGATCCGACCACGCGTTGCTGCGACTTCGGTCATCGCATTCACGCCCGGCTGAGACCCTGAGACCTCAAAAACAACGTCCGCACCCTTATCGCCGGTGCGCTCGTTTATCGTTGCGACGAGATCCTGCTTGATTGGATTTACCGTGTCAAAACCGAGCTTCGTTGCAATGTCCAAGCGGTTCTCATTTACTTCAGAAATCACGACATTTCCGCCAGCCTCACGGGCAACCATTGCGACGAGAACTCCAATTGGTCCACCGCCAATGACAACAACATCTTCGCCCTCTTTAAGCTCGGACATTCTGACATCGTGACATGCGACCGCGACCGGCTCGATCAACGCTGCGTGGTCAAGGCGCATATCCTCTGGCAAGGCATGAATCGTGTGGTGCGGTACATTCCAGATCTCTTGAAACGCGCCGTCCGTGTCCAACCCTAAAAACTTGAGATTATGACAGACGTGTGTGTGGCCAGCGTTGCAAGCGGGGCAATCGCCACAATGATCCAACGGGCGCACAACGACCTTTTGTCCCAAAGTCAGACCCTCAACGCCATCGCCGAGCGCCTCAACAACACCCGACATCTCGTGCCCGATTACGCGTTCGAATCCGACGCGGGCGTCCATATTGCCATGATAGACGTGAATATCGGTTCCACAAATTCCACAATATGCAGTCCTGACAGCAACCTCGCCGGGTTTCGGAGCCTCGACCACCTTTGTTTCGACGCTGAACGTCCTATCACCACGGTAGAATGCAGCTGCAATTGTGTTCTCGGCCATCTCGATAATCCTCTCGCCAGGTAAATCACGAACTCAAGTCGCATCAATCAATTGCGTGCGACTCGAGTCCATTATGGTATGACCAAATTGGACACCAAATGTCAATATCACATGTCCCGCTTGATTATTGCTTGTTTCAAATTGTTTTGGTAAGACCGGATGGTCGCATTCGAAAATGAGTAGTTAAATGCAAAACAAGCCAAGAGTCGCTTTTGTCGGCGAAGCAATGATCGAATTGATTCCCTCGCGAGACGGTACAAGTGCCCAGCTTAGCCCAGCCGGAGATGTGCTTAACTCCGCAGTCTATTTCAAAAGGCTTTGCAAAGAAACCGCGTCGGCGCGATTTGTAACGGTCGTCGGCGAAGATCCCTTCTCGGAAAAAATCATTGAGACATCAAAGCATGAAGACCTAGAGGTTGGCAGTATTCGCCAGCAAGCAGGGGAATCTTGCGGCCTCTACTCGATTTCAACATCGACAAGCGGCGAGCGGAGCTTCAGCTATTGGCGCAGCGCTTCGGCTGCACGTACCTTGTTTCAATCCCCAGACGACTTTGTCGCGCTACAGGATTGCGACGTCGTTCTTATCACTGGCATCACGCTTGCAATCATGTCAGCGAATGCACGCGAGGGCTTGTTGAATTGGATTAAGGACGCTCAACAGGCTCGCAACGTAAAGCTGGCGTTTGACTCCAACTATCGTCCAAAGCTCTGGGAAAACCTGACCTCCGCCCGCATGTGGACTGAACGGTTCTGGCAAGCCACCGACATCGCTTTCCCTTCAATTGACGACGAATCCGACCTGTTTGGCGATGCAGATACCGCAGCAGTATTGAAGCGCTTTGCCACCTACAACGTAAGCGCTGGTGCACTAAAGTGCGGCACCGATGGCGCCTACATTTTGGGTGGTCCGGACAAGAAAGTTCCGGTTCAACCCGTTTTAAACGTTGTGGACACAACCGCAGCAGGCGACAGCTTTAACGGCGGTTTCCTGTCGGGCTTTGTGGCCGGTCGATCATCTGAGGACTGCGTGCAAGCAGGTCAACGGATCGCTCGTCACGTTATCCAACACAGAGGTGGAATCGTTCCCGCGGCCCCAAGCGCTGAAGGCACTTAAATATCAGCAAAAACGTTGCTTACCTGCTGCCATGCATCGTCTAAATGGGTGCGCAGGGCGGCCTCTGCCTTGTCCGGATCCCGATCGAGGATTGCCTCAACAATCGCTTTATGCGCCTTATAGTTTTTTAGGTTTCTGTCGGGTAAGCGCGGCATCATATCCCATTTGGGTGCAAGCCAGTCGTTGAAGGCCTGATGAATGGCAGGAAAAATAGGATTGCCTGAAATGGAATAGAGCGCTGCATGAAACTCTTGATCGGTGGCGTAGAACTTTGCCGAATCGGCGGTTGCCTGTCCATTTGCTTCCAGCGCAGTGCGTAGGCGCGTAATATCATCGCGCGTGGCGCTTGTCGCCGCCTGACGCGCCAGTCCCGCTTCGACGAATATGCGAATTTCGAAAATCTGTCGTGTTCCCCCTGACCTTCCGATTAAATGCCCGACCAAGCCGCTTAACGCGCCGATAATCGATTCTGCATCGGGACTGCGGACGATCGGCCGGTGACGCGGCATAATTTCAAGCAGGCCCCTGCCTGCGAGAATCTTGATCGCCTCTCTGGCAACAGGGCGGCTTACACCCATGGAATCAACAATGCTCCGCTCGGCGGGAAATGACGAACCATTCGCAAGATCACCCGAAACAATTTTTTCCTGAAATGCTGCGACCACACGATCGACAGCACTTTCGCCGCTTCTGTTTCTTGGTGTTCCTTGCTCCATAAGTCCAATTAATCACGCAATTTTTGCCATATCAATCTCCATTTTTGGTATTGCCAAATACGGATTTTGCGCGATTTATACGGCATGTTGACTGTCATAGTATCAATTTGGTAAGACCATTTGAAAAACTGAGACTCACCAGTTCCAAGCCTCATGCGTTTGCCGTTCTGCGCAAGCTGAAAGATATTGTGGCATTATACTCGTGTGTGTCTCGATTTACTCGTCGTCATTGGACCAAGCCCTCCTAACGGTCCAATCCGTTAACGAACGCCATGAAGGAGCACCTGGATGCTAATCGGAACGCCCAAGGAAGTGTTCGCTGGTGAGAATCGCGTTGCGATGACACCGGAGTCCGCCAAGCAGTTACAGAAACTTGGTTATGAATGCGCAATTGAAGCGGGTGCTGGCGCGAAT
>Ga0070726_10000093_pt1 | contig 160422 bp, 144 predicted proteins | sample tdAd471_FD_67275 | JGI IMG/M metagenome (GOLD analysis project Ga0070726, IMG submission 67275) | Marine sediment microbial communities from the Atlantic coast under amendment with organic carbon and nitrate - tdAd47.1 | ecosystem: Environmental > Aquatic > Marine > Coastal > Sediment...
GTGTTGAAGAACTGTCGTGGGCGGCGCCAAGAGGGTTCACGGCAGCGCCGGGAGCGTCGGATGGTAGGAGCAGCGAGCGAGGCGATACGGGATATCGGCGACGAGTCTGTGACAACCCAGGCGACCTCCCGCCGCCCCAACCCCTTGGGCGAGAAAGATTTGCAGTTCGACGTGCCCGATGTTGCTCGGGTAGCTCATCAAGCGGCCCCGCCCGATCCGAGCAAATGCTTCCCCTTGCAAATCCTTCTCGCGACGCCCATGAGGGTTTTTCAACACCCTGCTAGGACGCTCCGGCCTTCTCCGCAGCCTTGGGTGCAATCTCCTGCTGTACCCAGACCCAGCAGGGAGTATCTATGAGCACGAGTTGGCTCACCTGTGCCAGAGCGGTGAAGGAGGTCTCGTTTCCTCGCAGGACCTCTAGCTCGCCCGTCCATTTTCCCGTGCGGTTCAATTCGTCCACGGCGGTAGTCCACGGGCTCCCGTCGGCCCCGGATCCGTGAGACAGCAACCGTTCCATTCGCTTGCCCAACAGCCCGCGTCGCTCGGCTCCGTACATGCTGTCCCAAGCCGGGTTGGTGAACAGAATGACTCCACTGCGATCGGTCAGGCAAACGCCCTCGGCCATGCTTTCCAGCACGCGAGCCTGGAGTTGGAACGCTTCTTGTTCTTCACGCTGCCGCGTCACGTCGTGGGAGCAACTGACGATCCCCGCCGGCGTATCGTCCGAGTCCCGGAATACGGCTAGTCGCACGTCCGCGTAGAGCGGAACTCCCGAATGGTGACGGAAGCGGCCGACGAATTCGTGGGTGCCCGAGGCCAGCACGGCGGCCGTCATCTGCTGCTCCAGCCGCTCCTCTTCCTCCGTGAAGTAGAGCATTCCGATGTGCTTGCCTTCTACCTGTTCCGCCGTATAGCCGTAGACCCGCTGCGCCCCGGCGTTCCAGGTCTCTATACGACCCTCCAGATCCGTGGAAATCACTGCGTCGTGGACCTGAGCGAGCAGCTTCGCCTGCCGAACCGGCGCCGCCGAAGCGCGTGGATCGTCCGTGGTCTTTTGGACCAATCCCGCTAGGCCGCTTACGGTTCCGTCGTCGTGGTGCTGGGGCGAGCCGGTGACTCGTAGAACGCCTTCTCGGCCGTTCAGTCGGCAAGTGACTTCAAACCCTTCGCTGTTCTCTAGGGCGTAGTCGACGGCTCCCCGAACGCGGTCCCGGTCGATGGGGCGTACTAACCCAAGCAAGCCGGCTGGGTCGCCGCCGGTTGAGAGGACCTTCGCGTCCAGCCATTGGTCGAGGGGGCTCTTCCATTGCAGCTTGCTCGACGCTATGTCCCATCTCCAGGGCGCAGCGGACGCCGCCGCCCGGGCGCTGCTTTCCAGGTCGACCTCCGCCTCGGAACACGCTTGCGGCCGCTTCCAAGTCAACAGGGAGCCGATCGACCTCGACACCCATTCCCAAACTCCTGACGGACCAGATCCGTCTTGAGAAATCATCAATCTCTTTCGACTCAAGAACGGAACCGGCCTACGATTCCTTTCTTGCGGACGCGTCCGAAGCTCAGTTGGGGCGCGCTATCCTAGTGTACCCTTACCAGGATTACGACCGAATAGCGGCCACGATTCTAGACGAAATAGGAAACGGTGAACGTCATGTATCCCAGGCTTGTAGTGTTCCCTCTGTTACTCGTTCTTGTGCTCGGTTCTTGCGCGACTCGCCAACCGGGCGATCCTCTAAGCCCTGGATACAACGTCTTCTCCAGGGAGCAGGACGTGGAATTGGGACGTCAGGCCGCTGGTGAGATCCGCCAGCAGGTCGACGTGGTCGACGATCCGCAGTTGCAGCAGTACGTCCGGGAGCTTGGAGCTCGCCTGGCAAAGCAGCCGGAAGCCGCGGATTATCCCTACGAGTTTACGCTGATCAACGAGCGTTCGATCAACGCCTTCGCGCTTCCCGGCGGCCCTATATTCATCCACTCCGGGCTGCTTGAGGCGGCGGACAACGAGGGGCAATTGGTGGGCGTGCTGGCCCACGAAATCTCGCACGTAGCTCTGCGCCACGGTACCAGCCAGGCGTCCAAGGCACAGATGATTCAGCTGCCCGCGATCTTGGCCGGAGCCGTGATGGGGCAGCAGAGCGTCTGGTCGCAAGCCGGTCAGATTGGACTCGGTCTCGGCCTCAACGCGTTGATCATGAAGTACTCCCGCAACGCGGAGAAGCAGGCGGACGCGCTCGGCGCGCGCATCATGGCAGGGGCTGGTTTTAACCCCGTCGATATGGCCGATTTCTTCCAAAAGTTGGAATCAGAAGGTGGTTCACGTCCGCCCATCCTGCTCTCTTCGCATCCCAGCCCGGGAAATCGAGTCAAGCTGGTGCGTGCCGAGATGGAGACGTTCCCGGCCGGGGACTACGGATACTCCAGCGGAAAGTTCTCGCAGGTCAAGCAAGAGGTCGCGCGGTTGCCTGAGCCCAAGCCTCCGGTACAACAGCAGACCGTCGAGGCGGCGGCGGGTCTGGCTCCGAGCCGAGCGCCCAGCGGCTTTAGCGCCGTCAGCGCGGGAGATTTCTCCGTGGAGCGGCCGAACGGTTGGGAAGCATTTGGCGGAGCTGGTGCGTCGGTCGTGACGATTGCGCCTCGGAACGGATTGCTGCGCACCGCCCAAGGCGGAGTGGAACTTGGATACGGCGTCGTGTTGAGCGAATTCCGGCCGCGCTACGGCGCCGACCTTCGCAACGCGACGTTTGAGCTGATCGACGAACTGCAGGAGATGGAGCCCAGTTTGAGAATGTCCTCGGCTCCCCGAGCCGTGAGTGTTTCAGGCGCTCAAGGATTTGTGACCCAACTCGTCGGTCGGTCGCCTTACGGCGGGTCGGAGCGAGATGTCGTGCTTACGGTGGCGCGTCCACAGGGCGTGTTCTACATGGTCTTCGTCGGACCGGAGCGAGGCTTCAATCAGCTTGAGCCGACCTTCCAGCGCATGCTGTCTTCCTTACGCTTTCGCTAGCGGCCATACCGTCGGCGACTGAATTCACCTGGACTGGACGGACCAGATCCCCGACCTCGCAGAGCCAAAGGTTTCCACTTGTGTCGAAGATAAACCGCGTTTCGTGGGCGAACCTATGTGAGTGATCGCCGCTTCCCCCTGGCTCTTGGTCCTTGTGGCCGCCGCTCCCGCGGATATCCACGTCTCCGAGACCTCGCGTGGATATCGCTACGAGACGCAGCATGCGGTCATCGAGTTTGGACGAGGCTCGATGAGGCCCGAAGACCGTCTGGAGTTCGCCTCCATGGCGGAGGATGGGATCACAAATATCGCCCGGTTGCTCCAGGTGGAGCCGGAGACGAAGCTGCGGTTCCGGGTCAGCGATCGTGCTCGAATTTCGAGAGCGGTGGGGGCTCGCATCCTGCTCCCTTACCGGAGAGTCGCGACCCGTTCGGCTCCGTACTTGCATGAGACGGTACACGCTCTGCTCGCAAAGAACGGTGAGCCGCCGCCGATGTGGTTGAGCGAGGGATTCGCATCGTACTTGGAAAGCTACGTCGCTGAGCACATCGGCGGCTACGACGCCGGCGTGTTTTCAGAAGAGGGCAATGTTCGAATCGACGCCGAGGCGTCCGATCACTTGCGCTCCGCCTACGGCCGGGACGCTCTGAATGCGATTGGAACTCTCCGGGTCCCGCGCGGCATCCATCAAGACCGCGACAGAGTGGCCCGACCGTTCTACGTACTTTCGCAATCCTTCGTCAAATTCCTGGTGGAGCACGCGGGCCTCGATGAAGTCTTACGAATGCATCAGGAGGGTGGGGCGCAGGTGGGCGGTCGAGCGATCAGCGCGTGGAAGCGAGAGTGGGAACAGACGCTGCGGCTTCCGCCCTCTGAATAGCGGTATCTTGGGGACCGGTTGGCGATCGCATCCAATCAGCGTTTTTGGCGGGCCTCGTCGTTTCTGGCGGGGGCGGCCGCGCTCGGCTATACGGCGCAGAGGTTGTTTGAGGCCGACCGTTTGGGGGCGGGCGTTGCGGCGGCCGGTACGGCGCTCGCACTGAGTCTGCAGGCCCTCTACTGGTCGGCCCCGGAATCGCTGAGGATCCGCCGGATCGGCTCGTTGCGTATGCCACGAGGGGCTCCGCTGACTTTCTTGGGAGTCGGGTTCGTCCTGGCGGCGCTGCTTGTTGCGGGCGCTGCTGCGTACTCCGGCAACAATCTGATCTACCTGGTGCTGAGCGCGATGCTGGGGGCGTTGCTGGTCTCTGGTTTCGTCTCCAAACTAGCGTTGGCGGGACTGCACTTGAGGCTTGCGCTCCCCGACCACATCTTCGCGCGGCAGCCGGTACTTGCGCGGATCAGCGTGAAGAATCTGAAGCGTTGGATTCCTTCGCTTTCGGTGCGTCTGTCGGCGGGACGGGGGCGACGCAAAGGAGAGTCGCGTGGGCTGGACATGGAGTCCACGTACTTCCCCGTGCTAGCGCCTGGGGCCGACGTCAGTGCCGCGATCGAAGCTTCGTTCGCACGGCGGGGACGGTACCGGGACGAGGGCGTCTTGTTGGAGACTCGGTTCCCCTTCGGTTTCTCCGTGCGGCGGACGCGACTCAATTTGAGCGAGCCGGTCGTGGTGTATCCGTCGGTGGAGGCGGGCCCGGAATCGGAGCGAATCGTGGCGGAACTCGAGCGGCGGGGGCAGGGACGAGCGCCGGGAGACAGCCACGACCTCTATCGGGTGCGCCCCGCCTTGGACGGCGATGAAGCTCGGATGATCCACTGGAAGGCTTCAGCGCGAGGGGCGGGATTGTGGGTGCGCGAGTTCTCTCGCGAGGACCACCTTCGAATTCGCTTGGCGTTTGATCGGCGTGTTCGTGAGAGCGACGACGCGGAGGCGTTTGAAGAGCGCGTGGCGCTCTGTGCGGCGGTGGTTTGGAAGCTGTTTGAACTGGGCGCCGAGATCACGCTGGCGAGCGATGAGAAGAGTTTGGGATGTCGTCCGCATTCGCCCGAAGTCTATGAAGTGATGCGCTACTTGGGGACCGTGGAGAGTACGACCGACGCGGGAGCTCGTCCGAAGGATGAACCGGGAGACGCCACGGCGGAACAGGCTGCGGTGCATCTATTCAGCTAGACATCGGGCGGCGTGTCAGGTTGATGTCAGGTACCTGACATTTTCTTGGCTCTGGGAGCCGCTAAGTTGTTGATGTTCGACTGACGATGTCGCGTCCCTGACTCGATATTCGTCGTAAGTCCTTTGTTTGTAGCGTTGCGGCAGTTGTCAGGCCGGAATACTCATTTGATGCGAGACCTTGGTTCCGGAAGCCCGGAAACGAGGGCTGTTACCGGCGGCCGTCACTCGACTTCAATCCTACAACCGAGGGGCGGGGGGAGACGGCAAACCAGAGCCTAAGTCTTTGCGTAGGAGCGGTTTGCGATCTGTGATTTGCCGGCGGTCGTTCTCCTGTCTGACGCTAGGCGGTCTTGCGTTGGTTGAGGTAGGCCAGGAAGGCGGCGATCCCGCCGGCGACGACGACGGCTTTCAGAACGCGGAAGAGGCAGAAAACCCACGCGATGCCGATTCCGAGGGCGGCCCATTGGACCCACCAGTTGCCGGGGCTGGTCATCCAATTGACGACGACGAGCATGAGCAGGATGGCCGGGCCGATGAACAGGAACTTGAGAGCTTTGATGGTTTCAAACATGACGACGACTGCCTCCGCGCGTAGAGTATACGAAGTTGTCGAAGTAATTCGTTCCCGCTATTTAGGCGCCGGGAGGAACTCTCCGGGGGCGAGGGCGCGGCGGCTAAAGCGGGCGGTGCGGATGGCGCCTTTGAAGTAGTCGATCAGGTTGATGCGCACGCCGGCGGAAGTGCGCCCGGCCCCCTGCGGCTTGAGTTTCAAGACGGCCGAGGCTTGGAGTTCGCCGTTAACGTAGCTGCGGTATTCGCGACCGTCGTAGGTCTGCGCGATGTGGTACCAGCGGTCGGCGGGGTGGACCTTCTCGGGAACCATGAGGGCCTTGGATTCGCCGGAGTTGGCGAAGGCGTCGAGATACCAGCCGTCGGGTACTACGCGGGTCTCAAAGAGCAAACGCGTTTGGGATCCGGCTTCTTGGAGATGGAAGAAGCGCTGCTCGTGGGCGCCGTCGGAGTCGGGGCGGAAGACGACCTCCCACGTGAACGTTTCAGCTTCGGCGAGCGGGTGCGTTTCAACGAAGAGCGCATCGCCCTGGCCGTCGAATTCAACGGCCTTGCCGACAGGGGTTTCGATGAGTTGCGGGTCGCCCAGAATCTGGGTCTGGTGTTCGCCGAGGCGATTGAGGTTGTCGAAGGTCCAGGTTTCCTGTGCGGTCAGCACGACGGCATTGGAGAGGAGAAGGACTGACAGGAGCCGCATAGCCGGTAAGGGTAGCAAGGCGGCATGTCGGGTTCGAGTTTGTTACCAGGCTAGTTCGGCCGGTAGGTACTTGGAGATGAGGGACTGGTAGTAGGGCTTGAGTTCTTCAACTACCGGGGCTTTGTCGCTTTTGGAGTAGAGGTCATAGCCGGAGAACTTGCTGACCCAAGGCAGGCGGCGACGATCATCGTCGTTCATCAGGTGCCGGTAGGCGCCCTCGCGGTGCCACGGATAGAACGAGTGGTAGCGCAACATCGCCAGCCCTTCGTCTGGAATCTTAGAATCCTTGAGGACCATCCAAATGTACTCGTCGTGGCCCCACGACATGTGGACGTTGTCGAGACCGCAGCCCTCTTCATAGGCGCCTGTAGGCGTCTGGAGGTCGGGATTGGATGCGTCCGGGTTGGAGCTAAAGAACTCGGAGAAGACGACTTCCTCCGACCAGGCGCAGCCGACGGGGAAGGTATCGCCGACGACGGCCCACTGGGGTTCGCCGTAGAAGCAGAGCATCTTGCCGGAATCGTGCAGCAGGCCGACCAACTGCATCCAGTCCGGATGGCCGTCGGCCCGGATGCGTTCGGCGGTTTGCAAGGCGTGGGCGATTTGGGGCAGGTCGGTATCGGGATCGGAGTCGTCGACGAGCGTGTTGAGTCGTTCGAGGATTTCCCACATCGGGGCCGTCTCGCGGTCGAGTGGAGCGTAGGCGCGTTCCTTGCCCTGCACCGCGGCGAGCGTCTGGAACTCGTGATTCTGGCGGTAGAGCTCGCGAACGCCGGCTGGGGCGTTGGAGTAGTCGCGGAATTCAGCCTCAGTGCGATCGGGGCGGTAACGGTCCTTGACGAAGTCGTCCCACTGATCGAGGGACTGGAGGGGTTCATTGATCGTGCTCATAGGGCGGCCCACCTTACTGCAAGCGCTTTCATTGTACGGATGAGCCGGGTCCCAGTCAACGGGTTCCTGTCTTCGTGCGATCCGTCGTCTGTGGCGTGGGCCCGCGGCGGCCGAAGAGGGTGGATGTTGGGGGGCGGAGAGGGCGGGGACTCGGCTTCGGGTGGAGGAGTCGTCTAGACTTTTCTAATGGCTCAGTCCGATGCGTTGACTCTGGCGGATGTGGCGAAGCTGGCGGGAGTATCGCCGGCGACGGTTTCGCGAGCGATTAACGAACCGGGACTGGTCAAGGCGAAGACACGTGCTCGCGTGCTGGAGGCGGTGGAGCGGTTACGCTATCGACCGAACCGGATGGCGAGCGATTTGGCCGGAGGGCGAAGTCGTGCGGTCGGGGTGATTGTCTCGAATCTGGCGAACCCGTTCTTTCTCGATATCTTTCACTCGGTGGAATACGAGGCGAAGCGGCACGGCTATGAGGTTTTGGTGGAGAACACTGGATACGACCCGCGACGGCTGGCCGCGGTGATCGATTCGATGTTGGGCCGCTCGCCGGCAGGGATCGTGGTGGTTGTCTCGGAGATGGAAGATCCGATGATGGAGGAGCTGCTGGAGGGTGCAATTCCGACGGTGATCTACGACGTGGGCGCGCCGGGGCCGAACATTGCTAATATCCGCGTGGATGAAGAGCAGGGGATCCGAACGGTGACGCGCTACTTACGTTCCTTGGGGCACGAGCGCTTTGGATTTGTGGGGCACCATACCCAATACGGATCGTTACGCCGGAGGCGAGAGGCGCTTGCGGAGGAACTTGGAGACTCGTTGACGGTGGGCGCCGACGTGGAAGACTCGCTCGCGGGCGGGCGAGCGGCGGCGAGGGCGATGCTCAAGAGCACGCCGAGGCCGACGGCGATTCTTTGCGGGAACGACCATATTGCGATTGGTGCGATGAGGGAGCTGCGCGTGCGTGGAGTGGACGTTCCGGGCGACGTTTCCGTCGTGGGCTTCGACAATATCCTATGGGCGGAATATGTGAACCCGACTCTGACGACAGTGAATATCCCGCGTCCGTCGATTGGGCGCATGGCGATGGAACGAATCTTGACGCCGGACGGGGCTCCAAGCGCCTCGTCTGCGGAAGAGATCATCGTGCAGCCCGACTTGGTGATTCGGGAGTCGAGCGGCCCGCCGAGGATATGAGACAATCCGCTCGTCGGCCCCGAGTCCGTGCAGACATCGTCCATCAGCTATCGCGTCGCTGATTTTCTCGGCCGCTATCCCCCCTTCCAGTTCTTTGACGAAGCACGCCGGTTGGAATTGGCTTCCAACGGACGGGTCAAGTTCCATGAAGCCGACGAGTACGTCTTTCACGGAGGCGAGAAGCGCGGAGATTGGGTTTGGGTCATCCAGCAGGGGCGCGTGGAGCTGCTCGATCAGCTTGAACGCCTGAAGGACGTGCTGGGCGAGGGAGATGTACTGGGCATCGGCGCGTTCCTCGGCACCGAGAACTACTTGCATACGGCGCGTACAGCGTCGGACGTGATTCTTTACGCGTTTCCGATTGAGGATTTTAACCGGCTGGTCCGGAGCGATTCCCGCGCGACGCTGTTTTTGGCGTCGTACTTTTCCGTTCGAGAAGATCCGTCGCTGGCTGCGGCGTCCGGCCTGGGTCAACCGGACCATTCGTCGTCGTCGGCGGGTGCGGTTTGGATCCGCGAGTCATCGGAGTTGCATTTTCGGGCTGCACGGCGGCTGGCGACGATTCCCGAGGTATCGACGGTCGGGGACGGCGCGAAACTGCTGGCCGGGCGCCGGGAAGAGGCTTTGGTGCTGGTGGACGCGGATGATCGTCCGAAGGGATTGGTCTCGCGGCGCTCTTTTGTAGAAGGGCTTGCCGCGGGCCTGGACGCGGGCGCTCCGCTCGCCAAGATCGCTCGCCCGTTGGCGGTAATGCCGGATTCGCAGGAGGTGGGGACCTACGTACTGGAAATGATGCGCCGCGGCGTCGAGTATCTGGGACTAAACGGGCTGGGCTCGGCCGAGAGTCCTCTAGACGGCTTGGCGACCGCTTCGGACGTTGCGCTGCTCTTCGGGAGGAATCCGGCTCAGTTGCACCAGAGGATTGTGGACGCCGAAGACGGCGGGGCGTTGGCCGAGCTGGCGCAGGACGCCACGGGACTGGTGCTCGATACGTTGCAGGACCGGACGCTGGCGCCGTGGTTGGGGGACGTTGCGGCGGAACTGAATCGGGCGCTGCTGCTGCGATCGGCGGAGATTGCGGAGGAGGCCTTGGCGGCGAATGGCGTCGAGAAGCCGGAGGTCGAATTTGCCTGGGTCTTCTTCGGCAGTGCGGGGCGGCGGGAGTTGCTGACGAGGGTGGAGTTGGATTTCGGCTTGGTGCACGAGGACGTCGAAGACTCCGGGCGCGCGAAGGCGTCGCAGTACTTTCGGGAACTCAGCCGGAGGGTCGTGAGGCTGCTGGAGGGCTGCGGGTTCATGTTCTCAGCGCGCTCGATTCGGCCGACGGAGCCGCAGTGGCGACGATCGGTCGGGGGCTGGCGGGAACACTTCAAGGACTGGGTCGAGCGGCCGGCGGAAAGCGGGATCTACTACGGGCGTCCGTTGTTTGACCTGGCGCCGGCGGGAGGCAGCGATCGGGTGCTGGACCGGCTGGCGACCTCAGTCAATGAGATGATTACGGCGAATCCTGAGTTTGTTCGGGCGTTGGCGAACGACTCCTTGGCGCGGGTGCCGGCGCTGGGTTTCTACCAAGGGCTTGTTGTGGACGACTCCGGTGAGGAAACGGATCGGCTGGACTTGCGGGCGAGCGTTCTCTATCCCTTGACCGATGCCGCCCGGGCGTTTGCGTTGATGGATGGATTCGAGACCGGGCAGAGTACGTTTGACCGGCTGGAGAAGGCCTCACGGCGTTTCCCTGAAAAGCTGATGATCTTTGAGGAGGCGACGGAGGCGCACAAGGTGGCGCTGTACCATCGAGCGCTTTCCGGGCTGCACAACAATACCGACGGAGGCGTGGTGCACGTGTCGGCGTTGAGCAAGCTGGAGCAGCAGTTGCTGAAGACGTCGTTTCGCGCAATTTTGGAACTGCTGGAGTTTGCGCGCGAGACGTTCCGGAGGGAGGCGGCGTAGTGTTTGAGGCTCCGCCGTTCGTCGGCGCCTATCAGGCGCTGTTTGGGCAAGGCGACGACGTCGCCGGAGATCCCGCACGGGTGCGGTTTGCGGTGCTCGATTGCGAGACGACCGGGCTGAACCCGAAGACGGACCGCCTGGTCTCGATGGGCGCGGTGGCCGTGATCGACGGCGAGATTCGTTTGGACGATTCACTGGAGGCGCTAGTACGTGTCGGATATAACTCCGCGGCCGTTACGGTGCACGGGGTGACGCGGGAGGAGGCCTCCACGGGACTGCCTGAAGCGGAAGCGCTGGAGGCGCTGTTGGCGTATCTGAGAGACGCCGTGATTGTGGGGCATCATATCCGCCATGACCTGGAGACATTGACGGAAGCGTTGGACCGGCAATGGGGCGCGCGGTTGCTGAACGAGTCGCTGGACGTGATGGGATTGGCGTTGTTGCTTGAGCGCGACGGAGCGTTTGAGGGAGAGCCGCCGATGCGCGATTTTTCTCTAGACGCGTTGTGCGCGCGATTCGGAGTGAAGCCCTACGGACGGCATACGGCGGCCGGGGACGCCTTCTTGACGGCGCAGGTCTTCTTGCGGCTGCTGAAGGCTGCGGGGCGAGTTGGACGGACGACGACGGAAGGATTGCTCGAGGTTTATGAGCCGCCCGCAGATCGCGGTTAGTGCGTGCGGATGAGGTAGGCGCCGGCGGCGAGCAAGCCGACGCCGGCGACACGGGCGAGGCTCACTGGATGCTCGGCGTATCCGACCCAGCCGAAATGATCGAGCACTACTGAGGCGCTGAGCTGCCCGACGATGATGCAGGCGATGAACGTCGCGGCGCCGAGGCGGTGGGCGGTAAGAACACCCGTCATGACTAGAAAGGCGCCCATGGCGCCGCCGAGCCAGCACCACCACGGTGCTTTCTGGAGGACATGGAGGGGCGGCAGTTCCGCTCGGGATACGAGCAGATAGGCGGCAAGCAGCAATCCGCCGACAGTGAAATTGGTGAGCGCGGCGAAGATCGGGCTGGAGACCGCAGTGCGCAGCGAGGCGTTGATCCCCGCCTGCACCGGGATGAGCGAGCCGGCGAAGACGGCGACCAGAATTAGGATCCAGACCATCGCGGTTGCTCAGTCCTCGCCGTCGCGACCCTTGCGGTACTCGTCGCCGACCTTGCGCGCGAAACGGAGGAGGCCGCCCTTGGCCTTCTCGAGTTCGGGTTTGACGTCGTTCTGGAAGGTCTCTTTCGCCTTCTCCCGAGATTCAGGATTCTCGGCCAATTCGCGCGCCGCCTGAGAAATGAGCCGACTGAAGAGCCCCATGGCGTCTCCATGCTAGCAAGCCGCCGAGCCCGCGATAGACTCAGACGAGTGCCTGGTCCGATCCCCGTGGTTTTGATGGTTCGCGAATTGCATCTCGGCGGGGCCGAGCGTGACTTGACGCGGCTTGCGATTGGGTTGGATCGGAGCCGCTTTGAGCCCCACGTGGTCTGTTTCAGGAGCGAGGGGGTGCGCGGCGAGGAGTTGCGGGCGGCGGGCGTGCCGATTCTCGAGCTGCCGGTGACGAGCTTCAAGAACCGGACGGCGATCCAAGGTGCGTGGATGTTGCGCGATTATATGCGCGAGCGGGGCGTGCGGGTTTTCCAGGGGCTGGACGGACCGGGAGTGATTTTTGGGACGCCGGTGGCGAAGTGGGCCGGCGTCGACGCGATCTTTCCCTGCCAGTTGGGGCATCGCGAGCTGTATCCACGCATGGAGCGCGCGTTGTTTCGGGTGTCGGACCGGCTTGCGGATCGGCTGATTGTGAACTGCCAGGCGCTGATTGATGATCTGGTCCGGAAGGGCTGGATTGAGCGGGAGAAGGCGGCGCTGATCTACAACGGCGTAGATGTGGATGCGTACCGCCCGGGTGATCCGGCCACGAGGCGGGAGGTTTTGCCCGAGGGGCTACGCGACTCGTCGGTGGTGATTGGCGCGCTCTCGGCCTTGCGGCCGGAGAAGGACGTGGGGACCCTGATTGAAGCTTTTGCGCGCGTCGCGCCGCGGTTTCCTGATGCGCGCTTGGCGATTGTGGGCGGGGGGCCGGAGCAGGCCTCGCTGGAATCTTTGGCCGCTGAGCGCGACGTGGGCGACCGCTGTCATTTTGTCGGGTACACGTCGCGGGTGGCGGAATGGCTTGCGGCGATGGACGTCTACGTCCTGTCGTCGTTGAGCGAGAGTTTTCCGAACAGTCTGCTGGAGGCGATGTCGTGCGGAGTCTGCTCCGCGGCGTCGAAGGTGGGCGGCGTGCCGGAGATGCTGTCGGAAGGTCAGACAGGAGTCCTCTTCCCGCCGGGAGACGCGGAGGCGTTGGCTGATCGATTGGTGTTGCTGTTGTCGGACGAGGCTCTGCGGGCACGGTTGGGTGCGGCTGCTAGGGCGTTTGTTTGTAGTGAGTTGCGGGTCGATCGGTTTATCGAGAACACGCAGAACTTGTACGACTCGGTTCTGTCGGCATCGTGACGGCTGGGTGACGTTGTCGTGATAAACTCGCACTAGGCGCTTTGAGGGCCTTCGCTAGCGGCGGAACACTCGACCCATGGAACGACTTGGTTATTTCGCGCTGGTGGCTCTGCTCTTCGTCCGCTACAGCAGGATCGTTGAGGGGTACGGCTCGCTCCGGATACCGCTGCTACTGCTGGTGTTCGCGACGTTCGTGGCGTTCGCGAAAGGCTCGGTTATCCGTGGTCTGTATCATCGATTGGGCGGAATTCTTATTGCTCTCACCTTCTTCGTGGTGCTGTCCGTGCCCTTTAGCGTTTGGCCCGGCGGTTCAGCCAAGTTCTTAACCTCTCAGTGGTTCCGAACCGTCTTAGTGTTCTTCCTTGTGGTCGCCTACGCAACGACTTTCCAGCGAGTTCGAGCGATGGTCATGTCGATTGCGGCGAGTTTTGTGATCGTTGGAGCGCGATCGGCAGTGTCTTCTTCGCAGCGCTTCGGGGGCACGCGAGAGGGCGGCCAGGACCATACGTTCGGCAATCCCAATGACCTTGCGATGGCGATGCTGTTGGCCATACCGTTGTGTCTTTGGCTGGCTATGGACAAGCGATCGTCGATTTTGGTTCGGTTCCTGTTCCTCATGGCGATACCTGTGATCGCCTATCCGATGTCACAGACCGGGTCGAGGATGATGTTGTTGTGCGCCGGCCTGCTGGGGGTGTATTTCGTCTACAAGTTACGGGGGGTGGCTCGGATCGCGTTTGTGGCAGGAGGTCTCGCCATATCGGTGGTCGCTGTGGCTACGATGCCCTCTACTTCGTTGGCGCGCCTGAAAACGCTGATCGATGGATCGGCGATTACGGGGGATTCTGAGGCGAAATTGGATGACGATGCGGCGCAGCAGGTGGTTGAATCAGCTTCGCTTTCCTCGAGTGGTCGGCTCCATTTGTTGCGGCAGAGCGTCATTCTGGCGTTGGAGAACCCGATATTCGGCGTCGGCGTCCACATGTTCAGCGTTGCCGAGAATGACCTTGCGGTGAAGGCTGGGAAGCGCAAGGGGCAGTGGCAGGTAGCGCACAACTCGTACACCGAAGTCGCAGCCGAGTGCGGGCTCTTAGCGTTCACCGCCTACGTCATGTTCCTGGCCGGTGGTTGGAAGGTCTACTCATTCCTTGAGGCTCTCACGGCGGAGGAGCATCGGGATTGGCAGCATTATAAGCTCTTTGCTTGGGTATTAAAGGGCGTCCTGGTGGTCTATCTGATTTGCTCTTTCTTCTTGAGTGTCGGATACGGCGACATGATGCCGACGATTATCGCCCTGGGCATTGGGGCTCAGATGGCGGTCCGGCGAGACCAAATGATGCTTGCGCGAGCGAGCGCGCCCGCGCCGGTTGAGCCGGCTCCGCTCTACGGGTATGGGCCGGAGGCGATTGCCTACAGTACTCAGACCGCGGTCGAAGGCGACTAAGACGGAACCCGTCTACGACATCCGCACGATTTCCATATTGCCGTCCCGGCGACGCAGCAACACGCAAACAGCGTCGGAGTCGGCATCTCGGAAAGTGATCTGATCACGGCCCGAATCCTCCAATGCGAGGCGGGCGCCTTCCACGCTCATGGGCTTGGGTTGCAAGCCTTGACCTTCGATGATGCGGACGCCCTGTTCCTGGGGAGGTGCGGCGGGTTCTTGGCTGTCGGAGGTCTCCTGGACGATCGCGGCGGCTTCTCCTCGCTGGCGCTGCGGCCGGCGCGTGTCGACGAGCTTGTGTTTGCTCTTGACCGCCTGTTTTTCCAACTTGTCCAAGGCCTGAGCGAGGGCGCGTCCGATTTGGGCGTTATGGCCGGTCACGACGAGTGTGTGATGCAACGCGTGGAGTGTGACTTCAGCCTCGCAGTCGGAGCCCTGTTTGGAGCAGATGACGTGGGCGTCTAGGTCTTCTTGCCCCAGAATGCGATGGATCTTTTCAAATTTAGCTTGGGCGCGGTCCTTGTCCTCTTCACCGAGCGATACGTGGCGACCCGTATAGTGAACCTTCATGTTTTCAGTCTATCGTTATCAGCGGTCGAAGGACTTACGTTCCGTTCAAGTTCGGTCTGCGTATTGATGTTGAGGAAGCTCTCTCCGCGGGGATCGGCGTGGTGGTAGTCGGCGGGGTGGAGATAGCGGACGTCGATTCCGGCGAGGGCGGCTCCGGCGCGGCGCAGGCCGTGGTCCAAGGCTTGTCTGAATGCGCCGGCCAGTTCGCTGGAGTAGACGGCGCATAGGGGCTGTTTTCTCCCGTCGGGCTGAACGGGGACGACGGCCCGCGCGCCGCTGGACTCCGCGGTCTCAAACAGGAACTCCAAGAGCGCAGGCTTAAGACACGGCATATCGCAGGCGACGGCGAGGATGCGCTGGACGGACGCATCGTTGAGGGCGGCGGCGAGGCCTGCCAGCGGGCCCAGGTTGGCCTCGATGTCGGGGATAACGCGTAGCTCGAGTGAGCGGTAGCGCTCCGGAGCTCCGACGAGGGTCACGGAGCCGGCGACGCCGCGGACCCGCTCGGCGACGGACTCCACCATCGGGCGGCCCTGGTAGTGGGCGAGGGCCTTGTCGGCTCCGAAGCGAGAGCTTTGTCCTCCAGTGAGTACGTATCCGGCGCGAGAAGGCATGCGCTCCGAGAGTAGCAATCCGGCTATGCTGTCAGGCAATGCTGAAACGATTTGCCGGACTTGTTCTTGTCTTGGCCGCGGGAGGCTGTACGGAGCCGTCCACCGCGCCCGTGGCCGAACCCGAAGCGGCGCTCGGAGCCGTCACAACGACCCTGGCCTCGGTGGCCTTCAACGAAGGGCCGGCAGTGGCTCCGGACGGTACCGTCTACTTCTCAGAGATTCAAGGCAATCGCATCCTGCGAGTGCCGCCAAACCAGCCTTGGGAGGAGTTTCGGAACCCGAGTGGACGTGCCAACGGGTTGGCGTTCGATCCGCAGGGCCGGTTGGTGGCTTGCGAGGGCGGTTGGCCCGGCGGGAACCGTCGAGTCACTCGGACGGACCTGACGACCGGCGAAGTGGAAGTGCTGGCCGAGTCCTTCGAGGGTAAGCGGTTGAACAGTCCGAACGACTTGGTGATTGCACAAGACGGCCGGATCTATTTCACCGACCCTCGCTACGGTCCCCAAGACGGGCGGGAGCTGGAAACAGAGGATCTCTACCTAATTCGGCCTTCCGGCGAATTGGAGAGGGTGGCGACTGCGCCCGACGTGACCAAGCCGAACGGCGTGGGGCTCTCCCCCGACGAGAAATATCTCTATGTGGCGGACACGCAGCCTGGAGAGCCGTCGGAGGCGCGCGTCGTGCGCTTTGAGGTGGGGGATGACGGTACTCTGTCCAATCCGAACGTCCACTACAGCTTCGGTTCCGGGCGGGGGATCGACGGCATGGCGATCGACGACGAGGGGCGGATCTACGGGGCGGCCGGGGCAACCGCGAACGGTCCGGAGAATCCGCCGGGGGTCTATGTGATTTCGGCGGCGGGCGAGCTGGAGAGGATCATCCCGGTGCCGGAGGACTCGTCGACGAATTGTACGTTGTCCTTAGACGGCGAGACGCTCTACATTACCGCCGGAAAGTTGCTGTTGAAGGCCGAGCTGCGATGAGCTTGGACGCGCTCCTTTTGCGTGCGCGTCAGGGGCTTGCGCGGCTGAAGCTGCATTCCGGATTCGAAGACGAGATGCGCTTTTGGCGCAAGGAGCTCACCTTGGAGGGCGAGTATCCGAAGGAAGTGGCTGCGACGCTGGATCCGGCGCTGATGCAGAGCGCCTATCCCCAAGGGCTAGACCGCCACGTAGACGAGTTGCGGGAGCGGTTCGGGACCCCATTGCGGGCGCTGGATGTGGGTTGCGGACCGGCTTCGGTCCTCGGGTTCGGGCACGTCACCGATCGGTTTGAGTTGACGGGCGTGGACCCGTTGGCCGACCAGTATCGGGAAGTGTTGGAGCGAGAGGGGCACGAGGAGCACTCCGCTTTGGTCCAGGGTTTCGGCGAAGACCTCACGACTCTCTTCGAAGCTGCGTCGTTTGAGCTGGTCTACAGCCGGAATGCGTTGGACCATACGCAATCTCCGGCCGAGACGGTGCGCCAAATGGTGGAGGTCCTCAAGCCCGGGGGGCTATTGTTTCTCCAGACGTATGTCCGGGAAGGGACGGCGAACAACTTCCATGGGTTGCATCAACACGACCTCTACTTGGAGGCAGCGGGCCGGCTGATGTGCCGGACGCGCCGATGGCCCCTACGGCGCGGCGGGCGTGCGCAATGCATCAGCGACGGCCTCGGGCTGGAAGTGGTGGAACAGAGCGCGCCGTCAACCGAAGTGCGCAGCGATCTACAAGTGGTCTACCGCAAACGCGGTTAAGCGTCGGCCAGCCAGGCCGCGAATTTGGCGGGCTCCACGTTGCCGCCGCTGATGATGCAGACGATCGGCAGGTCGCCCGCCCGGACTTTTTGGGATTGCACGGCGGCTACCGGCGCGGCTCCACCGGCTTCGGCGACGACCTTGGCTTGGACGGCCAGCCGGCGGACGGCGTCGATCATTTGATCGTCGGAGACGAGCACGACGTCGTCGACGTATTGTTGCGCCATGCGAAATCCGCGCTCGCCTGGTTTGGAGACGACGAGCGCGTCGGCTACCGAGGGCTTTGGTGAGACGGAGGTGCGTTGGTCGGCGTCGATGGATGCGCGCATGGAGGGGTTGGCTTCCGGTTGGACGCCGATGACTTGGCAGCCGGGCCGTCTTTGTTTGACCGCGGCGGCGATTCCACCGATGAGGCCGCCGCCTGAGATGGGCGCGACGACGCAGAAGTCGCCGTCCATTTGGTCGAGCAGCTCAAGACCGACGGTTGCGTCGCCGGCCAGCGTCTCGTCGGAATCATAGGGGTGGACGAGGAGTCGGCCGGTCTCCTCGACGATGCGCCGGGTCGCTTCGGCGCGGGCTTCCATGGTGTTGTCGCAGGGAATCACGGCGCCGCCGAAGTTGCGCGTGCGGTTGCGTTTGAAGTCCGAGGCGGCACGTTGCATGACGATCTGTGCGTCCACGCCCAGACGAGTGGCCGCCCAAGCGACAGCCTGGGCAAAATTGCCTGAGGACGAGGTGACGACTCCTTTCCGCTTGGCGCGGTCGAGGTCGGCTAGCAACGAGTTCATGGCCGGGCGGACTTTGAAGGCGCCGGTCGGCTGGAGGGACTCGAGCTTCAGGTGTAGGCCGTCGGACTCGACGAGCGGCGTTGGAGGCAAGTGAGGCGCGAGGCGCTCGCGGGCCTGTTCAAAGTTGGCGTAGTCCACGGTAGTCGGCGAGAGGATCTAGAATTCTTTCCCTTTGTAGAGGCCCGCCACGAACTCTTCGTAGCCGTTGTAGGGGAGGGTCGGCCGTTGTTCTCCGGTGGGAATGATGCGGTCCATTGCTTGCGACCAGCGGGGGTGCGGGCGTTTCGGGTTGACGTTGGAGTACCAACCGTATTCGGTGGGGCCTACGCGGCTCCACAGGGTCGGCGGCTTCTTGGAGGTGAACTCGATCTCGACGATGGACTTGATGGACTTGAGGCCGTACTTCCAGGGCGTGATGAGGCGGATGGGCGCGCCGTTCTGCTTGGGCAGCGGTTTTCCGTAGATGCCGGTGACGAACAGAGCGAGTTCGTTCATCGCCTCGTCGATGCGCAGCGCCTCGAAATAGGGCCAGGGGTAGTGGCGCTGGGACTTGATACCGGGCATCTCGTCGGGACGGTGGGCGGTGACCATGCGGATGTACTTCGCTTTGGGTTGCGGGTCCGCCGCTTTGATGAGGTCGGCGATGCGGAATCCGGTCCAAGGCACGGCCATGGCCCAGGTTTCGACGCAGCGGAAGCGGTAGAGGCGCTCTTCGAGCGGGAAGGCGCGGACGAGGTCGTCGATGTCGTAGGTCTTCGGATTGTTGATTAGTCCTTTGACTTCCACCTTCCAGGGATCGGTCTGGAACGGGCCGACGAGATCCTTGACGCGCTTTTTGTCGAGAGTGAACTCGTAGAAGTTGTTGTAGCCGGTGCCGACGGGTTCGGGGGTGATGGGCCGGTCGAGCGTGTACTTGGGGTTCCGTTGGGCGGGGTAGAGGTCGGCGCCTGGAACGGCTGCCGCCAAGGCTTCGGCCGCGAGTCCGCTCATGCCGAGGTAGCCCATGCCGCGGAGGATCTCGCGGCGGTTCCAGAAGACGCTTTCCGGCGTCGCTTCACGTTCAGGGATTTCCCAGCCTTGGGGCGTTTTGATCAGCATCCAGATATCTCTCGTCTAGTGATACGAATTGTAGCGCCTGTAGGGTTACCGCCGAATGCGCTGTCAGTAGTTGTAGAACTTGCCGGGGGTGGAATCTATTCCCGAAACGGGGCGCGGGAGTCGCCGCAGCCGAGGGCTATCTGCTGGGGCCTGCGACCTGGTCTCTTAAGCCGGCAGCGCCTTGGGCTGGGCAACGGGCTCTTACTGCGCAAATCGCCCGGAGTCGGGACTGAAGTCTCTTTGCGGGCTGAAGCCGCGCCACGCGGAGGCGCGGCTCGTTAGTCGGCAGACTGGGCGGTCTCCGCCGCATATTTACCTGTTCTAGTCGGGGCCGACCACCTTGGTTCCGACGGGGCGGTTGGTCCCCATGTGGCGGACCTCCCGGTCGACGCCGGATTCGCCGACCACGCGCTGTCTCGGCGCATCCTCCAGTTGGATGGTCTTGCGGCGCTGCTTATTCCAGGCGAGCAGCGAGTCGCCTTTGGGCGTGGACGCCTTGTCTACCTGCGTTTGTCCGCCGGAGTCGACGACGCAGGAATCCCCTTTGGCGACGACAGTTCCATTGCACTCGGCGCGTCCTCGAAGAACGGTCAACGTTGCCGAGCTGTCGCCCGGGGCTGAGATCTTATAGATTCCGGATTCTTGGAACTGAAATAGAGATTCTCCGACGGCGATGGTGGAAGTCTTCCCGTTGGAGATGGAGCGAATGTCGGCGATGACCTCGCCGCGATCCAGGCGCAGACGGGCGGATTCGATGCCCGCCTGGATCATCTCCAGTTCGGTGTCGGGACCCGCGCGAAGGTAGCTGCCGACGTTCAAGGTGAGCTCGGCGCGACCGTGGTTCGTGCGTAGGGTCTTCCCGTTTTCGAGATGGTGAACACCGTCGTTCTTGGTGTTCTGAGGGACGCCGACCAGCGTGACTTCGCCCTCCCAGAACCGGAGGAACCCGGCCCGGACCGAGATGGCCGCCGATTCAGAGGAGGAGGTCGATGGGCCGGCTTGATTCTCCGCCTCAGGCTTCTCCGCGGCGAAGGAAACCGCCGTTAGGCAGAGCAAGGCCGGGATGGATTGGGCGAGCATCGGCTTCTTGCAGCCTTAGCCTACAGCAGAGTATGTGGAGAGGCTAGCCGGTTGGTTTGCCGTCGCGACTCGGCGGTGCGCGGCGACCGTTGAGTTGCGGGCTGCTAGAGGGCGAGACGGATGCGCGGTGCGGCGAGTAGCGCGTCTCGGCGGCCGGTGCGTCCGCCGGGATTGTGAATGTACTGTAGGGTTGGAGTGACCACGAACGCTTTGCCGAGCGGGAGCGCGTACCGCTCGCGCGATTCCAGTTGGAGCCGTCTTCAAAGGCTACAGAGTCTATTTGGAGTTGCTCGTTGTCGCGGCAATGCTGTGTGTAGAACTCCCACGGTCGATCGGTGGACGCTATCCAGGCGTTCCCCGGGGGCAATCGCATCCGAATCGTTGTCGAATCTCCTAGCTCAGCACGACTCCGTATCTCGGCGGCGCTTTCAACCAGGCGATGAGGTGAGGCGTATCCCGATTCGAGGTCGACGCAAACAGAGGAGTACGCGACGATTGCGGCTGTGCCGCGATTCCGATGCTGGATACCCCTTCCGCTGCCAGTGTGTTCGACGCCTAAGGGGGAGTCAGGAGGCGCCGCAAACCACCGGCCGCTGATGCGGAACTCGTTTGCTGGAGTCGGGACACCGACGTTTGGCTGCACTCTCGCGGTGCAACTACACATGAGGGCAAGAAGGGCGATCGGGAAGGTGATTAGGGTTCGTGCCCGCACGTGGTTTTCAGTTTAGCTGCGGAGTGGTTGGGGAGGAGAAGAGGGGGAGGTGATTGTTGACGCGACCTTCGGGGGGGCAACAAAGATCGAATCGGATGACTGAGGAGAAGAGGAGGAGTCGCGACTAACGTATTAGTTACCCAGGCCTTCCGGCCTGGGCTGTAGGAGGCGGCACCCTAGCGGGCTGAGCAACCGGGTCTTGCTTCGCAAGTCGCCCTCAGCGGACACGCCATGGCGTCCCTATCTCCTGGGGGTGCTGCCTTACACCGCCAATGGTTGTGGGGCCAGTCTTAGTTGACGGGTGGTCGAACTTGAGGTTACTCAGCGGCGATGCGCTTGGCCGCTTCGTAGTGGAAGCGGGTGAAACGGTAGAGTTCGTCCTCGATGATGCGCTCCTGGTCGGAGTGGGCGCCGAAGCCTTTAGCGCGGTCCTCGGCGTCGATGAGGACGCCGATGCCGTAGCACTGGACGCCGCGCTCGCGAAGCAGGGCCATGTCGGTGGCGCCGGTGAGCATGGAGGGCAGGGTGATCGCGCCGGGATAGAGTTCCTTTTGGAGTTGCTCGAGGACGGCGAAGGCTTCGGTGTCGAGGCGGGTCGGAGGGACTGGCCGGCGGGTCATCGGGTGTCGTTCGATTTGGACGCTGTCGTCGTCGATTTCGCGGGCGAGCTCCTCGAAGAATTCGTCGATATCTTCGCCGGGGGCGGCGCGGATGTCGAGAGTGGCTTCGGCTTCGGCAGGGATGACGTTCATGCGGTAGCCGGCGTTGATGATGGTGGGCGAGATGGAGGTGCGCAGCATGGAGTAGTGCAGCGGCTCATGGAGGCGGAAGTATTCCTGGACGGCTTCGGACCGCTCGGGATGGGTGATTCCGTTGTAGCGTGCGGCGGCTTCGGGCGGGCTGACGGCGGCAAGGCGCTCGAAGTAGTCTCGGGTGGTGTCGTTGAGGCGCAGGGGCGTCTTCCAGGCGGCGGCGCGTGCGACGGCGCGGGAGATGCGTGCGATGGCGTTGTCGTTGAGCGGGATGGAGCCGTGGCCGGCGGTCCCGGACGTCGACAGCTTGGCTCGGGCGGGGACCTTTTCCGTGGTGGCGACGTTGAAGCTGACGATCTTGCCGTTGCGGCGGACGGCGCCGCCGCCCTCGGCGAGGCAGTACTCGGCCTCGATGGCGGGCCAGTGCTCGCGGACCATGTAAGCGATCCCAACGCGGATGTGGCCTTCCTCGCCGGATTCCGCTAGGAAGATGACGTCGCGGTCGAGCTCAATGCCGGAGCGTTTGAGCGTGAGCATGGTCATTAGCGCGGCGGCGAGATTGTCTTTGTCGTCGACTGTGCCGCGGCCATAGATGTATCCGTCTTCGCGTGCGGCTGAGAACGGGCCGAAGGTGGGCCACTTGGAGGGCTCGACGTTCACGACGTCGGTGTGGGCCATCATGAGCAGCGGCTTCTTGGAGCCGTTGCCTTTGAGGCGCGCGACGAGGTTGGGTCGCTTTTCTTCCAGCGCGAAGGTCTGTGTCTCAATGCCTTCCGCCTCGAGTACTTTGCGCAGGTAGTCGACGGCAGGGGCCTCGTGGCCCGGCGGGTCGGCGGTGTCGATGCGGACGAGGGCCTGGAAGTGTTTTAGAGTCTCATCGTTCAGAGACTCCCAGTCAGGCTCAGCGGCGGGCAGGGAGCAGGCAAGAATCAGAAGCGGGAAACTGCGGAGCAACGTGGACATAGCGGTGATTTGCGGAGTCTAGCAAGAGATCGCGCCGGGACCCAATCCCGATTCTTGTAGGAGCGGACGGTGCGACTTAGCCTTCCAGCAGTTTGATGATGGCGGCGTTGTCTTTCTTGACGGCGAAGTCTTTAGCGGTCATACCCCGTGGGGTCTTGATGGACTTGTCGGCACCTTGGTCGAGGAGAGCTTGGACCATCTCCGGCTGCTGGCTGAGAGCGGCCTGCATGAGAGGCGTGGTGCCGCGCCAGGCGGCTTGGTTCGGGTCGGCGCCGGAATCGAGCAGCAGATGGAACACGTTGAGAGCCTGGGCCTTTCCGACGATCGTGTGCGAGAGGAGCGGGATTCCGTGCGGGCCGGGCGTTTGGTGGATCTGGGGGAACGCGGTCAACAGAGCCTTGGCGGCGGCCGTCTCGCCGAGCATGAAGACGGCGAAGATGTTAACGCGCGCGCCTTCGTCAATGAGGAACTGGGCGATGTCGCGACGTCCCATGTGGGAGGCGGCTCCGAGCCCGGTTTCCCAATCACCGCCGCCGCCGTCGCGAGAGGCGCGCAGGAGCATGGGCTCGCGCTTAGCGAGAGAGCGGACGGTATCGAAGTCGCCGTGGGATCTAGATACGAACTGGACTACGAGGTCGTGATCGAGCGGGGGTTGCTGCTCGGGTGTTTGAGCGGCCGCGGAGCCTGCCAGAGCTGCGGCGGTGCTGCCAAGGATCCAAGCGCGTCGGGTGGTTACCATGATGCCGCTAGGGCGCAGGTGCGCCGACTGTCGTTACCTAGAGATCGGTTCGCGAACGGTTAACTCCCCGACCGTCGTTTCTCCCAGCGCTCGATAAACTTCATGAATCTCTTGGGCCCGTAAGATCTTCCGCGTTCCAACGTGCCCGTGCTTTGCTTGTCCAGGAACTTCCCGTCCCCGTCCAGGATGAAGAACACCGGATAAGCAAGCGGCTTCGGAAACCGACTCAGAAGTTCCTTGTTTTGGTTCTCTTGGCTGAAATTCACTTTGACCGCGACGAATGTTGAATTCCAGGCCGCTCGGATCTCGCTCTGTTCGGCCAAGAAGTCGTCCAAGTAGTGACACCAGATGCACCACTCGCCGCCGACCTCCAAGAGCACCAGACGGCCAGAGCTCTTCGCCTCGGCTACCGCTTCTGCCACATCCTTCGCCGCATCGCGAGCCGGATCATACTCGATCACCGGCTCATAGGCCGACGCCGCTGAAATCATGAGTGCTGCTGCAATTAGACCTTCTGCAACCGAACGAATCATATTCTATTGACTCCGACATTCGACCGTTTCTAGACCAAAATCCTGTCGACCACGTCGCCGTGGACGTCGGTGAGGCGGAAATCGCGGCCCTGGAATCGGTAGGTGAGCTGTTTGTGGTCAATGCCCATCAGGTGCAGCAGCGTCGCGTGGAAGTCGTGGATATGGACGACGTCTTCGACGGCGTTGTAGCCCAAGTCGTCCGTCTCGCCGTAGGCGATGCCGGGCTGCACGCCGCCGCCGGCCATCCACATGGAAAAGCCTTTGATGTGGTGGTCGCGACCGGCCGTCTTGCGGTTGCCTTGGGACATGGGGGTTCGGCCGAATTCGCCCGACCAGACGATGAGGGTGTCATCCAGCAGCCCGCGTTGGGCCAGGTCCTTGACCAGAGCCGCGGAGGCTTGGTCGCAGTACTTGGCGCTCTCGACGATGCCCTTCTTGATGGAGCCGTGGTGGTCCCAGCCGCGGTGATAGAGGTGGATAAATCGGACGCCGCGCTCGGCTAGGCGGCGGGCGAGCAGGCAGTTGCGGGCGTAGGCGCCGTCGCCGTACATATCGAGCGTGGCTTGGGACTCGCCGGAGAAGTCGGTGAGTTCAGGGACGGCCATCTGCATCCGGAAGGCGAGTTCGTATTGGGCGATACGGGTTTCGATTTCCGGATCGTCGACCATCTCGCCTTGGAGGCGGTTGAGTTTGCCGACGGCGTCGATGACGTTGCCCTGCATCTTGCGGTCGACGCCCGCGGGGTTGCGCACGTAATTGACCGGATCGCCCGAGGAGTTGAATTTGACGCCCTGGTAGACGCTGGGCAGAAACCCGCTGCCCCATTGGCGGGCGGCGATGGGTTGGGCTTGGGCGCCGCCTTCGGAGGTGAGCACGACGAAGCCTGGGAGATTTTCGGCGTCGCTGCCGAGGCCATAGGTGATCCACGATCCCATCGAAGGACGACCGGCGACGCGGAAGCCCGTGTTCATGAGGGTGTGGGCGGTGTCGTGGTTGATCTGCTCAGTGACCATCGAGCGGACGACGCAGATGTCGTCGGCGATGGAGCCGATGTGGGGGAGCAGCGTCGACATGTGGCGGCCGGATTTGCCGTAGCGCTTGAACGGGTGCTGCGGCCCGAGCATTTTGAGCTCTTTGCCCTGCAACTGTGCGATCTGCTGGCCCGCGGTGACGGACTCGGGCATCGGCTCGCCGTCACGCTTCTCAAGCACGGGCTTGTGATCGAAGAGTTCGAGGTGGGAGGGGCCGCCGGCCATACAGAGGAAGATGACGCGTTTGATCTTGGCCGGGTGGTGGGGCAGGCCGCCGACGCCGGGCGAGGCGCCGTTGAGCATGGAGCCGAGGGCCAGCGATCCCATGCCGAGGGCGGACCGGGAGAGGAATGCGCGGCGGTTGATGCGGGTGGAATCGGCGTGGTTCATCGTGGTTCTCGCTCTAGTAACGCGTCACGAACTCGTGCTTGTTGAGGATGGCGCGGGCGGCCATGGTCCAGGCGGCCAATTCGGTTGCGTCGGCCCTGGCCGGGCGCGGTGAGATGCCGATCGAGAGGAGCTCGTCGGCTTGCTCGGGCGACGACTCGAAGACGGTTTGTTGCGACTGGGCTAGGTCGGTCAAGACGGCTCTTTCCTCGTCGGTGGCTGAACGGGAGAAGGCGCGACGGAAGGCAAAGTCGATTCGTTCGTCTGCATCTTCGCTCGCGGCCAGCATGCGGCTGGCTAGGGCACGGGCGGTCTCGACATAACTGGGGTCGTTGAGCAGCGTGAGTGACTGGAGCGGTGTATTCGAGACGGGCCTCTCGGCGGTGCATTCCTCGCGGGCCGGAGCGTCGAAGGCCATCAGCGAAGGGTGCAAGAAGGTCCGTTGCCAGTGGGTGTAGACGCCGCGGCGAAACTGGTTGGCGTCGTAGTCGGGCTCGTACTCGCGCTTGGGGAAGTTGAGTTCGATGTAGTAGCCCTCGGGTTGGTAGGGCTTGACGGAGGGGCCGCCCATTTGGCGATTGAGTAGGCCGCTGACTTGTAAGGCGCTGTCGCGGATGAACTCGGCGTCGAGGCGGAACATCGCTTGGCGACCGTAGAGCCGGTTGTAGGGGTCCTTCTCGCGCAGTTCGGCGCTCGGCGAACTGGATCGCTGATACGCATCGGTGAGCAGCATGGTGCGGATGAGGTGCTTGACGTCCCAGCCGGACTCCATGAACTCGACGGCGAGCCAATCGAGCAGTTCCGGGTGGACGGGGGGCTCGCCTTGGGAGCCGACGTCGTCGAGCGACTTGGAGAGGCCGATGCCGAAAAACATGCGCCACATTCGATTGACGAAGACGCGGGCGGTCAGGGGATTGTCTTTGGAGGCGAGCCACGTGCCGAGGTCCAGGCGGTTGAGGCGGCGACCTTTAGGGTTGGGGATTTCGCCGAGGAACTTAGGCGATTGCGGTTGGACGATCTCGCCGGAGTCGTCCATCCAATTGCCGCGGGCGAGGATGCGGACTTCTCGGGGTTCCTCAACGGCGTGGGCCACATGCACTTCGTCGGCTTTGTCCCACAACGTCTTGAGGCGGCGGTCGAGCGGGCGAATCTCCCGCCACTTGGCTTTGCCGCCCGTGATCTCTTGGAAGCGATCGCCGTCGCCGGGGAGTTCCGGGAATTCAAGATCCGTGGCGGAGAGGCGGAAGCGGCCAGCGATGGCTTTGGAGGAGCGGCCGTTGTAAGTGAGCGTCACGCGCAGCGTCTCGCCGGGCCGAGCGTCGAGCGCTTGCTCGAGGACGAACATGGCGCGACGGACGCCTTCTTCACCAGGCTTTCCGGACCAGCCCGAATGCGGGTTCTTTTCCAGCGTGTCGCGAAGAGGATACTTCTCGGTTTCGCGGTCGGCGACGAGGTCGGAGAAGCGGATGTTGAGCGGGCGCTCGCCCCGTCCGATGATCTGTGCCCGGACGTGGCTGAGGGCGAACTCGTCGAAGCCTTCGGCAGGAAAGATTTCGAGCATCAACGCGGAGATGGTCGTCTTGTTGAGTGCGATCTCAGAGACGTGGACCGACTCACGGGGCTTCTCGTCGCCGTTGAGTCGGGCGGCGATGAAGCTGCCGTCTTGCGCTTCGAGGTCGAGTTTGTCGCAGCCGTCCACATCGGGGTCGGCGCAGTCGTCGTAGGCCTTGGTCGGTTCGAGTGCGCGCCAGGCTCCGGCGGTCTTGTTCAGGTACTTCTCCACCGCGCGGCGTGTCTTGGCGGTGGCTTCCAGGTCGCCTGCGGCACGGAACTCTTCGAGCTTGGCTTCAATGCGTGCGGCTTCGGCGCGGTCCTGCTCGCGGAGGACGCGGTGGCGAGGGCCGTAGTTGCCGTCGCGGGAGAAGACGCCGACTTCTTCAATATCCGCGAAGAAGGCGCCGATCTGATAGAACTCCTTGGTCAAGAAAGGGTCGAACTTGTGGTCGTGGCACTCGGCGCAGCCGAGCGTGGAGCCCATCCATACGGTGGCGGTCGTGCTGGTGCGGTCGGAGGCGTACTTCGCGAGGTATTCCTTGGCTTGCGCGCCGCCTTCAGTGGTGAGCCGGTTGAGGCGGTTGTAGGCGCTGGCGACGAGTTGCTCGTCGGTGGGATTCTCCATCAGGTCGCCGCCGAGTTGCTCGCGCGTGAACTGGTCAAAGGGCTTGTTCTCGTTGAAGGCGCGGATGACGTAATCACGGTACGGGTAGACGTTGTAGGGGACGTCGTTGTGGAAGCCGGTGGTATCGGCGTAGCGGACGAGATCGAGCCAGTAGACGGCCATGCGCTCGCCGAAGTGTTTGGAGGCGAGCAGTTCGTCGACGAGTTTCCGGTAGGCGTCGGGGCCGTCGTCGGCCTCAAAGCGGGCGACGAGCTGCGGGTCGGGCGGCAGGCCGGTGAGGTCAAGGCTGAGGCGACGGGCCAGAGTGGCGCGGTCAGCTCGGGAGACGGGCGAGAGGCCTTCCTCTTCCAGGCGTTGGTTGAGGAAGTGGTCGACGGCTGCGGGGCCCTGTGCTTCGACTTTGGGGCGCACGGGAGGGCGGTAGGCCCAATGGTCCTCGTACGGGGCGCCCTGCTCGATCCATTCAAGCAGCAGCTGCTTCTGCTCTTCGGTCAGCTTCTTGTTCGAGTAGACCGGCGGCATCTGGAGCATCTCGTGCTCGGCGTTGATGCGCTGGGCGAGGGAGGATTTTTCGAGATCGCCGGGGACGATGGCGCCGCGCTCGACGGCGACGGCTCGGTCGTCAAGGCGGAGGTTCGCTTTGCGGTTGCCGGCGTCCGGACCGTGGCAGTGGAAGCAGTTGTTGGAGAGGATCGGACGGATGTCTCGGTTAAAGCCGACTTCAGCCGCCGAAGCAGAAGCCAGGGCTACGAGGACCGTCAATAGAACACGCATCGCCAGTTAGGATACCGCGCGTGGAGCGGGCATGGCGCCGCACGGGGCGACCTCCTCCGGCGAGCCGGAGGCGCTTCCTGGGGCGACTACTGGAGTCGCATGGGGCGCTCTGCGATCTCCGCGGCGCGGATGTTGCGGAAGTCCAGATTGGTCGTCGGGTCGTGCGCCTGCAGGCTGATGGTTCCCGAGCGAAGGTTGGCCTGTTTGCGGGCGTTGGCTCCTTCGGGTTTGACCTCTTCATAGTTCGCCGTTTGGATGCCGTTGACGAAGAGCGAAATGTGACGGTCGTAGGCGAGGACGGTGTAGGTGAACCACTCGTTGTCGCGCGAGACGACTCCGCGGGTCGGTTGCCAGAGGTAGAGGCCGCCGGTACCGATATCGACCGGGCGGGTGATGTCGCCGTCGGAGAACTCGTTGCGGATCTGGGCTTCGTAGCCGCTCCAGGGTTGATTGGGATAGCCGCGGAAGTAGATGCCTGAGTTCGGGTGCTTGTCCGGGGACGAGGCGTTGACCAGTACGTCGAGTTGTAGGGCGAGGTTCTTGAAAGTCTGCTTGGTTTCCAGTTGGCCAGGGCCGCCCTCGACGTGCAGGACGCCGTCGTTGACGGTCCACTCGTCGTTGCCGGGGCGGTTGGGGCGGCCGACGCGCTGCCAGCCTTCGGTGTTGCGGCCGTTGAAGAGCGGATCAAGACCGAGCGGGCGGAGCTTGATGCTGCGGAATTCGATGGGCTTGTCTTTGTTGTATTGCAGACCGATGACGCCGGAGGCGTGGGTCGGGTTGTCTCCCTCATAGACGAGGCGACCGTTGAGGATGACTTGGAAGTGAGAGCCCTCGGCGAAGACGTCGAAGCGGTTCCACTCGTCGGGGATGAGCTTGACGGGATCGGCTTTGTCGTAGAAGACGAGACTGCCGGTGTTGAAGCCTTGCGGTTGCTCGTCGTAGATCTGGAGCTCGTAGCCGGTGCGATGGGGCTGTCCCTCGCGGGCGGAACGAAGGAAGACGCCGGAGTTGCCGTCGGCCGCGGTCTTGAATTCGAGTTGGAGATGAAAGTCGCCGAAGGTCGTCGTGGTCCCCAGCCAACCGTTCTCGCCGGAAGCGGCTTTGATGACGCCGTCGCGGAACGACCAGACGGCGTCGCCGTGCCACTCCCAACCGAATTCAGTGCGGCCGTCCCAGAGCAGTAGCCAGCCGTCGGCGATCTCTTCGGACGTGAGGGTGTTGGGCTGTGCGTCCAGGGGCTGGATGGCTACGGGCAGGCAGAAGAGGGCGAGGAGCAGCAGTTTGATTTTCACGGGGAAGTCCTCCGGTATTACAGGCCGAAATCAGGCTATGAGTTCAGAGTGTCGCGCAGACGCGGTCGGGAGGCAAATACTCCGCCTAGCCCATCATCCTTTGAATGACCGAGTAGCCCATCATGACCGCCATGACGGCGGCAGAGATCCACAGAGCCAGAGTGATCCAGCCCTTGGGGGCGATCGATTTGGGCAGTTGGTTGTAGCGCAAGTAGATGGTGACGGCGCCGACGATGGGCAGCATGCAGGCTTGGGCGATGCCGCCGATCTTGACCATCAGCACGGGTTCTTTGACGAACATGAAGTACATGGACGGCACAAAGAGCAGGATGACGGTGAAGATGCGGATCGCTTTGAGGCGCAGGGGGAACTGGGTGCGGTCGTAGAAACCGAGCATGCCGGTGAAGTCGGCAAAGACGCGCGTGTGGGCGGCGGTGGATGCGAAGACGGTGGAGTAGAGGACCGCGACCGCGCCGACGAGGAAGAGCGGCAGAGACCAAGCGCCGAGCGTTTCCGTGTAGAGGTTGGAGAGCGTGGAGACCATCTCCGAGCCTTGCGGGACGAGACCCATGCCGTGCAGAACGCCGGCGCCGAGGATGTAGAAGGCGATGGTGGCGAAGGTGTAAATGACCATCGAATTGAGAACGTCGACGCCCATGACCTTGATCCAGCCGAAGGCTCGAGCGATCCATTCGGGCGAATCGTCGCGCGGCCCGGCATTGCGCGCGTAGCCCTTCTCGATGCACCAGTAGGGATACATGACGAGTTCTGTGGCGCCGACGCCGGTGATGCCGAAAGCGGCGACCGCGGTTGCGAGTCCGCCCTCCGGGGGCTGGAATGTGAGGCCGCTCAGGACTTCGCCCCAGGAGAAATACTGTGGAAGCTTAAGCAGCAGGAAGGCGCAACTGACGGTCAGCAGGGTGAAGCTGACGACCAAACCCATCGAGATCTTCTCGACGAGGTTGTAGCGACCGCGAATCAGCAGAGCGACGGTGATCAAATTGACGACCCAAACCCAGATGGTGATCGACGTCCCCTCATCGGCGGAAAAGCTCCAGTAGCGATTGAGCACCTCGGAGATGCCGCCCAGCATGCCGCCGATTTGCATCAGCGTGAACATGACCATGAGGAACCAGCACCAGACGACCCAGGAGACGCGCCAGCGGGGACCAGGAACGGTGTCGAAGGCCTCCAAGGTCGTCTTTCCGGTGCCGATGGCGTAGCGGCCGAGCTCATTCTGCACGACGACCTTGATGACGCAACTGACGAGGATCAACCAGAGAAGGGTGTAGCCGAGTTCCGCGCCGAGGACGGTGGTGGCGATGAGTTCGCCGGACCCTACGATAGAGCTGGCGAGGATGAGCCCGGGGCCGATTAGTTTGAAGATGGCGCCGAAGTCCTTCGGCGGATCGACGATGTGTTCCTTCGTGCGCGCGTAAGGATTGAAACCAGTTGGGTCCGCCATGTGAGTCCCGTGATGCTACCCCAGGGGCTCTGGAAACAGCAAGGCGACGTCCTGTTAGCCTGATGGGTTCAACCTCGGCAATTCATGCGCCTGCTTGTTTCGATTTTGGCTCTGGGAGTTCTCGGATCCGCGCCTGGTTCCGCCTCGCGATTGGACGCGGATCTGCGCGTTCACGCGTTGGATCCGAGCGGCGCGGCGCTGGAGGCGGAGGTTTCGCTGGAGAGTCCGAGCAGCGCTTTCTCGACGTCGGGCCGGGCGGACATTTCAGGGCTGATCCGTTTTCGCCGTATCCCACGGGGGGCGTACCGTGTGACGGTCCGCGCGGACGGTTTCGCGACGACGACCCGCGACTTACGGCTGGATTCCCCGATACCCCAATCAATCGAGGTCGTCCTTCAGATCGAGAGCCCGAGTACATCGGTGACCGTCGAGGGCGCTCCGGGCCTGATTGATCCGGCCGATCCCACGCTCTTGTTGCGGCTCGACCGCGAGAACCTGGATCGCACGGCGTTCTCGACTACGGGGCGGTCGGTGATCGACCAGATCTCCGATCTGCCCGGCTGGTTGTTGGAGGCGAATGCGGTTTTGCACCCGCGCGGTTCGGAATACGACACGCAGTATGTGGTGGACGGCGTGCCGGTCTACGACAATCGATCGATTGGGTTCGTGCCCGGCTTTGAGGTCGACGAGCTGGAGGCCGTTCACGTTTGGACCGCCGGGATACCGGCCGAGTACGGGCGTCGGCTGGGGGGCGTGGTCGAGCTGTTTCCTCGCCGGGCTCGGAACCGGGGGCACCATCCTGAAGCCGTTTTTCAAGGCGGGTCGTTTCGGACGGTGAGCGGCGCTGTCTCGGACCACTATCAAGGCGAGCGCGTCAGCTTCAGCGGCGGGCTCCGAGCGGGGCATACGCGCCGCTATTTGGATCCACCTTCACTGGAGAATTTCACCAACGAAGCTAGTTCGGCGGGCGGCTATGCTCGTGCCGATTTCGACGCATCGGGGCGAGATCGGATCAACTTCTTCGCACGCCGGAGTCGTGTGGGTTTTCTTGTCCCCAATGACCTGGTGCAACAGGCTGCGGGGCAGCGACAGGATCGGCGGTCGGCGGAGAGCGCGGGGCAGCTGCACTGGCAGCGCACGGCGGGGTCTCGCTGGCTGGTTTCAACCCGCGGCATGTTGCGGCAGGTGGACGCGGACTTGTGGAGCAATGCGCTCTCGACTCCGTTGGTCGTCGGCCAAGACCGTTCGATTACCGAGGGCGTCGTGTCGACTTCGTTGACGCGCCAAAGCGAGAGGCAGGTCGTCAAGATCGGCGGGGACTACCGGACAGCTGATCTCCATGAACAGTTTCGGTTTACGGAGGCCGACGAGCCGTTGGAGGCGCCGACATCGTTCGATCAGCGAGCTCGCTCGTACGAGTCGTCATTCTTCGTGCAGGACTCCTTGCGTTGGGGCGGATTGGCGGTGAACGCCGGGATTCGTCTTGACCGCTACAGCTTGTTTGTGGAGGACACGGCTTGGAGTCCACGACTGGCGGCGTCGTACTACGTACCGGGCGCCGGACTGCAGCTTCGGGCTTCTTACGACCGGGTGTTCCAGACTCCGCCGCTGGAGAACCTGTTGCTCTCAAGTTCAGCCGACCTGCTGCGCTTCGACGTGGTGGACGACGTTGAGCCCGTGCCGCCAAGTCGCGCTGATTTCTACGAGTTCGGAATTCGCAAAGCCTTTGGCGATCGCCTGCGGCTGGACGTCAGCCGCTATCGGCGCGACGTCCAGAATTACTTTGACGACGACGTCTTTCTGAACACAGGGATCGGGTTTCCGATTAGCTTCGCCCAGGCGCGTATTGAGGGAACGGAAGCGCGACTGGAACTGATGCTATGGCGCGGCTTGACGGGTGCGCTGAGCTACTCGAACATGCACGGCGTCGCCGATTCGCCGGTTACGGGCGGCCTGTTTGTAGAGGGCGGGGAAGCAGAGGAACTGCGTGACGTGCGGGAACGCTTTGCGGTGACGCAGGACCAGCGCAATACCGCCGCCGCCCGCCTCCGTTGGCAGCCTCATCCGCGCATCTTCTTTGGGGCGCGGGCGCGCTACGGCAGCGGACTGCCCGTGGAGTTGGAAGATGACGACGACGAGGACGATGAGCCGGGCGGCGTGGATTTGGATGCTGATCTTGACGGTGATGATGAAGACGAGGGCGGAGAGATCTCGCCGGAGTTCCTGCGCCGTGTGAATTTTAGTCGTGGACGTGTGCGTCAATCGTTCCAACTCGATCTGTCGGCAGGCGGAGTATTGTGGCGGCGCGACCAGCGCGAAGTGCGTCTGCAAGTGGATGTGGTGAATGTTTCGGACCGGCTCAACGTGGTCAATTTTTCGGGCGTATTTTCAGGGACGGCGCTGGCGCCGCCGCGCATGGTCGGCGTGAAGCTGCATGTGCTGTTCTGAGGATCCCGTCCTAGACTCGGAGGCTGCGGTAGATAGCGGATTGGGCGATGGTTTGTCGAAACTGTTCGCCGCTGAACCGCTCTACGGGAATCTTCGAGAGGTACTTGTGCGCCTCGATCAGCAGGTCGAAGTCGTCGGCTTTGTGGGCGGCTTCCTCCAGGCTGTTGAAATACAGCGGGTAGTTCGGCCCGAGGTATTGGGTGATCGACGGCAGCGGATTGACTAGGATCGGCGTTCTGCGGACGATGCACTCGACCACGGTGTTGTTGGCCAGCGTCGACCAAAGGTGGAGAAAGACGACGTTGCGCGCGAGTAGGGCGTCGTATTTGCGATTGGACAACGCGGGCATCCGCTCGATGTCCCACTGGCTCATCGGCGGACGGCCCGTGTGGCGGACCTCCCGCTCGATAACGTCCTTGATGCGCTCGTCCGCTACACGATCTACGGCAGGCCAGAGCATGGTCTTGTGGAGGCGGCGAACCGGGGTCATGTGGAGGCTGGAGAGCCGCCGAAGCCACCAACCTACCTGAACGAGTCGAGGCATCGGATTGGCCGAGAATTTGGCCGGCGTCCAGCACTCAGACGGGGCCTCTGTCGGGTGCTCTAGGGCCTCGACCGGCACGTCGAGACGGCTGCCGAGCCAGTCTGCCATGTACTCGGAGAGGACGTAGAGGCCCCGGCAGTGCTCTATGCTGCGTTTCCACGTTTCGAGCTTGAGGATGTAGCCTGCCGACTTTCGATATACGTGCCATCGCGGAATGTACGGCGGGCAGTGGAGGATGCCGACCCAAGGTTCCTTGTAGGGGAGCCGCCCTTGGCGGCGGCCTGCGGCGAGGCCTTTCCAGAAGGTATGTTCGATGACGGAATCGAGGAGGACGCCTCGTTGGTCGTCGCGAAACAGTGAATCGATCGAGCGCAACGCGAAATCCCAGCCGCTCCGGTGATGGGAGTATGAGACCCGGCTGTGGAGCCGGAGCTTGCGTTTGAGATCGGGCGCTGCGCTCGGCTTTCGTCCCTGATTGCGGGCTCCTAACTTGCGGTATCCATCCATCACGCCTGTTACGACCTTAACAACCCCGTTCGGCTCGCACGGCGCGCCGTCGGCTGCAAGCGGCGGGCTGCCACAATGAGTCTGGAATGGCGTGGATTGGGTTCATCCTTGGCGCTCTGGCTGCGCTGTCGGCCTGCACGATTCCGGTTGAACCGGAACCGGTCGAGCCGGCGCGGTCCTGGGAGGGCGAGACCGTCGAGGTGGCCGTGATCGAGCCCGACGCTTTCACTTCTGCCGTTGCGGCCATTCCAAAGCCGCTGAAGAACGAGACTGCCTGGAAAGAGGCCCTCACGCCGCGACAGTACTCGATCCTGCGAGAGGCGGCGACGGAGCCTGCGCTTAGCGGCGAGTTCGACGACTTTGATGCTCGCGGGCTTTACCGCTGCGCGGGGTGTGGAACCGCGCTTTTTGGTTCTGAGACGAAGTACGACTCAGGGACCGGCTGGCCGAGTTTTTGGCAGCCGGTCGATGCTCGCAACGTCTATACGCATTGGGACCGGAGCTGGGGACTGAATCGGCGCGCGGTCGCGTGTACGCTCTGCGACGGGCATCTTGGTCACGTCTTCAAAGACGGGCCCAAGCCGACCTACCTGCGGTATTGCATCAACTCGGGGGCGCTCGCGTTCGAGCCCCGCGAGTAGCAGCTTACGTTAGTTCCAAGAATCGTAGAGGCCGGCGATCCCCGCCGCTTGGGCGTCGCCGGGGTGGATTACGACGCGGTAGCGGAAGCGGAGTTGTTGGCCAGGCTCGATGGTCAGCGATCCGTCGCGGTTCTCGTCGTCGAAGAAGTCGTGTTCGCCGAAGGCGTTGGCGGCGAAGAGGCCGTAGTCGCGGACGTGCCAGAAGGTGGGGTGCTTGGGGTTTTCGGGATGATCGAAGATCGCGACGCCGTAAGTGGCGCCGTCCACAGGGCCGGAGTAGTCCACCCACGGGGACGCTTTGCCCCAGGTGTTCTTTGCGCCGACGGCTCCCGACGCATTGACGATGACGCCGGTGCCGGGCGACTTGTCCGGCAGTCGTTCGCGCATGGTCGCTGCTAGTCGAATGGCGAAGAATCCTTCCTTGGTGTCGCCGAACTTTACCGGCTCCGAGGCGGCCAGCAGAGTCATGTCGAAATCCACAACGACGTTGTCGCCGTCGACGGAGAAGTGCATCGTGCGGTCCTCGGTCAAGACGACGTCGCCTTCCGGAGAGAGCCAGTCGAAGTCGGCGCGGATGAGTCCGTCGGCACTCTCATGGACGCCCTTGAGTACGACCTTTCCTTTGTGGGTGCGCTCCTCGTAGCTGAGTTCGTTGGCCCAAAAGTCGAAACCATTGACGTCTCCGTGCGTGAACCAAAGGCCGCGGTGGTGGGGATGATCTTGAGCTTCACCCTCGACGTCGTCGCGCATGGGATAGTTGCGTGAGACGACCGTTCCGTCGGCGGCCCGCAACGGATGCAGGTACGGCTTGGGCTCTTGCGGACCGAAGTAGAAGGTGGTCAGCGGCTCCCCGTTTGCGGTGACCTCGATGGAGTCGTCGTGCTGCTCGAAAGCGATGGGGGAGGCAGGCGCAGCCGCCTCGGCCTCCACGGCGGGTTCAGTGCCGCCGCAGGCGACGAGGAGTACCAGCGAGAAGCCGACGATCATCCGTGTCATAGCCAGCGAGGATAGCAAAGTGGCGGCTACTCCAGCGCATCGGAAATTGCCGCCGCGACGGCCTGGGCCAAGAACTCGGAGCCCTCCTTGGTGAAGTGCACGTTGGCTGGGTGCTGGATGTCGTCTAGCCGCGGCAATGCCAGGGTGTAGAGGTCGTCGGTTGGGATGGCCCGCTTGGCCATGATCGCGGCGGCGGCCTGGTTGTAGGCGACCACGTCTTTGTCGTAGCGCGGCGGTTGCGTCTCGGCGCGAGGAATGGGCGTGGTGGACGCCCAGATGAGCTGCGCCCCAGTCGACTCCAGCTTCTCGACGAGTCGGCCTAAGTTGGCCTCATAGTCGGAGAGCGAGACCTGCTTCTTGCCGTCCTCCATGTACTTTAGGTCGTGCAGTCCCCAGTTGAAATGGATGACGTCCCAGGGGCCGTCGCTGAGCCATTCGTCGATGCCCTCTAGGCCTTGGGTGGTGGGCCCGCCGTTCACGGGGATGCGGTGCACGTTGGCGTGTCGATGCAACAACCGCTGGGTCTCGACCGTGTATCCGATGGAGATGGAGTCTCCTATGAGGAGTACCCGAGGGAGCCCCGGCGCATCTTCGACAGGGGCGAAGGCGGGATTCTGCGATTGAGCGGAGAGTAATCCCACCAGGAAGAGTGCCGACCAAACAGTGCGGTGCATGGCGCTATTCTAGTGCCGTGGGGCATGTGAGCGGGGATGGACGGGGATCGGCTGTGCGCACTCTGATTGTCGACGACGAAAAACTCGCTCGGGACGAACTCGGATTTTTGCTCGGCGACTATCCCGAGATCGAGATTGTCGGCGAGGCCGCGAACGGAGTCGAGGCTTTGCAGATGATCGAGGAACACGAGCCCGATCTGGTGTTCTTGGATGTCCAGATGCCTGGGCTGGACGGCGTCAACGTCGCTCGCAGAGCAGTTCCCGAAGGCGGCTCGAAGCCGCGGTTCATCTTCGCCACGGCCTTCGACCAATACGCCGTCGACGCCTTTGACGTGAATGCCGCCGACTACCTGCTCAAGCCGATTGAGAAGAAGCGGCTGGAGAAGTCGATTGAACGCGCGAAGGCGCTCCTCGACTCCGGCGAGGACGAGCGCAGCCGGGTGGAGGAACTGATTTCGCGGATCACGGCGCCGCCGCGTCCCCCGGCCAAGCTGCTGGTACGTTCCTCCAGCCGCATGTTGCTAGTCGACGCCGGCGACCTGGTTTACGCCACGATTTCCGGCGGCGAGATCACCATCTCGGCGGTCGGCGTAGAGGGGTTGTCGAACTACCGGACGATAGAGGAGTTGCAATCTCACCTGGACCCGCAATTGTTCTGGCGACCGCATCGCTCCTACTTGGTCAACATCAACCGCATCAAGGAAGTGGTGCCCTGGTTCAAGTCCAGCTACCAGTTGCGCATGGACGACCAAGAGGGAACCGAGATTCCGGTGAGCCGGGCCCAGACGAAGCGGCTGCGGGAGCTGTTCAAGCTCTAGCGCGCTCGATCCAGTTCGCGTCGAGTGCGCAGTTTTTCCTGCTGGCGGGAGAGCTTGCGCTTGTCCTTCATCGGCCCGGCGGAGTTGCGCGTCTGGGCGGCCCGGGCCACGAGGTTGCGTCCCTTCTTTGGTTTGCGCGGTCTTCTTCGTTTGGCCACGGTCTTATTGTCCTCTGCCGGGCCTTTTGGTGTCGGGCCCGCGGCGGATTTCGTATGATCGACTCGCGATGAGCAACTCCCCAGTCTCTGGCGTTCGCACGCTGACGTTCGACATCTTCGGTACCGTGCTTGATCTCACTGGAGGCATCACGCCTGATTTGGCGCTGTTCCTGCAGGCGAGGGGCAGCACGTTGGACGCCCAGGAAGTTTGGAGACAGTGGCGGGCGCGCCAGCGCCTGGAGCAGCACCAGGACACGATTTTGATGCTCGGCCACTGTGGCTACTTGGAAGCGGCTCGGCGGGCGTTCTTGTTTACGATGCGGCACGTGGGCGTTGAGTGCAGCGACGAGGAATCGCACGAGATGATGACCGTCTTCGGGCGGTTGCAGCCTTTTGAGGACGCGCGAATAGGGTTGGAGCGGTTGGCCGCCAAGTATGAGTTGGTGGCGCTGTCGAACGGGAATCAGTGGCTGTTGGACAAGCTGTGCGACGAGAACATCGGAGCTCCGTTTCGGGCGAAGTTGTCGGTCGAGCGCTACGGACGTTTCAAACCGCATCCGTCGATCTATCGCGGCGCCGCTTGCGTGCTGGATCGCGAACCCGGCGAGTTGATGATGGTCGCCGCGCATTCCTTCGACATCCACGGGGCGCGAGCGTGCGGTTACCGCGGGGCCTTTGTGAATCGGTACGGACTCCCCTATGAGCCGATGGCTGGGGATCCGGAGTGGACCGGGCCGGACTTCTTGGCGCTGTGCGACTGGCTGGGCGTGTAGGGGAGCGAGAGTCTCTAGTCGGGCAATCCGAAGGTCATGATGTTGGAGCCGACGGCCAGCGAGACATACTGCTTCCCGTCGACGGAGTAGGTCATCGGCGAGGTCTTGATGGTGGCGTTCAGGGGGAGTTTCCAGAGGGTCTTACCGTCGCGCTCGTCGACAGCGAGAAAGTATCCGCTCGGGTCGCCGTAGAAGAGGATGCCGCCCGCCGTTCCCAGGATTCCGGCGCCTCTCTTGCCGTCGATGGGGCCGAGTCGCGGCGTTTCCCAGGCGACTTCGCCGGTCTCAATGTTGAGCGCTCGAATGTAGCGCGTTCCGGGGTCGGCCTTCGGTCGTTCTCTTTTCCATCCGCCCGGTTGCATGGTGACCCGGCACTTCTCGTCCGCAATGATGTAGTAGAGGCCGGTATCGGGGCTATAGGAGCTGCCGTTCCAGTTGGTGGCGTGATTGGGGCAGCGTAGATCACTGGGCGGTAGCCGCACCGGGCGGCCGTTCTCGTCGATGCCGCTGGCCCAGGTCAGGCGATCGAGGAAGGTTTCCGCCAGCAGAAGTTCACCGTCGGTGCGATCGAAGACGTAGAAGAAGCCGTTGCGATCGGCGTGGAGCAGCAGCTTGCGCGGCTCCCCCCGATAGACCGCGTCGACGAGCACGTTGGGCTCGTTGGCGTCCCAATCGTAGATGTCGTGCGGCGTGAATTGGAAGTACCATTTCAGCTTGCCGTCCGCCGGGTCGAGCGCCAGCACGCTGTCGGTATAGAGGTTGTCGCCTCCGCGCTGGCTGTCGTCGGAGTTGGGCCACGGGTTGCCGGTAGCCCAAAAGAGCGTATCGGTCGCTTCGTCGTAGGAGCCGGTCAGCCAAGTCGAGCCGCCGCCGAGCGCCATCGAGGTTCCTTCCCACGTCTCCGAGCCGGGCTCCCCTTCGGCCGGGATCGTCCAGTGCCTCCAGACTTCCTCGCCGGTGTGGACGTTGTAGGCGGCGAGAAAGCCTCGGATGCCCCAATCGCCGCCGGCCACGCCCGCGATCACCATGTCCTTGACGATCAGCGGTGCGATGGTGCCCCCGTAGCGCTGCGGCTCGTGCGGCATTACGGTTTCCCAGACGAGTTTGCCGGTGGTGCGGTTCAGTGCGATCAGGTGGGCGTTGTCGGTGACCATGAAGACCTTGTCGCCGAGCAAGGCGACGCCGCGATTGGTGCCGAGAGAGGGGTCGGAGACCAGGCCTTCGGTCCGGGGCCGGGTATAGTGCCAAATCTGGTGGCCAGTTGTGGCGTCGAGTGCAAAGGCCTGGTTGGGGCCCGTGATGTACATGATGGCGTCGGACACGATCGGCACGGTCTCCAAGCCGAAGTAGCGCATGTTTTCGTGGTAGTAGCGCGTATCGGGCAGGAAGCGTCTCCACAGCGGAATCGAGTAGGTCCACTGCAGCGTCAGCTCGTCGACGTTCGACCGATTGACCTGATCGAGGCGGCTGTAGCGGTTGCCGCTGAGATTTCCGTTGTAGGTGAGCCACTCTCCAGCCTTTGGAGAGAGCAGGTCCGAGAATGTGATTCCTCCCAGGGGCGATGAGATGGAGGCCGCGGCGGTCTCGGGCGTGACGCCGGTCAGGCTGCTGAGATAGGCGAGGAGGTTCTGGAGGTCGTCGGGAGATGCGTCCAAAGCGGACATGAGGGAGGAGTCTTGTTCGGTGATTCGGTCAATCTCGTCCAGCGAGAGCGGGTGGAGGCGTCCGTCCAGACCTTGGATATTGACGTGGAAGCTGGTGCGGCTCCGTGCAAAGCCTCGCAGCGCCGAGCCGTTGGCCAGTTCTAGGTCCACCAGTCCATATCCCGCTGCGATCTCGGCGCTCGGTTCCAACAGAGACTGGCGGAGTTCGTCTACGGTGCGGTTGTTGGCCACGTCGGAGAGGTCGGGGCCGACCGCGATCCCTTCGCCGAAGACGGTGTGGCAGGAGGCGCACTTGCCCTGTCCCACAAAGAACGCGCGTCCCGCGTTCGGGTCGCCTGGGACGTCGGTTTCAGCCGCAGAGCCGTTGAGCGCGGCGACCATCTCCGTGAGGGCGTCCAGCATCGGCTCGGGCAGATCGAAGGCGGGCATCCCGGAGGCTGGGACTCCCTGCTCGATCACGCGCCGAATCCTCCGTGTCGAGCGGCCTCCGGAGCCGGGACCGGCGATCAGACCGGGCCCTTGCTGCGTTCCCCGGGCGTCGGCGCCATGGCAGCCGGAGCAGAGCTGGAGGTAGGTTTCGCGAACCTCCGTCGCCGGAGGCGCGTCTTCTTGGGCGCGGACTGACGGAGCGCCGAATGCGGTCAGGGCTAGAACGGCAGCGAGTCGTATGGATCGAGCGTATCTGTGCGGGTTCGGCATGCGGATGTCACTAGTCTAGGCGAGGCACGGTCGCTTTGCCCTCGAATGGGCCACACGAGAGACACGTTTGTTACGCTTCAAATTCATGCGTTTGATTGCCCTCGCTCTCCTTTCACTTCCACTTGTTGCCCAGCCCGTCTATCGCATCGATACTCTTGCCGGCGCCGAACCGATCCGCGACGGCGGTCCTGCTGTCGAGGCGTATCTAGCGCTGCCGAACGACGTCTCCGCGCATCCCGACGGCGGGTTTGTGATTTCCGACGAGTTCAATAACCTGCTTCGGCGGGTCGCGGCTGACGGGACGATCACGACGATCGCCGGATACCGAGGCGTGCGGGGCGATCAAGACACGGCGTTAGGCCGGGCGGTGTTCCCGAGGTCCGTCGCTGCTTCTCCGAGCGGCCGGATTATCCACAGCGAGGGGTTTCGCGTGTATGAGACGCTGCCTGACGGCCGGACCGTAACGTTTGCCGGCGCGTCGCGCGGCTATGACGGCGACGGAGGTCCGGCGGCCGACTCGAAGCTGCAGTTTGTCTCCGACGTGGTGTTTGGCTCGGACGGGACCGCTTACATCGCGGACTCGTCCAGCGATACGATCCGCGCCGTATCGCCGGAGGGAATCATCTCGACGGTTGCTGGGATCGATCAGTCGCCCGGCTTTTCCGGCGACGGGGGCCCGGCAACGCAGGCTCAGATCAACGATCCGGGCGAGCTAGCCGTCGCGCCGGACGGCGCAGTGTTGTTTGTGGATATCCGCAACGCCCGCATTCGTCGAATCGGCGTCGACGGCGTGATCACGACGGTGGCCGGGACCGGCGAGCGCGGTTTCGCGGAAGAGGGGAAGCTTGCCTCGGAGTCGAAGTTGTCGTTTACCACGCAGGGACTGGCTGTTGCGCCGGACGGAGGCATCTACTTCGCTGACGTCTCGCGCGCATACGTCATCGGCGCCGACGGACTCGTACAGCGCTTTGCGGGCACCGGCAATCTGCGTTCCTTAGGGGACGGAGGACCGGCGGTGGACGCCGCTCTCTTTGGCATCGAGTCGATTTCGGTCGGTCCGGACGGAACGGTCTATCTGCTTGATCGAATCGGCAACCGTATCCGGGCGGTGAACGCCGAGGGCATCATCAACACGGTCGCAGGGCGGGATCGCTTGGGATCGCCGGCTCCGTCGAACGAAGCCGTTCTGTTCCTGCCGAACGATGTCGCCCAAGGGCCCGACGGCTCGGTGTACTTCAGCGAGCCCTTGCACGACATCGTCCGGCGCAGGGCGCCTGACGGCGACATCTCCATCTTTGCCGGCACGAACCGGCGGGGTTTCAAGGGAGATGGAGGGCCTGCGAACCGAGCTTTCCTCTTTGCTCCCACGGCGGTTGACGTCGACCCGGCCACAGGCGCCGTTTATATCGGGGACCTCAACAATCGCCGTATCCGTCGAGTCGACGTCGACGGGACGATTTCCACGTTCGCCGGCTCGGGCGTCCGCGGGACCGGGGGCGACGGAGGACCGGCGACCGAGGCCGAGTTCGTCAGCATTGTCGACGTAGCTGTAGGGCCCGACGGCCGCGTTTACATCTCCGACCAGAGCGGTCACAACGTTCGCGTGGTGGACGCGAACGGGGTGATCACGCGGGTCGCCGGAACCGGCGAACGCGGAGGGGACGGCGACGGCGGTCCTGCGGTCGACGCCCAATTGAGTTTCCCTGGAAGACTCTTGATCGGGCCCGACAACTCGGTGTACATCGCCGGGAGCGCGAATCGTGCCGTCCGGCGCGTCTCGCCCGGCGGGATCATCGAAACCTACGTCGAACCGACGTTTTCGATGGGCGGCATGGTTCTGGATGCCGACGGCACTCTTCTAATCGCGAACTCAGCCAGCGGCTACATCGAACGGTGGGTCCCCGGCCAGCCGCGCGAATATGTGGTCGGGCTCAATGCCGGGCTGGGGTTCTCCGGCGATGGAGGCCCTGCGGAGGATGCATCCCTGCGAAGTCCGCAGGGACTGTTCCGGACGTCGGACGGCCGAATCTTGATCGCGGACGAGCGCAACCACCGCATCCGGGTCCTGGAAGATTCGGGCGAAGTTGCCGCCCCGATGGTCGCGGACAACGCAATTCTGCAGGCGGCGAGTTTCTTCCGCGGACGGATGGCTTCCGACGCGATTGTCAGCGTCTTCGGCGAGCACTTGGCGGTGCGCAGCGAAGCGGCCACCTCGACGCCGCTCCCGACTCGACTCGGCGGCTCCGAGGCGGACGTCACCGACGCCCAGGGAACGACTCTGCCCGCCCAGTATTTCTTCGCCTCTTCAGGGCAACTCAATCTGCTCATACCGCCTGGTTTGGCTTCGGGCGACGGCATGCTGCGCGTGCGAACCGCGGGCGGGACGTCGGAGGTTCCGCTTGGGTTGAACCGCGACGCTCCAGGGTTGTTCTCGGCCAACTCGAACGGGCAGGGGGTTGCGGCGGCGGTATGGCAGTTGGTTCGCGCCGACAACTCGCGCGAGTCCGGGTTCACGTTCGAGTTCGATGCCGGTCAAGGGGCTTCCGTGGCTGTGCCGATTCCACTCGGCGCGGAGGGCGACCAACTCTTCCTCACGCTGTTCGGGACGGGGATCCGCAATGCAACCACTGTTCGCGTGCTGGTGGATGGCGTGGAGGTCCCCGTATTGTTCAGCGGGCCTCAGCCTGATTTCGCCGGGCTCGACCAGATCAACATCGGTCCCTTGCCGAGAGATCTGGCGGGGAAGAGCGTGACGATCGTGCTGCAGACCAGCGGCCGTCAGGCGAATACGGTCACCGCCACATTCCAATAGCGTGCGGCGTATACTGAGGGCCTCTGATGCCCTCAGTCACCCGCCTCTTGATGCTCCTTCTTACGGCGGCGGCATGTGTATTTGCTCAGTCGGGGCACGTGGTTCGAGTCGACCTGGATCGCGTCATCCATCCGCTCTCAGCGGAGCTGGTCCGCCAAGCAGTGGACCAGGCCGAGGCGGAAGATGCCGCGGCGGTCTTGATTACCCTCAATACGCCTGGCGGATTACTCTCGGCAACCGAGGAGATCAACCAGGCGATTATCGCGTCGAAGGCTCCGGTGATTACCTTCGTGACTCCATCAGGCGGTCGGGCGGCTTCCGCCGGTTTCTTGATTTTGGTGACCGGGGACGTGGCGGCGATGGCGCCCGGCACCAACACGGGGGCCGCTCATCCGGTCTTGCTGGGCGGCGGCGAGATGGATGAAATCATGAAGCAGAAGGTCGAGAATGACGCTGCTGCTTCCGTTCGCGCCATTGCGGAGAAGCGAGGTCGCGATGCCGAGTTGGCGCAGGCCGCGGTGTTGGAGAGCCGTGCGTTTACCGAGGAAGAGGCACTGGAGTCGAATTTGATCGACCTGGTGGCCGCCGACGTCCCGGCGTTGCTGAGGGCGATTGACGGGCGGCAGGTGATTCGGTTCAACGATGAGGAAGAGACGCTTTCGCTCTCGGGCGCCTCCGTCACTCCCATTGAGCTGAGCTTCCGCCAGAAGATTCTCCTGCCCCTGACGGATCCGAATTTGGCGTTTATTCTGCTGGCGGTCGGCGCGCTGGGGATCTACATCGAGTTCACGAATCCTGGATTGGTTTTTCCGGGCGTCTTTGGGGGCTTGCTGCTGATCGTGGGGATGATGGCGCTCTCGGTGCTGCCGATCAATTGGGCCGGAGCCGCGCTGATCGTGTTCGGACTGACGTGTTTCGTGTTGGAGGCGTTCACGGTCGCCAACGGCATATTTACGATCGGCGGTGCTGTCGCGATGGTGTTGGGCGCGGTTATGCTGATCGATACGGGCGTGCCTGAGCTATCGATTTCATGGGGGACGGCCTTTGCGGTCACAATCCCGTTTGCGGTCATTACAGCTTTCTTGCTGAATCTGGCTGTACGGTCCTTCCGATTGAAGGTGCAAACCGGCGTCGAGGGACTCGTGGGAGAGGAAGGCGTCGCGAAGACGGACGTCTCCGAGGACGGTCGGGTCTTTATCCACGGCGAGCTGTGGAACGCCTCGTCGGCCGAGCCGATTCCCGAGGGCGCGAGGGTCCGCATCCGGGAAGTCAACGGTCTTCGCGTTCAAGTAGAGTCCGTCTCAACAGAATCGAATCAGGAGTGAATCATGACGTTCCCTTTCATCTTTGTCATCGTCGTCGCGCTCTACTTCATCAACTCGATCAAGATCTTGCGCGAGTACGAGCGTGGCGTGATTTTTCGACTGGGTCGTCTGCTCAAGGAGCCGAAGGGGCCGGGCGTCATCTTCGTGTTCCCGCCGCTCGACCGGATGGAGCGCATCTCACTGCGGGTGGAGACGATGGACGTGCCGCCGCAGGACGTGGTCACGCGGGACAACGTGACGGTGAAAGTGTCGGCGGTGGTGTTCTTCCGCGTGGTGGATCCGAGCAAGGCCGTGGTTGAAGTCGAACACTTTGTCCACGCCACTTCGCAACTGGCTCAAACGCGCCTACGTGCGATTTTGGGCGAGGCCGAGCTCGACGAGCTGCTCTCGGAGCGCGAGAAGCTGAACGGGCGACTCCAAGAGACGCTCGACGGACAGACCGAAGCCTGGGGCATCAAGGTCCAGGCGGTCGAGGTGAAGCACGTTGACCTGCCTGAACAGATGATCCGCGCGATTGCCCGCCAGGCTGAGGCTGAGCGCGAACGTCGCGCCAAGGTCATCCACGCTGACGGCGAGCTGCAAGCGTCGTTCAAGCTCGCGGAAGCGGCGGAACATCTCGCGAAGCAGCCGACATCTGTTACGTTGCGTTACCTGCAAACGCTCACTGAGATCGGCATGGAGAAGAACACGACGATCGTCTTCCCGCTGCCGCTTGACCTATTCGAGGGCCTGCAAAGCTGGGCTCAACAGAAGCGCGACTAGGTCGCTGGAGGATTCGAAGTGACCCGACGCAGTCTCTTTCAGGCGTCGCTCGCGGGCGCATTGGCCTCGCGCGCGACGCAGGGCGCCCCCGTGATCGCGGAGGACGACCCTTCGAACATCAAGGTCGCGCACATCATCAACGCCGACGTGAGCGACGACTTCCTGCTGTTTTGCAAGCAGATCGGCTTGAAGTGGGCCCGGCTGATGTATCACGAGGATCCGCACATCGACAAGATGCGTGCGATCCAGAAGCGCTTTGCGGAGTTTGACGTCCAGATCTACTCGGCGGCGCATTACTCCTACCGCTCGCTCAAGCTGCAGTTGGGACAGGCGGGGCGGGACGAGGACATCGAGACTTACCGGACGTTCCTGCGATCGATTGGGGAATTGGGGATCGGCGTGGCCTCCTACGATTTCCACCCGGCCAACACCTACACGACGAATCACGTGATTCGTCGCGGTTATCGCGCGCGCGAATTCAGCGTGAAGGATTTTCGCGAGAAGGTGGAGAAGCAGCGCTTCGACCGTGAGTATTCAGCCGAGGATATCTGGGCGAACTACAAGTACTTCATGGATGCGGTCCTTCCCGTCGCCAAAGAGGCGCGGGTCTACATGGCGCTTCATCCCGACGACCCGCCGCTGGCCAAGATGAACGGCGTGGCCAAGCTCTTTGTCCACTACGACGGCTATAAGCGAGCGGAGGAGATTGCCGGCGACAATCCCTACTGGGGCCTTCGGCTCTGCATGGGGACGTGGATGGAAGGCGGCGACCAGATGGGCAAGGACGTGATCGGCATGATCCGCGATTTTGGTCCGCGCGGTCGGCTGTGGGACGTTGACTTCCGCAACGTGACGTCTCCGCTGCCCGTCTTCCAGGAGACTTTTCCCGACGAAGGCTACACGGATATGTATCAGGTGATTAAGACGCTGCGGGAGGTGGGCTACGCCAGCGGAATTGTGCCCGACCATATCCCTCAGCTGACCGGCGATGACCGTGAACGACGGGCGGGGTTGGCGTATTGCATTGCTTGCATGAAGACCTGGGTCCGGCGGGCGAATGAAGAAGTCGGGTAGAACGAAACCCGCAGGCCTCAAGACTCGTAAACCTTTCTATATGCGTATTACGCTTTGCCTACTCCTCGTGTTGCTCGGGGCGGGGGTGCTACAGGCTGCGGATCCCGATCCGCGCGACATTATCCGCCGCGCTTTTCAGGCGGATCTGGAGAACGAAAAGGTGGCTCGACAGTACACCTTTCGTGAGCGTCAGGAGACTCGGAAGCTCGACAAGGCGGGCGGCGTCAAAGAGACGGAGTCGGAGACCTTTGACGTACTGTTCCTTTACGAAGTGCCCTACGAACGCCTGATTGAGCGCGACGACGAGCCGCTTTCAGCTAAGGACGAGGCCAAACAGAAGAAGAAGCTGGACGAGTGGCTCTCCGAGCGCGAGGACGAGTCAGAGAAGAAACGTCTCAAGCGGCTCGCGAAGAAGACGGAGCAGGAAGAGAAACGGCGCAAGATGGCCGAGGAGTTCACGCGCTCGTTCGACTTCACATTGGTTGGCTCCGAGGTTGTGGAGGGCGTGGAGTCCTGGAAGATTCGGGGCGATCCGAAGTCTGACTATGAGCCGGCGCTCAAGGAAGCCAAGTTCTTCTCGAAGATGCGGGGCGTGATGTGGGTCTCGAAGGCGGACTACGGCTGGACGAAGATCGAGGGTGAAACGATCGACAACGTCTCTTTTGGCCTCTTCTTGCTGAAGCTGCGTGAGGGGGCGAAGATGCGACTCAACCGGGTGCGGGTGAACGACGAGGTCTGGCTAGACGACGACTTTGTGGTGAACTTTTCCGCCAAGGTTGCGGCTCTGGCCAATCTGCGTCGGGAAGTTGCGATCGACTGGAGCGAGTTCCGCAAGTTCTCCGCTGAGTCGAAGCTGATTACCGCCGAAGCTCAATAGTCCAATCGGACTCGCCGCTGAGTTGGTTGGACCCAATACGGCCGGGCGGGGCAGTTATAGAGCCTGGAAACACGGCATCGCGCGAATGGCCTCCGGAGTGCTTAGAACGGTGTCGTCCCGGAGCCGACCGGGTGGAGCCGCCTTACATTTTGGTAGGCGGATACCGGGCGAGGCGCGCTTCGTTTCGGTCGGCTCCGGGGTCGCACCGCTCGACGCTGCTATTGACTGACAGGCGGTGAACTTGCTGTTGCAGCGGCGCCGCGATTGTGCCGGACGACTCCGGACTGGTCGGCGAAGAAGGTCCGCTGGTCTGTTCCTTCGGGCGGTTCGGCGCTGAGTTGGTAGGAATCGCCGTAGCCTCGCAGATGCAACTGATAGCCGGCGACGGTGCCGTGGGCGGCCAGTACCGGCGGGAGCAGTCTGGCGTCGGTGGGGCCGAGTTGATAGAGGTGCTCGGCGTACTTGCCGGTGCGCTGCTTGTAGACTTTTTGGGCGCTGACGACGGAGAGCATCGCCTGCTGGGTAGCCATCTCCGCGGCCGTGGCCTCGGGCTTTCCTAATTCGCCTTGCAAGGACCAAAATGCGAAGCCGCCCAGGACGAGAACGGCGATCGCGACGAAGATCTTGTGCATCGTCTTAGGCTAGCGGATCGCGCTATGGAATCTGCGGGTCGGCTGCGGAGGCGGGGCCGTCCCATCGCTCGCGAATCACTGTGGATTCGTCGGTATAGAAGTGACGCGATCCGGTGTGAGTCGATTGAGGATCGGCGCGGATAATATACCCTGCGGGCATCGGCTGGATGGCGTATCTGTATCCAGCCGCCTCGCCGGACAATAGCTCCTCGGGTAGTTCCGCGACTCCTTGCTCGCCGGAGATCGTCCCCAGCTCGCTCAAGGTCGGTGCGTAGCGTCCGTTGCGGACAAAGTAGCCCGTTTGGGCGCTGTGCAGGGCATTGAGGTGGACGATCGTCACCTCTTCGTAAGTCGCGCGACGAGCCTCCACAAGCCTGGGCACGGCGATCGACGCAACCAGCACCAAAAGCAGGATGCCGCCTATGGCAACGGCGGCTGAGACAGCGAGAATGACGGCGGTCCTACGTTGCACAGCCCTAGACTAGCGGATCGCGCTATTGGGTCTGCGGGGTGTTGCGGAGGAGGGCCGTCGAGGCCTCCTACTGGATCTCTGGGTCTGTTTCCGACGCTGATTGGTCGAAGTTCTGTCGGATGATCGTCGAGTGATCCGTGTAGAAGTGTCGGTTGCCGGTCTGCTCGGATTGCGGGTCTGCGTTGACCGTGTAGCCCGAGGGGGTGCCGACCATGGTGAAGACGTAGCCGGACGCGAGGCCTGCCGCAAGGTTGTTCGGAATCAGATCGGAAGCCTGGGGCGTCGGCTTTCCGCTGCCCGGCGGGGGACCCAATTCAACCATCGATTGCGCATAGCGCCCGTAGGTGGAGAAGTACTGGACTTGAGCCGTGTTGAGCGTGTGCAGGCTTCGAATTGAGGCCATCTCATACGCGGCGATGCGCGCCTGAACCAGTTTGGGTACGGCGATGGAGGCGATGATCAAGATGATCGCGATCACGATCAGCAACTCGATCAACGAAAATCCCCCGCGTCTGTTGCGGTTACGTATCTGCATCACTTCCGCGCGTCTCCTCTCTCTAGTACGTATTGACGCATCTCGGTGCGCAAGAGTGCAATCGATTTTCACTCTACTGCACCCGGAACCTAGCGCAGCCATTGGTCGATGTTCTGCTCGACGAAGAGGTCGTCGTTGAGATGAGGATATGCCGCGTAGACGCGGTCGATCTCAGCTCCTTGGCCCCGGGAGAGACCTTCGTTGGGATCGAGGCACCAGATTCCTTCGAGCAGGCCTTGGCGGCGCAGGACTTCGTGAATTCCCGCGATGCAGCCTTGGAAGTGGTGTTGCGGATCGAAGAACGCCGCGTTGGAATCCGTGATCTGGTTGCCGAGCCGCTGTAATTCGGTGGGGATCGGCAAGGCTTTCTCGACGACTCGTCGGCATTCGCGCCAGTGCTCAATTGACCGGCGGGTCCATACGGCCCAGTGGCCCAGCAGGCCGCCGGCCATTCGCAAGTCCTTCTTGCCAAAGCGGTAAGGCGTTGTCAGGTCGCCGACGATGTTGTCGTCGTTGCCGGTATAAAGCGCGATCTTGTCCGCCCGACTGGACTCGGCGACGGCGCGCATGACGTCGAAGGTCTGATAGCGGTTGAAGGGCGCGATCTTGATGGCGGCCACGGATTCGATCTCGGCCATTTCACGCCAGAATTCGTAGGGCAGTACCCGTCCCCCGACCGACGGTTGCAGGTAGAAACCGAAAATGGGCATCACCTCGCCGACGGCGCGGACGTGCTCCAAGAGCTTCGGAACGGTGGCTCTCGACATCGCGCCAAGGCTGAGCAGGGCGAGGTCATAGCCGAGGTCGGAGGCGAGTTGGGCTTCTCGGACGGCTTGGAGGGTTCTTCCGCAGACGCCGGCGACGAGGAAGCGGTTCTTGCGGCGCTGTTGCTCGTATTCGCCGACGGCTTCCGCCGCCAATTGCAGCACCGGTTGTAGTAGGCCGACGTCGCGAATTTGGAACTGCGTGGTGTGGACGCCGACCGCGACGCCGCCGGCGCCGGCGGCGAGGTAGTACCGGGTCAGCGCCTTCTGGCGTCGTTCGTCGAGTTTGCGGCTCTTGTCCAGCGCCAAAGGATGCGCGGGAATCACCGTGCCGGCAGCCAATCGTTTTCGGATCTTTTTCTTGAGTTTCGCCATTCGGTGGATGCTCTCTAGCTTAGCGGGAATCCGTTTGGAGCTTGCCGCCGCTTGCGCTACAGTAGAGTCGCTTGATCGATTTATCTCGATATATCAGTACGAGTTAATGTCGTCAATTGGAGGATTTTCATGGAAAATATACTGTCGCAAATATCCGGATTTACAGGAGTCGACGTCCGTCCGGCGCTGGTTGCGTTGGCCGTCTTGGTACTCGGTTGGATCGCCGCCCTGATCCTTGCCGCGATCGTGCGGGGAGCGCTCCGACGTACGGAGGTCGACAACCAGATTGCCGCTTGGTTCGCCGGAGACGAGCGCATGGCGGCCTTCGACCTGGAAGCCGCCGTTGGAAAGATCGTCTTCTACATGACGATGCTCTTTGTGATCGTCGCGGCCTTCGAGACTCTCGGGCTCACGGCGGTTACCGAGCCGATGCGGGCTCTGCTGGAGAGGGTGATGGCGTTCGCCCCGCAACTGTTGAGCGCCGGGGTGCTGCTTGGTCTCGCGTGGCTCGCGGCGTCGGTCGTCAAGCTGGGGGTCAGCAAAGCCGTTGCGTTCAGCAAACTGGAGGCGCGCGTCGTGGAGGAAAGCGGGGAAGAAAAGCCTTCGAAACCGCTTGGCGAGACGATTGGCGAGGCTCTGTACTGGTTCATCTTCCTGCTGGTACTGCCGGGAGTTCTGGAGACGCTGTCTCTCGACGGCATGCTGGAACCGGTGCAGCAGATGATGAACAAAGTGACGGGCTTTCTGCCCAACTTGTTCACCGCAGGCGTCACTCTTGCCGTGGGCTGGCTGCTGGCACGAATCGTTCAACGGATTGTGACGAGTTTCGCGGCCGCCGTCGGGGTGGATGCGGTGAGCGAGAGAGCCGGGCTCGAGGCGGCACTCGGGGGCCAGCCCGCGTCGAAGATCCTGGGCATGGTGCTCTACGTATTCCTCTTCATTCCCATCTTGATTAGCGCGCTCAGCGCGCTGCACCTGGATGCGGTCACGGGACCCCTCTCCAACATGCTGAACATGATTCTGGAAGCGATTCCGTCGCTGTTCGCGGCGCTGCTGGTGTTGGCTGTGTCCTATGTGATTGGTCGGGTCGTCTCTGGCTTAGTAACCAACTTGCTGGCCGGCGTCGGGTTCAACCGGGTCCTCGAGAAGCTGGGTATGGGGACCGCGGTCCCCGACGATTCAAAGACGAGTCCAGCGACGGTCGTCGGCTCGATTGTGCTGGCGTTCATCATGCTGTTCGCCTCTGTGGAGGCGGCTAACCTGCTGGGCTTTGATTCGCTGGAGGGCATCGTCGCGGATGTGCTGGCGATTGGCGGTCGGGTCCTGTTCGGCGTCGTAATCTTTGGCCTCGGGTTGCTGTTGGCCAACTTCGCGGCAGACGCCATTCGCGCCTCCGGGGCTCCAAACTCGTCTCTGCTTGGAACACTGGCGCGGGTAGCGATTCTACTGTTCACCGGTGCGGTGGCGTTGAGCCAAATGGGGCTGGCCGACGACATCATCGCCTTGGCCTTTGGTCTCACGCTGGGCGCCGTGGCCGTGGCGTCTGCGATTGCGTTTGGAATTGGAGGCCGAGATGTGGCCGCGAAACAGCTTGAGAACTGGTCGCGATCACTCGAGAACCGAGCACAGGATTCTCACTAACACGGTGCAGACCGCAAAAGTTCCGGGGGCGCTGGCCCCCGGAATGTTGCGGTGCTAAAGTAAGGTTTCCGAGAGCGCTCGACGACTTTTTCTTAGAGGCCAGCCGCTAATAGAGTGGGTTTGCCTGAGGGAGGTAACTGTGTCGAAGACGGGACGTGTTCTTATCGTCGCGCGGGCTCCGGAGAACTTACTGAAGCTCCTCCCGCGGTCCCCTGGGCGCGTAGTATTGGCCGCCCACAATTGCAATGAGGCGCGCGATGCTCTTGCCAAGCATGCCGACATCGAGTGGGTGATTACCGAATCTTCCTTCGCGGACGGTAACTGGTACTCGGTGCTGGAGTCGTCCGTCGAACATGGCGATCGCGCACGGCTCCTGGTGGCGTGCGACCGCCCGAGTGATCGACTGCGAGAGGAAGTATCGAGCCATGGCGGCGAGGGCGTGATTCTAGGCCGCGAAGTGGCTCCCTGGGTGGTGAATCTTAGCGAGAGCGCCACGGCTTAGCGGCCGATTTTCCACCACTTCTTTTTGCCTTCGTGCTTCGGCTTTACGTCGCCCGGTTCTTCAAACGGGAGGTCGACGCTAATCGGGCTGTGGTCGGAGAGGCGCTCTTCGAGGGCGTAGTTCACTTCAGCCATCGTCCTGGCGAAGTGCGGAGCGAAACGGTAGGTTTGCTTGGTGTCGCGCGGATCCTCTAGGTAGCTCTTCACCAGGATCCAATCGAGCTTCAACTTGCCGGTGGGGCCGATGGTGCGCGTGACCGCGTAAGTCTCGGCGAAGCCTTTGGCGTCTCGTTCGTTGGAGTTGCCGAGCGTTCCGCTCTTCCCATCGCGACTGCGGTCCCCGTCTCCGCGAAAATCGAAAACAGTCCCCTCGGCGAAGCGCCAGGTCTCCAGGCGCTCGAAGAGTCCGTACTCGGGGTTGGGAGCGACGATGGGGACGTGCGCGGCGGTGGGGTCGCTGTGGTTCTTGAGCAAGTTGGCGCCGCCGACGAGCACGTCGTAGGCGAGGCCAAGTCCAGTGGCGTACTTGATGCCTTTCTCCGCCCAGAACTGTGAGCTGCCGAGCGTATGATAGATCTCTCGTTTCAAGCTGGTCGGCGTCGTGTCGGAGAAAGTCGTGTTGAGGTCGCCCGCAACGACGACCGGGTGACGGACCTCGAGAAGATGTTCCAGCGTCTCTTCCATCTGGGCGACGCGGTTCTTGGGGGCGGTTCGGTTCTCAAGATGAGGCGCGGCCACGGTGAGCTTTCCGCGGGGCAAGTCCGGCACGTCCAACTCCACGTAGAGCGTCGTGCGCCCTCCGCGGCGGATTTCGCGGCGCACCTTCTCCAGGAAGACGTTGGCGGCAACCGCGCGCTTGCCTCCTTCGAGTTTGCTGATGCGGTCGCGCTCCCCGGCGAACCAGTCGTAGCCGACAGTCTTAAACGGGCGCAGTTGTACTTGGCGAATCGGGTAGCGGGAAAGGACCGCGGTCCCGTGCAGCGCGCGGATCCTGTCCTCGTCCACCTGGATCTCCGAAACGGCTTCGGTCCGTTCGGCCTCGTCCTCCAGTTCCTCGAACTCTTCGGTGCCGAGGCTGATGGGATCGATCTCCACGAACTCGACGCCGAAGGCCCAATTCATGTCGAGAGCCTCGCCGAGATCCCGGATCACATTGCGGTAGTCGGAGCGGCGCATGCCCCAATCGACTTCGTTGAGCACGAGTACGTCGGCGGTCCGCAGCGCTTCGAGCTCATTGAGCAGCCGGGCCGCGTCGACTTGATGCTCGCCGCCCGGGAGAAGCTCTAGGAAGGCATTGCGATCGGTGAGCGCCGCGACGATCTCGTCGAAGCGCATCCCTCGCTCGATATTCCAATGCACGACGCGCAACGATCGTCCGAGACCCTTGACGTTCGGGCGTGCGGGGCGAACGCCGCGGTAGTGCGCTTCGTTGTTGACGAAGGGCGTCGTGACGAGCGTCCGTAGCTTTGCCTGAAGGCTCTCTTCCAGGGACTCCTCGCCCAACTTGAGGAGCTCTGGATAGGTGAATACCTCGGGCCCTTGGTCGCGGACATACTCCTGGGCTCGGAGAGCAAACGGAAGAAATAGAAGGGCTAGGACCAGGTATCGGCTTTGCGGTATTCTTCGAAACATTTCTCAAGACCTTCGCGGCCGGGCGCGGATAGTCCGTGCTCCATGCCTACGACTCCCTTGTATCCCTTTTCGTAGATTTCGCGGAAAACGCGGTTGTATCGAATCTCGCCCGTCCCGGGTTCCTTGCGTCCGGGGACGTCGCCGGCTTGGAAGTAGGCGATGCGATCCCAGTATTGGCGGATATTGTTGACGAGGTTTCCCTCCGAGATCTGCTGATGGTAGATGTCGAACAGCAGCTTCACCTGGGGGCTGTCGACGCGGTCGATGATCTCCGCTCCGTGCTGGGAGGAGACTACGTGATAACCGGCGTGGTTGACGAGAACGTTGAGCGGTTCGAGAACCAGCGTGAGGCCGGTGCCGTCGACGAGCTCGGCGGCCCGCTTGAAGCCCTCGACAACGTTGGAAGTCTGTTTGGCGAGGGAAAGGTAATCCACGCTCAGTCCGGTGGTCACCGTGGCCCAGCGGTTGCCCATCACTTGGTGGTACGCGACGGCTTTCTCCACGTCGGCTAGGAAGCTCGCATGGAACTTACGATCGACGAGCGCGTCCCCTTTCCATCCGCCGGAGTTGACCACGAAGACGCCCATCTCCATATCGAGAGAATCCATCTTCTTGCGGATTTCGGCGGCTTCTTCAAGCGAATGGTCTCTGGCGAGCCGGTTGAACTCGAAGTAGCGGAAGCCATAGTCGGCGTAGACCTCAAGGTGCTGGTCGACCGAGACCTCTTCGCCGAGCATCCCCATACGCGGTGCGTAGTTCAGATGCCAGCGGTGCGTCGCTGCGGTCTCTGGGGGCGGTCCGGCGGTCGGCGCTTCGGGTTCTCCGGAGCATCCCGCCAAAACAGCCGTCGTTGCGGTGAGGAGTTCTCTGCGTCGGATCATGACTGGTGCTTGCGTAGGAACTCGTCGCGGCTCGTCTCGGACTCAAAGAAATAGACCTTGCCCTCGCGTTCAAGTCGCACGGCGGACTTCTCGTCGATGTAGGCGCCCGTCTCTGGATCCCGCACTAGGCGGCCCTTGGTGGCGGCGTCCGGTTCGACCTTCTTGGCGGCGCCTTTCCAGGCTTTCGACGCGGCTCTGCTGACGTCGCCGACCAGCATACGCAACATCGCCAGTGCGACGACGATGAGTACGAGAATGACGATGGCGCGCATTTGAATGTGAGAAGGGGCGCCGACGGATCGTCGACGCCCCTGAACTCGCTTCACAAAGTGAAGGTGAAGGCGTCTAGCCCCTCTTCTTCTTCTTTTTCTTGGTCGGGTCGACGAACTCGGTCTCGACCGCGCCGGACATCGACTGGATCATCGCCTGCGCCGCGGGGGCGTTGGGGCCGGTGGGTTCCAGTTCGACGTATTTCTGAAGAGCCTCGACCATCCCCGGAGGAGGCACGACCGAGCCGTCTTCGTTCATCTGCGCCTTGCCCGACATCGCAATGCCCATTTGGTAGTAGGCGTTAGCGAAGTCCGGCTGGATCTCAGTGGCTTTCTGGAAGGCTTCGATGGCGGCTTCGGTGTTGCCGGTATTGATCATGACCGCGCCCAAGTTGAAGTAGTACTTGCCGCCGTTGACCGGGTCCATGGCCGCTGCGTTGGCTAGTTCAGCTTTGCCTTCGTCCATCTGACCGGCTTGGATGAGCGCCAGTCCGAGATTGTTGTGATAGGCCGCTTCAGTCGGCTTGAGCGTCAGCGCCTTGCGGTAGGACTCGGCGGCTGCGTCGAGGCTCGCCTGCTTGGCGTCCCCGACCTGGGACTTGGCGACGCCGGATTGCGCATCAGCCAGGTTGGCCCAGATGACGTCTTGTTCCGGATCGATGGTGGTCGCCTTGGTCAGGGCCGCGATGGCGGTCGGAAAATCGCCTGCTTGCTTGGCGGCCATGCCGGCGTTGAAGGTCTCATTGAGTTCCTTGTTCTTCGCCATCGCCTTTTGGCGCTTGGCGAGCTCGGCCTCGTACTTCTTGCGCTCGGCCGGGGACATGCTCTTGAGCACTTTTTCGCTCGCCGGCTCGCTGGAGTTGGCCGCGGCCTCGGCGCGCGCTTTGACTTCAGCCAGGTCAAAGTCGACTTCTTCGCCGCCCATGCCGACTTTGACGCCGGACACGCGATCGACGACTTCTCCGTCGATCTCAAGCGCTACGTTGTACATGCCGAGCGGCAGTCCGGCGTGCAGGTAGGAGCCCTTCTTCTTGTGGAGCTTGGTTTCGTACTCGGCGGGGACGTCTGTACGAGTGATCTTGACCATCCCGCTTGTGACAGGTTTGCCGTCCTCGCCGACGACTTTGCCCCTCAGGGCTCCGGTCTGCGCCGACAGGGACAGACCCAACGTCAGTACGAGTGCGGGCAACAGGTGTGAAATTCGGACCTTGGCAAGCATTTTCGTCATCAACTCCCTTATCTTGAAGCGCTTACTTTCACGAGTCAGGATACAACATTGATCCTGCCTGGGCCAGCTTGTGGCCGAACTCCCTCGCCCCGACGGCGCGCTTATTGCCGCTCGGTCACCGTCACCTTTCAGGTCGCTCGATAGCGGATCGGGTCGCGACGTCCCGCCTTTGCAAACGCGGCTAGCCGCAGCGAGCAGCTGTCACACGTTCCGCAGGCCGGATCCTCGTCTCGATAGCACGACCAAGTGAGTTCGACCGGAGCGTTCAACTCCGCGCCTCGCTCAATAATCTGGGCTTTCGACATCCCGATCAACGGCGTTTCGATCTCGATCCTCGTCTCAGGGCGCGTGCCGACTCCAATCAACTTGTTAAACGCTCGGTAGTATCCTGGCCGGCAATCCGGATACCCCGAGCTGTCCTGCTCGACGGCGCCGATGAAGATCTTCGACGCACCCAGCGCCTCCGCCCAAGACGCGGCCGCCGCGAGGAAATGCGCGTTGCGGAAAGGGACGTAGGTGACGGGAACTTGGCCTGCCTCCACGGCCGCCGGATCCGCATCCGGCACCTCAATCGCTCGGTCGGTCAGTGCGGAGCCTCCAATGGCGGCCATGTAGCGCTGATCGACCACGAGCCGTTTGTCGACTCCCAGACGGTCGGCAATCTCCTCGAACGCGCGGCGTTCCCGCCGCTCGGTTCGTTGACCGTAGTCGGAGTGCAACGCCGCCACTCGATACTGCTGAGCCGCGATCGCCGCCGTAACGCAACTGTCCATGCCGCCCGAGAGCAACACGACTGCGGCGGGACAAGAGACGTTAGGCTCGGGAGCGGTCACGTCTACCATCCTACGCAGTACATATTGTGACGTGCCAGACGTGCATTTCGTTACGTTTGCGGGGCGCGTGCTGGTAGCATCAAGCGAACGTCTCATGTCCTCTTGGGCCATCTCGGTCGTCATTCCCGTCCACAACGAAGAGAGCAGCTTGTTGCCGCTCTACGACCGCCTCATCGCGGTCCTTGAAGCGTTGGGGAACGAGTTCGAAGTCGTCTTTGTGGACGATTACTCGACCGATACTTCACGGGCGCTGCTGGAGAATCTGGTGGGCAGCGACCCGCGGCTGGAGGCGGTTTTCCTGCGCCGGAACTTTGGCCAGACGGCGGCTCTGGCGGCGGGGTTCGAGCATGCTTCCGGCGACGTCATTATCGCCATGGACGGCGACTTGCAGCACGCTCCGGAAGACATTCCGGTCCTCCTGGCCAAGATCGACGAGGGCTACGACATCGCCAGCGGCTGGCGCGAACACCGAGTAGACGGCTGGTTGCTGCGCCGACTGCCTTCGCGGGTGGCGAATTGGATGATGGCGAAGATCTCCGGGATCGATTTGCACGATTTTGGGACGACGTTCAAGGCCTATCGCGCCGACGTGCTGGATTCGGTTCGACTCTACGGCGAGCTGCATCGCTTCATCCCCGTATTGGCGTCGATGGACGGCGCGCGCATCGCCGAGGCCCCGATCCAAAACGTGGTCCGGGCCGATGGCAAGTCGCACTACGGATTGAGCAGAACGTTTCGCGTGCTGTTCGACCTGGTGACGCTGCAGTTCTTGCTGCGGTACCTGACGAGGCCGATGCACTTTTTTGGCTCGATCGGGCTGGTTTGCGGGACTTTGGGCGGCGCCGTCTTCAGCTATCTGCTGTGGCGGAAGTTGGACGGGGTGCACATTATGGTCGAGCACGGTCCGCTGCTGATCGGCGGGGCGGTGTTGCTGGTCACCGGGCTGCAGATGTTCACGACCGGCTTGATCGGCGAAGTGCTGATGAGGACGTACTTTGAGAGTCAAGGGCGACCGATTTACGCCGTGCAGCGGGTCATTGCGGCCGAGAGCAGCGAGACGGCGGTGTAGCGGCCGTTGGGGCCACGGACGCCGACCGCCAAGAGCAAGGCCGTGCGTGTTGCGACATCTGCGTTCCGCCGATCCAACAGAGGGTAGGGAACTGGCGCGAACTAGGGTTTCGACGGTCCGGACTCTCAGTCCAATTTAGGCTGGCAGCCGGAGGCGCCGTTGGGCACGATGAGAGTTGAGGCCGCGTTCGGCCGCCTGTTCCCGCGGTTCCTTGGGACAGAGAAACCAGCATGTCTTCGCACGGTCCGTTATCGCTTCAGTTGGTCACATTGGCCGTGCAGGTATTCTTGCTGGCAGTGCCGGTGCACCTGTACTTGGCGCTGCGGAAGAAGGTCGGCGTGTTTCCCGCTGTAGCGGTTGCGGTCGCGGTCGGGCTGCTGACCTTGTTTTCAGACATGGTGGCCGTGGATGTGAAGGTGCTCGGTTGGGCTGAGCGCTCGCCCGCATTTTGGCGGCCGCTGTCGGCGGTGTGGGTCGCCGGAGCGTTCTGTTCCTACGCCCTGTACTGGGCTTGGCGGATCTATCGCAAGTACGTTCCCGCCCGCTCGGAGGCGCCCGAGCCAGCCCGCCGCTTCCTGCTGGAGACCGGTGCCAAGGCGGCCCTGGCGGCGCCTTTCGCCGCGGCGGGGTACGGCATCTACGTGGGTCGGGACGACGTTCGGGTGGAAGAGGTCGACGTCGCGATTGCGGATTTGCCGGCGGACTTGGAAGGCCTAACGATGACGCAGATCACGGATCTGCATTCGGGTCCGTATCTGACGCCGCAGAAAGTCTCGCGAATCGTCGCCATGGCGAACGAGACGCGACCCGGCCTCATGCTGGTGACCGGCGACCTGATTTCCCGCGTCGGCGACCCGCTGACGGCCTGTATTGACGCGTTGGGCGGTCTGCGCGCCGACTCGGGCGTGTGGGGCTGCATGGGCAACCATGAGTCCTATTCGATGGCGGAGGCCTATGCCGAAGAGTACGGTGCGCGCCGGGGACTGCGGTTTTTGCGGCAATCGAGCGAGGCTCTGCGGTTCGGGGACGCTCGGCTGAATCTGTGCGGCGTGGACTACCAGCGCACGACCAAACCGTATCTGGTCGGGGCTGAGAATCTGATGCGGACCGATGCGGTGAACGTGTTGTTGTCTCATAATCCGGACGTTTTTCCCTTGGCGGCTGAGCTAGGCTATGATTTGACCGTCGCCGGACACACCCACGGCGGCCAGGTCACTGTGGAGATCCTCGAGCAAACCCTGAACCCCGGACGCTTCTTTACGCCCTACGTAGTGGGCTCTTACCAGATCGGCGGCCGGTCGCTCTATGTAAGCCGCGGGCTGGGGACCGTCAATCTACCGATGCGCATCGGCGCTTTCCCGGAGATCTCCGTACTAAAACTCAGGCGCGCCTGACCTGATTGGATGCGATACCTAGTTCTCAGCGACATTCACGCCAACCTGGAAGCGTTGGCCGCCGTACTGAAAGTGACCGAGGGGGAATACGATTCGATCGTCTGCCTCGGGGATATCGTCGGCTACGGAGCCGATCCCAATGCGGTGACGAACTGGGTCCGCGAGCACTGTTCGGCCGTCATCCGAGGCAACCACGACAAGGCCTGTTGCGGACTGGAGGAGCCGGTCCTGTTCAACCCGATCGCCAAGCGGGCCGTGGAGTGGACTTACGATCAGCTCACCGAAGAGAACCGCCAATATCTGCGGGAACTGCCCCAGGGGCCGTTCGAGGCCGATGGTTTCTTGATGGTGCACGGCGCCGTCACTGACGAAGACGAGTATCTCCTCGATATGCAGGACGCTGTACGGCAGTTCGACCACATGATGGGGCGGCTGGTGTTTTTCGGTCACACGCACGTTCAAGGCGGTTTCTTCTTGCGCTCGGTAAACGGCTCCGCGCCGGATCGGATGCCGCACCCTCCGTCGGCGATTGAGGTGCGGCCAGGGGACTCCCTGCTGGTCAATCCAGGTTCGATAGGGCAACCACGCGACCATGTCTGGGAAGCCGCCTACGCGATCTTCGATACGGATAAGGCGGAGGTCGAATATCGCCGCCAGGCGTACGATCTTGAGCGCGCCCAGGCCAAGATACGGGATGCTCGGTTGCCTTTGCCGCTGGCAGAGCGATTGGCCGTGGGGCGTTGACGGACGGTTCGTCTCCACCTTTTTGCCGTTTTGAGCGTCTATTTCTGGTAGCGCCTGTTACGATCGCCCGCAGGAGGGTTGCCCCGTGCGCCTAATCGTTCTCCTTTCCATATCTGCTCTCATTCTTCCCGCCGCTGAACTCGAAGTAACGAAGGTCGTGCTCTACAAGCACGGCGTCGGCTACTTCGAGCGGGCCGGCGCCGTCGGTTCCGGCGACCCAGCGGAGCTCCAATTCAAGGCGGAGGAGATGGACGACGTTCTGAAGTCCCTGACGGTTCGCCAGACGGGCGGCGACGGGGTTTCGGCGGTCCGCTACGATTCCTCGGATCCTTTGTCGAAGAGGCTGCAGGTGTTCCCGTTCCATCTCGGGTCGGGCGCCGGACTGCACCAGATTCTCGACCAATTCAAGGGCTCGGAAGTTGAGCTGCTGATTGGTTCCGAGCGCGTGGTGGGAACGATCCTGAGCGCGCGCAGCGTGCCGCCTTCTGATGAGCGGGGCGAGATGCAGCAGTTGCTGCTGCTGGCAAACGGCGCGATCTTGACGGTGGATCCGCAGTCGGCGGGCTCGATTCGCTTCTTGGACGCTAAGATCCAGACTCAGTTTGCCGAGTACTTGAGCGTGATCTCGCGTTCGCGGAACACGGAGAAGCGTGCGGTGACGATTGAGTCGCAGGGCGGGGCTTCGAGGGTAGCGGCGAGCTACGTGGTACCGACCCCGATTTGGAAGACGAGCTATCGGTTGGTGTTTGACGCTGAAGACGAGCCGCTGATGGAGGGCTGGGCGATCGTCGACAACACGTCCGGCGAGGACTGGGAGAACGTGCGACTGTCGCTGGTCTCCGGGCTGCCGGTGAGTTTCATTTCGCGGTTGTACGAGCCTCGGTACTTGCAGCGGCCGGTGGTGCAGTTGGCGCAGGATCGCGCGGTGCGGCCGACGGTTTATAGCGGGGCGATTGAGGAGCAGGAGATGGCGGCGGACGAGGCGGTAGTTGCCGGGGTTGCGGGCGGCTTCGGCGGAGCGCGCGCGTCCGCCCCCGCGCCGATGGCCAAGAAGGCGGCTGCTTATCGACAGAACGTCGCTGGGGTGGGGGGCTATCTTGCCGAGGCGGAGGGCCTAGCTAGCAACAGCGATCGGTTTTCCCGCACAGACCGTCCCGGACAGTTCGAGCGTCTTCAGGGGTATTCGAACATTGCGGCTACCGCAGAACGTGCCGAACTCGGCGACCTGTTCGAGTACGCGATTGAGAAACCAGTGACGATTCGTAAGTCGGAGTCGGCAATGCTGCCCTTCTTCGGAGAGCGGGTCGAGGCGCGACGCTTGTACATCTACGACGACGCCCAGGGCTCGCAGCATCCGATGAACGCTGCAGAGATCACGAACAATACCGACGCGACGCTGGACGGCGGGGCCATCACCGTTTACGACGCCGGCGCCTACGCCGGGGAGGCGTTGGTGGAGACGATTAAGGCTGGAGACAAGCGGCTGATTAGTTATGCGGTCGATCTTGGAACACGCATCACAACCGCCTTTGATTCCGATTCGAAGCTCCAGAGCGAGATTCACCTCGCCCGCGGTGTGTTGACGACGAAGACGGCCGTGCGAGAGACGAAGGCATTTACCGTGCGCAACGTCGACGATACGGCCAAGACGATCGTCATCGAGCATCCGGTTCGCCAGGGCTTCAAGTTGGTCGACATGAAAGCTGCCGAGACGACGGCCAAGTCCTACCGCTTTGAGGTTGCCGTTGCTGCCGACGAACTGGAGAAGTTCGCCGTCGTGGAGGAGCGGGTCTACGCGCAAAGCCACGCGATCACGAACATGAATCTAGACCAGCTGATGAGCTGGGTGAATAACAAGGAGATCGACGCCGCCGGACGAGCGAAACTCGACGAGATCGCAACCGCGAAGCGCGAAGCGGCGGACCTCCAGCGAGAACTCCAGCGAACCGAGCAGCGAATTAACGAGCTTGGGCAGGACCAGGGGCGGCTACGCAACAACATATCGACGTTGCGTTCAGTGGCCGGACAGCAGCAAAAGGTGCAGGAATACGCTGAAAACTTGGCGGCGACCGACGGCGAGATCGTTCGCCTAAGCGACCGGCGGGCTGATTTGCGCGGCCAGGTCGACGAAAGCCAGCGTGCAATCAATGCGCTGATCGAATCGCTGGAATTCTAGTCTGGCGACGAGATTATTGGCACAACTGGCGGAAACTGGGTTACACTCGCGATACGAATGTTTCGTCTATTGTTCCCCCTTGCAGCGGGTATGGTGCTGGCGCCTTTCCTGCTGAATGCACAACTTCGATCGAACGGTTCTCAGTTGATCGGCCAGGGGACGCCAGGCGTCATTGGGGCCCCTGAGGCGGACGACTTTTTCGGCTCATCGGTCGCAACCGGCGATTTCAACAACGACGGGTTCGACGATCTCGCGGTCGGGGTGAGCGGCGAGAGCGTCGATGGAGAAGGATCGGCCGGGGCGGTGAACGTGCTGTACGGCGGACTGGGCGGCATCGCATCCGCCGGCGATCAGATTTGGAGTCAGAACACCACGGACGTCGACGGCGAAGCGGAGGCGGACGACCAACTTGGGTTCGCGCTCGCTTCGTGTGACTTCAACGGCGATCACTTCTACGACCTGGCCATGGGCGCTCCCGGCGAGAACGACGGGGCCGGCTCGGTCAACGTGCTCTACGGCGCGCCTGGAGGGCTGGAAGCGGCCGGGAATCAGACCTGGTCGCAGGGATCGCCCGGCGTTATCGGACTGGAAGAAGCGGGCGACGTGGTCGGCTTCGCACTGGCCTGCGGCGACTTTGATTGGGACGGGTTCGACGACCTGGCAATCGGGGCTGCCGGCGAAGCGGTCGGCGAACTCGGCGGCGCGGGAGCGGTGAACGTCCTCTACGGCTCCGCGCAAGGTTTGACCGCCACCGGCGACGCGATCTTCACGCAGAATACTGACGGATTGGCGAGCGAGGCGGAGGTCGGGGATCTCTTCGGTAGTTCGCTGGCGGCCGGGGACTTCGACAACGACGGTTACTGCGATCTTGCGATCGGCTCGTCCGGGGAGGATCTCGAACCGGTCGGCTCCGCCGGCGTGACGCAGATCCTCTACGGCGGCGAGGACGGCTTGATGGGTGCGGGTAGTCAGATCTTTCACCAGGACTCTCCGCTCGTGCCGGACACGGTGGAGCCCGGCGATCGATTCGGCGAGGCTCTGACGGCCGGCGACTTCAACAACGACGGCTTCTATGACTTGGCCGTCTCCGCGCCTGGGGAAGACTTTGGCGAAGTCGCCGGTGTGGGCGTGGTCACCGTCTTATTCGGTCGCTCCGGCGGTCTCGCTGCCGGCGACGCTGCGTATCTCCATCAGGATTTGCCGCGGGTCTCCGACGTCGCCGAACTCGGCGACGGTTTTGGGGGTGCTTTGGCCTCGGGCGACTTTGATCACGACGGCTTTGACGATCTTGCGATAGGCGTTTCAGGCGACGACGTTGCCGGCGTGAACAATGCCGGTCTCGCACAGGTCTTCTACGGCCGTTCCTTTGGCTTTTCCGGCGGCGGACAGTTGTGGTCGCAGGAGTCCCCCGGCATCGACGGCGAGGCTCAGGTGGATGACCGCTTGGGCAATGCGTTGGCGGTCGGAGACTTCAATCGCGACGGTTTCAGCGACCTCGTGATCGCCGCCTCGCGAGAGGACTCGGGCTCGGTGGAAGATACCGGCCAGGTCCACGTTCTGTTCGGCGGGCCGCCGGCGGACCTCGAGTCGGACCTTTTCCGTCAGCAACGCGCCCAACGCGGCGCGGCCGCCCGGCGTCGAGCCCTGCTGGGGCTGCTGCCCTAGTCCTCCCCTCGTTTGACTGGATCAATCTCTATGCGACGTTTCACTCTCATCCTGGCTCTAGCGCTTGCCGCGACTCTCCCTTCCGCCGCCGCCGATCGGGGCGATACTAAGGAGGCCTTTATCCTGCCCGGCGACAGCGTCATTCCCCAGATCGCTACCGGGGGCGGCTCGCTGTTCATGACGTTCCAGTTCGTGGGAATCACGGATACGGCGGCCACCGTCACGCTGTCGTTCTTTGACGGCGCGGGCGACCCGATGGCGATCCCCTATATGCAGGACGGCCAAGAGATTGTGTCGGACACTTTGACCGAAACCGTGGCCCCCGGCGGCTTTGAAGTTGCACGGACGGTGATCGGTGCGGAGTCGGTGCAGGTGGGTTACGCTCGGGTTTCGAGCGCCCCGGAGAACTCTGTGGCGGTCAGCGTGGCTTTCAATCAGGTGGTCCCCGGAAGGCCGCTCTTCCAGGCGTTCATTCCGCTCGATACCGTGCTGCACAACCGGTTCTTCGTGCCCGCTTTGAATACGGGCGGGTTCACGGGTTCGATGGCGATCGTCTCGTTGATCCAGCAAGACGTAACCTTCATCGCTCGCAACAACAACGGCGTCGAACTGTGCCGCGAGGCGAGAAAGTTTGCGGCCGGGCAGCATACGGCGTTTCTGTTCCGCGACCGGCTGGCTTGCACGGCGGGCGTCGATACCGTGATTGAAGTTGTCGGCTCCGAGGATTTTGGACTGGCCGGATTCGGACTGACGGCGGAGGACTCGGGCGCTTTCGTGACGCAACCCGTCTTCGGACCTGAGATTCCGCTGCTGCTCTGATCGCGCACGCTCGCAATATGCGGCCCATGCGCGACCCCTTACAATAAGGCCGATGCGCAATCTTCTGATCCTCTCTGCCCTGATCTTGTGCTTCGCCGTGGTCCCGCTTCCTGCGGCCTCGCCTACGGACTGGACGCTGGACTTCTTTGAGCGATTCGATGAGGAGCGGCAAGTAGCGACCTACAAGGCCTTCATTGCGGCGCACAAGGACTTTCGCCACGGCGTCAAGGATCTGGGGGACGTGCTGCGCAGCGAATCCAAGCAGCTCCAGAAGAGTTTTAGCCGCATGGCTGACGACGGTGAGAAGGCCCTGCTGCGCTGGTCGAAAGAAAGTGAGCGGGAGTGGAAGCGCGCCGTCCGTGAGCGCGTTAGGAGTCGCTGAGCGTCCAACGTCGCGTGACAGCTCCGCGTAAGACCAAGAACAGCAGCAGTCCCGCCGGGCCGAACATCATCGTCAGCAGCAGGCACGGGACGACGGCCCAGTGCGGCATGCCGACGCGCTGCGCTTCGCGCACTTGCCAACTACCGATGAAGAGGTCGAAGGCGAGGTAGTGGATCCAGCCGGCGACGAGAATCTCCGGCGTCTCAAAGAAACTCCGGATACCCATGATGGTGTCCATGTCGCCGTCAGCGTCTCCCCATCCAAGCGAGACCAGCCAGGCGTACGCGACCGCCAAGAGGCCCGGAATGAGGATCCCTGAAATGAGTCTCGCCGAGAACTTCCAGCGTGGGGCCACGAGGAGCAAGAGCCAGCCCGGGAGGACGGCGGCGTTGGCGACGGTGAGCAGCGAATCGAGCATCATGTCATTCGAGTGAGGATCAGGGGGGAGAGGCCCCAGGCCAGGGAGAGTCCCAGCAGGATACCGCCGATGACGCGCTCCTTGTGCATGGAGAACCAGAGGTAGATACCGCTTGCGCCCAGGAGCAGCAGCGCGATGGAGGCCAACAGCGACAGAGCCGACCAGAGGTTCGACGGCAGTAGGTCGTGCCAGAACCCATGATTGACGTGTAGTTGCACCATCATCTCCGCAAAGTTCCAGTTCTTCCGGGCCAACGTCGCCTCGCCGGACTCTCGGTCGAACGTGACGCGGACCTCCTCGCCGGGCCGGAAGATGCGCATCTTGACGACGGCGCCCTCTTCGCTGATCTGGCTCAAGTCGCCTTTGAGGCCGTGCTCATTCATCAGCTGAGAGGCTAAGGCGCGCGGCGTGGAATCCGCAGCGGCTTCCAGCCGAACGGTGGACTCGTTCTCCTTCACGCCCTTAGGCAGCAGTGGGCGGTAGATGATCACGAGGGAACTGAGGGCGAAGATCATCGCCATCATGAAGGCCCCCAAGCCGAGGCCCAAATGGATGTTGCGCATCAGGCGGTACATAGCGGTTATTGGGTCCCCAGCCAGAGCGCCGCCGCTGTGACGACGGAGGCTCCGAAGATGAGTTGCGCCCACAACAACCGCGGGCGCGTGGCCAGCCAAAGATAGACTCCCGACAGCGTCATGAAGACGAATGCATAGAGCGAAAACTCGTTGTAGAAGGCCCACAGGCGGGCGACACGCTCCTTCGGCCCGCGACCAGAGTGCGAGGCGTGCATGGAGGAAAGGAATCCGAGCAGCGGTCGCCGGCGGTACTCGATGCGAACCTTGTTCTCGGCCTCCAAGATGTGGATGTCGCGGCGGCCGTTGTAGGAGAAGACGAAGAACGTGACGTTGCCGTCTTGATCGCGATGAATGTTGTAGTGCCCGCCGCGCAAAGGCAAGTGGATCGATTCATAGGCGAGCCTGGCGAGCGCTTTGTCGTCCAGATCACCGGGAGCCTCGAACGGCTCCTCGGTGACTTCCGAAATTTCCGGCGGATGGTAGTTCCCGGGCGAGGGAAGAAAGACCGCCTCGACGCCGGTGATGCCCCAGATCATCATCGAGGTGAAGGCCAGGAGCCCGGCGTACATGTGGATCTTCTGGGTCCAGCGATACATGGAAGCGATTGAGAATAGCGCAACCGGCGCGCCGCGTGCTTTGCTGTGGGGGTGCAACAGTTTACTCACCAGATCGCGATCGATACCAACGGAAAAGGACTCTACGAGTTCACCTCGGCAATCGAGATGTGGTTTCGTGAGCGGAAGGTCGAGACCGGACTGTTGACCGTTTTCGTCCGGCATACGTCCGCCTCGCTCACGATCCAAGAGAACGCGGACCCGGACGTGGTTCACGACCTCGAGAAGTTCTTCTCGCGTCTCGTCGCGGAGGACCCCAGACTCTACCGGCACACGATGGAGGGCCCTGACGACATGCCGGCGCATATCCGTTCCGCGTTGACGGCGACCCAGCTCTCGATCCCTGTGGTGAGCGGAGGCTTGGCTCTAGGGACGTGGCAAGGGGTGTACCTGTTTGAGCACCGGAGGCAGGCGCACCGCCGCTACGTCGTGCTTCACCTGCTGGGCGAGGACGGTTAAATCCTTGTAAAAAGAGCCGTTGAGGCGACTCCATGCGGCGATTGCGCGCGCCCAACTCTGTAGACGCCGAAATCGGCGGACGAACTGGAGACCCAAGACGATGAAGAAGATCCTTAATTTGGCCCTGGCGCTTCCCCTGGCTGCGGCGCTGCTGGCCGCTCCTCTGATGGCGGCGGACGCCACCGGCAAGTGGGAAGCCTCCGTTCCCGGCCGAGGTGGCGAAATGACGATGACGTTCGACCTGAAGGCGGACGGCGATGCTCTCTCCGGCACGGTCGGCAACGAGCGCATGGGCGAGTCGGAGATTACCGACGGCAAGGTGGAAGGCGACACGGTGAGCTTCAAACAGGTTCTCGAAATGGGACCGCGTAAGATGACCTTCTCTTACACCGGAAAGATTGCTGGAGACGAGATGGAACTCACCCGAACGATGGAGGGCCGACCTGGCGGCGGCCCGCGCGGAGAAGGCCGTCCAGGCGGCGGACAGGGTGGTCCCGGAGCTGAAGGCGGCGGCCCGCGCGGAGAAGGCCGAGGTCCCGGCGGCGGTCGTCGTGGCGGCGGAATGGGCCGCGAGATCACCTTCACGGCTACGCGGATGTAGAGCCCAATTCGCCAACGCTTCGCGGCGGGGGAGGTCTCGGCCTCTCCCGTTCGCTTTTTGTGGAACCCCCGAAGGGGCTCGGAACGTCGTAGGATTCAGACAGCCATGAGTTTCCGTTTTCTCTCCCTCGCTTTGGCGGGCATCGCCCTGTTTTTCAGTTCTTCGACGCTACGCGCCGAAACGTTCAACGGCCTGGTCGCCTACGCCAGTTGCGCGGAGGACGGCAAGATCACCGAAGCTGAGCATGCCGCTTGCGCTAAGAAGACCTCCCGCGATGACGAAGTGCTCGTTTTCGCGGTGAGCAAGAAGAAGGTCTACGAGATTTTCGAAGAGTACAAGGCTGACGACTTTGTCGGCAAGAAAGTCGTGATTGAGGGCAAGCTCGACCAGGGCTTCATTGAGATTGAGACGATCCGGGCCGTGAACTAGGCGCTAGCTGGCTTCTAGCCCCAGCACGTAGTCCGCGCCGTCGGCGCGGACGTGCCGTACGACGGCGGAGCGGACCAGTTCCTGGGACCGAACGCGAATATCCTTTCCGAGTGGGACCTCCACGTCCATTCGGACCGCTAGACCGCCTTCTGAGACGTCCAGGACTTGAGCGGCTTGCTCGATGTCGTCTCCGCGGTCGTCCCGCCAAAAAATGACAACCCGTTCGTGGGCGGGAATGCGGGGCCAGTAACGTTTCTCAACGTCCGCCGCTTTGCGCTTGCGGCCCGTCATCCACTCACCCAACCGCGAAAGTGAATTGCTCATTGACACTGTCATGATGCCGCTCTGGATTTAGCGGCGGCAACGAGGCGAATGCCCTAGTCAGGGGCAGTACCGAGTGCCAAAGCACGGTACCTATGGCGGGTACCTTGGTACTAGAGGACGCCTCAGTGGTAGACCTGCCGCGGACTTCGATCGGACTGCCGCGCCGCTCAGGGCAAGCGAGGGCGAGTCTGCCGGCCCCCCGCGGAGCAGGGGGTCTAGGGCGAAAGACCTACCGGGAGTCCAGCGGAAGGCCCCATTCCAAACGCCCTCGTTCCGCCCTAGCATCAAAGGAGGCATGCGTAGGGATCGTAAGCGAGGCGCCTTGGCGCTTGAGCTCGGGGCGGCGTTGACGGCGATGACGCTGCTGGGAGTGGCCGCGTTTGACGTGTGTTTTCCGGTTTTTGTCCAAGGGACGTTGAACCATGCCGTTCGAGCCGGGGTGGACCGGGCTCTGAGCGCAGAGGCCCCTGCTGAAGACGTGCGTGAGGTGGTAATCGAGAGCGCCTTCGGACTCTTGGACGTCCACTCGGAAGTCGAAGTCTCCTATCGAGACGCTCTGGGGCGCAGCAGCACCCGGCCGGAGCCCGGAGGCCTGGTCACTGTAGGGGTGTCCGAGGTCCCCGCGGTTCGATTGCTGGGCGGATGGTGGGGCTCCTCGCTGACGCTGGCCGCTCGAGCCGCCGATCAACTGCCGTGATGCGGGGACTCGCACAAGACAAAGGCGGAAGCGCCCTGATTGAGTTCGCGGTGACGGCTCCGCTGCTGCTGATGATCATGGTCGGCGTCGCATTTGCCGGCGCCAACTTTGATCGCTACCTGGCGCTGCAGCAATTGACCCGCGTAGCCGCCAATATGCACTCCTCCGGCGTGGATTTTAGCTTGCCGGAAAAGCGGGCGATGCTGGCGAGCGCGGCTTCGGGGTTGGCTCTTGAGCCGAATGGCGACACCGCGTTGGTGCTCTCTACCGTGGCTCAGACTGCGGAGGGGCCGCGCCTCGTCAGGCGATTCGTATTGGGGGCCGACGTGGTCGGCGGCAGCACGATCAGCGCCGCCGACGGGCAGTACGACGGAGCGGTGATCCCGCCGGCTCCGGCGAAGTTGGATTTCACGATCCCGACCGGGCAGCGCGTCTACCTGGTCGAGGCGATCCATGATCCGCGTGGGCTGGTTCCTTCGTCGATGTTCGGCGAGGACTTCCGTCTGCGCACGAGGGCGGTCTACTGATGCCGAGTCTTCGACGAGAGACGCGGCGAGGAGGAGTCGTCCTTCTGGCGATCGTGCTGCTGCCGGTTGTGCTCTTGACGGCCGGATTGGCCGTAGACGGAGCGCTGCTCTACGCTACCGAGGCGCAATTGAGCGTCGCGGTCCGAGGGGCCGCGCGCAGCGCGATTCGGATTCCGCAGGCGGAGCGTGCGCGGGAGGCTGCCGAGGCGGTGTTCGCCGCGAATTTCCCGGACGGGCTGCTGATGGCCAGACACCGCGAAATTGAGACGTTCGAGTCTGATTCCGAGCAGATCCACGTGGTCGGCCTGGCCGAGGCTCCTACGCTGTTTCTGCGCCTTTTAGGGCCTACAGTCGTGACGATACGGCAAGAGGTTCGGGAAGCCAGATCCGGCCAAGGGCTGCCGGTGCATCTGCTGGCGGACTCGGGTGCGTTTGGCCCTGACGTGCAGGACGTCGTCGATTTCTCCCGGACCTATCCTGGCTGCGGAGCAGGCGACCCCGCGGTCTGCGTCAACGCCGATTTGGCAGGAGACGAGTCCGAGAGGCCGCTGTTCTCGCGCGGCCGCAACGTTACGCCGTACGAGAACGTGCCGGTCCACTTGGGGGCCGCTGACGATCCCGCCTGGTTTCGGGAGACTGCCGACGGCCCCGTCGCATTGACCTGGGAGGAGTTGGAAGCCCTCGTGGGGAGATCCGTTTGCGTCCAGGTGACTGCGGGCGAGATCGACCCGGCCGAAGTGGACCCGGAGCAGCCGAGCCAAGGGCTCACCGCATTCGTCGTTACGGGGCTTACGCCGGCGCCGGAGCGAATCCCCGTCCACCCGCATTGGCTGGTGCGTCTGTTGCCCTCCGAAGATGTCGCCGGTGTCTGTCGCCGTCCCTGATACGACGCAGAATCGGCCCGTCGAGGACGCCCCAACATAGGTGCAGCCGAGTCCAGCTACCGCGATCCTGCTTCGAAGTCACGACCACCCGAACCGCATTGCGCGGCTCCCCAGGCTTGGCTATGCTGATCCTGCTCCGGGTTGCGAATCGAGCGCCGTTGAGGCGCTGCGTCTCGACGCATCGAAACGCGCAATGAAGGGCTTACATCGGAAGGTGGAATCGGCGGGGATGAATCCTGCATGGCCAAGCGCAAATCACGAAGACGGTTCCTCGCCCAAACCGCTGCCGCGGCTCCCGGGGCGACTCTGGCGAGTTCTCTCCTAAGCACGGCGTGCGGCGGAAGTTCTGACGGAACCCGCGACCTTCAAGTCGAACGAGTTGGGCGGTCGATCTCGATTCGTCTGTCGCTACCGGCCGGCGCGTCCCGAGTGGAAGTTCGCATTCTCAGCCGCGCCAACGATTACATCTTTGAGTACGACGACGTCTCGCCGTACGCCCCCAAGGTGGACAACGAACAAACTCGGGAGGTCTGGACGCCGGACTATGAAGCCGCCGCCGAGGCCAGGAGGAACTCGAGCCGAGAACAGCGTTTTCCTGTAGTGGACGTCGTGCTGCAGCGCGGCATGGAAACTGTAGTTGAGATGGATCTGAACGAACCCGGGGAGTATCGCCTCAACGGTCGCGAAGCGAACCCGGTCGACCGAGAAATTAGGATCCCCGACGGGCAGGTGGAGCATTGGGGAAATCGACTCGTCATCGATCCCAAGTCGAATACGATTCAGAGTTTCTACCTGGCATCGAGGGTCGATGTGGTCGACTCGAACGTGGACTTCACGTTCGAAACGCTCAGGGACGACTGGGTCGGCGAAGTATCGGTCCACGACGTCGAGAGCAAAGAGCAGGTTGCCGGAGCTCCCGTGTCCTTGGAATTCGAAGCTCCTCGGATCTCCACCGGGAGCGGCGTGACCAGGAGTCGCATGGTGGATTCGCTGTCGTGGGCGACGCGGTTCCTGCTGGAGTGTCGGAACACCAATCCGGACAGCGACACTTACGGAGGCGAGTTCCTGCTCTATGACCTTGCGGCCAAGACGCGCTTGCGCTCGGAGTGGTGCTGGGCGTGGGGGCCGTCGGCCAAGATGCTCCTGGGGGCCTCTAGTACTGAGGGCGTGGATGCCGGAATCAGCAGCGAGCAGCTTTTTGGGAGGGCTGTGGATCTCGGTCATGCCACCCTCCGCAAGCAAATCCTAGATCCGGCTCATCCCGCTTACGGCGTGTTGCGAACGAGCCGCAGCGTGGCGAGCACCGTCGATACGTTGTTCCTGGTGGGATGGGGCTGGATCCCGCTGTACAAAGCGACCGGCGAGCCCATGTATCTGGAGGCTGCGGAAAAGGTTGCCAAGACAGCCGAGCGGCTCATGGACGAGCACTCCGACGTGATGATTCCGCAGTCGTTCCATTTGGAGCGCAAGACCTGGGCCAACATGATGAGCTTCGAGAGCTCGATGGGACTGCCTGGACTGTCGGCTCTCTACCTGATGACGGGAAATGAGTACTACCGGGAACTGACGATCCGACTAGCCGACCTGCTCGTCCGGGCATTTGAAAAGGAAGACGGCTTGTGGGGCGTCTTCTTCTCCGGCGAGACGCATCAGTCGAGCCCCGTCAACTATTGGTCCAAGGCTCTGGGGTACTGCGTAGACGGCTTGATTGAAGCCCACAGAGCTGCGCCCGATCGAGGCTATTTAGACAAAGCGATCCGAATTACCGAACATGCCTTGAAGAACCAGGCGCCGGATGGATCGTGGTCGGTGCGCTGGGATAGGTCGGCGGAGTTCGTCGGAGTCGGAGACAAAGCGACGGCGCTCTGGGCGGGGCTGCTGTTTCGGCTCTATAAGTTGACCGATGACAGAAGGTACCTCGCCGCCGGCGCAAAGGCGCTTGAGTGGTGCATGGATCATCAGTACTTCGGCGACGATGCAGTTGCACGAGGGGCGATTGTGGGGCGCTCCTGGCCGTCAGGGATCACATTCCGGCATTGGTTCGACGTGGTGGTGACCTACACCGCGTCGTTCTTTGGCGTTTCGCTCCTCGAGGCCCTCAGCCTCGATGAATGGGAGTGAGACTGCAGGGCAGTCGCCGAGTAGAGAAATTCGATCTTGGCGCTCCGCAAGGGCCTTAGCGGCTCCGGTTTCGCTCCTGGCGATCGAAGAGCGGCATCAACTCGTTCTCGATCCACGTGAAGGCGGCCTCCAAGCTTTCCGTCTCGTAGATGTGGCCGATTCGTGCCTCGACCAGCGTCGGGTCGCCGAAGGCGGATAGAAAACGGTTGGAAGTCATTCGCGCGAAAAGGGCTCCGTCCATGCGGCCGCGCGAGTCCAGGATACGGCGGCGGGCGTAAAGCCCCAGGACGCCGTCGCCGATCCAGGCCTCGGCGCGTTGTTCCTTTGTCGGCATGATCTAGATCCGCTCTAGAGCGGTTCTAAATCATATCCCACGGCGAGCGCGTTGAGGTCGTCGCGGACATCGAGCCAGTGGCTTTCCAGCTCGCGGGAGAAGCGTCGCTCGGTCATCACTTGGTCCACGTCGTGGGCGAGTTGCAGCGCCCGATCGAGGCGTCTCCGAGTCTTCTCGAACTTGCCTTTCTTGACGCTGCCGTGGACGCCGTCCAGAGCTCCCTTGAGTCGATCGGCCCGCTTGTCGATCGCTTCCTCAAACTCGCTCTTGTCGAGGACGCTCTTGTCCAGCTCCTTGTCAAAGCGTTTAGAGAACTTCTTGGCGTCTTTCTCGACGCGCTTCGCGACGGCCCGCAGCTCATCGTCCGACAGGCTGTCGGCCCCGGCGGGAGCCGTTGAGAGCGAGAGGGCGACGGCAAGCGTCAGGGCGGGGAAGAGTCTCATGGTGTGCTTCTCCAGGCGGCGAACGGTACGTGGGCGTCTGGTCTGGATCGACGCGACTGGGCGGGACTTGGTTGCACGCTGCTTGCTCGGGCGACTCCTACTAGGCTCGCAGGCCGTCCAGCAAGGCGTCTAGGTTCTCCAATGTTTGGCGCAGAGCCTCGAACGGATCGTCTTGGTGGACAATCCACAGCGCCGCATCGTTCATCGCACCCGACAGGAGATGTGCGAGCGCTTCCACCGGCAACGGCTTCAGCATTCCCAGACGCTGCAGCGCTTCCAGCCCCTCTCGGAGGTCCTTGAGGCCGTGCTCGCCGTCTAGCCGACGCCACTCTTGCCATCCGAGTACCGACGGGCCGTCGATGAGGACAATCCGTTGCAGCGTCGGATTCATCACGGCGCTCAGAAAGGCCTTGCTGCCGTCGCGCAGCTGATCCCAGGGCGTCGGCGCCTGCTCAGCAGCCTCGACGATCTTCTTCGATATCTGCCGCTGGGCTTGCTCGAAGACCGCCAGGAATAGACCCTTCTTGCCCGTGAAATGGTGGTACAGAGCGCCCCGCGTCACCCCTGCTTTCGAGACGACGTCCTCCATGGAGGTAGCCGCGTATCCTTGTTTCGCGAACAGTTCGCGGGCGATGGCGAGAATGCGGGCGACGGTTTGAAGGCCTTGCTCGACGCGAGCGTTCTCAGGTTTAGTTCCGTTTTTCATTTGACGTACAGACAGTACGGATGTTATCACAGTGTGTGAGTACATACAGTCTGTATGTTAATTGAAGAGGTTCATTCAATGACGCTTAATGCACTTTATCCCGTTCTCGCGGTAGATGATGTTTCGGCTGCGGCAGGGTTCTTCCGGGAGCATTTCCCGCTGGAGAGCACGTTTGAAGCCGACTGGTACGTCAGCCTGCGGACGACGACGGAGCCTGGCTTTCAACTGGCCTTCGTCGCGCATGACCACCCCAGCATGCCGGACAGGTTCCGCGACGCGGCGCAAGGGGTCTTGCTCAATTTCGAGGTCGAGGACGTGGACGCCGAACATGCCCGCCTGACAGCGGCGGGCGTGGCGGTCGTGAGAGAACTCCGCAGCGAGGATTGGGGGCAACGGCACTTCATCGCGGCGGCTCCTGGAGGCAAGATTCTGGTCGACTTGATTCAAATCATTGCGCCTTCGGAAGCCGCGCTCGCGCAATACAGCGAGGCGGGACGTGATGAACTGTTCGACGCCGACTCCGCGTCTCCTGATTCGACCAAGCCCGCTTCAGGCCGGCCCGATTCGGCACAATAGCGGATGTGCTTCCGGTTCTTCCAGTGGTGCTTGGGCCGACCGCCTCAGGCAAGAGCGATCTTGCTTTGCGTATCGCCCAAGAGATCGGCGGCGAGATCGTCAACTTCGACTCCGTACAGGTCTACAAGGGGTTTGACATCGGCTCGGCGAAAACTCCGGTCCAGGAGCGCGGGGGCGTGCCGCATCACTTGATCGATGTTCTCGACGCCGACGAAGTGTTCTCGGCGGGCGACTTCGCCAGACGTGCGCGACCGTTGCTGAGCGACCTGAAGGCGCGCGGTTGTACCCCGGTTCTGGCGGGGGGGACGGGCTTCTACCTGCGGGCTCTGCTGACGGGGCTGTTCGACGGACCCGGGCGCGACAGGCTGCTCCGCACTCGGCTCGAGCAGACGGCGAGCCAGCGGCCCGCGGGCTATCTACATCGCTTGTTGAACAAGTTGGACCCGCAGTCTGCCGCCGCGATTCATCCCAACGATCAGCCGAAGCTGGTTCGCGCGCTGGAGGTTTGTCTGCTGGAGGGGGCTCCGCGCTCCTCGGTGCTCGATCGCGGGCTCGAGCCGCTGGAGGGATTCCGAATATTGCGTCTCGGGCTCGACCCGCCTCGAGACCGGCTCTATGCACGTATCAACGAACGGGCGAGTCGGATGTTCGAGGGCGGCCTGGTCGAGGAAGTGCGGGCGCTGCTTGCATCGGGCGTCGCGCGGGATGCTTGGCCGCTACAGGCGCTCGGCTACCGTCAAGCCGTCGCCGTCATCGACGGCGAACTGGACCTGGAGGAAGCGGTCGAGGAGACCGCACTGAAGACTCGCCGCTACGCGAAACGGCAGTTGACCTGGTTTCGAAGGCAGGAACCAGAGACGCATTGGGTCGAGGATTTCGGAGACACGGACGCGGCGTTCGCTCGTTGGCGTGCGCTTCAGTAAGGGAAGTATCCGATCGCCCCGGTGTCCTTTTGGACCCACAGATTCTGCTGTTTCTCGCCGTTGATGGTGAGTTCGATGATCACGCCGCCCTCTTGGGTATATGACCGGCCCAAGCCATACGTCGCCACCGTGCCAATCGGGCTCTCCGGTCCCCAGTCCTCAAGAAAATCGTCGTACGGATAGAACTTGCAGGGCGTCTCCACCGAGCAGCCCCATCGTTCATAGGCTTGGTCGTAGCTGGCGCTTTCCAGTTGAGACAGGAATTGCGATACCTGGCGTTCCTCGCGCCAATTGCGAAAGAAAAGCCAGTACACGCTGTAGCCCAGGATCCCGAGCAGCAGGGCGTAGGCGACCCCTTTCGCCAGTCGCGAGAAGACCCACGTCCGCTCCGCATACTGGTCGAGATAGCCCATCAGGCTTGGCCTCCGGAGTGGCCTAGTTGACCGGGTGCGCGGCGTCGTAGGCCGCGGTCGCGTCGGCAGTCATGTCGAGCGTCGACGCGAAGGCCAACGCGCCGCCGACGTCGACGATGAGATCAACGCCTTTGGCCTCGCGCAGCGACTGCAGGACGGCGCGCATCTGTTGGGCGCCTTTCTGCAAGATGCCGTTGCGTTCGTAGTCGATTTCCGACTGCAGGTCCTCACTCAGGCGTTGTGCCTCGCGTTGCTTTCTTTGTCCGTCCGCCTGCAGTCTGGCAGCGTCCGCCGCCGCCGCGCTCTGGAGCTGTGTCTGGATCTGCTGAAGTTCGCCGGCGAGCTGGTCCAGCTCAGCCTGACGCGGCTTGAACTTGGCTTCGAGCACGCCTGCTTTCTGCTGCATGTCCGCAGTAGCGAGAAGTGCTTGCTGGAAGTCGACGACGCCGATCTTGGTCTGAGCGGCGGCCGGCAGGGCGGTGAGGGCGGCAAAGGCCGCGAGGGCGGCGAAGCGGGCGGTATTCAGTCTCATGGATCTCGGCATTATTTTGACATAGACGCACAAACGGGTGTGCGGGTGAGCAAGTGGCGGGGAAGTCGGCAAAGGCGGCGTCAGCCGCCAGGCAACTCCTTGAGGATGTCGTTGTACATCACGAATGTGAACAGCAGCACCAGGAAGACCAGGCCGACCTGGACGATGCGCTCCTTAATCGCCAGCGAGACGTCGCGGCGAATCACGGACTCGACGAGCAGAAGCAGAATGCCGCCGCCGTCGAGAATCGGGATCGGCAGGAGATTGAAGATGCCCAGGTTGAGGCTGATGTTCGCCATCAGATTGACGAGGTCCGTCCATCCGCGGCGGGCCGCCTCGCCCGACATCCGCGCGATCCCGACCGGGCCTTGCAGTGCACCGGCGGATTGGCGTCGCTCAAACAGCCCTTTGAGAAATCCCAGAATGAGGGAGGCCGTGTTGTAGTTGTCCGACGCGGACTGCGCGACCGCTTGGCCGACGCTCAGTTCCTCGACGGTCATCTTGTAGCCAATGTCGGCGCCGATTCGGTAGGCGGGGTCGCCTGGGGACGATTGCTCTTCGAACTCCGGCGCCACGGCGACCCGCACGCTGCGTCCGGCTCGATCCAACTCGAACTGAAGTTCGCGACCTTCCGATCCGCGAATGAGTTCCAGCGCCGTATCGATCTTGCGAATCCGTTTGCCGTTGATCGCCTTGACGACGTCTCCGTACTGAATGCCCGCGCGCTCGGCAGGTGTGCCCGGCCCGGGCTGGAGCTGTACGTCCGTCGCCGGCTCCCAGCCGACGGAGCCTAGTCCGTGCGTATCGGGCGGCACGTTGACCGTGAGGTCGATGGTGCTCGCGTTGCGCTCGAGTTGGACCTCCACGTCGCGGTGGACGGCTGTGACCTCGGCCAATTTCACCGATTCCCAGGTGGGCGTTGCTACGCCGTCGAAGGAGAGGATTTTGTCGCCGCCTTGGATCCCCGCCGCCTCGGCCGCCGAGTCTTCGACGACTGCCGAAATGACTGCCGGTTCGACCCAGAAAGCCGCGCGTTCGAAGTGGAACACATAGAGTCCGGCCAGCAGCGCTACGGCCAGCACCATATTGAAAGCCGGACCCATGAACAGGATGATGAGTCGCTGCCAGCGGGGCTTGGAGAGAAACTCTCCCGGCTTGGCCTTGGAGGAATCGCCGGTGGTCTCGCCGAACATGTCGCCGGCCATCTTGACGTACCCGCCGATGGGCAACACGCAGACGCGATAATCCGTATCGCCGTGCTTGAATCCGAACAGCCGCGGCCCGAATCCAACCGAGAAGGCTTCGACCTTGACGTTGAAGTAGATGGCGGCCAGAAAGTGGCCCAGCTCATGGATGACGACCATGACGCCGAGCACAAAGATAAACGCCAGCGTATTTTCGAGCGCGCCCATGAATCTTCTAGGTCTCTAGCTGTCCTACGCCACGCCCACGGCCCGCTGCTCGACCCATTCACGCGCGACGGCGCGCGCTTCCCGGTCGTGTGCGAGCGTCTCTTCTATGGACTCCGCTCGCGCGCCTGAGAGTTTCGTTAAAGTTTCCTCGACGACCGCCCAGATACCGGGGAAGGGAAGCCGGCCAGCCAGGAAGGCTTCGACGGCGACCTCGTCCGCGGCGTTCAGAACGGCTCCCGCGGCGCCTCCCGCATCGACGGAGTCGTAGGCAAGACGAAGCAGCGGAAACTTCCTGAAATCAGGCGGCTCGAAGTCCAATTGTCTCACACGATCCCACGCCAGTCGACGTTCCATGAGCCCCGCTTCTCGCCGCGGATAGGAAAGCGCGTAGCGGATCGGCATCTTCATGTCCGGCGGACACAACTGTGCGATGACCGAACCGTCGCAGTATTCAACCATCGCGTGGACGATCGACTGAGGATGCACGACGACTTGGACTCGATCCGTGCCGAAGTCGAATAGACGACAGGCTTCAATCACCTCGAAGCCCTTATTCATGAGCGTGGCGGAGTCGATGGTGATCCGCGCCCCCATCTTCCAGGTGGGGTGATTCAGGGCTTGCTCCGGGGTGACCGAGTCGAATTCGGAACTCGGCGTGGTGCGAAAGGGGCCGCCAGAGGCCGTGATGAGAATGCGGTCGACCTCGTCGTTGCGTCCGGCGCGCAGGCATTGGTGGACGCCGTTGTGCTCGCTGTCGACCGGCAGCAACTCGGCGCCGGAACGGCGCGTCTCTGCCATGACCAGCTCTCCCGCGGCTACCAAGACCTCCTTATTGGCCAGCGCGACGCGCAGCCCGCGCCGAACGGCCTCGAAGGTCGCGGGCAGCCCGGCGACCCCCACCGCGGCTGAGACGAGCGTCTCCGGTTCGGCTTCGGTCACCGCGGCCATATTGCCTTCCGCTCCATAGAGGACCCTTGGGCAAGGCCCGTCGGCGCTCGTCCAGCCGTCGCGGAACAATTGCGCGGAGGCCTCGTCGGCGAGGGAAACCAAGCCCGGCTTGAACTCGCGCGCCTGATCGAGCAGAACCGCCACGTTCTTGCCCGCGGTCAGCGCGGCGACGTCGACCTCCTCCGGCATCTCACGAATTACTTGGAGCGTGTTTTGGCCGATCGATCCGGTCGATCCGAGGAGCGAAAGTTTCATCGAGGAGGAGGAGCGAAGGCCCATGCACAGGGCAAAAGAAAACTCCCCACAACGTAACATACGTCGGGAGAGTGTTTTGGAAACTCCGGAGCGAGAAGGAGGGGCCGGGAGGGAGTTTCAGGGGTCTTTTTTTGGGTTGAGGTTAGTCTCGCTTGGTGGGGGTTGCCCCCCCGGCCTTGAATGAAGAATACCAATGTTCATAGGATTGCGCAAGGGGAAATCCTGTTTTCCGGAACTGTTTTGGTCCTTACGCGTGCTTACATGTGCGCTGATGTCTGGTAAGCTATTGAAACAAAATGACGTACACGGGAATACGAAAATTGGAAGATTGCCTTAATATGTGTATCGCGGTGCACCGCCGGCGATCGAGAATCGATAGAATCGGGCCGATTCTGTCGATCTTGCTCCTGTTGCCTCTTGTTCCGGGGGCCTACGCGCAGGATCTCAGCGTGATGACCTTCAACGTGCGCTATGCCAATCCCGGCGACGGCTTGGATGCATGGCCTCACCGGCGGGCGATGGTGGTCGAGACGATTCGTGACGCCGATCCGGATGTTTTCGGCACTCAGGAACTGCTGCTGGAGCAGGCTGAGTACCTGGCTGAGAGTTTGCCCGGCTATCGCTGGCTCGGGGTAGGCCGTCGCGGCGATCACTACGACGAGCATATGGGCCTGTTCTATAAGTCTCGCAGTTTGTTTGTGATCGAGTCGGGCAATTTCTGGCTGTCGCCGACTCCGCGCGTGGTCGGCAGCGACGGGTGGGGCATGAGTCTTCCGCGAATGGCCACTTGGGCCCGGTTTCGAACTCGCTCCGGCGAAGAGTTCTACGTCTACAACACTCACTTCCCACATCGGCGAGAGCAAGACGTCGAGGCCCGCGAGAAGTGCGCTGAGGTGCTCGCGGCCGACATTGCCGAACGAGTGCCGGCGGGGACTCCCGTCGTCGTCACCGGCGACTTCAACGCAGACTCGGGCGCGCGCCCTCATCAGGTGCTGACCGCCTCGCTCGACGATGCTTGGCTTGAGGCCGAGCACCGATTCGGCCCCGAGACTACCTGGAGCGGCTTCACGGGCGAGCGTACGGGGCGACGGATTGATTGGGTGCTGTTTCGTGGCCCCTGGCTAGTGCGAGAGGCTCGCGTGGTCGACTCTCACCGAGGAGCTCGCTATCCCTCCGATCACTACCCGGTGCTCGTCCGATTCGCCATGGAATAGGCCCGGCGCCTCGGCCGCCCGGATGGATTTATGCGAGCGACGCAACTTTCCTTGCGGTGCGTGCATCCATATGTTGATAGCGATGGACTAAGGTTTGGTGTCTGGTGTACACTAAACATGACGCGGGAGAGACGCTCACCCGAGCGCAGTAAGGAGGATCTTTAGCAGATGGGCAAGATCATTGGAATCGACCTGGGCACGACGAACTCAGTCGTCGCGGTCATGCAGGCGGGAAAGCCGGAAGTGATTGCCAACCAGGAGGGCGCGAGGACGACGCCTTCCGTCGTCGCGTTCGCGAAGAACGACGAGCGGTTGGTCGGGCAGGCGGCCAAACGCCAGGCGGTCACCAACCCCGAGAACACCATTTTCTCGATCAAGCGGTTTATGGGACGGCGCGGCGACGAGGTTGCTGAGGAACTGAAGCTGGTTCCCTACAAGGTCAACAAGACCGATGATCTGATCGCGGTGGAAGCGGGCGGCAAGACCTACTCGCCCCAAGAGATTTCGGCGATGGTGCTCGGCAAGCTGAAAGAGGCTGCTGAGTCGTACCTAGGCGAGAAAGTCGCCGACGCGGTGATCACGGTCCCCGCCTACTTCAACGACTCCCAGCGTCAGGCGACCAAGGACGCGGGCAAGATCGCCGGATTGAACGTCCAGCGCATTATCAACGAGCCCACGGCGGCGGCGCTGGCCTACGGCCTCGACAAGAAGACCAACGAGACCATTGCCGTCTATGACTTCGGCGGGGGCACCTTTGACATCTCAATCCTAGAGGTGGGCGAGGGCGTGGTCGAGGTGAAGGCGACCAACGGTGATACTCACTTGGGCGGCGACAACATCGACCAGGTGATCATCGAGTGGATGGTCAAGGAGTTTAAGGAAGAGCACGGCATCGACGTATCGGGCGACAAGATGGCTCTCCAGCGGCTCAAGGAAGCGGGCGAGAAGGCGAAAATCGACCTCTCCTCCACCATGGAGCATGCGATCAATCTGCCCTTCCTTTCGGCTGACAACACGGGGCCGAAGCACTTTGAGCGCAACCTGACGCGCGGCCGGCTTGAAGAGATGATGAAGCCGATGGTCCAGCGGTCGCTGGAGCCCTGCAAGAAGGCTCTGGAGGATGCCGGACTGACGCCGGACAAGATCGACGAGGTGGTCCTCGTTGGCGGCTCGACCCGCGTGCCCTTGGTCCAAAAGATGGTGACCGACTTCTTCGGGAAGGAGCCGCATAAGGGCGTCAACCCGGATGAGGTGGTCGCGATCGGCGCGGCCGTCCAGGGCGGTGTGTTGGGCGGCGAGGTCAAGGATGTCCTGCTGCTCGACGTGACGCCCCTCTCTCTGGGCATCGAGACGCTAGGCGGGGTGTTCACGAAGCTGATCGAGCGCAACACCACGATCCCGACGCGCAAGTCGGAGACCTTTTCGACGGCGGCCGACAATCAAACGTCGGTGGAGATCAAGGTCTTCCAGGGCGAGCGTGCGATGGCGACGGACAACCGGTTGCTGGGCGTCTTCCAACTGATCGGGTTGCCGCCGGCTCCGCGCGGCACGCCTCAAGTCGAGGTGACGTTCGATATCGACGCCAATGGCATCTTGAACGTCTCGGCGAAGGACAAGGCGACCTCCAAGGAACAGAAGATCACCATCACCTCGTCCTCTGGTCTGTCGCAGGACGAGATCGAGAAGATGGCCAAGGACGCCGAAGCGCATTCGGGCGAGGACGAAGAACGCAAGGCCAGCGTGGAAGCGCGCAACCGGGCGGACTCGATGATCTACTCGACCGAGAAGACGCTGGGCGAGCACCGCGACAAGGTGTCCGACGAGGACGCCAAGCAGATTGAGGACGCCGTTGCTGAAACCAAGAAGGCGATGGAAGGAGGCTCGTCGGACGACATCAACCAGGCCGTCGACAAGCTGACGCAGGCGAGCCACAAGCTGGCTGAAGCGATGTACCAAGCGACGGCCGACGGCGCTGCTCCGGGCGGAGATCCTGGCGCGGCCGCGGGCGACGGCGGAGCGGAAGCGGGCGAGGCGAAAGACGACGAGGAAGTGGTCGACGCCGAGTTCGTAGACGTGGACGACAAACCGAAAAGCTAGATTCGGGCTGGGGGCGGCCTGCGGGCCGTCCCCGATCCTGATGCTGGTTGGAAGAACTAGAAATGGCGACGGAGACGAAGGATTACTACAAGACGTTGGGCGTCAAACGCACGGCGTCGGAAGACGAGATCAAGAAGTCCTACCGTCGTCTTGCGCGCAAGTTGCATCCGGACGTAAATCCTGGGGACAAGGCTGCTGAGGGTCGCTTCAAAGACGTTCAGGAAGCATACGAGATCCTCAGCGACCCCAAGAAGAAGGGCATGTACGACCAGTACGGCTTCTATTCGCCCAGCGGCATGCCTCCCGGCGGCGCGCCGGGCGGAGGGGGACGCCCGAGCGATTTTGGGTTCGGCGGATTTGATTTCAGCGATATTCAAGAGGGCCAGGGCGGGGCTGGCGGCAACTTCGGTGATCTGTTTTCGCAGTTCTTCAAAGGCGGCGGACAGGGCAGGCCGCAGACTCAGCCGCGTCCCGGCGAGGATCTGGAATACACGATCGACATCAGCTTTTGGGATGCCATCAAAGGGGCCACGCGCAGGCTGAACGTGCAGCGATTCGACGTTTGCGGCACGTGCCGCGGCGGGGGAGGAATGACCGGCGGCGCGTCGACCTGCGGGGAGTGCAGCGGGTCCGGCCAAGTGGATCAGACGGTTGGCTCGATGAAGTTCAACCTCACCTGCCCGCGCTGCGGCGGCACGGGCAAGATGCGCAATGCTTGCGGGACGTGCGGCGGCGAGGGCCGTGTGACCCGCACCGAATCCGTCGAAGTTCGGATTCCGGCCGGAGCCAAGACGGGCTCACGTTTGCGCGTCCCGGGGAAGGGCAATGCCGGCGCTCGCGGCGCCGCTCCAGGAGATCTCTACATCGTGACTCGAGTCGGTTCACACGCGGTCTTCCAACGCGACGGCGATGACATTCGCGTGAAGGCGCCCATCACTCCGGCGGAGGCGATCCTCGGCTCCAAGATCGAGGTGCCGACCATCGAGGGCAAGGCGCTGCTCAAGGTGCCGCCGGGCACGAGTTCCGGCAAACGCTTTCGATTGCGCGAGCGCGGCGTGGAGAATCGCCGCACGCACAAGCGGGGCGATCAGTACGTTGAGGTCCAGATCGTAGTGCCTGAAATCCCGGACGAGAACACGAAAGAGCTGATGCGCGATTTTGCTAAGCTCAACGCCGAAGATCCCCGCCGCGGATTGTTTGAAGATCCCTCCTAATCTGGCTCATGGCGACCAAGAAGCGCAGGCAAGGAACGTACACGATCTCGGTCGTCGCCTCCCAGTTCGGCATTCACCCGCAGACGTTGCGCATGTACGAGCGCGAGGGCTTGCTCAAGCCGTCGCGGTCGGACGGCAACACGCGCATGTACACCGAGTCGGACGTGGCGCAGCTGGAGGTGATCCTCTCCCTCACGCGGGATCTCGGGGTGAACTTGGCGGGCGTCGAGATCATCTTGAACATGCGCAAGAAGATGGAGCGCATGCAGAGCCAGATGGAAGACTTCGTCTCCTACGTCAACGACAATATGGGCGCCGCGCCGAGAGAGCCGGCGGATAGTTCCGCGATGTCGTTGGTGCCCTCTTCGGTTCGTGTCCCGACACGCGTCAAAACGGTCAAGAAGGCCGCGAAGAAGCGCGACTAGCGGCGCTCGGCTCTGCTAAGCTTCGCGGTGATGGAACGCCGCATTGCCCTCAAGCTCATGGCCGCCGGAGTCATTGCTCCCGCCGCATACGCCGCACGCACAGGGCTGGTAGGAATCGCGCCCGCTCAAGCCGCGGCGACCGGGTACGCTCCCGAGTTCTTCACGTCCGCCGAGATGGCGGCTCTCGACCAGCTCACGGAGATCCTCATTCCCGCCGATGAACGGTCCGGAGGGGCCTCGGCGGCTCATGTCGATCGCTACATCGACGTGATGGTCGCGGCGGGCTCCGATGACGACGGACGCCGCTGGAGATCCGGCCTTCAAGCTGTTGATGAAGCTGCTCAGGCCGTTTACGGCGAATCGTTCCTAGAGGGTTCGGCTGAGCAAAAGGAAGCCGTGGTCGCGGTAATGGCGCGGCATGAGGGCTCGCCCACCAGCGACCTCGAGCGCTTTTTCGCCCTTTTGAAGAAAACCACGATCGACGGCTACTACACGTCGAAGATCGGTATTCACGACGAGATGAAGTACCAAGGCAATACGGCGGTGGCCGAGTTTGCCGGTTGTACTCATCCTGAGCATCAGGCCTAACGGGCTAGAGCAAGCTGAGCAGCCGATCGACCTCGTCGTTGTTGTTGTAGAAGTGCGGCGCGGCCCGCAGCAGCCCCCGACGAAAGGCGACGGAGATTCCTTCCCGGGACAATTGGGCGGTCATCTTCTGCACGTCCACGCCTTCTTTGCCGAAGGAGACGATCCCCGAACCTGTTTCAGAATCGCGCTTCGCGGCCAGGCGGTAGCCTTTGGCCCCGACGCCTGTCGCCAGCCTTTGGGCCAGGCCGTCCACTCTGGCGGCCGTGTGGTGGACTCCGATCTCAAGGAACAGTTCGATAGAGGCTCGCAGGCCAAAACACCCGATGGTGTTGAGCGTGCCGCATTCGTAGCGTGCCGCCCCCGGACGCAGTTCTTGGACCTTTGAATGATCCTGGTAACCGGCGACGTTCATCCAGCCGAACTCCGGCGGCTCGAGTTGCTCCATCAGACGCGGCGAGAAGAATCCGACGGCCGCACCCTCCGGCGCCACGAGCCACTTGTGCCCGGAAGCAGACAGCAGATCCACTCCGCTGCGCTCGACGTCTATTGGGAACGGACCCAGCCCTTGGACGGCGTCGACCGAGAGCAAGCACCCGCGGCGACTGGCGATCTCGCCGACGGCGTCTAAGTCCAACCGAAAACCCGTCAGGTAGTCCACAAAGCTGACGGCCAGCAGACGAGCGCCGTCGCAAGCCGCGTCGATGTCGTTGAGGTCCAGCTGTCCGTCGCGCGTCTCCAACCAACGTAGCTTGACCCCGCCTGCCTCCAGGCGGGCCCACGGCAAATAGTCGGCGGGAAAATCGTCTCGCGCGGCGACGATCACGTCGCCCGGTTTCCAGTCCAACCCCTGCGCCAGAAAGCTCAACGCTTCAGAGGTATTCTTCGTCACGGCAATTTGATCCGGCTGGGCTCCGATCAGCCGCGAGGCGCTCGAGCGCATGCCGTCCACCGACTCCATCCAACGGTCCCAGTCCCGGCCGCCGAACTGAAGTTGCTCCTCCGCCATCTGGCGCATTGCCCGCGTGGTGCGCAGCGGGAGCGGACCGGTGCCCGCGTTGTTGAAGTAGACGAGATTTTCCGTGACTGGGAATTCTCGACGATAAGACTCCCAATCCACCATGGAATCCGGCAAGGAGGGCCTCCTTCCTTTACAAAGATCGAGTGTACCCCGCGCGAGACGGGGTCTATACTATGGCTGGACGTTCTTTTTTTCCGCGGTGAACCATGAAGAAAGCTCTTTCGCTGGTCCTCTCCATCTCTCTCGCTCTGGCGGTTCCCGTAGGAGCCGGCGCCAAGGACGAGAAGGTCAAGAAGAACAACAACAAGAAAGATCCTGACGCGATCGGCGAGCGCAAGGTCGGCGGTGGAATGAACTTCTACTCGCTGGAGAAAGAGATCGCGCTTGGAAAACGGCTTGCTCAAGACGTGGAGCGCCACGCCAAGATCGTCGACGATCCGGTGGTGGCGGAGTACGTCAACCGGGTGGGTCAGAATCTTGTGCGGAACTCCGATGCGCAGGTGCCGTTCACGATCAAGATGGTCGACAGCCAGGAGATCAACGCTTTTGCGCTGCCGGGCGGCTTCTTCTTCGTCAATTCAGGACTCATGCTGCGCGCCGAGAACGAGGCTGAATTGGCGGGGGTGATGGCGCACGAGATCGCCCACGTGGCCGCGCGTCACGGCACCAAGCAAGCGACTCGCGGTCAACTAGCGAACTTCGCGACGATCCCCCTGTTGTTCCTGGGCGGCTGGACGGGCTACGGCCTTCGCCAGGCTGCCGGGTTTGCGATTCCCATGGGCTTCCTGCGCTTCTCGCGCGGGATGGAATCGGAGGCCGATCTGTTGGGGCTCCAATACCTGTACAAGACGGGCTACGACCCGACGAGCTTCATCGACTTCTTTGAGAAGCTGCTCGCTGAGCAGAAGCGCAAGCCCGGCACGCTCTCCAAGCTCTTTTCCAGCCATCCGCCCACCGGCACGCGAATTGAGAAGACCCAAGAGCGCATCGGCGAGATTCTTCCGGCAAAGCCGCAATACGTCGTCAGCACGTCGGAGTTCCTAGAGGTCCAAGCGCGGCTTGCGTCGCTCACCAACCGCAGCAAGACGGGCGAGGAAGACCCGAACCGGCCGCGGCTGCGCCGCAACCCGACCGGCGGTACGATTCCGACCGACGACGCCGAGACGAGCGATGAAGGCGTCGAGGAAGAGGACGAGCGGCCGACCCTCAAGCGTCGCTGATTGCGGCGGCGGGTTTCGCATTGCGCAGGAGGCTCTTCGCCTCGCCTGTCCTCGGTCCACGGTGCATTGAAGCAGTCGCGACTGTGGATATTTCATTGAAAAGCGGCTACTCTATTTTCAGTTAATTCGCTCCAGGTATTTGTCGGAGCAATGCTGATCGAGGTCGCCCGTCCTCGTCCGCCCTGTCCGCCCGAACAGGGTTCTCTGAAGGTTTCCGTCTTGGCCGAAGGCACGACGCCGCTGTTATCTCGCGCGCCCGAGCGCGCCCATGGTGCGTCTGTTGCAGAAAGCCCTGTTCGTATTTGGAACCCGTCCCGAAGCTATCAAACTGGCGCCGCTCATCCGGGAGTTGCGCACTCCCGGCTCGAATTTCGTGGTCGAGGTGTGTGTGACCGGCCAGCATCGCGACCTGTTGGACCAGGCCCTGGGGGTCTTTGAAGTCAAGCCGGACTATGACTTGCGCGCGATGGTTCCGGCGCAAAGTCTGGCTTCCACTGCGGGGAGTATTCTCACGTCTTTGGCTGAGGTGCTTGAGCGTTCGCGTCCGGACCTGGTCATCGTCCAAGGCGATACGACTTCCACGTTCTGCGGTGCTCTTGCCGGCTTCTACGGCGAAGCGCGCGTCGTACATGTGGAAGCGGGGCTGAGGACGGGGAGCCGCATGAGTCCATTTCCGGAGGAGACGCACCGCGTGCTCACCGGACGCATCGCGGACTTGCACCTGGCCGCGACCGCCGGCGCGGCGTCGAACTTGCTGGCGGAAGGCGTTGCGTCGGATTCCATCGTCATGACCGGCAACACGGCCGTCGACGCTCTATTGGACGTCAGGCGACGATTGCAGTCGGGAGAAATCGAGAGCCCTCGCTGGCCCTGGCTCGATCCCAAGCGGAGACTCCTTCTGCTGACGGCTCACCGCAGAGAGAGCTTCGGCGCGGCGCTCGACGGCATCTGTCGAGCCGCACAGGTCCTTTCGCGTCGCGAGGACGTCCAGCTAGTTTGGCCGGTCCATCCAAACCCGCACGTACGCAGCGCCGTAAGACGCGTCTTCGGCGCCCAGTCCGACGTAATCTTTTTGGAGCCTCTCGACTACGTCGAGTTCGTCGACCTCATGATGCGGGCGACGGTGTTGCTCACCGACTCCGGCGGCGTCCAGGAAGAGGCCCCGTCGCTGGGCAAGCCGGTCCTCGTGTTGCGTGAAGAAACGGAGAGGCAGGAGGGCGTTGAGGCCGGCGCGCTACGCCTTGTCGGGAGTGTCACCGGCGCAATTGTCGCGGAGACGGAGCTGCTGTTGGACGACCCTGTCGAGTACGCCGAGCGGGCCCAGGTGAGGCACGTATTCGGCGACGGGCGCGCTTCGCGGAGGATTGCCGCCGCACTAGCGCGTTTCGACGAACGCGGTCGTTTCGCCGCTGTCGGTTGAGTCGCCGAGCGAACTCACGCTGCGGCCCGGCGCCTTGATGGGCGGTTCGCCGAGGCATCCCTTACTCAGCAGGTCTTCAAACTTCGCGGCGGACATCGGCCGAGCAAAGTAGTAGCCCTGCCCCAGTTGGCAGTCGCCTTGAGAGAGCCTGCTGACCTCCTCTGACTCCTCTAGACCTTTGCCCGCGACGCAGAGACCCAACTCTCGCGCGAGCGCGATGGTCCCCCGGACCGCGGATTGCGCGCGGTCTCCCGGCTGCACTCCGACCAGATAGTTTGCATCAAACTTGAGCCCGGTTAACGGAAGACGGTTGAGGTTTCGGATCGAGAGTTCCCCGAGGCCGAAATCGTCCACCACCAGTCCGACTCCCATCTTGGCGATGCGGTCGAGCAAGCCCGGGGCCGCCGATAGGCTCTCGGTGAATGCGGATTCGTTGGCCTCGAGCTCCAATAGTTCCGGAAGCAGGCCTGTTGCCTCCAGGAGCTCTCTGAGTTCGTCCGCGAACTCGTCGTCGGCGAGTAGCTGGCCGGATACGTTCACCGCCACTCGGAACTTCGTCAGCCCCTTGGTCAACCAAGTCACTCTCTGCTTGCACGCCTGCTCCAACGCCAGGCGGTCGAGAGCTGCGATCAAACCGGACTCCTCGGCGAGTCCGATAAACTCTCCCGCCGCAATTCGCTCCCGTCGGCCGCGCCGCCAACGCAACAACGCCTCCACACTAGCCAGCGAGCCGTCGCTTAGCGAAACGATCGGCTGGAAATGGAGATCGAAGAGGCCTCTTTGAGCCGCCGTCTCCAGTTCGGTTTGGAGTTCGTCGGCGCGCTTCGCCTTGGCTCGCATGTCCCCGCTGAATACGGCCACGCCTCCGTTGGCGGCCTTGGCGCGGTACATCGCCATGTCCGCGTCTCTCAGCATCTGCTCGGGCGTGCCGTCGCCCAGGTTGAGTGCGATGCCGATCGAGCCCCCTGCGTTGAGTTCATGCGCGCCGACTCGATAGGGCTGCGTCAGGACCTCGTGGAGTCGTCGCGCGATCCGCAGCGACTGTTCCTCATCTTGAATTCCGCGCAACAGGACTACAAACTCGTCGCCTCCTAACCGCGCGACGGTGTCGCCCGGGCGCCGATTGCGCTCCAGCCGAACCGCGACCGCCGCCAGCAATGCGTCGCCGACGCCGTGCCCCAGCCGGTCGTTGATTTGCTTGAATCGGTTGAGGTCCAAGAAGAGCAGGCCCAACTTGCCCGATTGCTGGGAGCGTAGATCACGACACTCTGACTCCAAGGTCCGCTCAAAGGAGTGGCGATTGGGCAGGCCGGTCAGCCGGTCCAAATACGCGTCGTCCAGGACCTGGCGTTCCACCTCCACCGACGACGTGATGTCGGTCAGCACCCCGACTAACCTGCGGGGCCGGCCATCGGGCCGTCGCTCCACGGCGCCGCGTGCGCTCAACCACACGAATCCGCCCGCGGGCGTTCGCATCCGCAGGTCGCAATGTAGCCGCCCGCTCTTTAGAGCGCCTTCAATCGCTTCGGTTAGCGACGACCGGTAGCTCGGATGGACTCTCGTCGTCCATTCCTGCAGACTGTCGCTGAATTCCTCCCGGGAGAGGCCGACCAGTTTGAGCCATCCGTCGGAGACCGCCAATTGGCGCCGGCGCGGATCCCAACTCCATGCGCCGATGTGCGCAGCCTCCACCGCTCGCTCTTCGAGCGACCTGGGAAAACCCTCCTCACGGCGCATCCGGCGCACGACAATAGATGCCGCGACCGAAAGGGCGCCGATGAGAGCCAACACTGCGAGCCATAGTTCCGTCATGTAGCGGTCTTCGGGGGACCAGGTGGAAAAATCCTTAGCGTCGTCGTCCGACTCAAGAATGATGCAACTATTGATGAGCGAACTTCAATTTGCCTTGGGTAACGTTTTTGATGGGAAATTAGTACCCCCGGTGGTAGGGTCTTCGGCGTAGGTCCGAGACTGGGGTGCCGTCCCCAGAATCAATTGCTATAATCCCTATAGGAATAGTAGGGATAGCTCAAAAGGTTATCCTCTAAAGAGATCGCAGCTATGGCCTCCACGAACTTCACACCTGTCGATACCTCTGCCGAATGGGCGCAGCTCCCTGAGGACGTTCGCGAAGAGATTGACGTTTTTGAAACGAACCTCCGCCGCTTCCAATCCGGTGATACGCCCGAAAAGGTTTTTACCGAGTTCCGACTACGGCACGGCGCCTACGGCCAGCGTCAAGAGCGCGTGCAAATGCAGCGCATCAAGATCCCCATGGGGATGCTGACCGCCGATCAGCTCACCCGCTTGGCCGACATCTCGGAGGAGTATGCGGTCGGCGTTCTGCACGTCACGACACGTCAGGACTTCCAGTGTCACTACATCGACATCAACGATTGCCCGGACATGTTCCGGCGACTGGCTGAAGTCGGCATCACGGTTAAGGAAGCGTGCGGCAACACGGTTCGCAACGTGACTTGCTGTCCCGACGCCGGAGTCTGCGGCGAGGAGTCGTTTGACGTTACGGCGCACGGTTGGGCGATGGCTTACTTCCTGCTGCGCCACCCGGACGCGCAGAACTTCGGCCGCAAGTTCAAGATTGCCTACTCGGGCTGCTCGGGCAACGCCTGCGGTCTCGCCCGGATGCACGACATCGGCGCGGTGGCCAAGATCCAAGACGGCGTGGAGGGCTTTGAGGTTTGGGTCGGAGGCGGACTCGGGTCGCTGCCTTATCAGGCGATTCTTTTCTCGGAATTCACTCCCGCCACGGAGATGCTTCCTCTCGCCCAGGCGATCGCGCGAGTCTTTGCGCGTGACGGCGAAAAGACCAACCGCGCCAAGGCTCGGCTGAAGTTTCTGATCGCCAAGGTCGGGTTCGACGAGTTCAAGAAGCGTGTGCTCGAAGAACGAGACCGTCTGCCCGAGGACCCCAAGTGGACGTCTGAGTTGGAAGACGCCCTTTCAAAGATCGGCGACAAGCCCGTCCGCGAACCCAGCGAGCTTGAAGTTCCTGCGGACGCCTCGCCTGCGTTCAAGAGCTGGCTCAGGACCAACGTCCGACCGCAGAAGCAAGACGGCTATTCGATGGTCGAAGTCTTCTTGCCCTTGGGGGACATCAGCTCGGATCAGTCGCGCGCGCTGGCCGATATTTGCCGCACCTATATCGGGGACAATATTCGCACGACCGTTACGCAGAACCTTCTGTTGCGTTGGGCCTCGAACGCCGACCTGCCTGCGATCTACGAGGCGCTCGTCGGCATTGACCTCGCCGAGTCCGGCGCGGCACGCATGAAGGACGTGACGGCGTGCCCGGGAACCGATTCCTGCAAACTAGGCATCTCGTCCTCCCGCGGACTCGCCGCCACGTTGCACGAGAAGTTCTCCAACGGCATGAGCGATCTGGCCGAGCGGGAAGACCTGAATGTGAAGATCTCCGGCTGCTTCAACTCTTGCGGCCAGCACCATATCGCCGACATCGGCTTGTTCGGTTCGGTCCAGCGCAAGGGACAATCGGCGGCTCCTGTCTTCCAGGTTGTGCTGGGCGGGACGACCACGGGCAACGCCGAGAAGTACGGCCTAGCCGTAGGCAAGGTACCGGCCAAGCGCGTCCCGGACGCTGTCCGTCGGATTACCGAGTTCTACGATCGCGAGAAACAGGAAGGAGAAGTCCTCGCCGACGTCGTGGAGCGGATCGGTCGGGCCCGGCTCAAAGAAGAACTCTCTGACTTGGCCGAGTTGCAGACCGCCGACGTCGCGCCGGATCTGTTCATCGACAATCGCCAGACGTGGGCCTACCAAAAGAGCGTCGGGGTAGGGGAGTGCGCCGGCGAGGTCGTCGATCAAGCCGAATTCTTGCTCGAAGACGCCGATCGCCTAAACTTTGAGGCGACCCTGGCGCTTGAGAAAGGAGACGCTCCGCAGGCTTCGGAGAAATCTCTGGAAGCGCAGAACAAGGCCGCCGACGCCCTTCTGTTCACTAGAGGGTTGTGGCTGTCAGACAAGTACGATCGCGTGGGTGAGTTCAAGAAACACTTCTACGAGACAGGGGTGTTTTGGAAGCCTTTCGCCGACAACTACTTCCGCGCATCGAGCGAATCGAACGGCCACGACTTGGGGTTGGCGCGCAAGCGGGTGGAAGAGGCCACGCTGTTTATCGAAGCGGCCCAAGACGTCTACAGCCAGGCCTAGGCGCCCGGTCTCCGATACAGGTACAGGAAGAGTTTTTCATGGCTGATCTACAACGGATCGATCTCAAGGTCTTTCTCGACGCCGCTGAGGGCGTGAGCTACGACCCGATTCTCACCACGTTTGACCGCTGGCGCAAAGAGACGGAAGCGCCTCAGGACTGGGTCGACTTGGCCGACTATGCCCACATGAAGCAAGGCCCGGTCGTCATGATGGCGGGTAAGCGCGACAATCTAGCGGTCGATACCAATGAACCTGGCGCGGGCGTCCTCGTGCAGACCCGCAAAGATCTTGAGGGATCGCTTGAAGACCGTTTCCGAGAGGCGTTTCGGCGCCACCTTGAGTTGGCTCAACGGCTGACCTCCGAGCCTGAATGGCCGGCCGGTCTCAGCGTCCGCGGCGGCGATTGGTTGATTGCGGTCAATGATCGCCTTGGCTTCCCAAACAACGAGGAGAGCGACGGCGCTCTTCGGCCGGCCCTCGCTTCGGTGCTCGACCAACTGTTTACGGACGGCTACGACTTGCAGCGTGAGTCCAACCTGCAAAGCCGCTTCGGATACCGCGTTGCGGCCGAGGGGAATCCGTCGCTAGCGGCTCTTTCCGGCCTCCTGTAGGCGACACGAGAGTCGAGGGTGTTGCGTCCTAGCCTTCCGGCATTGCCTGGTCGAGTATCGGAATGATCTCCGAGGCGAATTCAAGTCCCGCCTCCTCCGCCCATTCAACGTCGGGCAGCATCAATCGGACGATCGAGCCCGAGGTTCGTTGCTTGACCAACGCGTCCCAAACGAGACAGATCTTGGCGTAGTATTCGCTGGCGACGACCCGCTCGCGATTCTGATACCAGTAGAAGACGATCAGGCGTGACTGCCCCTTCTGGATGTAGTACTTGTTGATGGTGACTTCTCGACCATCGCTTGTCTGGACTTGCGAGTCTTCGTAGTTCCAGATCTCCCAACCACCCCCGGGAAGACAGTTCTTGGGCGAATGCATGGCTTCTCCCGCCTGTTGCATCGCATAGTAGGCCACAAAGAAGTCGAGCCAATGCTGCTCTTTGACGTAGCGCCGGCTGAGGTAGGAACTCGCACTCAGTACCGTTTCCGTCTCTTCCTGCAGACGAGAGTCGCTAATGACTTCCCAAGATGCGATCTCGTTCGGTACAGACTCCAGAGGCGCCGCCAGCTCTTGCGGTCGGCGCTGGTCGCTCATCTTGGCGGTCACGAGGGTCGCGCACAGGACTGCGAGCGTCAGTAGTAGGTGTTTTGAGAATCCTTGCATCATGCAGCCTCCGGATCAGGCTCGGAAGAGCCCTCGAGCTTTGCCAGGCCCAACGCCATCATGTAGAGCAGCGCGAAACCAAGAAGAAATACGACCCACCCTGAGAACGAGTGAAAGAAACCACGTGCCAACGCCGCATCCTCGCGGGCCGCGATCGCCGTCACGACGATGCGCAGAACGTTGACCGAGATGGCAGTCGGAAACGCCAGAAAGAAGAGGAACACGCGCCAGCTGATCTTGGTCAGGACAAAGTACCCCACCACCAGCGCTAAGACAGTCAGCGACGAGATGCTGCGAAGACCGCTGCATGCTTCCGCTACCCCGAGTGAGATCTCGGCTAAGTGCAGGATGTTTCCGTCGCGGAACACCGGAATGCCCATCGTCTCAAGCACCCAGCTGCTGACCTCGGACGCAAACAGCTGAAGGGGAGCCGCCAGACGGTTGTAAACGATCGCGGGAATCGGGACCATGGTCGCCAGCAAGAACAGTGAAAACGACAGTTTCCGGAGTCGCTCCACTCCCCAAAAAGTCCAGGTCACCCCCGCCAGGACAATAACGATGGAAATACGAGTGAGGAAGAACTCCGCGCCCAGCCTGCCCAGCAACAATACGCCGCACCCTGCGGCGGTCAGCAGAATCCCTCGCAGGTCGACGCGAGATGGGATTGCAAGAATCTCATCCTTGTGCAACCAGGCTACGTATCCAGCCAAGGGCGGAATCAAGATTCCGTGCGAATAGCCGGGATCGTTCATCCAGATATCAACCATCGACGGAACAACGTCCCAGTAGAGGGCGATCAGGACGGCGGCGAGAGAGGCGATAGGCCCCCAAGGAAGAGTCTTCCAATCGATCTCGACCGGCGTGGGTTGTGCGGTATTGGGCGACATTCAGGCGCGAACTCCCAAGGTCCTCGTAGGGCGGATGCGATAAACGGCGTTCATCGTCCGCGCCCCCATAGGACTATCTTAACTGTCTGAAAAACGATGGCTACGTCGAAGAGAATCGAAACGTTCTTGAGGTAGAAGAGGTCGTACTCGAACTTTCTCAGTGCGTCCTCCACCGTTGAGCCGTACGGAAAGCAAACCTGAGCCCATCCGGTGATCCCAGGCCTCATCGTGTGGCGCTCGTCGTAGTAGGGGATCTCTTGCTCCAGTTGCTCGACGAACTCCGGTCTTTCCGGTCTCGGCCCGACGAAACTCATATCTCCCCGGATCACGTTCACGAACTGAGGCAGCTCGTCGAAACGGTACTTGCGCATGAATCCGCCGGTGCGAGTCACTCGCGGGTCGTTTTCTACCGACCAGCGGGCAACCCCGTCCGATTCCGCGTCCTCCCGCATCGTACGGAACTTGAGGAGTTCGAACGGACGCCCGTTGAGCCCGGTCCGGGTTTGGCGATAGAGGATCGGGCCCGCTGAATCGATCCGGACGACCAGCGCCGTCAACAGCATGACCGGGCAACAGACGATCAAGCCCGCTACGCTCAAGGCAAGGTCGATGGTGCGTTTAACCGCCATCACGTAGCGTGTACGTCGAAACCCTTCGGAAAAGATGAACCAACTCGAGCGCATACTGTCCAGCTGAATACGGCCGGTCAGCGCAGTCAGTGTCGATCGTGCGTCCTCAACCTGAATACCTCGAGTTCGCAGCCGCAACAACTTCTGCATCGGCAATACGCCTCGGCGCTCGTCAAGGGCCACGATGATCTTAGAGATGGAGTAGGATCGGACGATCTCTTCCAGGTCCTCGATTGCGCCAAGGATTTGACGACCGAAGATCTTGGACGCATCCACTTGATCCGGCTCCGACGGCCGGACGAATCCGGTCACGCGTAGGTTGAGATCCGATCGAAAGCTGATCTCGCGAGCGATGTCAGCAGCCAAGTCCGTCGCTCCCAGGATGATGATGTTCTCCTTTGGCAGTGCGTTGCGCCAGGCATGATCAGTCGCCCATCGGGAGCTCATCACGAACAGCAGCATCAATAGCAAGCCGAGCGCGAAGGCGAGCCGGCCCATCTGCAGAACCGGAAAGACGAAGTACAACGCTGCGAGCAGAAAACATCCGATGCCCAACGACTGGGTCAACCGGAAGAACTGCTCGCCGAGGCCGTGATTCAGCATCGTCGTATACAACTCGTTGTAATAGCCCGCGATCAAGAACGCTGCGACTACTACCAGGATGCGGTAGCCAAAGTCCGGCAGTTGCGTGTAGTAATCAAACGCCTGCGGATCGGATAGATAGCGCAACTTCGTTCCCAGCACGATAGCCAGGACGATCATTACGGCGTCTGCTGCTAGGAAAAAGGCAGATTTTCGGGAAACGTACTGGCTGAAGAGTTGAAACATCCCCAGTCAGCCATGCCCGATTGGATCGAGTCAAAGCTGGAGGGCCGGGAGACCGGAGCTCTAGCGCTCCGCCACCGGCCTCCAGACGAAGGCGACCTGAACACGCTGGACCGATCGGTTACTGAACAGCCCCTGGTACGGACTTGAGTAACGGCCGAAGCTATAGTTCGTTTGGAACGCCGTTGTCGCACTCAAGGGGCGCGAGAATCCAGCTCGCAGCATCTTCGCCTCGAAGCCTCGGAATCCGTTCGTGTCCACGCTCGACAGGTTTCGAGAGAGCCTCCGTCCCGATTGGAAGTAAGCTGCTCCCGCATTGAGGCTCCAGGCTGCGCGTCGCGGCGACCAATTCCAACTGGCGCTGCCGTTGATTGCGGCGCTGGAACCAACGCTGATCGTATCGCCCACGTGCCGTCCCATGGACACTCCGAAAGAGTGTTCTCCCAGGCTGTAGCTCAGGTTTCCGGAGGCTACCCAGGTGGACCGAGTTGCTCTCGGTTGCAGTTCGGCGTCGAGAAAAGCGCCGTTCAACGACGTATCCAGTCGATTGACGCCGCTCAGTACGCCGATTCCGGCGTTGAGGCCGTAGGACCACCGTCGCCCAAGCTTTTCGTTGTAGGAAGCGGTGGTGCTGCTGGCCCGCGATCCGCCAAAGATTCCGTTGCTGTCCCGGAAGAACATGCCCTGCCTGACTCCCACCGAACGACGCGCGGAAAGGCGATAGTTGAGACTGGCGTTGGCCGTCTTTGAACTGAACGAACGAATAGTCAAGGGTTCCGCGTCGTCGGCCAAAAAGCTCCGGCGGAACGAATTGTCCGTCACGCGGAACGAGTTCGCGCCAACCCCAAAGTTCACGCTCAGGCGCGGCGAGTAGGTGTAGGACGCGTTGAGTCTCGTGGACAGCGTCAGGACCCGGTTGAGACCCAGTCTGCGCTGCGCAGCTCGCTCGACGACCGGAGTACCGGTCAGCGCGGAAGCAAACTCTTCGTCCGACAACTGTCCGTTCCGTACTTGCTCAAACAGGTCGTCCAAGTTAGTAGGTGCGTTGGTCAAGGTGCGGAAAATCGGTTGCTCGATCTGAACCTGCTCCATGGCCCCTTCCGAGGCCCCGGCAGTCGCTCCTACCGCCCAGCGGCGGCCCAACTCCTTGTTGACGCCCAGGCTTAGCCGGTGGTTCGTCGTGTTCCACTCGCTGAGGCGCGCGCGACGAACATGGGACGGCGTATATCGAAGCGACATGCTCGACGTGCGGCCTTTGTGGTAGGCCCCAAACGTCGCCCGGATGTTTGTATCGTAGTCCGACCCCACCGAGTTGTTGAATCCGGCGAAGCGCGATCCAGGAATGCCGTTGGAGGAATATCCAGCTCCTAACGCGACGCTTTCCAAGCGAACACCAGGGACCATCTGGATGGCTTCCGACGCCTGATGTAGCCCCGTGTCGAGCACTCGGCTCGCTGCACCTGGGTTGAAGCGCTCAGGGCTGCTCGTGTCCGCGAACGAACCCTGGGTGCTGAGGGTCGCCGCGGTGCTGGCTGCGACGCGGTGCATCGCATTGCGCATCCGGCGTTCCGGGGGGGCTGCGCGTAGCGCGCGGTAGTCTACGGAACTCGGATCCGCCAGCGCGTCTTCTTCTTGTGTGGGTTCTTCACCGATTCGCGGATACGCCTCGCGGGGGTTCTCCGCCACGAATCCCTCTTTCCGCGCCGTGCGGCTCGTAGTCGCGCCGACGGCGGAAACGTCAGGGAGAGGCTGCGCGAGCTGGATGAGAGGAGCGTTCTCGCTCGGGGCCTCGGCGGCTTGAGCGCTTAGAACCAATTGAGGACTCTGAGATCCAATCGCTCGCCGTGCGGGCGCCGCCGCCAGAGCGCGACCGGAAGAAGAACGTGCGGAATAATGGGCCGCCGCCGATGTCGGCCGCACCGCCTCCGCGCGAGGATTCTCCGAGCGGACGATGCTGGCCGCTACAAGCAGGGGCTGTGCGTCATCAGCCGCTTGGATCGTCGCTTCCGAAGGACCCTCTTGAGTCTTCTTGCTGGAGGCTCCAGACCCCACTCCCCAGGCGACCGGAGGCGCCATCGAGAGAATAAACAAGGCGGTCCACAATCGCCTCAATTCCGGGCGACGCGAAATCTCCAATTCCGATTCTCGCTCGCCCGCATGACCATTTCGCAGCTGCATTTTCAGTCCCCGCTCTTATTGATAAAGAGTCATACCTTTATGATGTCGACGGGTATCGACCCGTCTTCCTTGCGCAGGGGCGTCTCGCGGGGGGATGGGCTGCGATGACCCTGCTGCATTCGACTTGGAGCGAGTATACCACGCATTGGCGGCCGGTTCAGAGAATGTTTTTAGATCATCCACGTAGGTGCGGGCTTCGCCTTTTGAACCGGATAGCGGTTTTTCGGCGCTGTCGGCAGGAAGCAGCGAGAACATCCTTGCCCCCCTCCGTTGGCTGATGCATAATTGGATACTGAGGGGCGTGTGATGTGCGGGCCAGTGGCTCGTCGTCACCCGGGTCGGCGCGAGTTTCGTTGACTCTACCCCAGCCCCCCGGCGCCTCCGCGTCGACAGCGACTTAGAGGAATCTGTATGGAGCAATTTGAGGATCGGATCACTATTCGCGGCGAATTCATGCCGTTGTCGATCCTGCGCGCCCTGTGGAAGCGTAAGTTGTTGATATTCCTGACGTGGGTCATCATTTCCAGCGTCGGGGCGGTCATCATCTACCAGCTTCCTGCCGTATATGAAGCGCGCACCGTCATTCTCATCGAGGGCCAGCGGATTCCTACCCGCATGGTCACGACGACCGTGAACGAGGATCTGGCGAGTCGCCTGAATCGAATCAGTCAGCAGATCTTGAGTTACGAGCCGCTGCTCCGACTGATTGAGGAGTTCGATCTCTACCGCGAAGAAGCCGGCACGATGGTGCAGGAAGAAATCGTCAGCGAGATGCGGGACAACATCGACGTGAGAATCGTCGACGGCTGGACCAAGTCCGAGGCGCCTGCTTTCCAGATCAGCTTTGAAGGTCCCGATCCCAGCGTCGTCGCTCAGGTGACCAATCGGCTGGGCACCCTGTTTATCAATGAGAACCTGCGCGCGCGCGCCAATCAGGCTCTCGGAACAACTGAGTTCCTGAACAGCCAACTCGAAGAGGCCCGCCGCAAAGTCGAGCGCCAAGAAGAGCAGTTGCGCAATTTCCGACTGGGCCACATGGGCGAACTGCCCGAGCAACAGGCGGTCCTGTTGGCCGAGCAGCGCAACATGGAAGCCGAACTCAGCCGTCTAGATGCATCGGAGACGCGCGCCGCGCAGAGCAAGTTGATGCTGCAGAACTCTTTGGCCGCCGCCGAGTCAAACCTGGAGATGATGAAGCGTATCCAGGAGCAGGAGCGCCTGCGCTTGAGCCAGATGGGCCTCGGCGACGTCGACCCCACCGACCCGAATCGTGGCTTGGTCGTCGAGTTGGACCGCGTTCGCGCCCACCACGATTCCCTCTCCTCTCGCTACAGCGCCTCGCACCCCGACGTGGTTGCCGCTGCGTCGATGGTCACTCAAATCGAGCAGCGCCTCCGCGATGCGCAAGAGCAGTGGGCTCGCAGCCAAGAAGAGGCCTCCGCGCAGGCTCCGGCGAGCCCGGAAGGTGACTCCGACGATGACCCCATCCAGGCGCAAGCCGTCTTGCGCGAGATGGAACGCATTAAAACGATAGAGATTCAGCTCCAACTGTTAGAGGATGACTTGAGGTCTTTTGGGATGCGCCGCGGAGCCGTGCGAGCCGAACTCGGATCGCTTCAGTCTAGGATGTCCAGGCTGCCCATCAACGATCAGGAATTGCGCAAAGTCGTTCGCGGCTATGACAACGCGCAGAATAACTATAGTTCGTTGCTGGCCAAGAGCATGGAAGCCGGGCTCGCACAAGAGATGGAGACGCGGCAGAAGGCTGAGAAATTTACTCCTCTTGAGCCCGCCCGACTTCCTGAAAAGCCAATTCGCCCCGACCGAGGCATGTTGCTCGCAATTACTTGCGGGACGGGGCTGGCCCTGGGGTGTTTCCTTGGGTTTGGGGTGGAGTTGAGGCGAAACGTCATCCTCGGAGAGTGGGAGATGCCTCCTGAGGTCCCCTTGCTTGGTCACATCCCCATCATTGTGGTCGACGACGGCTCCGGGAGCAGTGATCTTGACAGCGGCGGCGGGGTTCGAAGCTCAAGCCGCTTCTTCCCTCGCAAGTTGGTCATCGCCTCGTCGCTGGCGCTCTCAGTTTTGGCCGTCGTGGCGACAAGCGTGTACTTCGGATGGATTCCGTTTTAGCGCGGTCGCCCACAAACTACTGATCTTGGCGCGCAGAGTTCCACATGGCTGACCTTCCGAACGATACCAATCCCCCCTCGCACGGGTTCTCCGGCGATGATGCGAAGGTCGTCGCGCGTTCGCTGCTCAGCGAACACGGATTTCGCGAATTCGACGATCCTCCCAGCGCCGTCTCTGAGGATGAAGAGGTCTCCAAAGAGTTGAATCTGGCGGGCTTAGCTGATTTCGACCTTGGGAAAAAATCGCTGCTCCGCTCGGTAGAGGTGCATATCAAGCATCAGACTCCGCTGCTCCCGTTTGCCGGAGACAATTCGCAGGCCGCTGAACAGTACCGAATCATCCGGACCAAGATCGTTCAGCATCCCAGGCGACCCCGCGTGTTGGTCGTCTCGAGCGCTGAGTCGGGAGATGGAAAGAGCGTGACCGCGGTGAACGTCGGCGGGGTGATCGCCCTAAATCCGGAGTTCAACGTCCTGCTCTGCGACGTCGATCTGCACCGTTCCAGCTTGGCCAAGTACTTCGACGTCCCCGTGAAGCCCGGACTTGCCGACGTCTTGTCGGGCCAGGCCGAGCTCAAAGACGTCGTAGTCCGGATCGAGCCCTTTCCCAATCTCTATTTCCTTCCCGGCGGAAAGAGTTCCCGTGGTCCGGCCGACCTGCTCAACTCGAGACGCTGGAGTTCGCTCGTCTCCGCACTGCGGCGGCAGTTCAGCTTTGTCGTGTTGGATACGCCTCCGGCCGGCGCGCTGGCCGATTTTGCGCTGGTACAGGCGGCTGCCGACGGCGTCGTGCTCGTCGCCCGTCAGGATCATACCAATCGAATGCTCTGGATGCGGGCCGTCGAATCGGTCCCTGCCGAGAAGATGATCGGCGTAGTCATGAACTGCGTGAAGCCCTGGTTCTTAGGCCGTTCGGGTGGTTACTACCAGTATTACCACTACTCGAAGTATTACAAGCGGTAGCGTAGGGGAACCTCGGTTCTCTGCGTGAGCAATTCGGGTCTTCGCCCGATGTTGTTTGCCTCGAATGAGCCCTATCCTCGTGATGTGATTCGTCCCTTTCTGCTGGTTCCTGTCTTCGTAGCCATTTACGCGGTTCCCCCGAGTTTCGCTCAGGCGATGGTCGGTTACGGCTTGGGGGTAGGCTCGGCGGGTGCTTCCGGAGGGGCTCTCAAGAGGAGCGGGCGCGCTGTGAGCGGCCGCCTCAGTCGCCTTCCTTCCGGCGAGGAGCGTCCCGGATTTGTTGGCCCCCGTGCGGGATCGGCCAGGCGCTCCACAGAGCACGAGCTGCCGGTCGACTTCCAGCACTCGACCGGCGTAGTTCGACTCTTTGAATTGTGGTCCGGACCCAACGACGTGGAGCCGCAGGCGGCGGACACGAACGAAGTAGCCGCTCCCGCCGAGTCCGTGCGATCCGCCTCGACAGTCCCGCACTGGGGGCACGAACTGTTGGGCGCCACTCCAGAAGATCTGCGCCGGCAATTCGGCAATCCGATTCTGGCCGTAGCCGGCAACGGCGGGCCCGAGGACGGGCACTACACCCATCGTCTTCCTGACGGGGGAAAGGCCCGATTCCTGGTCCGAAGCGGGGTCGTCGTCCGCGCGAATCGCTACTAGCCCCTTGTTCGTGCGTTAATGGGGCATGTCCCCGGCGGCTGATCAGCGCCCCACTGCCGACTCGGCTCATGCCGGGGTCGTGCGATCCGCCGGGGTGGTCTCGGGAGCCGTCCTGCTTAGCCGCCTGACCGGCTTAGCCCGCGAGATGGCCTTTGCCGCCTTCTTCGGATCTGGGGTCGCCTATGACGCTTATATTGTTGCGTTTAGGATTCCTAACCTGACCCGTGACTTGCTCGCTGAGGGGGCGCTCTCGTCGGCATTTGTCGCTACTTTTACAAAGACGCTTTCGCAGCGCGGCAAGCAGGCGGCGTTCGATCTGTCGAACCGTCTTGCGACTGTCCTGACGCCCGTGCTCGCGGTGATCTGCTTGCTCGGCGCCTGGATGGCTCCGGAAGTCGTGGGCTGGATGGCTCCCGGGTTTTCCGAGATCTCCGGGAAGTCCGAACTGACGACCCTGCTGACTCGGATCATGATTCCGTATCTGTTGTTCGTCTCGCTGGCGGCCAAAGCGATGGGAGTCCTGAATTCGTTGGGCAAATTCGCCGTGCCCTCGCTCGCTTCCGCCATCTTCAACGTCGTCTCTCTGTCGTGCGGATTGGCGTTAGGCTTCCAATTGGGTCCGCGGCTGGGCTTCGATCCCATTGTCGGCATGGCCATGGGGACCCTGCTAGGCGGTCTGGCCCAGTATCTGTGGCAAGTGCCGAGTCTTCGCAGCGAGGGAGTCCGATATCGGCCGTCGGTCGATTTGGCGGATCCCGGACTGCGTCAGGTGTTGCGTCTGATGGGGCCGGCGGTGATAGGCGCCGCGGCGGTTCAAGTCAATGTGGTGGTCAACACGGTATTTGCCTCCGAGATCACGGGGCCCGGTGGAGATGCTCTCGATGGACCTGTTTCGTGGTTGAGTTATGCCTTTCGATTCATGCAGTTACCTCTTGGACTCTTTGGTGTCGCTATAGCTTCTGCGACCCTGCCCGCCATCGCTAGGAGCGCCTCTAAGGGAGATACGGGCGAGTTCCGTGAGACGCTCTCTCGCTCCCTAGGACTCGTATTCATGCTGACTTTGCCGGCCGCCGCCGGGCTGGCGGTCTTGAGCCGTTCGATTGTCGGCGTCATCTACCAGAGAGGCGAGTTCACGTCTTTCGATACGGAGCAGGCCTCCGTCGCTCTGTCCGCCTACTGCATCGGGCTCGTGGGCTACGCTTCCATCAAGGTCCTCACTCCAGCCTTCTATGCTCTCGACGAGGTGCGTGCGCCGGTGATCGCCTCGGTCGGATCGATCCTTCTGAACTTCGGGTTGAACTGGTACTTTCTTCGTGTAATGGGTTGGGGACATTGGGCTTTAGCGCTCTCCACTTCGCTCGTAGCAACGCTCAATTTCCTAGCCTTGTTTGCCGTGATGCGCTCCAAGATCGACGGTCTCGGCGGCCGACGGCTCGCCTCTGGGATCGCCAAAATCGCGGCCGCCACGGCAATGATGGCGCTGCTCTGCTGGGGCTCATCCTCGTGGATCACCCAGAGTTGGGGCGTCGGTTTCTGGGCTCGCTTCGGCGATTTGGCGGTTTCGATCCCGCTCGGGGTCGCTGTGCTCTACGGCGCCTGCAAGGCCATGGGGGTCGCCGAACTGCGCTTGGCGGAAGAGGCCGTGTTTTCCCGCCTAGCCCGCTAGCGGCGGGAACTTTGGCGGCCTCTTCTCCAGGAAGCTCTGCACGCCTTCAACGACGTCGGGGCGTCTCAAAGATGCCTGCAGTTCTTCTCTCGCCCTTCCGTACGCAGACTCAAGCGGCTGCTCCAGATCTTCGTACAACTGCTTCTTCATAATCGACATCGACGTCGGCGAGCAGTTCTCGGCAATGTCCCGTGCGTAGGCGACGGCCGTTTTCAGCAGGTCGTCGCGTTCGACGACTTGATTGACTAGACCAAGCTCGGCCGCTTCCTCGGAGCGGATCACTCGACCCGAAACCAGCAGATCAAACGCGCGGGCAGGGCCGATGAGTCGCGGCAGCATCCAAGAGACGCCGTACTCGGCGATCAAGCCGCGCCGAGCGAACGAGGTCGTCATCTTGATTCCAGCGGCTGCGAAGCGGAGGTCGCAAGCAACGGCGTGAACCAGTCCCAATCCGGCCGCTGCTCCGTTGACGGCTGCAATCACGGGTTTCGGGATGGTTCTTGCAAATGTCTGGGGGCGCGTCTCCGGGAACAGTTCGATTGGCTGATCCGGCCCGATCGTGCTCAGCTCCTCCATATCCGCCCCGACGCAGAAGCTCTTGCCCACGCCGGTCACTACGATGGCGCGCACGTCCTGATCCGCGGCGGCTTGTTCCAAGGCGTCAAAGTAGGCCTCGCGCATGGCCTGGCTCATCGCGTTGTTGCGCTCGGGGCGATTGAATGAGATCGTCGCGACGCTCTCGGCGACTTCGTATAGAACGGGATCGGCCATCGCTATTCTCCCTCAACGAGGTATGGCCGCAGGATCGACGCCCACAGCGCATACCCCTCAGCCGTCAGGTGTAGGCCGTCTTCCACGAAAAGTTCAGGGCGGGGCTTGCCGTCGTCGCCGATCATCGGTCCGGCAATGTCTACAAAATCCGCCAGCGGATCTGCTTCCGTCTGAGCCTGGATCAGGCCGTTCGCCTTCCGTACCTGTTCAATCAGATTCCATCGCTTGAGGCTCGGCTTGACCGCGATGTAGGCGATCCGTGTTTCGGGCAAGGCCTCATGCACCATGGCGGCGAAAGTCCGATAGTCTTCCGAGACGGACTCCGGCGATTCTCCATGGCCAATGTCATTGTCGCCGGCGTAGAAAACGATGATGCGCGGCTCCAGCGGAAACAGGAAGCGCTCGGCATAGTAGATCGTGTCCGAGATCTCTGACCCCCCAAAGCCTCGATTCAGCACGTCCAGGTCCGGAAAAGACTCCTCCAAAGGCCAGCGCCGCGCGCTGGAGGAACCGGTAAAGACGATCTGTCCCTTGGCCGGAGGATTCTCCGCGTTCGCGTCGTCGAACGCCTGTATCTCCTCTTCCCACCGTTCCACGCCTTCCGGAGGGGCCTCTGCCTGCGCGGAGGGCTCCGACGTCGGGCCTCCACAGGCGCCGAGTAGTGAGAGTGTCAGCAGCAGAGCGATACGCATTGAATGACTAGGGTACGTCTAGCTTCGTTGGAACAGCAAGGGCAGCAGGAGGGCCAAGTAGCGCTGCCAGGCGGCGTAATTGTGGAAGCCCTCGGTCACCACGAACTCGTGATCGATTCCGCGCCTCTTCAACAATTCGACGAAGGTCTTGCTCCGCTTGAGCGCTCGGACGTCCTGCCGGCCGCAAGCGATCCACAGCAGCTCGAGCTGCTGGTTCGTCCTCTGCGCGTCGCGAAAGACCGTCGGCATTTGCGTCTCGATCTCCGTCTCCGCCACGCCGCTGAACGCTCCGATGGCTGAGAAGCGGTCGAGATTGCCGAGCCCGATCGTCGTCGACTGCGCTCCTCCCATAGAAAGCCCGGCGATCGCGCGGTGCTTGCGGCCGGATTCGACGCGATAGCGCGACTCAACCATGGGAATGACTTCGCCCAGCAAGTACTTCTCAAACAGCGCGGTGTTGCCCGCCCGCTCCTCGGGAGAAGAACTGTAGGGCACGGCGTGGCCGAACGGCATCACGATGATCATCGGTTCGATCTTGCCTTCGGCGATCAGGTTATCCGCGATGAAGTTCGCTTTGCCGACCATCGTCCACCCGACCGGCGTGTCGTTGTTGCCGTGCAGCAGGTACAAGACCGGATAGCTCTGCTCGGGATTCTCGTCGTAATCCGGAGGAGTGTAGACGGTCACCAACGGTTCGTGCACGAGCAACTTCGTGTTTTGCCACTCGGCGCTGATCGACCCGTGGGGTACGTCGCGTTGATCCCACAGAGCGGGCGGGGAACCACGAACGGTCACGAGAGACCCAGAGCCGCGCGCTCGCAGCTTGACGATCGGATTGACCGGGTCGACGATCGGCACGCCGTCCATCTCGAAACCGTAGATGTAGGTCGCAGGATCGAGCGGCCCAGCCGTGAGGGTCCAAATGCCGTTCTTGCCCTTCTTCATCGGTTCACGAGCGTTCCAGTCCGCGATGAAGACGACCTCCGACGCCTCGGGCGCCCCCACGCGAAATGTGACGCGACGGTCGGCGTGTACCTCAGGCGAGACCAGCAGGTCTTGGGCGGGGAGGATGGAGACGGCGACGAGGCCGAGCCAAGCGAGAGAACGCATAGCGCTCCATGATACTCGGGCTGTTCGAGCGTTTCGTTACTGGTTCTGCGTGACGAGGCCGACTCGGCGATAAGTCGTGTCCTTGAGCTGCACGTTCTCCATCGTCACTTCGCTGGTGCTTCGTCCGGCAGGCACGTGTTCAAGCACGACCAGCTCGGCCTCGTCGAGCCATGCACGATCGATGGCGGGCGCGTCTTCCCCGCCACCGCCCTTGTAAGGAAAAACCCACGTCTCCTCGGCGACCGTGACGCCCATCCCGTCAATGAGCGACATCCCCGCCCAGACGTCGCCGTGCAGACGTTCCGCCGGTATCCACTCGCCTCGATCCCGGTTCGCCAACGCCAAAACCGGGGCGCGCAGTGCCATCGGCCGAGACTGGAAGTAGCGCTGTTTCAGGGTCACTTGCAGCAGCTCTTCCGTCTGCTCGACTCGCTCGATGCGAGCCGAGTAGGAGCGTACGTCGAGTCGAGCTGATTGTTCGAGTGGGAGAAAGCCTACTGGTCGCTGCTTCCACACGCGAATATCGGCGGTGCCGTTGAGGGTGCACGGCGGCCCGAAAAAGCCGTCAATATCGCCTTTGATCGCCCGGATGGAAAGGCTCTGTGTACTCGGCATCGGCCCTCGTCCCAAAGCCCACCGGGCATTCCGCGAGTACTGGCGAGCGTCGAGCAGTGGCGCACTTGAGTCCTGGGCTAACAGTCCCGCCTCCGAATCGCCGCAGCCGAGCGTCCCCTCGAAGGCCAGTACTTCCACGGTCTGTTCCGCCGCCGGTTGGATTTCCGAGAAGTAGCCCCACATTGAGAATTCCTCTGGTCTCCTACGCTCGGCCGAAAACCCTTCGTCCCCGTGCCCTTCGAGGCGAATAGCCACCTTCTCTTCCACTAGAGGCTCCAATGGACGTATCCAGTTCCCAGTCGGCGCGACGGACAATGCGCAGCAAACAATCAGTGCTGCGGCCAGTGCATGTCGTGACCTGCCGGCGAGCGGTTGGAGGACTTGCCGCGCAAAGACGCCGAACAACAACAGCGATCCCGCGAGGGCCGCAGTCAAATTGCGAGCGTGCCTTGCCTCGCTGCCAATCAGAGAGCCGGCCAGACTGCCCGCCAGCAGATCTACAGCCAACCCACCCAATACCATGAGCGAGAAGAAGACGGCGATTCCGCCGACAAGAAAGCCCCCCAGACTACGTGTGACGGCCGCCATCGCGACGGTCGCACTGAGCGCAGCTATCCAGTAGACGGCCATCTCAACGATTGCCCAGCCCCATCGCTCCGCCTCCAGTCCGAACCGCCACAACACGGCGGCCTGGAGCAGCATCGGTGGGACGGCGAAGATCGCCGCGATAAATAGAGCCTTAGCAGCTAACAGCGCCCGCCGATAGATCGGGCGAGTCATCCAGAAGGAATCCGTACCCACGAGACGATCTTGCTGAACGATCCAACACGCGCCCAGAATGGCGGTCAGCACGGTGAGCAAGTCGAACCAGTTGTTGACGCTCCAGCGGTCGTACTCCATCGGGTCTCGCATGGCCAGCCAGGACCCGATCATGAGCAGCGCGAACCAACCCACAATCCATTTGCGCGACCCGCGAAGATCCTTCAGAAATATGTGCAGCGTTTGTCTCACGATGCCCTCCCGGGGGCCTGCTTGGCGAGTGCAACAAAAATCTGCCGCAATGTGAGCGGCTCGACGAGGAGATCAGACCCAACTGGAACGCGCCCCCGCAACTCCTGCTCCGCCTCATCACTCCAGCTCGAGTGGGTGAAGCGGATCCGGTTCTCTGTGTGCTCCACCTGCAGCCAATCCGGCGCTGGGTCTAACCCATTGCCGTTTGCCGTCCTCACTTCGACACGGCGAAAACGCCCGGTGAGCGTATCCATCGGCTCGGAAGCGATCAACCGACCGCCGCGCAGGAAGCCGACGTGGTCGGCGAGATGTTCGATCTCTGACAAGTCGTGCGACGAGGCGAAGACTGTTTGACCGCCCTGTCCGGCGATCTCGAGCATGGCCTCCACCATCTCGTCGCGCACCAGCGGATCGAGACCACTGAAGGGCTCGTCCAAGATCAATACTCGCGGCCGGTAGGCCAGCGAAACGGCAAGCGCCGCTTTCATCCGCATCCCGCGCGAGAACGTGCGGATGGGTTTGTCGGACGGGAGGTCGAGCAGGCGCGTCAGTTGATTGCTGAGATCATCGTCCCAGTTCGGATAGAAGCCTCGTGCGTAGGCCGCCAATTCGACGGTCGTCATCCAGTCGGGCAGGTCTTGGTTCTCCGAGACATAGCCGATCTGTTGCAGCGCTTTGGGGCCGAGCGCGCGCGAGTCCGTTCCCAAAACGGCGCCCGTACCCGCTGACGGCCGCAGCAGGTTCATGAGCAGCTTGATGGTAGTCGTCTTGCCCGCTCCGTTGGGGCCGAGGAAGGCGTAGACGGCTCCTTCCGGCACGGAGAGATTCAGCCCCTTGAGCGCCTCCGTTTTGCCGAAAGAGCGCGAGAGCCCTTCTGTTTGGATGGGATAGTTCATCGTTGCCTCGCTTTCGCCTTCGACTTGTTTCCGGCGCGGACCTCATTCCAACGATCCACAAGCGCCCCCGTGACCTCTTCCACGCCGAGGCCCAGACGCTGGGCCTCCACCACCAGCCGCTGGAGCTCGTTGGTGAGCAGGGCCGCCCGTTCGGCTCCGGTCGCCGGCGGCGCCTCGGCGACGTACGCGCCCACGCCGGTGCGCATTTCCAGCAGGCCGTCGGCGACCAGTTCGCGGATCGCCTTGTGCGCGGTGTTCGGGTTGATCTTGAGGCTGCGACTCAGCTCCCGCACCGAGGGGAACGGGTCGCCGGGATTGAGGTCTCCGCCGACAATCGCACGGTGGGCCGCGAAGACCACCTGACGGTAAGGCGGTTTGCCGGGCTCGAACTCGACACGGAAGGGAATCATTTAGGTGTACTAATATAAATAGTACACTTAGAACAGCGATTCTGCAACTACGATCTGGCCGCGCGAAACCGATGTGTTAGCATCGCCCGCGATGTCGCTCGAACTGCGTGCTTGGCGTGTCTCTGTGGGCGGAAGCTGGCACGCCTGGGCTCTATGCGGCCTCGTCCTGCTCCTAGCCGGCTCCGTAGGCGCCGCCGATGCGGGAGGCCCGACCTTCACCCTCGAGCAGGCGACCCAAGGCTCGGAAGTCTACCTGCGAGCATGCAGTGCTTGTCATGGGGAGGCGCTGGTAGACGGGGCCGCTCCCGTGCTGACCGGCGATGCGTTCACCAATCGGTGGGGCGACCGAAGCGCCCAGGATCTCATCGAAACGATCGCCGCGACCATGCCGCCGGCCGATCGTGGGTCGATTGCGGACGAGGATGTCGCAGCGCTGGTTGCTCACGTCCTGAACAAGTCAGGACACTCGCCGGGAGAAGATGCTCTGCATGGCGGTAGTCCCGAGGCGAGTCGGTTGTTGATCGACCCTACTGCGACGCCAGGAGGCCTGGCTTCCGATGACGCTCCCGTGTTCATCCAAGGGACGGCGGACGCTCCGTCGCCCAATGCCGGACCGACCCAAGACGAACTGAGCGCGTCCGGCGGGGCGCCCGGAGACTGGCTTCATCACACACACGACTACTTGGGCTCTCGCTACGCGGCGCTCAACGAGATCACGACAGAGAACGTATCTCGTTTGAGAGAGTCTTGCTCGTTCCAGACCGGGGAGCAGAGCAAGTTTCAATCCGGACCGATCGTCTACGACGGGCGCATGTACGTGACCACGACTCACGCCACGGAGGCTGTGGATGCGACCACTTGCCGACTCCTTTGGCGGTACGACTGGACCCCGCGCACCAAGGATGGATGGCTGACGAACAGAGGAGTAGCTCTCAAGCAGGGGCGCGTCGTTAGGGGCACTGCGGATGGATATTTGTTGGCTTTGAATGCCGAGACCGGTGGCCTTCTGTGGGCGAGGCGCGTGGCGGATTCTGCGATCGGAGAGACTCTCACGATGCCGCCCATGATCTTCGAGGACCTGGTATTGATTGGTCCGGCTGGAAGCGAGAATGGCATCTCTGGTTGGGTTGGAGCGTTCCGCTTGAGCGACGGCTCGCCCGTCTGGCGATTCAAGACGGTCCCCGGCGCAGATGACCCGCAGTCGGAAAATTGGTCCAACCCCAATCAGATTCATCTAGGCGGAGGCGCCGTGTGGACCCCGTTTTCTCTCGACGTGGAGAACGCTGAACTCTACGTCGCGGTTACGAATCCAGCACCGGATCTGGCGGCGCATCTGCGGCCCGGCGACAACCTCTATAGCAACTCGCTCGTCGCTCTAGACGCGCGCACGGGCGAGCTCCGTTGGTACAAGCAGTTCATAGCGAACGATTCTCACGATTGGGATTTCACCCAAGTCAGTCCGCTGTTTCGGTCGCCGGACGGTGCGCGTCGGATGGCGGCCGTTGGAAAGGACGGCCTTTTGCGCATCCTCGATCGCTCATCGCGCGAGGTGCTTTACGAGACGCCTGTTACCACTAGGGAGAACGCCGACACGCCGGTTACGACGACTCCGACTCACGCTTGTCCCGGGGTGCTTGGAGGCGTGCAATGGAACGGACCATCGTACAGTCCCAAGACCGACATGCTCTATACCCCGGCCGTGGATTGGTGCGCGACCTTCACTGCGGATGAAGAGGTCGAGCATCGCCCGGGACAGCTCTATATGGGCGGAGGCGTGAAGCCGGATCCAGAATCGCGCGGCTGGATCACTGCAGTAGAAGCGTCGTCCGGTGAGGTTCGCTGGCGTTACGAATCCGAGAAGCCGATTGTCGCCGCTGTGACGACGACGGCGGGCGGCCTCGTTCTGAGCGGAGAGTTAACCGGTGATCTCATCGCTCTGGATGCCGAGAGCGGCAAGGTACTCCATCGCTTCCCGACCGGCGCTCCAATTGGAGGGGGCGTCGTGACTTACGCAGTCGGCGGCAAACAGTACGTGGCCGTGACTTCGGGGAGGCCGTCCCGCTTCTTCCAGGGACCGAAGCCCGGTTCGCCGACGGTGTTCATCCTGAGCCTTCCCTAGAGCGTCTCAAGCGGACCCAGGTCGACGTCCCAATGCGGCAGCGGGTGTCCCGCGACCGGCGCGGGGAAGGATGCGACTTGATCTCCCAGCAAGCAACCGAGGTAGGCCGTGCGCAGGTCCGGGCCTCCGAACGCCAGGTTCGAGATATTGCGTAGTCTCTTCGACGGGATCTCGGCCAGGTGCCGCTTCTCCATCGCGGCCGCTTGGTAGGCGGCTTCGACGGTTGCGATGTGCTCCGTGTCCGCATCCTCCAGAAAGACTTCTTGACTACCATCCGGCGCGACTCGCAGGACGCGGTTCGAGACGATCGACGTAATCCAAGCGCCGCCCTCGGCGTCGAAAGCCAGGCCGTCGGGATAGACGCCTTCGCCAAATTCCGCAACCGTCTCTCGTGCGCCCAGCCGACCTTCACCTAGAAGTGCGAAGCGCGAAAGCCTGCGTCCGAACGTCTCGTTGGCATACAGCCAGTCGCCCGACGGGTGAACAGCGCACTCATTCGTGTAGCCGAGTTGATCAGCGGCAATGCGCGCACCGCGCGGACTGAAGTGGACAATGAACCCGTCCGCGACGTCTTTGCGGTACCCGAGCGACCGCGGCTGCAACCGCGTGCTAACGGTGAGCCAATGGCCGTGTTCGCCGTCGCTGACGACAAAGTTCGAGGGCTGGAGAGCGGCGCCGTCCACCTCCGTCAACACCGGTTCCACCTCGCCTGTCGCTCGGAGCCGAAATACGCCGCCGTAGTCGTCGCCCAGGTGCGCCATCAGAATCGAGCCGCCGGGCTCCAGCGCGATGCCGTTCGGACGAACTTCAGGCTGGTCGGCGTTCGCAAGAATGCGTCGCGTCGCGCCGCGCGGAGAGATCAACGAAACGCCTCCGCGGTCGGTCCAGTCCGGGACGATCAACAGGCCGGACCGATGTGCCAGTGCGCACTCGGCACGGTTGAGGCCTTCGCCAAGGAACTGGAGTTGGTCGAGAGAAAACATCGGGTGTGTACGCGCTAGAATTCGGGATTCAATGATACGACTAGCATTTGTGCTCGTGCTGACCGTCGCCTCGGCGGCGGCCCAGGTGGATAAGACCCCGGGGTTTAAATCCTATTCGACTCGCTGCGTCCTGTGCCATGCGGGCGACGGCAGCGGAACCGACCGCGGACCCGAGATCGTTGATTTTATTCGCAATCACACGTCGCCTGAGATCGAGCAGTTCATCCGGCGTGGAGTTCCTAAGCGGGGGATGCCGGCGTTCGCTTTGGAGGGGGCGGAGATGGCGGCCCTCATCGCACACTTGAAGACGTTCGACCGTGCGAACGAGACTCTCTCTGTGGCGGACGACGGTCCGGCCATCGTGGAGGCGTCGCTCGTGGGCGGCGGATCGCTCCGCGGCAAGATCCTGAACGAGAGCGGCTTCGACGCCCATCTCCAGACCGAGGACGGCAAGATCCACCGACTGCGGCGCGAGGGCGAGTCTTACCGCGAGGCGGCGCTGGAGCCGCACGTCAACTGGGATACCTACCACGGGAGATACGACGGGAACCGTCATAGCTCGCTGGGCCAAATCCATCGTGGGAATGTTGCGAAGCTGCGCACCGAGTGGTTCTTCCCGATCCCAGGTCTGCGCATGATCGAGGGAACTCCGCTGGTCGTCGACGGCTTGATGTACGTCACGGTGGTCAATCGCGTAAGCGCGTTGGACGCAGAGACGGGACGCGAGTTGTGGCAGTGGTCGATTCCCAGAACCGAAGGACTTATGGGCGACGCTCGATTGGGCCTCAATCGTGGCGTGGCCATCCAAGGCGACCGACTCTTCACCGTCACCGATCACGCGCATCTCGTCGCACTCGATCGCTGGACCGGCGAACAGCTTTGGGATAGCGAGATGGCCGACTACCGCGACCACTATGGCGCCATCGCGGCTCCGCTGGTCGTGGGAGATCTCGTGATCGCAGGCATCTCGGGAGGCGACACGGGGCTGCGCGGCTTCCTCGACGCCTATGATGCGAAGACCGGCGAGCGCGCCTGGCGTTTCTGGACCATCCCCGCGCCGGGAGACCCGGAAGCGGCGACCTGGGGAGACCCCGCCGATCCGGAAATCCTGGCACGCGGTTGCGGGGCCACGTGGCTGACCGGCAGCTACGACGCCGACCTGGATCTGCTCTACTGGGCGGTCGGCAACCCCTGCCCCGATCTCAACGGCGACCGTCGCCCCGGCGACAATCTCTACACGAATTCCGTAGTCGCCCTGAAGCCCGCCACGGGCGAACTCGACTGGCATTTCCAGTTCACCCCGCATGACACGCACGACTGGGACGCCCAAGAACCGTTCTTGTTGGTCGACGAGGAGTTCCGCGGAGAGCCGCGGAAGCTACTGCTGCAAGCCAACCGCAACGGTTTCTTCTACGTCCTCGATCGCACTAACGGCGAGTTCCTCATGGCCGAGCCGTTCGCCGAGCAGACGTGGGCCGACGGCATCGACGCCGACGGCCGGCCGGTCGTCCGCGTCGGTTCAGATCCCACCGAGGAAGGCTCGGCCGTCTGTCCTGCGATTCGCGGGGCGACCAACTGGATGTCTTCGGCCTATCATCCCGGCACGAAGCTCTTCTACTTGTTGGTGCACGAGGCTTGTAACGTCTACGCCAAGGTCGACCGCCCGTGGGAGCGAGGCCGGGGCTTCCTGGGCGGGACTTTCGCGCTCACTGAAGACTCGCTAAATACGAAGTACATTCGTGCGCTCGACATCCAAACCGGCAAGGTCGCCTGGAGCTATGAGCAGGTGGGCGATGCAAACACCTACTCCGGCGTCCTGTCGACGGACGGCGGCCTCGTCTTCTTTGGTGAAGACAGCGGCGCCTTCGCTGCGTTGGATGCAGAGACCGGCGAACCGCTCTGGCACTTCCAGGCGAACCAGGACTGGAAGGCCTCCCCGATGACCTACATGGTCGGCGGCAAGCAGTATGTCGCTATCGCCTCCGGAATGGGCTTTTGGGCTTTCTCATTGGGGTACTAAGCTGCGTTATTGCGGTTATACTCTGAGTATGAAAACGGCTGTCTCGGTTCCTGACGAACTTTTCGAGCGAGCTGAGGTTCAAGCTCAAGCGGAGAAGAAATCTCGTAGTCGGCTCTACAGCGACGCACTCGCTGAGTACCTCAGGCGTCGCGCCCCTGACGCCGTCACCGAGGCTATGAATCGTGTTTGCGACGAGGTCGGCGATCAGGATGACGGGTTTGTTCGGGCTGCTGCCAGGCGCACCTTGAAGAACGTCGAATGGTAGTGAGCCAGGGCGATGTGTGGTGGGCGGATTTGCCCGAGCCTGCCGGGTCGGGTCCCGGCTATCGCCGTCCAGTCATCGTCGTTCAGTCGGACGCGCTGAACCGCAGCAACATCGCCACCGTTGTCTGCGTTCCATTGACCTCAAATCTTCGCTGGGGCGACGCGCCGGGAAACGCGGTGCTTTCGTCTCGTGCGACGGGACTCCCGAAGGACTCGGTCGCGAATGTGTCGCAGGTCGTAACCCTCGATAAGTCACTCTTCTTGGAGAGAACGGCGAGACTTCCTCGGCGGAAGTTGGCAGTCGTGCTGGAGGGTATAGCCCTCCTGCTCCAAAGCGAAACGGCCCCGCTCAAGCCCTAGACTTCTCCAGCCGGCAGAAAGTTCCAGCCGATACCCGGCTCGTTCGAGGGCTGACGGTAGATCCCCTCCGGGCCGCGGGTCAGGTTGTGGTCCTCTTCGTATCGCTCGTAGACCTCCGGCGGTCCGCCCGGCGCGGGCATGAACATCTCCGCCCAGGGACTATTCGGCGTCGAGTAGATCAAGTGAATCGCGTCCTCCGTGCCGCCCGAATGCGGGATCACCGGAATATCGTGCGACGCAGCCATGGCCGCGATCCGCCGCAACTCCGTCAGTCCGCCGCACCACTTTACGTCGGGTTGCCAAATCTCCGCGCCGTTGGACTCCAGCAGTTGCCGAAACCCGTAGCGCGTGTAGACGTGCTCTCCGGTCACGATGCGCGTCGATTGGATTTGTTCGCGCAGACGTCCGAACCCCGCGTAGTCGCCAGGCGGCAGACACTCCTCCAGCCAGTAAACGTCGAACGGCTCCAGCGCCTCGGCCAACTCCAATGTGTAGCGCTCGGTCAGCGCCATCCAGCAATCGACCATTACGTCGCCGTCACGCCCCACGGCGGCTCGAGCTTCTCGCACCGTCTCCACGTTCTTGCGCATGCCCTCACGGCCGTCCGCCGGACCGTGCGGCAAGGCGATTTTCAGACGCGTGTATCCGAATTCGGCGTGTTGTTCAAAGTCATTGCCCGTGCAATAGGCGGGCACTCGGTCGTGGATGCGTCCGCCCAGTAGTCGCCACACCGGCAGCCCCCAGGCCTTTCCTGCGATGTCCCACAACGCCACGTCCACCGCGCTGATCGCATTGATCACCACGCCCTTGCGGCCGTACGACATCGTGGCTCGCCACAGGATGTCCCAGATCCGCTCAATGTCCAGCGCGTTCTCGCCCAACAGAAGCTTCGTCAGATGTCCCTGCACAATCGGAGCCCCTGCCGGTCCGCCGCGGCCGTGACCGACGACGCCTTTGTCCGTCTCAATCTCGACCACAAACGACCCGACCAGCGGACTGCCCGGGTCCGGCCGAAAGAGGCTGCGCGACGGCTTGTACTTGGGATAAACCGAGACCGGGTTGGCCACTTCGACGCCGTGTGTCGACCACGAGCCCGGCGTTGGTTCATAGGCTGGAACTGGATTCTTCGGTCGCGTACGGATGATCCGTACAGCGGTAATCTTCAGATCATCCTCCACCGGCGGAGCCGCCCAAGCGGGAAGCGTTGAGGCGGCGGCCATCACGGGGGCGGCGAGCAAGCTACGGCGTGTCATCGAGCGCCATCCTAGCACTCGCGTCTACGGTCTGAGTTGTTCGGGCAGCGTCTTGGCTACTTTGAGCGCCGGGTCGATCTCCAGCAGCACGGTCAGTAGTCGTCGAGCCTCTCACGATCTCCGCGGCTGGCGCCGGCGCCTCCGCCCGCTACCTCTCCCGCCTAGAATAAGGTTCGTGCAGTTCGAGCGCCTGCGATTCCTAGATCATGAACGCGAAAGTCTCCTCGCCGACGTGCGCGCCTTGTTGGCGGACGTGCGGGTTGCGTTCAGCTCCGACGAGGGGGGAGCCGAGGCGCGGAACACGCTGGCCGAATCCGCGCGCCGACTGGACGAACTTTTCGTCGTGGTGATCGTGGGCGAATTCAACGCCGGCAAGAGCGCTTTTCTGAATGCCCTGCTCGGACAGACCATCGCGGAGGAGGGGGTAACGCCCACTACGGCCTCGATCCAGATTCTGGAGTACGGCGACCAGATTGAGCGGACCCAGGAAAGCGACGCCGTCGACCGTGTCACGGCCCCCGTCGAGCTGTTGCGTGATCTCCGATTGGTCGACACCCCCGGTACGAACGCCATCGAGCGGCGTCACGAGGCCATCACCGAGCGGTTCGTCCCACAGGCCGACTTGGTCCTGTTTGTGACGTCTTCGGATCGTCCGTTCTCGGAGAGCGAGCGAGTCTTCCTGAAGAACGTGAAGCAGTGGGGCAAGAAGATTGTCGCCGTCGTGAACAAGTCGGACTTGCTCCAGAGCGGGGAAGACCGAGAGAAGGTCCGGGAGTTCGTCGGCAGCGGCCTCCACGCACTTCTCGGCGTGGAGCCTGAGCTGTTCTTTGTCTCAGCAAGACAGGCTCTGACGGCCAAGCGGGAGGGGGACTCCGCAGGCATCGAGCGCAGCGGCTTCCTAGCTCTCGAGGAACATGTCGCCTCCTCTCTCGACGCACGCGAACGCTTTCGACTCAAATTGCTCAACCCGTTGGGCGTGGCCGACAGGCTCATGGAGTCTCACACGGAGGCCATCGACGGCCAACTAGAGGTTCTGCGAGGCGACGTTGAGGCCGTGGAGCAAATTGACGGCCAACTGACAGTCTATGAGGAGGACCTGCGCAAAGGGTTCGACCTGCGGTTCGGCGACGTCGACCTGATCCTGCATCAGTTCGAGGCCCGCGGGTACGAGTTCTTTGACGAGCTCTTGCGCATCGGCCGGGTTTTCGATTTGCTCAATCAACCTCGGGTCCGTCAGGACTTCGAACGACTGGTCGTCGCCGACGCCCCTGAACAGATTGAGAGCAAGGTCGACGAACTCATCGACTGGCTCATCACTTCCGACCTCGGCCAGTGGAGGGCCGTGCGCGACCACTTTGAGCGACGAAAATCCGAACATTCTCAGCGCATCCTCGGCGGCCTCGACGGCGGGTTTGAATACAACCGGACTCGGCTGCTCGACACGGTAGGCAGAGCCGCGCAGGAAACCCTGGCCGGCTATGACAAAGCTCGTGAGGCTCGCCGCATGGCCGACGGCGCTCGCGACGCAGTCACCAACACCGCTTTGCTTGAGGTGGGCGCGGTCGGTCTGGGGGCCGCCATCTCTCTAATCGCAACCTCGACGGCCGTAGACGTCACAGGCCTCACTGCCGCCGGAGTCATGGCAGCCGTCGGACTGTTCGTGCTGCCCCGCAAGCGTCAGAACGCCAAGGCGGAGTTGAGAGACAAGATCTCCACGCTTCGCACACGTCTGCGCGGGGCCCTGAACGAGCAGCTTGAGAAAGAGGTTGAGCGCAGCGCCGGCAAGATCCGCGAGACGATCGTCCCCTATACGCGCTTCGTGCGCGGGGAACAGTCGAAGCTGACCGAGCGCAATCGCACCCTGGCCGCCTTAGCCGAACGCTCGGCTGTACTACGCTCGCGTCTTGCGAACTAGCGGACGACCGTGATGTCTTTTGCTTGTAGGCCGCGGTCCGAGGTCACCAGCGTGAACTCAAACAGATGTTCGCGGCTGGGCAAATCCTCAACCTCGATCTCCGACGGAAATTCCGACTCATGCGCGAACGCGCTCGAATAAGGAGAGTCCTCGTTGCGAGTATCGATGTTCCACAGTGCGGTGGAGATCCGGTCCATGTAACGGATGAAACCGAAGCCTCTGTCGTGGGAGAAGCTGTAGCACACGCCGCGGACGCGGGATCCCTCGCCGCCCCACGTGCCGTCGCCGCCCCGGGTCGGTAGTAAGCGAGGTACCAGGTAGCCGGACACAAATAGGTCCGCCTCTTCCTGAAGCAGCATCGAGACCCCGTCGAACCCGACCACCTCGACTCGGCAGCCCTTGTTCTGGACGGCCTGCACTACCTTGACGAGATCGCTGTCGCTCGCGCCGACGAGGATTCTGTCGAGTCGGTCTGACTGCAGCAAGACGTCGACGGCCATATCCAAATCGGCGCTTGATTTACCGTATTCTTGACCGGCTTCATCTGTCAGCCATTTGACGGGTTTCCGGATGACCTTATAGCCGAAATCACGAAGGGCGGAGTGGAAGTTGTCCGCGTTCGCTTCGTACTGTTCGTCGTCGCGCGCACGCTCTTCGTCGAACGCCACGTAGGCGTTCAGGCGGATCGGCTCGCCCGCCACCCCGCGGGCGGCGAAATCCCGCAGCACGTCGTAGCGCATGCCATACCCGCCGTTGCGGGCGATGCTCTCCACATCGACGAAGACTCCGACTCTCAAATCTGTTGCCATTCCTACTCCTTTGCCAAGCGTACCGGGCGCTCTCCGAGCGCCCTCGCTGTAAACTTCACTGTATCTAGATGGATACTGTTTGTGAAAGTGTAAGTTTTATCACGTTTCTGTACTCAGGGGCGTCGTCGTCCAAGTTGGCCAGGCCGGCCTCGGGGCTGTAGGCTGCGACGAAGCGGCCCGATGGTAAACTTTGGGGTCCGCAGATTCGATCATCCGACCGGTTTCGACCGCGCCCTTCCAAGGGGCGTATGATGCCAAGTTGGTTCCCGGGAAGTTCAAATAGCGGCAGGTACGGCAGCGCGCCGATTCCGGGAGCCCGAGGAGACCAAAGAAATTCCACATGAGCGTAACACTCAATACACTTACGTTGAGCCGCAAGGTACCTTCAGGCTGGAAATCGGCGCTTGCGCGAGCAAACCAGGGCAATCTGGTCGGACGGATCTGGAAGCGGGACCCCGCGGTCTGGACAGATTCGGGCGAGGAGAATTGGCTCGGTTGGCTCGACATCGCCGATCGCCAGGCCGTGAGGACCGATGCTCTGGAGGAACTCGGGTACGCCGCCGAGGCTGACGGTCTGGATAATGTGGTGCTGCTCGGCATGGGCGGCTCTTCACTGGCGCCTGAAGTGATTGCCTCGACCCTGAGAGTCCCCGGTTTTGCCATCGTCGATTCCACCGATCCCTCGCAGGTGCGCAAGGTGGGCGAGCGATTTGACCCCGCCCGAACCCTCTACTTCGTCTCCAGCAAATCCGGGTCCACGCTGGAGCCGGACATCCTGCGGCGCTATTTCTACGAACTGGCCGGCGACGCGCTCGGCCGGCGGGCGGGCGACCATTTCGTGGCGGTCACCGACCCCGGCTCGGACCTAGAGTCGATCGCGAGTCGCGATGGTTACCGCGAGATCTTCTACGGCTTGCCCTCGGTGGGAGGCCGATTCTCGGCTTTGTCGGCCTTCGGCATGGCCCCAGCGGCTGTAGTCGGCGTCGATGTGGTCGATTTCCTCAAGCGCGCCCGCCTCATGATGCGTGCGGCCAAGAAGCGCAAGGTGGAGGAAAATCCAGCCGCCCTACTCGGACTTTATCTCGGAATGTGGGCGAATCAAGGACGCGACAAGGTCACCGTCCTGGCTTCCGACGGCCTCCGCTCTCTGGGCGCCTGGTTGGAGCAATTGCTTGCCGAGTCGACGGGTAAACAGGGAAGAGCGATCATCCCCGTCGACCTAGAACCTGTCGCCGAGAACCTCGACGTCTACGGCGACGACCGCGTTTTCGTCGCCCTTGAATTGGGGGATGATCCGGAGCTTCGCACGCGCATCGCGTCGATATCCAAGACCCATCCCATTGTCGCCGTCGGCTGCCGCACTCCGGCCGACCTCGCTCAAGAGTTCTTCCGCTGGGAGTTCGCGACCGCGGTTGCCGGTTCGGTGATGGGAATCAACCCCTTTGACCAGCCCGACGTGCAAGCCAGCAAGACGGTCACCAAAGAACTGACCACCGGCTACGAGGAAACCGGCGCGCTGGCCCAGGAGCAGCCGTTCTTCGAGGACGAACACGTACGACTCTTTGCTCCTGCCCGCTATGCGGTTGAACTCGCCCGGTCGACGCGGAGGGAGTCCGCCGCCGGGTACCTCAAGGCGCATTTCTCGCGCCTTGGTCCCGGCGACTATGCCGCGCTGCTGGCTTACCTGGAGATGAACGAGGCGAACGTCGCCGCCTTGCAAGGGCTGCGGGAGCGCCTGCTCAACAAGACCGGAGTCGCGACCTGCGTCGGCTTCGGGCCCCGCTTCCTGCACTCCACCGGCCAAGCCTACAAGGGCGGTCCGAATTCGGGAGTCTTCTTGCAGATCACCGGCGACGCTCCCCAAGACCTGGACGTGCCTGGAAAGCGGTACACCTTCGGAGTCGTCAAGAGCGCACAGGCGCGCGGTGATTTCCAGGTGCTGGTCGACCGCGGCCGCCGTGCGTTGCGCGTCCACTTGATCGGCGATCCCGACCAGGGGCTCGATAGACTGGTCAAGTCGGCGCGAAAAGTAATTTAGTGAAACGCCCGCGGAGCTCGAATGAACAACAGTGACGGTCGCACGGCCGACCCCAACATCATGGTGATCTTCGGGGCCTCCGGAGATCTCACCAAGCGCAAGTTGATCCCTGCGCTCTATAACCTCTCACGCGACGGCCTGCTGTCGGGCGACTTCGCCGTCATCGGCGTCTCCCGCCGCGAAATGACTCATGAAGAGTTTCGCTCCAAGCTCGGCGACGAACTCGGTGAACACCTGCCGGCCGACATCGACCCCGACCTATGGAGTCAGCTCCGCGACCGGCTGTACTACTCCCCCGGCGACGTCAACGATCCCGGCTGCTACGAGCGACTCGGCGCACTGATGAAGGAGCTCGACGCCAAGCATCAAACCAAGTCCAACTACTTCTATTACCTCGCCACCGCGCCGCGCTTCTTCTCTCCCGTCGTGGAACAACTCGGCGCCTCCGGCCTCGTGGAGGAGGACGAAGAGAACGAAAAAGGCCCCTGGCGTCGCGTCATCTTTGAGAAGCCCTTCGGGCACGATCTCGAATCCGCCAAGAAGCTCAACCAAGACATCCGCCAGGTCCTAGCCGAGCGTCAGATCTACCGAATCGACCACTACCTCGGAAAGGAGACCGTCCAGAACATCCTGGTCTTCCGTTTCGCCAACGGCATCTTTGAACCCCTCTGGAATCATCGCTACATCGACCATGTCCAGATCACCGTCGCCGAGAGCATCGGCGTCGAAGATCGCGGCGGCTACTACGACAAGTCCGGCGCCCTGCGCGATATGGTGCCCAACCACATCTTCCAGTTGATCTCGCTCGTCACTATGGAGCCGCCGGTCTCGTTTGACGCCGACGCCGTTCGCGACGAGCAAGCGAAAGCGCTGCGCTCGGTCCTCCCGATGACGCCCGAAGAGGCTCTGCGCCGGACGATCCGCGGTCAGTACGGCGAAGCCGACGTTGAAGGCGAACGAGCTAGCGCCTACCGGGACGAGTCCAACGTCCCCGCCGACTCCGACACCGAGACCTTCGTCGCGATGAAGCTCACCCTCGACAATTGGCGTTGGGCCGGCGTCCCAATCTACCTACGTACCGGCAAGCGCCTCCCGGTGCGCGCCACCGAGATCGTCATCCAGTTCCGCAAGGCGCCCTTCACCTTGTTCCGGCACACCGACGTGGATCGCCTGCCGCCCAGCCGCCTCGTCCTGCGTCTCCAGCCCGATGAAGGCATCTCGCTTAGCTTCGGCGCCAAGAAGCCCGGTGCGGTACTGAAGCTCTCCCAGGTCAACATGGACTTCAACTACAAGGAATACTTCGGCGCCCCGCCGTCCACGGGCTATGAACGGTTGCTGTACGAGTGCATGCTCGGCGATCAAACTCTCTTCCAGCGCGCGGACATGACCGAGGCGAGTTGGAAGATCGTCGCCCCCGTGCTCGACGTCTGGAAAGCCCTCCCGGCCCGCGAATTCCCCAACTACGACGCGGGAACCTGGGGCCCCAAGGAGGCCGACGAGCTGCTCGAACGCGACGGCCGCAAGTGGGTCCGCTGCTGCGTCTAAGCGCTGCGGACGCGAAGCAATCGCAGGTTGTTCAGGCCGATCCGGGAGGGCGGCATCTGCTTAGCCCAGGGCGCGAGCCCTGGGACTTCTTAACAGCCGCGCGCCCGCGTTGCCGTGAAGGGTGAAGCGGTCACTCGTCCGTCCACCGTGCCGGCGTTTGCCGAGCCCCCTTGGCCCTCGGTCTCAACGGCGGAAGGAGCGCATCAGTTAGCCTAGACCCCTATGCGCCGGCTCCTGTTCTTCGCCTTCGCCGCCACGCTCACGGCCGCCGAGCCGGTCACGATCCAACTCGAAACACCGGTCGACCCGCCGAAGTGGGCCCTGCTTGAGCGGCAACTAATCGACGAGATGGACCGCGCGGGCGTCGCCTTCTACCAGACCTACGTTCTGCCCGACGGGACTCTCCGTTGGAAGCAGCGCTACGAAGGCGGCATGAACTCGTCCGACGACGCCTACGAAGGCTTTCGAGGCTTCTCTCTCCACACCGCCATCGGCGGCTCAATGGAACTCGATCGCCTCCACCGCCAGGTCTGGGAGGGAATCACCCGCCAGTTCACCCGCTACGGCCAGATCTACCGTGAGTTCGACTCCAACTGGGATTGGATGCACCACGGCGAGGGCTACGTCAGCTTCTACCCTTTGGGCCTCGTTGCTCCCGACGACGCACTCTACGAGGACCGCTCCGTCCGCTTCGCCGCCATGTACACCGGCGAAGACCCGGAAGCTCCGAACTATGATCCCGAGCACAAGATCATCCGCGCCGTGATGAACGGTTCTCGCGGCCCCAAGATGGCGTGGACCAAGCGCGACTGGATTCCCACCAACGCCAACCTCGTCTACTACCACCTCCCCTACGACGACATCCCGGGCGTCGAATCCTCCACCGGCTGGATCAACGACCACCCCGACAACGACCAGTTCGCCCGCATCGTGAAGGTGATGAGCGACCGCATGGCGCGCGGAGACACCGCCATCAACATGACCGTCGCCCCGCTCATCGCGAACGCCTACCTCTATACCGGCGACAAGAAATACGTTGACTGGACGCGCGACTACATCGGCGCCTGGGTCGAGCGCACCGAGGCCAACAACGGCATCACCCCCGACAACGTCGGCCTCTCCGGCGAGGTCGGCGAATATACCGGCGGCAACTGGTGGGGAGGCTACTACGGCTGGCGCTGGGTACGCGGCGGTTGGGACGTCGTGCTCGCTTCCTACACCGCCGGCAAGGTCGCTACACTCTTGACCGGCGATCGCGATTGGCTCGAACTTCCTCGCAGTCAGCTGGAGCTGCTCCACTCCAAGGGGCGGCGTGAGGACGGTACTTGGAAGATCCCCATCCGCTACGACAACGATTCCGGCTGGCATCACTTCGTTCCAGAATCGCCCTACGGCGCCGTCAATCTTTGGGCCGTGTCGCAGGAGGCCGCCGACTGGACGCGCATTGAGCAACTGATCGCCGCCCGCGCTGAGAACAACGACCCCGACCTCGCTTGGGCCCAGTTCCTCCACGGCGACCGCGAGCACTTTCCCGAAGAAGCTTTCCAGCGCGACCTACGCTTCGTCGCCGAGAAAATGGAGATTGTCGACAACGAGCACGGCGACCCCGAAACCTGGTTCGACGCCAAGTGGATGGCGACCGAGCCGATGCCGACCGACAACCTCGTCCGCCTCACCCTCGGCGGCCCGCCCGTGCAGAAGCGCGGCGAGATGCTGCACAGCTTTGTCCGCTACTTCGACGCAGCCGAGCGCCGGCCCGGACTGCCTGACGACGTAGCCGCCCTCGTAACCCGCCTGGCCGACGATCGTGTCGATCTCGAACTGGTCAACACGAATCCGGATGGTGCCCGTCGCCTCATTGTCCAAGCCGGCGCCTATGGCGAACACCAGGCCGTCTCCGTCAACGGCGTCCCGGTCGACGCTTCCTCCTTCGAGGTCGAACTCGGCCCCGGCGCGGGCGGCGAACTCTCAATCCAACTCCAACGTTGGGTAAATCAACCGAGCTACCGATTCCCATGGGACTGAAAATAGTCACAATCCTCTCGCTCCTGGCCGTCGCGGCAAGCGGTCAAATGGGGTCCCCCGGCGAAGGCGAGACCCAAGCCGTCGCTCTGCACCCGACAGATCCGAAGACGATCTACGCCGGCGCCGCCAGAGGCTTGTGCAAGGACACCCGAGGCGGCCTCGATGACTGGCCGTCCTCCGGCCTTGAGACACTCTCTCCGCGCGTCATCGTCATCGACCCGGAGTCCCCGGAAACCGTCTACGCGGGAACCTACGAGAGCGGCGTCCACAAAACCACCGACGGAGCCGCAACCTGGGAGGCGAAGAACGACGGCCTAGACGACCTCCGCATTCGCGCCCTTCTCCTCCACGACGGCAACCTCTACGCCGGAACGGACGGCGGCGGCCTCTTCAAGTCGAACGACGAGGGCGAGCACTGGCGTCCCATCAACCGCGGGCTCATGGACAAGGTCGTCCGAGCTCTGATTGCTCTCCCCGACGGTACGCTGCTGGCCGGAACCTGGCATGGCGTCTATCGCTCTGCGGACCAGGGCGAGCGCTGGCAGGCCGATCTCGCCGGACTTTACGACGTAGATGTCCGCGCCCTCGCCGTGGACCCCCGCAACTCCCATCGCGTCTACGCCGGGACCAATCCGCGCGGCGTCTACCGCTCCGACGACGGCGGGCGCACCTGGCACAAGTCCAAGAACCCGCTCACCGAGTTCATCTACTCAGTCGCGGTCGACCCGGCCTCGGGCGACGTCTACGCCGGAACGAAGGCAGGAGTCTTCCGCTCACGAGATCGCGGCGACTCCTGGGAGACCGCGGGCCTGCGCTGGTCGAGCCGCGCCTGGACCCTTGTCTTCGACGACCGCACCCAACCTCCAACCCTCTACTACGGCGGAGAAGGCGGCGTCCTGAAGACCCAAAACGGCGGCGTCTGGTGGGACGTCACCGGCCACCAACGCAAATAGCGATACTCGCCCCCACAGAGGCCCGCCGCGGGGACAGTCACATCAAGGCCTCGACTACACGGCAACCACCCAACCCGTGCTGACTGTACCCAGCCGACTACGAAATCCAATACCAACCCACGACGCCCCTCTTCTCTTCCAATCGCCCCCCACCAAGAAACCCAAGTCCGCGTCCGATTTCCGCCGATCGCCGCCCGGCTCCATTGGTATAACGAAGCTCGATGCCGCTTGACGCCGCCACTTGCTACCGGGCTCTCCAAACCCGCGACGCGCGCTTCGACGGCCGCTTCTTCACCGGCGTCTCCTCCACCGGCGTCTTCTGCAGACCGGTCTGCCCAGCCCGCACGCCGCATCGCAAAAACTGCGAGTTCTACCCGTCGGCCGCTGCGGCACTCGACGCTGGCTTTCGTCCTTGCCTACGCTGCCGACCGGAGACCGCTCCGGGCGCCCCAGCCTGGAACGGAACATCCGCCGTCGTCTCGCGTGCGCTCCGCTTGATCGAACAAGGCGCGCTCGACCGCGGCTCGCTACCCGAGCTTTGCGACCGATTGGGCGTGGGCGATCGGCACTTGCGTCGGCTGTTCCTGAAGCATCTCGGGGCCGGGCCGAGCCAGGTCGCTCAGAGCCGCCGCCTGCTCTTCGCCAAGCGACTCCTCACTGAGACTGCGATGCCGGTCTCGCAGGCCGCGCACTCGGCCGGGTTCGGCAGCGCTCGGCGGTTGCATGAGGCTGTGACCGCGAGCTACGGGAGACCGCCCAGCGCTCTACGCGGCCGGCGGGGCGGGGAATCGGGCGCGGTGGAGCTGCGGCTCGCCTTCCGGCCGCCCTACCACTCCCCCCTGCTGCTGGCCTTCCTAGAGAAACGCGCCATGCCTGGCGTCGAGGAAATCGACGGCAACGTCTACCGTCGGTCGATCCGACTCGGCGACGAAGCCGGACGGCTCCAGGCCGAGATCGGAGAACAGGATTTGAAGATCCGTTTGGACCTTCCGCCTTCTGCGAGCTTGCTGCAAGCTGTTGACCGAGTGCGACGTATGTTTGATCTGACGTCGGACCCGGTTGCCGTCCAAGAGCGTTTTTCGGCTGATCCCGTGCTTGGACCCTTGGTCGCAAGTCGCCTCGGCCTACGGATTCCTGGCGCGTGGGATGGTTTCGAGCTAGCGGTCAGGGCGGTATTGGGACAACAGGTCTCCGTGGCCGGAGCGCGTACTTTGGCGACGCGGATCGTCGACCGTTTCGGCGAGAGCCTGCCGGGCGACTCGCCGAATCGCCTCTTTCCCCAACCCGGGGCCTTGGCGGAGGCCCCGCTTGAGGAAGTCGGTCTGACCGGAAAACGCGCCGAAACCATCCGCGAGATCGCCCGATGCGAGGGCCGGGACTTGGCTGCCGTTTCCGGCGTCGGCCCGTGGACGCGCGAGTACGTTGCCCTACGCATGGGCGACCCCGACGCATTCCCTGCAAGCGACCTCGTCTTGCGCAAGGCTTACGCCAGGCTCACCGGCGGGAGCGTGACGGCCAAAGAATTGGAACGAGCGGCCGAGCCCTGGCGCCCCTGGCGCGGCTATGCCGCTCTCTATTTGTGGACGGCGGAGGCGCCCCATGTGGTTTGAGACGATCGAGTCGCCCATCGGCGACATCTTGCTCGCGGGCGAGGGCGACGCTCTCACCTCGCTTGACTTCGCCGGCTTCGAAGGGCGCATGGACGAACTCCTGCGCATCCGCTTCGGCGAAATCGAACGTACCGCCGCAACCGGGACGAAGGCCGCCGATCGCCTTAGCGCCTATTTCAAGGGCGACCTGACGGCCCTCGATGAAATCTCGGTTGCTCCCAACGGCACCGAGTTCCAGCAGCAAACCTGGACCGCCCTACGTAAAGTGGCGCCGGGCCAAACAGTCTCCTACGGCGAACTCGCCCAACGCATCGGCCGCCCCAAGGCCTCCCGCGCCGTCGGCATGGCCAACGCCCGCAACCCCATCGGCCTCGTCGTCCCCTGCCACCGCGTCATCGGCACAAACGGCAAACTCACCGGCTACGCCGGCGGCCTCGAGCGCAAACGCTGGCTCCTCCAACACGAGGGGGCCCAGCTATCGCTGCTCTAGCTCCGCCGACCCTTTCTCCAGCAGGGCCAACGCCCACCGATCCATGTCGTCTCGCACAGGCTCCCTGCGAGCCCGCTCAGCCGCCGCGTCGGCAGCCTCCGTCAACCCAAGCGAATCGCAAATCAGGCTCTGTATGTAGAACGCCTTCGGCCCCAGTTCGTACACAGCCGCTTTCTCGACGCCCAGACGTAGCGAACCGATTGCGAGATCGGTCTTCTTCACCGCGGCCCGGAGCATCGCTCGTGAAAAGTGGAAAGCAGGCTCGGCGCCGACCTCACCCAACTTCTCGTCCAGCAAACCGAGCGTTTCCGGATCCGATTGGCCTGCCAGCACAGTGATCCAGGCAGCGGCGGCCCGGTCGTCCTCAGAGATGTACTGCACCTCAAGCAGTTCCTTCAGCCGATTCGTTGCGGTTGCGGAGTCGCCTAAGTGCGCCGCTGCCTCGGCGGCCGCCTTGAGCGCCTCAATCGCGGTTGGCGATTCATCAATGATCGGCTCGGCAAAATCGGCGAGTCCCTCCCAGTCTTCTCCTCCTACGTATCCCCGAATTGCGAAGTCGAACCCCTCTCCGGAGAATAGACTGGCCGCTCCTAGCTTTTCGCCGACCTCCGCCAACTCCTTCCATCGTTCCGCCATCGCCAGCGCTTCGGCCAGCGCCACATTCGCTTGGTTCCTGTCAATCGCCACCGTCGCGCGCTCCGCCGCAGCTCGCAGGATCTCGATTGCCTCCTCCGATTTTTCTGATCGCCCCACCATAGAGGCCGCCGCTGCACGCGCCGCCTCCTCGGTTCGCAGGCTATCCGCTGCAGCCTCGTCCACGCTTAAGACGGCGCGCGGCCACAGCATCTCTGGCGGGGGCGTCTTACTCTCCTCCCTAGGTAAGTCCGTCGTAGCGCGATCAAGCCAATTGCGCGCCACGTCCATCTCGCCCGCGGCCAATAGACCCCAAATGAGTTTCCCAATCTCCGCCAGGTTCTCTCCCGAGCCGAGGATGTGGTGCTCTCCGTCTTCAGACAAGACGAACAGGTCCGGCATGCCGCCGGTGCGCACCCGGAGTAGACGCTTGCCGTCCTCTTCTTCGTCCTCCATGCCCTCCACGCTCGCCTTGCGATCGAATGTGGAAAGCAGTATGTCTATGGCTAACCGTCGGGGCATGGCCTTGGAAGAATACGGTGCAATCACGCCCCCTAGCTCCGGGCGCAATCGAGTCATCTCCCTGCGCCAGGCTTCCCAGTCCTCGCGCGGTGTGAAGAGTCCTTGTAACTCCTCGACTCTCGGGATTCCGGTCAGCAAGGCGGTCAACACTTGGCGAGCGGGAGTCTTCGGGTCGTCCGCCGGTAGTTCCGCGTCTTCGTATCGAGACGTCCGCTGCAACTCGTCCGCCAAGACTTGATCCAACTGGCTGGTCCCTGAGCGCGAAGCCGCTCTCATGACGGGCGCCGCGGCCTGGTAGCGACGCATCTGGATCAGCTGGAGACCGAAACTAGTCAAGGCTTGGGACCGCTGAGTCTCATTCGCCGTCAGAGCCTGCGCTTCGAGGATCATCGCCGCCGGCCCTTCCTCCAAGGCCGTGAGCAGCAAGCCGTAGTTGACTTGCGCATTTTGATTCAGAGTGGCTACGTGCTCGCGCGCCTCGTCCAAGCGGCCGGATCGCATCAGGGCCGCAACCAGATTCGAGTGATACGGTAATGCGGATTGCTCCTCAAGCAGTCTGCGGTAGATCTCGATACTCTCCGTCAAGTCCGCACCGTAGCGCTCGCCCGTTCGGTCGTACTCAAGCAGAATGGCAAGTTCCGCCGATACGGCGTAGCTGCTCGGATCAAGTTCGACGGCGCGCTTCAACGCTTTCGCCGCTTCGTCCCGGTCCCAGTCGTCCCGGAATCGCCTACCGAAAGCGTCATGCTGGTGCGCCCATCCCAACGCCATCCAAGCGCCCGGCGACTCGGGCGCTTGCTCAACCGCCTGCTGAGCTACGCGCTTGGCTTCGTCGCCGAGACCCGTCGAAACCAAGAGTCGCGCCAACCTCGCTCGGCCGAGTGCGTCCTGCGGATGCTGCTCCGTGTAGAGTCGGAGCTTTTTGATCGCCGCCTCCGTCTCTCCCAGGGCGCTCAGCTCAGCGCTCTCTGAGATGAACTTCAAACGCAGTGCATCGGTCGAATAGTAGGGCTTTACCCCTTCGAGAAACTCTTGGGCTTCCTCCGGCGTCCAGCGCCGTTTCCCACTGTCGAGTCGATACGTCACCGTCAACTCGCCGTCTTGTCCCACCTCCACCGTACGTGAGTAAGATGCCGGTCCCAGCTTCATCTCCACGCTCTTCGGCGGAGACACGACCTTAAACAGACCGGGCGGGCGGACAACGAACGCCAGCTCAATTTGATGCGGCTGGCCAAACCAAATGTCCGACTTCCGCTCGTCCTCCGAATTTCCGGACCTCGACGTTGTTGCCGGGGATGCTCCCCATGGCATGTGCTCAAACAAGTCAACAACGGATATCGCAGCTATGGCTTGTTCGAAACCGCTCTCGACTGCGGTGATTCGATCGATCTTGGCGTCCAATTGGAACGGTTTCGAATAGTTGGAGCCGCCCGACGTGGAGGCATGGACAACCTCACCTTGCAGGCCTTCCGCTCCCTCGCCAACCGCCTCCGCGAACGACTCTTCCGTGCGGAACGTGGCTCGCATCTCACTCTCAAGCGTCCCGCCAAGAGTGGTCGTCACCTCGGTTGAGCCCCGTCCAAACCCTCTCATCGTCAGCACCGTGGTTCTCCGCAGCCAGTTGTCCTTCGACTCACTCAACGGCGTCCTAGCCAGCTCCGTCGTCTCCGGCCCCGCCACCAATGCCAACCGCCCCTCGTCCATCGGCGGCAACACGCCCACCCGCACGTTCTCCGCCGTCGCATCGATCCAGAAAGGTTCCTCTCCCCCCACCCGCACAATCACGTGATTGAACAGTCCCAACCCTGGCAGTTCTTCCGGAACGTCGGCATCGGCGCCGGCTGCCAGCAACGCTACGCGCGCCTCGAGCCCCGCTTGACGCAACAGCGCCGTCAGCAAAGTCGATTTGTCTTTGCAGTCGCCATACCCTCGCGCGATCGTCTCCGCCGGCGTCACCGGCACAATCTCGGCTTCAGAAAACTCAACGCCCGTATACCGGATTCGCTCGTGCAAGCGCGCCGTCAGTCGTCCGGCCACCTCTTTCGGCGTCCCGTCCATATCGAGTCCTTCCACAAAGCTCGACAACTCTGCGCCCGCAATCTTCGCGTCGATCGTCTCCGAATATCCCGCCGCCAGCGTCTGCCACGAAGAGCCCGTCGAAAACTCAACCCGCTTCTGCGGAGCCGCGTCCGGCGGCGCATTGAAGTCGATCCGTTCGACCACCGACAATGGCCCGAGTTCGAGCGTGTAGCGCACCGTCTTGCCCGACTCTTCCCGTCGCAGCGACTCTTGCGGAATTCGATAGAGCGCCGTCCGCAACGGAACTTGCCGATGCGCTTCCACCGAGAATCGAAACTGCTGCAACTGCGTGTACTGGTTGACGACGATCCGGCGTACCGATCCCGCTCCCAACTGATTCCGCGTCTGTTCCGTCCGAATCTCGACCTCCACCACCGCGCCCGCTTCCACCCCCGGCAACGGAGCCCGCACCGTGCGGCGGTCGGAGTAGATCGTATTGTCGTACTGCGAGGTAGCTGCGTCCGCCACCGTCTTTGGATCGAGAGTCCGCACCGTCCCGCCGGCCGAGATCACCCGCGCCCGAATCTCCGGCCGCTCTTCCGACCAAGGCTGATACTCCCTCTCGATCGAACTCCAGTACTCGACAGCCTCACGTTGTCGAACGTGGTACACGTGCCGGGTCGTTGACGTCGCCAGGCCCTGCTTGTCGATCGAGTACGAATGCTCTTCGAGCAGGGCCACGACCGCCTGATCGTCCTCCGCTTCCACCGCTTGGGCCGCGGATACGATCGCTGCAGTATCAGAAGCGAACGGCCGATCCCAAGGCTCTGCCGCCGAAACAACCACGGCAGAGAAAGAAAGCAGGAGAATACGAACAATTACTACGGGCACTCTCCGATTATCACCCGGAAAGCCCGCAAGTGCTTGCTCCGGTCTTACCACGGTGACGGGGACCGCTATAGTGTGATGCGTGCGATCCCGCAGCTATTCGAGTCAAGTCTCCTTTCTGCGGGCTCTAGGTGTTTTCCTTTCCCTCGGCGGCGTCTTACTGGCGCAACAATACCCGCCCGACATCGATCTGCCAGAAGGCGCCCGAGACGTTCGTCGCAGCCTCGACAAGATTGGCGGCATGACGGTCTGGGGGATCACCTGGGTCGTCGACGATCCTCCCAGCGACCGTGAACGCGAGGAGGCTCCAAAGCTCGAGATCCAGAACATCTTCGGTTCCATCCGGATATCCGTGGAAGACACCCGCGAACTGCAAGTCCGAGCGAGCATGGAGAGCCACCCCGTGACGGCCGAGGACGTCGCAGCCGTGCGCGTCGGGAGGTCCTACCAGGTGCGCGCACAGCCCGAGGACAACTGGCCGATCGACTTGGAGATTGTCGCGCCCTACGGACTCCTTGTCCAAGCGATGACGACCGACGGCGATATCCAATACACAGGCTACGGAATGGCCGACTTGCAGACCGACTTCGGCGCCGTCACGCTCACGTTCCCGGCCGAGGCGACCAACTTTGAACTCCTGTCGGTCGAGGAGCCCGACGCATTTGAGGGCGAGGCTCAGGTACGGAAGTCTCCCGAGGTTTGGAGCGCTCGCGATCAACTGCCTGTCGGGCGTCCGGCCTACGGCCGCCTGTCGCTCGTCGCACAGCGACCCCGCGGCATCACCCTCCACCCGCATCCCGCGCTGCCCGAGGATTCGCCCATCAAGGAACACTGGCACGCTGCGGAAGTGTTGCAAACCGTCTTCCGACGCTCGGGCCGAAGCCCCCTAAGAGACCGCGACGCGCCCAAAGCCGGCCCCCAGCAGCAAGCGCCCAGCGCCGATTTCTCCGTCGATGTTCGACTCGTGCAACTCGACGTCTCGGTGACCGACGAGGACAGTCGTCCCGTCCCCGGTCTCGGCCTCAACGATTTCGAGGTCATCGAGGAGGGCAAGCCGCAGGAACTCACCAACGTCTCCAACAACGAGTCCCCCTTCAACCTCATCCTCCTCCTCGATTGCAGCTCGTCCACCGAGCAGGACCGCGCCGCGATCGTCGAAGCCGCTCGACGATTCATCGACGTCGCTCGAGAAGGAGATAAGGTCGCCGTCTACGCATTGGCGAACACGCACTTCCAGGTTCTCTCTCGCCTGACGCATGATCACGCCGCCGCCCGTGCCTCCGTCGCTGGAATCGAGCGGTTTGGCGGCGCTACTCCGCTCTACGACGCCGTACTCTTGTCCTATGCGGAAGAGCTTGCCCAGTTGCCTCGCGAGCGGAACGCTCTCATCCTCCTCACAGACGGCCTCGACAACGAGATCTACGGACAGCACAACCAGGGCAACTGGGGTCCCTTGCCGGAGGTCTCGCGCAAGAAGGCTGGGGGCGGCGCGCCGTCGACGATCTCGTTCGACAGCCTCCGCAAGGCGTCCGAGGAGATGCGCACGCTGATCTATCCGATCATTCTCGATCCTGTCGCCTCCATCGCGAAGACGCAGCCGCGGTTGTACGAACGGGCAAGGAAGTGGGCGGGCACCGTTGTCCAACGCTCCAAGTCTTTGGCCAAAGCCACCGGCGGACGAACCTTCCAAGCTCGCTCGCTCTCCGACCTCGACAGCGTCTACGCCCAGGTCGCTCAAGAACTCCGCAGCGTCTACACCGTGACCTACCGCCCTCTCAATCAGGAGTTCGACGGCGAGTGGCGCAGCGTCCGCGTGAGAATCGACGAGCGTGGTGCGGGAGTTCGCAGCCGCCCCGGCTACTACGCGTACTAGATGCGGGATTTACATGACCAACAACACCGATCGAATGAAACAGGGCGCGATGGCGTTCTACGACCTGACGTTCAACCAATGTCGACCGCGCGAGGCGGTGGAGAAGTTCGTCGGCGACGCCTACACCCAACACAACCCCGAGGTCGCCGACGGGCCGCAGGCGTTCATCGCGTACTTCGAGCGCATGGCCGCCGAGTATCCCGGCAAACGTGTCGAGTTCAAGCGCGCCGTCGCCGAGGGCGACCTCGTCGTTCTGCACTGCTACCAACAATGGCCCGGCGACCGCGACTACGCCGGAATCGACATCTTCCGCTTCGATGCGAACGGGAAAATCGTTGAACACTGGGACGTTTTGCAAGTCATTCCCGAGAAGGCCGCCCATGACAACGGCATGTTCTGACGTGTGCTCGTGAGTGAGCTGCACGACTGCTGTGGGCGATACCGTCAGGTCGACCCATCACCAACGACGGGCCGCCGTAGACAATAGGCGTGTGCGATACCTGTTCGCCGTTTCGCCGTTCCTGCTCCTCATTGCCCCTCTCGTTGTGAACGCGGCTGAATATCCGAAGGGGCATAGAGCCTTAGAAGTCTTCGACGCGCAGGGAATGGAGGCCACGCCGCCCTGGGTCATGGCCTGGATAGTAGCTTCCACAATCTGCTTTGTCGCTGGACTGTGCTTTGTTCGGCGGCATTCTGTCGCGCGGTGGGTTCTGGGTTGCTATGCCGCTGGGTTCGCGGTTCTGGTCGCGTCGGCGGTGTTTGACTCCGACCAGCTGCGGCTCGCCGGTTTCAACGCCCTAATCCATGTCCTCTTCTGGCCCCCCGCACTTTTTCAACTGCTGACGAAACGACCATTTCTCGACAAGCCGGTGACCGCGTTTTCCATCTGGTCAGGTCTGATTACCGGGATAATTCTCTTCTCGTACATCTTCGATATCCCCTATTCCGCGACGTACCTAAAGCACGTTTTCATGGAGCACTGACGCACATTCCGAGCCACTCCAACTCCACCGAGAGGCGCTCGCTGGATGGGCAACAACCATAGGCGTAGATCGCCGGGCCGGCACTCTTCGCCGCTTCTTAGCGCTGCTCCCGGCCGTCCCGGAGCCCGGGCCTTCAGTCTCTAGAGAGTTAGGTCGTAAGAATAGAACGCCGTATCCTTGACCCATCCTTCGCGCTCATAGACCCGCTGAGCCGTCTCGTTCGTCACTTCGGTGGATAGCGTCAGCCGCACCGCTTCGGTCCGACGTCCATAGTCTGCCGCCGCGCGAAGCAGTGCCGACCCAACTCCGCCGCATCGCGCCTCGGGCGCCACGAATAGGTCGTTCAGGATCCAGATCCGCCTCATCGAGACCGACGAGAAACTCGGATACAGTTGGGTGAACCCGACTGCCTCTTCTCCGTCGAAGGCCAAGAACACGATCGACTGGTTGTGCTCGAATCGTTCCAACAGGAACCGGCGCGCTCCGGCCGGATCGCTCGCCCCGCGATAGAAAACACGGTAGGCGTCAAACAACGGAACGAGCAGTTCTAGATCGCCTACCGTCGCCTGCCGAATCTTACTCGTCGCCTGCGCCATCGAGGGCCCGTCCTCCGCCTCCTCAATCCTATCTAAGCAGCGCTCGGCGTGGCCGCGCGCCATCACCACGGCTTCGATCTTCGTGCCCTCACTCAACATCGAAAACTCTTCCCGATAGCGAACAGGGACGCCCATCGTCACCACGCTTATCCATTCGCTAATCTGCCCACGGTCGCGATCATCAGCTCGGCGTGCAATCCCGTGCCGGCTGGCCTTAACGTCGGGGGCGCCTGTGCGCCCCCCGACCGCTCGCTATCCTGTCCACATGGCCGAGCAGACCTACAAAGACCCCAACATTTCCCTCAACCGCATCTACACGAAGGGCGGCGACAAAGGTCAAACCAGCCTCGTCAACGGCCGCAGGCTCGCCAAAGATGAACTCAAGATCGCCTCCTACGGCGTCGTCGATGAACTGGGCGCCTTTGTAGGAACCGCTCGCATCTCAGCAATCGAAGCTGGCCTCTCGACCTTCGCCGCCAGCCTCCTGCGCGTTCAGCACGAACTCTTCAACCTCGGTTCCATCCTCGCCACCGATCCTGCCGAGGTCAAACCCGGTCGGCCGCGAGTCGCTCAAGCCGACATCGAACAGCTTGAGACCGAAATCGACGCCTGCCTTGAAGGCCTGCCCAAGCTAAACTCATTCACTCTCGCCGGCGGGTGCCGTCTCAGCACGGAGTTACATGTCTGCCGCACGGTCTGCCGCCGCGCTGAACGCGTCCTGGTCGCACTCTCCCGCAAGGAAGACGTTCCCGCCGACGCGCTCGGCTACGTCAACCGCCTCAGCGACGCACTTTTTGTCTGGAGTCGATGGGTTTGCAAAGAGCTCAACGTCGAAGAGACCGTCTGGGCTCCCAACGAGGCGGCCTCCGGCGGCGCCTCCGACTGAACAAGCGACCCGCCGCCTACGCCATAATGGTCGATTCCCGATGTCGACCCAACGACCTGTCAGCTACCAAGACTCCGGCGTCAATATCGACGAGGCGGATCGCGCCGTCTCCAAGATGAAGCGCCACGCCCTCGGCACGTTTAATGACAACGTGCTGACCGGTCTCGGCGCCTTCGGAGCTTGCTTTGGTCTCGAAGGCCTCGGCCTCGAGAATCCCGTCCTCATCAGCTCCGCCGACGGAGTCGGTACCAAGCTCGCCGTCGCCGTGATCATGGATAGGCACGACACGGTCGGCCAGGATCTCGTCAATCACTGCGTCAACGACATTGCCGTCCAAGGTGCCAAGCCGCTCTTCTTCCTCGACTACTTCGCGGTCGGCAAACTCGACGCGCTAGTCGCAGAGCAGGTCGTCAAAGGCCTCGCCATCGCTTGCAAGGAAAACGGCTGCGCCCTCATCGGCGGCGAGACCGCCGAAATGCCCGGCATGTACCAACCCGGCGACTACGATCTCGCCGGATTCATCGTCGGCGCCGCCGAGCGCGACCGCCTCTTCAGCCCCGCCAACGTCAAGCCCGGCGACGTCCTGCTCGGCCTCCCGTCCACCGGCCTGCACACCAACGGCTACTCGCTCGCCAGAAAGCTCCTCTTTGAGACCGCCAACTACAAGCCCAAGAAGCGCCTCGCCCGCCTGAAGCGCACCGTCGGCGATGAACTCCTACAGGTCCACCGCAGCTACCTCACTGCGATTCAGGCGCTCTCAGCCGTCGGCTTGCTCAACGGCGCCGCCCACATCACGGGAGGTGGGATCACCGACAACACGCCGCGCGTCATGCCTGCGGGAACCGTCGCCAAAGTCGACGCGAGTTCGTGGCCCGTCCTGCCCGTCTTCGATCTCCTCCGCGAGATCGGTCACGTCGAGCCTTCGGAGATGCTCCGCACCTTCAACATGGGCGTCGGCATGATCCTGATCGTCCCCGGCGCCGAAGCCGCCAAGGCCCAAAAGCTGCTCGAAAAGGCCGGCGAGACTCCCTACGTCATCGGATCCATTGAGTCGGCCGCACGCAGCAACGCCAAGCCGAAGGTCGTTTACGAATGAAGAAGCTCGGAATCTTACTCTCGGGGCGCGGCTCGAATTTTCAGGCGATCGCACGCGCCGTCGAAGCCGGCGACATCCCTGCTGAAATCGCGATGGTCGTCGCCAACCGCCCGAACGCTCGCGGCCTCGCCCGTGCTCAAGAGATGGGCCTCAACGCCGAGTGCATCCCCTCCAAGGGGCTGGAGCGCGAAGTCTACGACCGCCAGGTCATCGAGCGCTTTGAAGCCGTCGGCGTCGACCTCGTCTGCCTCGCCGGCTACATGCGCCTGCTAAGCGCCCGCTTCATCGATCGTTACCGGGGCCGCATCCTCAATATCCACCCCTCCCTCTTGCCCGCCTTCACCGGGCTCGAGGCCCAAAAACAAGCCTTCGACTACGGCGTCAAGTTCGCCGGATGCACCGTCCACTTCGTCGACGAAAAGCTGGACCACGGCCCCATCATCCAGCAGGCCGTCGTGCCCGTCTTGGAGACCGACGACGAACACACCCTGGCCGAACGCATCCTGGCCGAAGAACACCGCATCTACCCCGAGGCCGTGCGCCGCGTCGTGGAGGGCGAAGTCCGATTGGAAGGCCGCCGCGTAGTCTCGCAAGAAGCGCCCAAATGACTGTTGACCAGCAACTGGAAATCATCCGCAAAGGCTTCTCTGAAATCATCTCGGAGAAGGACCTGCGCGAGCGCCTCATTGAGGCCGAAAAGACAGGCCGCCCCTTGCGCGTCAAGGCCGGTTTCGACCCCACCGCCCCCGACCTGCACCTCGGTCACACCGTGCTCATCCGCAAGATGAAGGACTTTCAGGACCTCGGCCATCAGTGCGTCTTCGTCGTCGGCGACGCCACCGCCATGATCGGCGATCCCACCGGTCGCAACGCCGCGCGTCCCCCCATGACCCGCGAGCAAGTCCTCGCCAACGCGGAGACCTACAAAGAGCAAGTCTTCAAGATTCTCGACCCCGAAAAAACCGAGATCCGCTACAACTCCGAGTGGCTGCTCAAGATGAACTTCCTCGACGTCGTTCAACTGTCGTCGAAGTACACGGTCGCCCGTCTTCTCGAGCGCGATTCGTTCAAGAAGCGCTACGACGCAGGCATCCCCATCTCGGTCCACGAGTTCCTCTACCCGCTCAGCCAAGCCTATGACTCCGTTGCCATTGAGGCGGACGTGGAACTCGGCGGCACCGACCAAAAATTCAACCTCCTCGCCGGTCGCGAGATCCAAAGCGACTACGGACAGCCGCGCCAAATCATCGCCACGACGCCCATCCTAGAGGGCCTCGACGGCGTGCAGAAGATGTCGAAATCGCTCGACAACTACATCGGCGTCACCGAGCCCCCCGAAGTCATGTACCGCAAGGTCATGCAGGTCTCCGACGAACTGATGTGGCGCTACTACGAGCTGCTCACCAACATCACGCCTTCGGAAATTGCAGCGCTCAAGAAAGAGCACCCCATGGACGCCAAGCACGCCCTCGCTGCGCGCATCGTCACCGATTTTCACTCCGCCGAGGGCGCTGAAGCCGGTGCTGCCCGCTTCCGCAAAGTCGTCCAGCAAGGCCAAGTGCCCGAAGACATGCCCGAGCACGCGATGCCGGAAGGCGTTCGCGACGGATCGTCACTGCGCGTCGACAAACTCATTCGCGCCCTCGGTCTAGCGGGGTCCGGAAAAGAGGCCGTCCGCAAGCTCAAGGAAGGCGCCGTTGAAGTCAACGGAGACCGCTGTTCAGAGATGTCTCTGGAGATCGATGCCGAAGAACTCGTTCTCCGTGTCGGCAAAAAGTGGGCTCGCGTTCGCTAGCGCCGCGACGATTTCTTCTTGGCCGCCTTCTTCCGCTGCGCAGCTTTTCTCTGCCGCTGCCGTTGCGCCGCCACGTCGGCAATCGTCGTCTGCTTGAGGTAGCCCATTAGCGACGAGTAGATCGGTCGGAACCCCGGCAATCCCGCTGCGTTCGAATTCAAGCCGTCCAGTCCGTCCAACGTCTCGATCACGTCAATGAGACGGATCTTCTTGGCCGGTGTCGCTAGACAGAAACCGCCCGTCGGTCCCTTGGAGGAATGCAGTATCCCGTCCCGGGCCAAGATCTGCAGCGTCTTGGCCAAGAAGAACGACGGCATGCTCTCTTCTTCGGCGATTCGCCGAGCCATGCGGTATTCTCCTTCGGGCAGTTCCGCAAGCCTTCCCAGGGCCTGCACGGCGTATTCTACGGACTTCGAGTACAGCATTCTGCTTTGATTCCCACGACCTCTTTCATTGATAGGGCGACTGTATCAGTCAATCATATCCGAATATCTGTTTTGGCCGGCTCAACCCCTCGCCTGCGCGCCGCCTCCAAAACGCCGATTCCCCCCTGCGACGTATAATGCGGCCTCATGCAACTCCTCTGGACCGACTGGCTGGTCATGATAGCGTACTTCGCGCTGTCGCTCTCGATTGGCCTCTACTATCGCCGCCGGGCCTCGAAAGGCGTCGACGAATTCTTCGTCGGAGGCCGTTCCATCCCTTGGTGGTTGGCGGGAACTTCCATGGTCGCCACCACCTTTGCGGCGGATACTCCTTTGGCTGTGGCGGGCATGGTGGCGCTCGGCGGAGTGGCTGGAAATTGGCTCTGGTGGAACTTTGCCGTCGGCGGTCTGCTCACCGTCTTTCTCTTCGCTAGAATGTGGCGCCGCTCCGGCGTCCTCACTGACGTGGAGTTCGCTGAACTGCGCTATTCCGGAAAACCGGCCGCGTTCTTGCGCGGCTTCCGCGCGGTCTATCTAGGCATCCCAATCAACATCGTCGTGCTCGGCTGGGTCAACCTCGCGATGATCAAGATTCTCATGCTGGCCCTCGGCCTTTCGCGCACCGAGGCCGTCGTTGCCGTGCTGGTCTTGATCGGATTCACCGCTGCGACCTCGGCGCTCTCAGGCCTCCGCGGCGTGCTCGTCGCCGATCTTGTTCAGTTCGGCCTCATGATGGGCTCCTCCGTGGCGCTAGCCTACTATGCTGTCGACGCCGTCGGCGGTCTCGACCAACTCGTCGCCGGACTCGCTTCCGCTCCCGGCGAACCCCTCGCCTTCTTCCCCGTCTCCGGGTCCGCCTGGATGCCCTTTGAGGCGCTCTGCGTCTACCTCGGTCTGGTCTGGTGGTCGACTTGGTATCCCGGCTCCGATCCGGGCGGCGGCGGCTTCGTCGCCCAGCGCATGTTCTCCACATCCGACGAGCGCCAATCGCTTCTCGCCACCCTCTGGTTCAACGTGGCGCACTACGGTCTGCGAACCTGGCCCTGGGTCCTCGTCGCGCTGGCGGCCACGGTGCTCTATCCCGGCCTCGACGACCCCGAGAGCGGCTACGTCCGCGTTCTGTTGGAGCACCTGCCGCCGGCCTTGCGCGGTGTCATGATCGCCGGGTTCGTCGCCGCCTACATGTCTACCGTCAGCACCAACCTCAACTGGGGAGCCGGTTATATCGTCAACGACGTCTACCGCCGCTTCTACCGCTCCTCCGCCGACGAGTCGGAGCTCATCCGCGTCTCCCGCTGGACCACCCTCCTGCTCGCCGTCGGTTCGGCGGGAATCACGTTCTACATGGACTCTATCTCCGGCGTCTGGAAGCTCCTGCTGGCCACCGGCGCCGGCACCGGCGGAGTCCTGATCCTTCGCTGGCTGTGGTGGCGCGTCAACGCCTGGGCTGAAGTCACCGCCATGACGACCGCCGCCGTCGTCTCCCTCGGCATGCAGTTGGGCTGGGGCTTTGATACGGATCAACCGCTCGATTTCGCCACCGTCATGACGACGACCGTTGCCGTGACGACCGTCGCTTGGCTGGCCGTCATGTGGATGACTCCGCCCGAGCCCGAACAGAAACTGCGTGAATTCTACCGCCGCGTTCGCCCCTACGGACTCGGCTGGGGATCGATCGCCAAACTGGAGCCGGAGGTCGAACCGCAGCCCGGTCTCGGACGGGACCTCGGCGCGTTCGGCGCGTCGTGCTTGCTCGTCTACGGCCTGATGTTCGCCACCGGCAAGTACCTGTTCGGCGACCTGCAAGCTGCCGGCATCGCGCTCTTGATCGCCGTCGTAGGCGGCGCCGTCGTCGTGAACGCCCTCAAGACCCTCGAACGACCCGATTAGTCGATCCGTACTTGCCGCAAGGTGACTTCGGCGTCCCGCAACAGCCCCCTCGCCACATCGGCCAGCGGATAGTCCAGGTTGTAGACCACCTCACGAATGCCCGCGTTGATGATGATCTTCGTGCAGATCAGGCACGGCGAGAACGTCGTGTAGAGAATCGAGTCCTTCACGGAGATCCCGTGGTAAGCCGCTTGCACAATCGAATTCTCTTCGGCATGCGAGCAAAGGCAGTCGCCTAACGCCGATCCGGAGTCGGCGAACGAATTGCACCGCGGGCAGCCGCCCTCGTTGCAGTTCTTCGTGCCGCGAGGAGTCCCGTTGTAGCCGGTCGAGATGATCCGCTTGTCCTTGACCACCACGGCCGCGACTTTGCGTTTCATACAGTTCGATCGCAGCGAGACGATCCGTGCAATCTGCATGAAGTACTCGTCCCAATCCGGCCGCTTCGACGCCATCAGCCAACGCGTCACGATATCGGAAAGCAGCGCCTGCAGCGCCTCCAGCGAGTCTCCGTTGTTCAGCGTCTCGTCGGCTTTTTCGTAGCACGCCCTCAACTGCTGCTTCGCCGGATCGTCGCTCTCCAGTTCACGATTCTCTTGCTCGGAGAACTCCGCAAAATTCTTCGGCGTACGCGAACCGCCGCGCTCCACCACGCGGTCGTAGCGCAGCTGTCGAGGCGCGTCCAAATGCAGCAGCCGGAAGTCTCCCGTCGCCCGCAGTGCATCGACCTCGTAGGGACTACGGATGGAATCGATCACGTAGTGGCGATCCGGCCGAAGCCTCGTCTTGATCCGCTCGGCGAGCACTGCCGGCCCGTACTCGCTGCGCAGCCTGTTGCCCGTTTGGATCAGGTTCTCTCGGTTCGCTTCCAGGCCCGTCGTCTCCAACTCCCGCCGGATCTCGTCCGACAGCGAGTAGAAAACGAACCCTTTCTTCACCAAGAAATCGGCGGTAACGGTCTTTCCGGCGCCGTTGGTACCCGTGAGCCCAATGATCATGTCGTTCTGATCGCCAAGAAGCCCAAAGATAGCAAAGTGCTTGCGCTTCGACGCGGCTCGCGCCGTTGTGATAGTCTTTGACGATCTTTTGAACGGAATATCTATGGACGTCTCATCACTCGCACCCTATTTCGGACTTCTTGGTCTTGCCGTCGCGGCAATGAGTTTCGCCGCTGTCGGTCGCCGCTCTCCGGGCAATGAGAGGATGCGCGAGATCGGCGGGCTCATCCACGACGGCGCCATGGCGTTTCTCCGGCGGCAGTACTCCATCCTCTTGGTTTTCGTGGCGGTCGTCGCCCTCCTGATCTACTGGCAAATCGGTCAGGAAACCGCTGCTTGCTTTGTCTTCGGGGCCGCCTGTTCCATCATCGCCGGCTACGTCGGAATGCAGGCGGCTACCCGGGCGAACACGCGCACCTGCGAAGCCGCGCGGTCCGACGGCGCCGGCGCCGCGCTAATGGTGGCCTTCAGCGGCGGGTCGGTGATGGGCATGGCGGTGGCCGGACTCGGTCTCGTTGGCGTCGGCGTGTTGGCTCTCTTTTTTGCCTCGCCCGAACAGTCGAGCTACATCAACGGCTTTGCCATGGGGGCCAGCTCCATTGCGCTGTTTGCGCGCGTCGGCGGCGGGATCTATACCAAGGCCGCCGACGTGGGGTCTGATCTCGTCGGCAAAGTAGAAGCCGGCATCCCCGAGGACGATCCTCGCAACCCCGGCGTGATCGCCGACAACGTGGGCGACAACGTCGGCGACGTGGCGGGTATGGGCGCCGACATCTTTGAGTCGTACGCGGGCTCGATGATCGCCACCCTGGCCATTGCCGCCACCTTGCAGCCTGAAGGTCTGGCGGCCCTCAGCGCCGGACTCTCCGGGGACGCCCTCAAGACCGCCCTGATGGCGCTTCCGTTGGGCCTTTCCTGCGTCGGTCTCGTGGCGTCCATCCTGGGCATAGTCTCGATGCAACTGCTCAAGAACTCCGGGCCTGCGGCGGCGTTGCGCTATTCGGCATGGGGCGCTGCCATCTTGTTCCTGGCCGGAGCCTATCTGCTGGTCCTTGACATGGGCGTCGCGGTCGGCGTCTTCTGGGCCGTGGTCGCCGGCGCCGTCTCGGGCGTCGCCATCGGGTTCATCACCGAGTACTACACGTCCATGGGCCCGGTCATGATGATCGCCGAAGCATCCCGCATGGGTTATGCCACCAACATGATCCAGGGGCTCGCAGTCGGCTTTCGCTCCTGCGCGCCGCCGGTCATGATGATCTGCCTAGCCATCTGGGTTGCCCACGAGGCCGCCGGGCTCTATGGAATCGGCGTCGCCGCCGTCGGCATGCTGGCGACCGTCGGCATCACGATGAGCGTCGACGCGTACGGACCCATCGCCGACAACGCCGGCGGAATCTCCGAGATGGCCGCTCTCGGTCCGGAAGTGCGGGCCATCACCGATGAACTCGACTCCCTAGGCAACACCACCGCGGCCATGGGCAAGGGATTCGCCATCGGCTCCGCCGCCTTGGCCGCTCTCGCGCTCTTCTCCGCTTACACGCAGGCGGTCGACGGCGCCCGCCTCGCTGCCGGCCTAGGCCCCATTGCCATTCCGCTCAACGACGCCACCGTCGTCATCGGGTTGCTGCTGGGCGGCATGCTGCCGTTTGTCATCGCAGCCCAAACCATGACCAGCGTCGGCCGGGCGGCCGAGGAGATGATCACCGAGATTCGCCGTCAGTTCCGCGAAATCAAGGGCTTGCTTGAAGGCGCCGAAGGCGTCAAGCCCGACGCGGCTCGCTGCGTGGACATCGCCACCACGGCTGCCCTGCGAGAGATGGTCGTGCCCGGCGTCATCGCCGTTCTCGCGCCCGTCCTCGTCGGATTCTTGCTCGGTCCCGCCGCCCTCGGCGGCACCCTGGCCGGCGCCACCGTCACTGGCGTACTGCTGGCTCTCTTCATGGCGAACTCAGGCGGCGCCTGGGACAACGCCAAGAAGGCCATCGAACAAGGTCAGATTGAAGGTGAGGCCAAGGGCGGGGAAGCGCACAAGGCCGCCGTCGTCGGCGATACCGTCGGCGATCCCTTTAAGGACACCTCCGGTCCGTCCATGAACATTCTCATCAAGCTGATGTCCATCGTGGCCCTCGTCATCGCCCCGCTGATCGCGCTCTACGGCTAACCCATATCGACCCGGCGGCGACCGCCCTAGTTCCCCTTTCCGTTCGCTGGCCTTATAGTGGGGGCGTGAAGTACGTATCCTGGCTCGCGTTCGCTGCCGCCGGAGCCTTTGCGCTCGTCTACGCCCAATCATCCGATTCTCTCGACCTGCAGCGCGTTCCGGCGGAGCAGATTCGCCAACGACTCGTCTTGACCATGGCCAGTCCCGGAACGGAGAAGGGACAGGACAAGGTGATGGAGATCGCGGAGCGTAGTCGCAGGGCGGGATACAACGGCCTCGTTCTAAACGACTTTAAGCTAAGTACCCTGGACGCGATCGACCGCGGGTATCAGATTCGCCTGATCGAGTTTCGCAAGCAGTTTCAAGAGCTCGAGATGGACCTCATTCCGATCGTGGGGGCCTACGGTTGGAGTGAGCGAATCCTGCTCAACGACCCAAACCTGTCCGAGGCCATGCCGGTCCGGAAGCAGGAACTTGTCGTCGAGAATGGGCGCGCTTTTCCCGCCGGCGGACGGGTCAATCTGCTCGTCAATCCCGGATTCGAGGACGCCGACGGACCGGCCGCTCTCGATTGGGACCTACAGGACAAGCCCGGCGAAGCGACGAGCATCGCCGTTGGCATGGCGCGGACTGGAGAACGCTCGTTTCAGCTTCAAGATATGGACCGCATGGGCGGGGGCTATCACAACGGGCGCATCATGCAGACTGTCGCCGTTCGTCCCTGGACCATGTATCGCGCCGCGATGTGGGTCAAGACAAGCCGCTTCGCTTCCGCCAACGCCATTCGCCTCTTTGGTTTCGCTAACGGTCGAGTTCTTGCTGCCGATGAATTGCGCGTCAAGCGTAACCAGGATTGGGAACTCTACCACGTAGTCTTCAATTCTCAAGACAACACCGAGATGAGTCTCTTTCTCGGCGTCTGGGGCGGCGGCGCCGGAAGCGCTTGGATCGACGACGTGGAGCTCGAGGAAATGGCGTTCGTGAACCTCGTTCGTCGCGATGGAGCGCCGCTGTCCGTCACTCTGCCCGACGGCACGCCGCTCAAAGAAGGGCGTGACTTTCGCCCCTTGGTCGATCCCAAAATGGGCAGGGCCGGAGCTCGGGGCCGCTACGATCGCTATCACACGCCCCCGCTCCTCGAACCCACCAAGAAATCCGGTCTCAAGAACGGCGACCGAGTCCTAGTCAGCTACTACCACGCCGTCACCGTTCATATCGGCCAATCGGTCGCTTGTCTCGATCATCCCAAGGTATTCAAACTGTTTCGCCGCGAGGTCGAAGAAGTCCATGAGCTTCTCCAGCCGCGCGGCTACTTGCTGGGACACGACGAAATTCGAGTCGCCAACTGGTGCGGCAGCTGCAATCGCGAAGGCCGCTCTGCGGGACAGCTTCTGGCCGAGAATGTACGCCGATCCATCGAGATCATCCGCGAAGTCGATCCGGACGCTGAAATCTACGCCTGGAACGACATGTTCGATCCGTATCACAACGCCTTGAGCGAGGCCTACCTGGTCAACGGCGACTTCGAGGGTTCCTGGGAGGGCCTGCCCTCTGAAACCGTCATCCTCAACTGGAATATCTTCCGCGATCACAAGCGGGTCCCCAGTTTCGAATTCTTCGCCAAAAGGGGACACCGGCAGATCCTCGCCGGATACTACGACAAGCCGCCTAAGGTCGGTCATCGGCTCACGCTCGGTCCCGCCGGAGGATCCAGCGTTTCTGGAGCCATGTACTCCACGTTCAGAAACCGGTATCAGGCATTGGAGGAGTTTGCCGAGCAGGCCTGGGGACGGGACGGAGCGCTCAAGTAGCCCGCTCCCCTGCATATATTCACCTCCGCGGCCGATAAGTCCGGTACACGAGTCGACCCCGCTGTTTCGGACGGTAAGCCAAAACCGTACAGCGACTTAGGTGAACCCCCGATTCCGCCTATTGCCGGGGCAGGACGATCATGTTCTCGAAACAGCAATGAGCAGGCGCCAGAATTCCCCCCGTTTCTCGCGTTCGGTCGCAGTTCTGTCTTGGCTAGCCCTGCTAGCCTCGTCGATCTTGCCGCTGGGCGCGGTCGTTCTTACCAACGGCAGCGAGTTTGTGATCCCGGAGCGGACGTTCAGTGAAAACCGAACGATCCTCAACGGTGAAAACGGATTCACAGTCTTTATTCCCCCCGGCGCCGAGTCCGCTCGGGTCGTTCTGCGGACCCAGCCAAACCAAACCGTCGAGCTGTTGGGGCGCGAGCATCTGGATATCGGTATCCGTCCCAGTTCCGGAAAGCCCTCAACCGGCGACAAAGCCGGCGACTACCGCGATATGCCGAACAATTTGGGCGTCGCGGAATTCGTCATTAGCCGAGAGACGCATCCCGCGCTAACCGCCGGCACCCTCTACATCGGTTTCATCACCCGCGCCGACGTCACCACCTGGTCCGGTTCCCTGACCGTCTACGTCGACGGCGGCCCCATTGACAACCTGTACCCCGTCGCCGAATCGACCTTCCGCACCGGAGTCGACGGCTGGACGCGCAATTCCACCGCCGCGCCGTACCCCGGCGGGACCGCCGGAGCCGGATCGAGCTTCCTGACCTACCACGCCGAGCGCGGCAACCCGGACGGATTCCTCAAATTCACCCATCGCACCTCCAATGTCGAGGAATACTACGTCGCTCCTCCCAAGTTCTTGACCGATCTCCTGGCTCTCGACGACGCTCGGATTACCTTTGACCTCGCCCGCATTAACGGCGACCGAGACCCCAACTACAACGTCGAGATCCGCGTCTTCGGCGACGAGGGCGGTTGGAAGTGGATCGGCTCCAGTCCCCCCGAAGTGCCCGCGGCGTTCGAGTTCTTCGCCGACGAAGTCCCCATGGGATGGCGCGGCTACTCGGCCCCCATCCGCAAGGACTTCTGGCTCCAGATGAATGATCTGGCTAGCTTCGAGGAGGTGATGTCGAATCCCAAGCGGATTGAGATTCGCGCCGCCTACGTCGTCCGCGGCGGAGCCGTCGGTCTCGACAACGTGCAAATACAGGCTCGCGGCGACGCGCCGCCCATGCCCGTCCTCCCGATTCTGTCCAGCTTCTCCGGCGGCCCTGATCGCTGGAACCGGAACTCCGCCGCTTCCGACATCCCCGGCGCCTCGCGCGGCGATTCGAAGTCGGAGTTGCGCTGGAGCCTCAACGACGGCAACCCCGGCGGACGCATCGTGCTCGCCGAGGAAGCGGACGAGGGCGGTCCCGGCAACGACGCATTCGTCGCTCCCCGTGAGTTCATCGGAATCTACCGCAATCTCGCCAGTCCGCGGTTCGAGTTCGACTACAAACATTTCCCCTTTACCAAGGACGCCGCCTCCCGCCCCGTCACCATCCGGATCTTCGGTTCCGGCTCAGTCTTCGAGTGGACCGGCGCTCCCCCCGTGAACGCTTGGGCGCATCAGACCGCCCCCCTCTCCGCGCCCCTGTGGCGCCGGCTTTCCGGCGACGCTTCCTTCGGCGATATGCTCGACTCCATTGAGCGCATCGAAGTCAGCGCGGACCAGGCCGACGGTCGCGAGCGCAACGGGCTCGACAATTTCGCCCTGTTGACCGCGGATTCGCCGCCGCTGCCTCAATCAATCAGCGCCTCGCCGGATCAGCTGAGTTTCTCCACCGCCGCCACCGAGCCTTCGCCCGAACCCCAAACCGTTCAGGTGACCGCTTCCGGCGGGCCCACCGAGTGGGTCGCGGACGTCTCCGGTGGAATTGCCGACAAAGTCTCTCTCTCCTCGACGGCAGGAGACTTTCCCGCGGATCTCGACGTCTCGGTCGATACCAGCGAACTGGCTGAAGGCGAATACTCGTTTCAGGTCATCGTTCGCGCCGCCGGCTCGACGCTCACCCCGGCAATCATCTCCGGCTCCGTCACCGTCGACGCGCAGCCTCGCCCCACTCCGCAGATCCACTCCGGCGGCATCGTCCACTCCGCCACCTACTGGCCCCAAATGGCGGCCGGTTCGCTCGGTACGATCTTCGGCCAAGACCTCGGCGGACCCTCCGGCGGCATCTTGACCTCCTATGAGGGCCAACGCCTCGATCGTCTGCCCACCGTCGTCAACGGCGCCCGGGTGTTGGTCTATGAGACCTTCGGCGACTTCCTCGCAGAAGCCCCCATCCTCTACATCGACGAGAACCAGATCAACTTCCAGATGCCCTTCGAGGTGCTTGGTCGCGCGGAAGTGCGCCTCGTCGTGGTCGTCGGTGGAGCTCGCAGCGAGCCCCAATCCGTCCAGATCACCTCGGCCGCTCCAGGCGTCTTCACGCGCTCCGGCGGGTGGGCGATCGCCGTCAACGACGACGGCTCGTTGAACGGCCCCGGTAGCCCCTCCGCGCGCACAAAGCCGATGACCGTCTATCTCACAGGCCAAGGTTTGGTCGCGCCCGCGTGGCCCACGGGACGTGCCGCCACGGCTCATCCCTTGATCCATACCCCGAGCACGGTACGCGCCTTCATCGGCGGTGTGGAAGCTCAGATCGTTTTCGTGGGCCTTGCCCCAGGAATGGTCGGAGTGCTGCAGGTCAACCTAGTGCCCCTGTTCCAAACGCCGGTTGGTGATCAGCCTCTGCTGTTCAATATCAACGGCTTCGAGTCGAACACCGCCCGCGTCGAGATGCGCTAAGCGCATCTCGTCCCGGCGGCATTCCCTAGTCCAAGTCGAATTCCCGGATCACCTTCGTCGGCTTCTTGCCCTTCTGCTGCTTGAGTAACCCGGCGAAGCGCCGCTCCAGCTCGTCTCCGCGGTCTTGGTGCTCGGCTAACGCCCGATCGAACAGCGACTCCCTTTCCGATTCGCGCGCCTGCAGCTTATCCACCGCGTCCCGTAGGTCCTTGGGGACCGCCTTGGACTTAGGCGGCTCGTGCGAAAGCACCACCCTTTGATCCGAATCGAGGACCAATCGGGCTCCACAGCAGGGACACGGGACCTCGAATGTGGAGTCTTTCATGGCCCCATCCTACAGGAGGTCGCCTAGTCTGTTTCAGTCTTTTCTCTAGGGACGCCGTCGGGATTTTCGGCGGTATTCTAGCCCTACTTGGACACTGCGGCGATCTGCGCCCCGGTGTTGAGGGAGAAGTACCGAATGGCTTTCAAAGTAGGACAGCGCGTCGGCGACTACGAGTTCCTTAGAGTGCTCGGCGCGACTGCGTCCACGAAGGTGTTCGAGGCGAAGAACCTCGTCAAAGGCCGCAGAGAGATGATCAAGCTGCTCCCAAAGGAGGCGGCTGGGGACAAAGAGGGCGCCGGGCGCTTCGAGCGAGAGGCCGAGATCCGCGGCAAGCTGTCGCATCCCAATATTGCTGAATTCTACGGCGTCATCGATCTGGACGGCGAACTCGCCATGACGATGGAGATGGCCCCCGGCGTCTCTCTTGAGGAGAGGCTGGCCGAAGGGCCCATCAGCATGTCCGCGGCCCTGGAGATCGCCGAACAGACGCTGAAGGCGCTCGAGTACGCCCACGAATCGCACATCGTCCACCGCGAAATCACGCCCGCCAATCTCTACCTGGGCCCCGACGGCGCCGCCAAGCTCACCGGATTCAGTCTCGCTCGCGGTTACCAAGATCCGAAATTGACCGCGCCCGGAACCGTAATCGGCAACGTCCACTACTTGTCGCCGGAGCAAGTGAAGGGAATCCAAGACTTCGACGGCCGATCCGATATCTACTCCCTCGGGGTGGTTCTCTTTGAGGCCTTGACGGGGCAAAAGCCCTTCGACTCCAAGAGCCAATTCGACATCATTCAGGCCCATGTGCTGGAGCCGCCCCCCGTCCCCACCGACCTCCGAGAGGACTTGCCCGACGAACTCTCCCGCATCCTTCTCAAAGCCCTTGAGAAGATGCCCGAGGACCGTTTTCACGATGCCAGGCGCTTCCGCATCGGTCTGGAACAAGCGCACCGAGCCGTTCGGCTGGCTGAAGGCGAAGATAAACCGTTCCAGGTTCGCGATCCCATCGACGACTTGGAGGAGGCTCCTGTCGAGTCCGGCATCCTCCAACTTCCGCCGGAACTGCGCGACGCCATCGATAGGCGTCAACGCGCGAAAGAAGGGGAAGCCGCTCCCGACCCTGGCTCGGCTCCTTCCGCCTCCGAACCGTCTCCAGTCTTCCGCGGCGCGGCCGCGGCCTTTGCCGGCGCGGCCGCGGCCGTCGCCGAAGCCCCAGAACGTTCTGATCGCCCAGGCTTTCGCGCTCGCGATCTTGTCATCGGAGGCCTCACCTTCTTCGTCGTGGCCGCGCTGATCCTAATGGTGATGCTGAAGTTTGCCTAACGCCGGGCCGTGCCCTCCCTCAATATCCGAGCGGCTCTGGTCGATAAGCGTTGGTAGGGATCGCTCCGCGGTTTGCAATACCCCGCGGCCATCTGATTGAATAAGTCAGGCCGACAAAAGGCGTCCTGAGCCTGATCTTGAGGCCGTGAAGGAGACCGTGGACGACCGCCTAAAACAACTGATGCAGCGTCTCGGTGAAGCGATCAACGAATCGTTGGCCGAGTCGGAAAGCATCGCCGAAGTCATTGGCGAAATCCGCGGCGAGGGCTACGACGTATTCCTGGTCCTTGAGGCGACAATCGGTCTCAACAAACGCGAGGAAGAACAGGACGACGCCCCAGGCGAAACCTTTACGACCGATTGGACCGATCAGTCCTCGTTCTCTGAACAGGACCAGGCCTTCCTCAAGGCCCTGAAGATTACTGTCGAAGAATAGACCTAGGCCGTCCCCAAGACGACCCCGTGCCGAATCTCGCCTCCGCTAGTCGTCGCTGGTCTTCTTTGCCGTCTTGCGCTTAGCGACCTTGCGAACGGCCTTCTTGACCGCCTTCTTCACGGCTTTCTTCCGCACGGCCTTCTTGCGCGCGACTTTCTTGCGCACCGGTTTCCTTTCGGGTTCTTCGGCCCCGTCCTCGTCGCGCGCCCGGTCGTCGTCGGAAGCCTCGCGCGGCTCCTCCGCGCGCTCCTCGTCTCGCGCATCCTCGTCCTGCGAACTCTCCTCCGAGCGAGCCTGCGTCCGCATCGCTCCTCTGCGCCGGCCTCGTTTTCGTCTCGGCTCGTCGTCCTCGTCCCGCTCGTCCTTCTGGATCAATTCGTCGCCTGGGAACCACATCAGCACGTCGTTGCGATCACGGCGGGCTCGCAACAACGACTTGTCCTCGGCCAATTCCAAAATCTCCAGGAAGTCCCGGCAGCCGTAGTCGCGCTCGTCGAAGTCAGGCTCGATCGCACGCACCAGCGCCTCCACCTCCCGTTCCGGAATGCCGATCTCCAGCACTTCGGCGTTGTCGGCCAACGCCTGCTTCAGCAGCTTCAGCGCGTCGTCTGGAGACGGCTTCGGTGCGGCCTTTCTCCGTGACCCGCTGCGTTTGCGGCCGCCTCGGCCGCGTCCTCCGGACGAGCTGCGCGGCTCCTCGTCGCGCGCACTGCGATCCTCGCGGTCGTCTCGGTCATCGCGATCGTCCCGATCCTCCTCGTCCGGACTCGACTCCAGCCGCTCCACCACCAAGTGGTCGTCGATCGTCGCGATCCGGATGGACCCCTTCTTCTCCAGCTTCTCAATCAGGTTGGAGAAGCTCGCAACGCCGTACTCGCGTTCGCTGAACGCCGGGTCCAGCTGTTGCATCGTGCTCTTCAGCAGCCCTAGTTGAGGCCGCGCACCGCGCACCTCCAGCGCCGTCAGCGCGCGGTCCAGCAGATCGAGAGCTTTCTCGGGCGGCTGCGATTGTACGGCCGGCGGTCGCGCCGAGCGGCCTCCGCGACGTCCGCCTCTCCGCGAGCCGCGAGGCGGCAGAATGTCCATCAACGATTCGTAGCTGATGAACTCGTGGCAGTTGCGCTGTAGGATCGTTGACGTGAACTGCTTGCCGCCCACAATGTACACGCGCTTGTTGAACTGCTTGAGCTTGTTCACCAACGCCATAAAGTCGCTGTCGCCGGAAATGATGGCGAATGCGTTGATGTGGTCGCGCGTAAACGCCATCTCCAGCGCATCCAGCGCCAGGTTGATGTCCGCCCCGTTCTTGTCCCCGCGCGGCGTCGTGTCCCGCTGCACCATCTGCACGCCGTACTCAGTGAACGCTCGCGTCGCCTGCGGCTGCTGCAACCAGTTTCCGTAGGCGATCTTGGACGCGATCTCCCCGCGTTGATTGACCCCCTCGAGAATGCAGGCCACGTCCAACTCTCGATGCAGCGTGGTCTTTACGCCGATCTCGATGTTGTCGTAGTCGAAGAATACGGCGAATCTGAGTTTGTCTTCCACAGCGCCCATTGTAGCCGTGCAGCCCTGCCTCAGAACAAAAAGAAATATTTTTGTTTCGAGCGCCGACGGCCCTCCAGCAGGGTGTTGAAGAACGGTCGCGGGCGGCGTTGGGAGCGCCGGGAGCGCCGGCTGGTAGGAGCAGCGAGCGAGGCGATACGGGATATCGGCGACGAGTCTGTGACAACCCAGACGACCTCCCGCCGCCCCAAACCCCTGGGCGAGAAGGGGTTGCAGTTCGACGTTCCTCAATCTCGTCCGGTTAGCCCATCGGCCGGCTCGCCCTGATCCGAGCAACCGTTCTCCTCGCAAATCCTTCTCGCGACGCCCCTGAGAGCTCTTCAACACCCTGCTAAGGCCAAACTTCCGCCAGCCTTGCCTCGAGCCCGTCCGTCTCCGATGTCGCTGCGACATTGTCGTTCTCCTGGGGATCCCGCTGATGGTCATAGAGTTCGCGGGCCGCGATCTCCCCGCTCTCCTGGTCCCGCCATTCCACATAGCGGTAACGTTCCGTGCGCACGGAAACCCCCTTCTTCCCGCCGCGGATAAACTGCGAATACGCCGCTGTGTCCTCCCCGTCGAGCGCCCCCGGATCGTCCAGCAACTCGACCAGACTCTCGCCTTCCACGTGATCCGGAATCGCCAATCCCGCCGCCTCGGCCAACGTCGGATAGAGGTCGATCAGTTCGACTCGCGCCCGCGACCTGCCTGCGGAGGCTCTCCGGCGCGGATCGCTCACAATCAGCGGCACGCGCGTCGAGGTCTCGTAGTTCGTGTGCTTCGACCACATGCCGTGGTCGCCCAACTGATATCCGTGGTCCGACCACAGCGCAACAACCGTATTCTCAGCCAGTCCTAGCCGCTCCAACTCGTCCAATAGCGCTCCCACCTGGGCATCGATGTAGCTCACGGCGGCGAAGTACGCATGGCGCACCACACGCGCCAGCGGCTCGTTCAGCGGACCCTCTGCAGGCATGCCCTTGAAGCTGCGCACGTACCTCCAGTTGGTCAGCGCAAAGGGAGGAGCCCCCCGCGGAGCCCACGGATTCGGAGCCAACGGCAACGTCGCTCGATCGTAAAGGTCCCAATACTTCTTCGGCGCCACGAACGGCGTGTGTGGTTTGTGGAAACCCGCCATCAGAAAGAACGGCTCGTCCCCCGCCGCAAATCGCCGCAGCGTTCGCACGGCCTCCTCGCGGATCACGCCGTCGCGGTATGCGTTGTCAGGCACGTCAGCCGCCTCCCACAACGGCAGCTCCCGATTGAACGCATGGACGCCGTCGATCCCCACCTTCCGATTGCGCAACTCCTCGGAGGCATACTGCTTCTCCGTGATGAAGAAGAACGGCTCCGTCCACGACCGCGGATCGTCCTGGTTGTTGTGCAGGATCTTTCCGAGCCCACGCGTCCGGTATCCGTTGTACTTGAACAACTCGGGCAGGGAACGGATGTCCGGCAGTGCATCTCGGAAGTGCGAGCTGTTGCGATAGACACGCGTCGTGTCCGGCCGCGCCCCGGTGAAGATGCTGTTCCTCGACGGCCCGCAAAGCGCCACCTGCGCATAGGCGTGCTCGAATACCACTCCGCGGGCCGCTAGCCGGTCGATGTGCGGCGTGACCATGTGGTCCGCCCCGTAAGCCCCCAACTCCGGCCGCAGGTCGTCCACTGCAATCACCAAAAAGTTCGGCGGCGCCCCCGCGCAAACCAGCGCAACAAGTCCAAGCGCGATCAGTCGAAGCATGAGCTATGGCATTCTACCCACAGATGCTCCGACTCGCCGCCCTTCTCACGTTCGCCTGCCTCACGTCCTCGGCCCAGGAGCCCGTCCGCGTCCTCGTCCTCTATTACTCGCAGACCGGCCACACCGAGACGATGGCCCAGGCCCTCAATGAAGGGGCCGCCTCCGTCGAGGGTGCCGAGTCCCTGCTGCGCAAGATCGACGAAGTCACGCAAGCCGAACTGGAGGCGGCCGACGGCATCGCTCTCGGCTCGCCGGTCTACATGGGCGACGTCGCCCCGGCCTTCCGAGAAGCCGCCCTCCAGTGGGCGACTGACTACGGATTCTGGGAATCCCGCGCACTCCAAAACAAGGTCGGGGCCGTCTTCGCCACCGGTGCTTTCCCCTCCAACGGCAAAGAGTTCACCATGATCTCCCTCGCCCAGACGCTCTGGCAGTTCGGCATGGTCCTCGTCACTCCCTACGGCAGCGTCGGCGCTTCCGCCACCACCCGCGCCCCCGACCGCGGCGTCGACGACGTCGAGAAACGGATCGCCCGCGAACTCGGCGTCCGCCTCGCCGAAACCGCCGCACGCATGCGCGAATAGCCGACTCCGAGCGATACTGGGGCGAGCTCACTCCGATGGCCCGTCAGGACAAATTCACTTCCTCGGATTCGCATTCCCTCTCCCTCGCCGTCGAGACCGACCGCGGCAAGGGCATCCTACATGAACTCACCGGGGTCATCTTGAAGCACGGCGGAGACGTGACCGCCGTCGCTATTCTCGATTCCGGCCGCAGCGTAGAGACCGTCTCGTTCGAGATTTCCGACCTCGAGGACCACGACGGACTCCTCGCCGACCTCAGCCGACTGTCTACCGTCAAACGAGTCATCGAGAACCGCGCCCTCAAAGCCGTCTTCGGTAAACGAATCATCGTCATGGGCGGTGGAGCTCAAGTGGCGCAAGTCGCTTCCGGCGCCGTCGCCGAGGCCGATCGCCACAATCTGCGCGGCGAACGGATATCGGTCGACACGATACCCCTGGTCGGCGAGGCGACCATCGCCGAAGCCGTCCGGGCCTCCTCACGCCTCCCGCGTGTCCGCGCCATCGTTCTGGCAGGCGCTCTCATGGGCGGCGAGATTGAAACGGCGGTCCGCGAAGTCCGCGAACGCGGCTTGCTCGTCGTTTCTCTCAACATGGTCGGCTCCGCCCAAGACGCCGCCGATCTCGTCGTCACCGACGCCCTCCAGGCCGGAGTCATGGCGGTGATGGCGATTTCCGACCACGCTCAGTTCGACGTCGCCCGTCTTAATCGCCGCGTCTTTTAGTCCTTCTGTAGGAAAAAGCTTGCTTGCTGGATTCTTATGTGCTACAAAATGTAACGTTATGAGTCGTAGCAGATGGAACGACCTAAGCGCTCTCGAAGAACTCGTCATGAGTTTCGTCTGGTCGCGCGATTCTGCGACCGCTGAACAAGTCCGCGTCTCACTGGCCGAGCGACACGCGATGAAGGACTCCACCGTGCGAACCATTCTTCGCCGCCTGGAGTCCAAGGGCTACCTCAGTCACACCGTCGAGGGCCGTACCTACCGCTACAGCGCCGTCGACCCCGGCAAGAACGTCGCCGCTCAGGCCGTCCAGAAGATCGTTGAACGGTTCTGCAACGGATCCATGGAAGAACTCCTGGTGGGCATGGTGGACAACGACGTCATTGAGAGCAGGGAACTGGAACGGCTCGCCCAGAGGATAGCCGCGGCCCGAACGCCGAAAATCAGCTAGATCAACAGGAGCAACATCGTCATGACTGGACAATACGTTCTCGAATTTGGATCCGCCGCGTTCACACTTCTCGCGGAGGTCAGCGTGCGTGTCGCCGTGCTTGTCGCGGTTGCCGGAATCGCTCTGGCCATCATTCGCCCAAGACGCGCTGCGCTTGAGCACGGGGTGTGGAGCGCCGTCCTCGTCGGAACTCTGCTCCTCGTTCCTGCCTCTCTCCTGCCTGAACGGGTCGAGCTGCAGGCCTCACCGTCTGCCGCGGCGTTCGCGGAGGCCGCGCCCACGGCTGCGTCGGCGACGCCGTTCAAGTCCGAGCCAGTCGCCACACATCATCCCGTCTCGAATCCGTTCTCCTACCCTGGCCTCCTCGCTCTCTTCTCGTTTGCCGTCAGCGCGGTCCTGCTGCTCCGCTATGCCGCGCTAGCCCTCCTGCTGCGACGCCGCATCGCGCGGGCTGAGCCCATGCAGTCTCCCGTCGCGCTCTCTGTGGCGCAACAGTTGGGATTGGACCCCGTCCCGCGCCTGGTCGCAAGCGACCGGCTGCACGCACCGGCCGTGTTCGGCGGCTCTCAGCCTGTCGTGGTGCTTCCGCTCGATTGGTCCGACTGGAACCCCTCCAAGCTGCGGGCCGTTCTCTCCCACGAGTTCGCGCACGCCGCGCGCGGCGACGGTCACATTCTTGCTCTTTCCAATTTCGCTGTAGCCCTGCTGTGGTTTCACCCCGCCATCCACTGGCTGCGCTTCAAGCTCCGAGCCCTGGCGGAGTCTGCTTGCGACGATCACGCCGTCCTGGTGAGCGGAGCGCCGGCAATCTACGCCGAGACCTTGTTTGAGATCGCTTCCGATCGCCGGAGCCCGCACGCCGCCCCCGTCGCATCGGCCATGGCCGGCTCCTCGAACGTCGCCCGACGGATCGAGCGAGTCCTCTCCGCTGCCCGCATTCACTCAGGAATGCTGGCCGTCACTGTTCGGCGCCGCCTGCTGGTCGCCGCCGCCGCGATCTCCATCGCACTCTCCCTCGTATCGGTCGGCCTGGCCCAATCTCGCGGCGTCACCTTCGCCGGTACGGTCGAGGATGCCGCCGGAGCTCGCATCCCCAGCGCGGTCATCCTCGTCGTCGATCGCAATGAGGGCGCGACTGAGACCGCCCGGTCGCAACCCGACGGCTCCTTCCGCATCGAACGTCTCCCGCCTTCCGAGACTTATGAGGTGGCAGTGCGTGCTCAGGGATTCACGACTCAAAGCCAAGTTCTTGAAATCACGAGCGACCTGAACCATCAAGTAATACTCGAAGTCGCCTCCGTGCAGGAAGAGATCATCGTCTCCGGCACGCGCCCCCAAGCGCAGGCCGCCCCTAAGGCCGGTCCCCGGAGTCGTATCCGTGTCGGCGGCGCCGTCGAGCGCGCCAAGCTCCTCACCTACGTTGCGCCCGAATACCCCTCTTCCGCGGAGCAAGAAGGGGTCGAGGGAACCGTCCTGATCGAGGCCATGATCGATCCGGAGGGTGTCCCCGGCGACATCCGCACGCTCAACACCCTCATCGACCCCCGCCTAGCCGGAGCGGCCACGGACGCTTTCCGACAGTGGCGCTACAAGCCCGTGCTCCTCAACGGCAAGCCCGTCGAGGCGGCCGTCGCGGCTACCATCGTCTTCCAGCTGCCGTAGAGGGGCCCCAATCGAGTCGATCGTTCGTCCCGAGAAAACGCCCCATTCCACTGGTCCTAGAGTTTACGGGGTCCTAAGGAGTCTCCCTGAACTCTTCGGGGGGTTTCGCTGATTCCGCTCTAGGACGCGGCTCCGCATACTCAGAGTCGGAACACCTCCATGAGTACTGCCGCCCTCCCGCCGACCCAGCCCGCCCAAGCCCCGAACCAGACCCTGCAGCAGCAGGTCGACGTCGACGCCTTTTGGCCGCGTCCGCCTCGCTCTCTGGAGGAAGCGGGCGTGTCCGCCGGCCTCGTCGAGCAACTCATCCTCAAGAACCTCTACTTCCGTGGTGAAGTCTCGGGTCGACAGCTCGGTCGCATCCTCGGCCTCCAGTTCTCCGTCATCGAGCCTGTGATTGAGTTCCTCAAACACGCTCGGCTTGTCGAGGTCAAACGCGCTCAAGGCTTCGGCGCCGTCTCTGCGCAATTCGCCTGTTCCGATACAGGCCGCTCGCGGGCGAAGGAGTACCTCGAAGACAATCGCTTCCTCGGTCCCGCCCCCGTGCCCCTCAAGGACTACGATTTCGCAGTTCGTAAGCAGCGCGTGCGCAAGGGCTGGATGGAAGTCGATACGCTCAAGCGCGCTTTCGAGTCTGCCGTCACGACCGACGAGTTCTTTTCCAAGCTCGGCCCCGCCGTCAACTCCTTCAAGTCCCTGCTGATCTACGGCCAACCCGGGAACGGCAAGACCTACCTCGCTGAGCAATTGACCAACATGGAGGCGGCCCCCATCTTCATTCCTTACGTCATGCAGGCGGAAGGCCAATTCATCAAGGTCTACGATTCGCTTTACCATGACCGCCTAGAGGAAGAGGAGGACAGCGTCCTCGTTCAGCAGGAAGAAAAGTACGATCGACGCTGGGCCCGCTGCAAGCGGCCCTTCATTACCACCGGCGGTGAGTTGACCATGGGCATGCTCGACCTCATGTTCATCGACGCCGCCAAGATCTACGACGCTCCCTACCAGCTCAAGGCCAACAACGGCATCTACCTCATCGATGACTTCGGCCGCCAGCAAATTACGCCCGCTGAACTGCTCAACCGTTGGATCTATCCGCTCGATCGTGGCCGAGATTACCTGCAGTTCAACACCGGCAGCAAGATCGAAGTCCCCTTCGAGTGCTTCCTCATTTTTAGCTCCAACTTGAACCCCAACGACCTCGGCGACGAGGCCTTCCTCCGCCGACTCGAGTACAAAATGTACATGGAGAACCCGTCCGAAGACGAGTTTGCCGCCATCTTCCACAGCTACTGCCGCAAGCTCAAGATCGAGTGCCCCGTCGGACTCCTCGCCCAAATCATCAGCAAGCACTACCGCAACTCCGAGCGCAACTTCCGCCGCTGCCATCCCCGCGACGTGCTCAACGTGGCCGTTGACTTGATCCGCTTTGAGAAACTGCCTTACGTCCTCACCGGCGACCTTCTCGATCGCGCCTTCGACGTGAAATTCGTCCCGATGACGCCCCTCGAGAGCTAGTTCTTCCGCCCATCCGCAGCAGGCAGTTGGCGGTGCGAGCTTCAGCACTTCGCCGACCCGGCGATGTCCTGCCGCCTCCGATAGGTGCCATTCCCGTTTCCTAGTGAGGTGATTCCCGGAGCTCGCCGAGTTCCCCGCCAAACTGAAAATGGGCGGGTACCATGCCGGCCCCCGCGCCCAACAATA